>Ga0209888_1000401_pt1 | contig 22489 bp, 20 predicted proteins | sample OrgsoiDNA_201059_FD_185807 | JGI IMG/M metagenome (GOLD analysis project Ga0209888, IMG submission 185807) | Permafrost soil microbial communities from the Arctic, to analyse light accelerated degradation of dissolved organic matter (DOM) -... | ecosystem: Environmental > Terrestrial > Soil >...
TGCCGACACCGGGCGAGGCGCCGAGGAAGACCTTGAGCCGGCCACGACCGTCGCGGGGCAGTTCTGCTAGGAGCGCGTCGGCGCGACCGGAATCACTCATGTCGTCGGTTCTCACTTATGAAGCTGACACCTTGTGGGAGCCGGCTTGCCGGCGATGGCGGCCGAAAGATCGACGCAGGGTCCAAGGGACTCATCGCCGGCAAGCCGGCTCCCACAAAGGGTGCGGTGTTGGCGGCATTGGCCGCGTTATTTCGAAACTTCAGCCAGGGCCGCATTCAAGGCAAGCACATTGATCACCGGAGGGCCAATCAAGGGTTGCTCGATATGTTCTTCAACCAGGCGTTCGACATCGGCCGTCGGCAGGTTGCGCGCCTGCGCTACCCGCGCCAGTTGATAGCGAATCGCCTCAGGAGGCAAGTGCGGATCGAGGCCGCTGGCCGACGTGGTCAGCATCGACAAAGGCACCGGGCCTTGACCGGGCACTGCTTGTTTGGTCGCGTCGTCGAAGATCCGCGTGGCCAGGGCCGGGTTGCTCGGGCTCAGGTTACTCGACGAGCTCGACACGGTGGCGAAGGCCCCCGCCGAAGGCCGCGGGTGGAACCAGGTGTCACCGGTGAAATCCTGGGCAATCAGGGCCGAGCCACGGACCTTGCCGTCGGCATCACGCACCAGGCTGCCATTGGCCTGCGCCGGGAAAACCACCTGGGCCACGCCGGTAACCACCAGGGGATAGGCGACACCGGTAATCAGGGTCATCAGGACCAACAGGCTCAAGGCCGGACGTACTACGCTGGACATGTTCAATTCCTCAAATTCAGAAAACCGCTTCCTGTAGGAGCTGGCTTGCCAGCGATGGGGCCAGTGAGCCTTGCATCGCATGATCGGCCGCTATCGCCAGCAAGCCGGCTCCTACAGTTTTCGTACGCTTGCCGGCAGCATCGCCAGCAAGCTCGCCACGTCACACCAGGTGCAGCGCCGTCAGCAGCATGTCGATGGCCTTGATCCCCACGAACGGCACCACGATCCCTCCCAGCCCGTAGATCAGCAGGTTGCGCCGCAACAGATGCGCGGCACTCGCCGCCTGCACCCGCACGCCACGCAGGGCCAGCGGGATCAGCACGACGATGATCAGGGCGTTGAACACGATCGCCGAGAGAATCGCGCTCTGCGGGCTGGTCAGGTGCATGACATTGAGCACGCCCAGCTGTGGATAAATAGAGGCGAACAGCGCCGGCAGGATGGCAAAGTACTTGGCCACGTCGTTGGCAATCGAGAAGGTGGTCAGGGCACCGCGCGTCACCAGCAATTCCTTGCCGATCTGCACCACGTCCAGCAACTTGGTCGGGTCGCTGTCGAGGTCGACCATGTTCGCCGCTTCGCGCGCCGCCTGGGTACCATCGTTCATCGCCATGCCGACGTCGGCCTGGGCCAGAGCCGGGGCGTCGTTGGCACCGTCACCGCACATCGCCACCAGACGACCGTCGTTCTGCTCCAGACGAATGCGCGCCAGCTTCTTCTCCGGAGTGGCTTCGGCCAGCACATCGTCGACCCCCGCCTCTGCCGCAATCGCAGCCGCGGTCAGGGGGTTGTCACCGGTCACCATCACGGTGCGGATACCCAGCTTGCGCAATTCGGCGAAGCGATCACGAATGCCTGGCTTGACCACGTCCTTCAGGTGAATGGCCCCCAGCAAGCGACCATCGGCGCAGACCAGCAACGGCGTACCACCGCTCTGGGCGATCCGGTCGACTTCCCGGGACAATACCGGCGAAAGGTCGCTGCGCTTCTGGCCGACAAAGGCCAGCAACGAATCCACCGCGCCCTTGCGATACACCCGGCCCTGGTAGTCGACACCCGACAGGCGCGTTTCAGCGCTGAACGGCACAGCGGTCAGTTCGGCCGCGGTCGGCTCTTGCTGCGGATGCAGTTCACGCAGGTACTCGACAATCGATTTACCTTCGGCGGTGTCGTCCGCCAGCGAAGCCAGCAAGGCGCCTTCAGCCAGTTCCTTGGCACTGACGCCAGGGGTGGCATAGACCGCCGTGCAGCGACGGTTGCCGAAGGTGATGGTACCGGTCTTGTCCAGCAGCAGCACATGCACGTCACCCGCGGCTTCCACCGCACGGCCGGACTTGGCGATCACGTTCAGGCGTACCAGGCGGTCCATCCCGGCGATACCGATGGCCGAGAGCAGGCCACCGATGGTGGTCGGAATCAGGGTCACCAGCAGCGCCACCAGGAACACCAGCGGCAGGCTGCCGCCGGAGAAGTGGGCGAACGGCTGCAGGGTCACCACCACCAGCAGGAAGATCAGGGTCAGGCCGATCAGCAGGATGTCCAGCGCCACTTCGTTGGGGGTCTTCTGGCGCTTGGCGCCTTCCACCAGGGCGATCATGCGGTCCAGGGTCGACTCGCCAGGGTTGGCGGTGATGCGCACGATCAGCCAGTCGGACACCAGGCGGGTATTGCCGGTAACCGCCGAGCGGTCGCCGCCGGACTCACGGATCACCGGCGCGGATTCACCGGTAATCGCCGCTTCGTTGACGGCGGCGATCCCTTCGATCACCTCGCCGTCGCCCGGGATCATTTCCCCGGCGGCCACCCGTACCACGTCACCTTTGCGCAGGTTGGCGGCCGGCACCGATTCGAAGCTGCCATTGGCCTTGCGACGATGGGCCACCAGACCTTCGCTGCCGGCCTTCAGGCTGTCGGCGCGGGCCTTGCCACGGCCCTCGGCGAGGGCCTCGGCAAAGTTGGCGAACAACACGGTGAACCATAGCCAGAGGGCGATCTGGGCAGCGATAAAGGTCGAAACGGTACTGTCCGGGACAAAGCACAGGATCGTGGTCAGGACCGCCGTCAGTTCGACCACGAACATCACCGGTGCACGTTGCAACTGACGCGGGTCGAGCTTGACGAAGGCTTGGACCAGGGCCGGACGCCACAGGGCGGACATCGCGGTCTTGGGCTGTTCGACGACAGCCGGTTTTGTTGCGGGTAGAGGCATATTCATCATTGATTCCTCAGAAGCCCATGCTCAGATGTTCGGCAATCGGGCCCAGCGCCAGCGTCGGCAGGAAGGTCAAGCCACCCACCAGCAGGATGGTCACCGTCAGCAACGTGACGAACAGCAGGCCATGGGTCGGAAAACTGTTCTGGCCGATCGGTGCGGTCTTTTTCATCGCCAGGCTGCCGGCCAGGGCCAGTACCGGGAGGATGTAGCCGAAGCGACCGAGCAGCATGCTCAGGCTCAACATCAGGTTGTGGAACGCGGTGTTGGCGCTGAAACCGCCGAACGCCGAACCGTTGTTGGCACTGGCCGAGGTGTAGGCGTACAGCAGTTGGCTGAAGCCATGGGCCCCCGGGTTGCTGATGGCCGCGGCAGGTCCTGGCAGGCTGGCCGCCAGCGCGCCAAGGACCAGGGTGCCCACCGGCATCACCAGCAAGGTCACCACCAGCAGTTGCACTTCCTTGGCCTGGAGCTTCTTGCCCAGGTATTCCGGGGTACGACCAATCATCAGGCCGGCGAGGAACACCGCGATCAGCACGTTCAGCAGCATGCCGTAGAGGCCCGCGCCGACGCCGCCGAAGATCACTTCGCCGACCATCATGTTGACCAGCGCGACCATCCCGCTCAGGGGATTGAGGCTGTCATGCATGGCATTGACCGAACCGTTCGATGCCGCCGTGGTGGTCACCGCCCAGACCACGCTCGCGGTGGTACCGAAGCGGGTTTCCTTGCCTTCCAGCGGAGCGGTCTGCTCCACCAGCGGATTGTGCAGCGCCGGGTTCGGTTGATACTCGGCATACAGCGAGACCGCGCCGCCGATCAGCAGCAAGGTCAGCATGCAGGCCATGATTGCCCGGCTCTGACGCAGGTCCTTGACGTAATGGCCGAAGGTGAAGACCAGGGCCGCCGGAATCAGGATGATCGACACCAGCTCGATCAGGTCGCTCAGGGCGGTGGGGTTTTCAAACGGGTGGGCCGAGTTGGCGCCGAAGAAACCGCCGCCGTTGGTACCCAGTTGCTTGATCGCGATCTGGCTGGCCGCCGGGCCCAGGGGAATGACCTGGTCGACGCCCTGCATGGTCACGGCATTGACGTAGTGCGCAAAGGTCTGCGGAACGCCCTGCCAGACCAGGAACAGCGCCAGCACCAGGCACATCGGCAACAGGCCGTAGAGCGTGGCGCGGGTCATGTCGACCCAGAAGTTGCCCAGGGTCGCCGTCGAACGCCGACTGATGCCGCGGCACAGTGCGACCAGCACAGCCAGGCCGGTAGCGGCGCTGACGAAGTTCTGCACGGTCAGCCCGGCCATCTGGCTCAGGTAGCTCAGCGAGGCTTCCCCGCTGTAGCTCTGCCAGTTGGTGTTGGTCATGAAGCTGATGGCCGTGTTAAACGACAGGGTCCACTCCAGCCCCGGCAGATTCTGCGGGTTGAGCGGCAGGTATTGCTGGAACAGCAGGATCGCGAACAACAACACAAAGCCCGCGAGGTTGAAGGCGAGCAAGGCCAGGGCATATTTCTGCCAGCTCTGTTCGCTGCTGGCATCGACCCCGGACAGGCGATAACAGGCCCGCTCCAGCGGCCCGAACACCGGCGTCAGCCAGGTCCGCTGGCCTTCCATCACGTTGTAGTAGAACCGCCCCAATGCCGGTGCCGGCGCAAGCACCAGCACGAGAAACGCCAGGATCAGCAAATAGTCATAACTGTGCATACCTGCCGCTCCTAGTTCCGGTCCGCGCGCAACAGCGCAACCAGTAGATAAATGAACAGCGCCACAGCCAGCAGCAGTGACACCCCGTCCAGAATGCTCATGGAATTTTCCCCTTGGTACGGCAACGGCCGTGTGTGGGGCTTATTGTCGTGAGGGAGGCCGTAAAGGAACGAGGGCGACGCCGGGGGTGATGCGTAAAGAAGGCGTAAAGAGTGACTTTACGTAGGAGTTACACCCTAGAATCCGTAGGACTTCCAGGGAGATGACCGGTTTGACTCGGATTATTTGTGTCAGATTCGATACAAAACCGACAAGCGGCCAACACCCGCCCCCTGTAGTTTCGTGCACAGCTACACTTGAAAAGGATTCCGGACTTCGGACCGGGTACCTATCCTGCAACAATTCGCGGCCGCTCTTTTCGTGGTTGGCCGCTTACCGGTAGATAATCGCCCGCATGCAGAACACTCCCGCTCCCCTGGCTGATGTCAACAAATCGCTTCCAACGGGCGATGACAAGCGCTGGAATGTCCGCGCGCTGATCGTCGATGACGACATTCCCATCCGCGAACTGCTGATCGACTACCTGGCGCGCTTCAGCATCCAGGCCACCGGTGTCACCGACGGCGCCGGCATGCGCCAGGCCTTGCAGCTTGAAACCTTCGACGTGGTAGTCCTCGACCTGATGCTTCCGGGTGAAGACGGCCTGTCGCTGTGCCGCTGGCTACGCACCGAATCGGACATCCCGATCCTGATGCTGACCGCTCGCTGCGAACCCACCGACCGGATCATCGGCCTGGAACTGGGCGCCGACGACTACATGGCCAAGCCCTTCGAGCCCCGTGAACTGGTGGCGCGGATCCAGACCATCCTGCGCCGGGTACGTGACGACCGCACCGAACAGCGGGCCAATATCCGCTTCGACAACTGGCGCCTGAACAGTGTGCTGCGCCAGCTGATCGCCGACGACGGGCTGGTGGTGCCGCTGTCCAACGCCGAGTTCCGCCTGCTCTGGGTGTTTATCGAACGCCCGCGCCGGGTCCTCAGCCGCGAGCAGTTGCTCGATGCAGCCCGGGGTCGCTCCATCGAGGCCTTCGACCGCAGCATCGACCTGCTGGTCTCGCGCCTGCGCCAGAAACTCGGCGACGACCCGAAATCACCGCAGCTGATCAAGACCGTGCGTGGTGAAGGCTACCTGTTCGACGCGAAAGATATCGGCTGATGCGCGCACGCCTCGACACGCTGTTCGGTCGCCTGTTCGGCGTGTCGCTGGTGGCGATCATCCTCGCCCACCTGTTGGGCTTTCTCTGGTTCCATCATTACGGCGGCCCTCCCCCGCCACCGCCGCCTCCCGGCATGATGGAGAACTTCGACCCCAACCATCCGGCGCTTCACCACCGGCCTCTTCGCCCGCCCCGCCCCTGGTTTGGCGGACCGCTGGTGCCGCTGACGCTGCAGATCATTTCCCTGGTGATTGTCGCCTGGTATGGCGCCAAGCTGCTGTCGCGGCCGATCCAGCGCCTGAGCGACGCCGCCGAGCGCTTGAGCGAAGACCTCAACAGCCCGCCGCTGGATGAGACCGGCCCGCGTGAAGCCCGGCTGGCGGCCAACACCTTCAACCTGATGCAGCAACGCATCCGCGAGCAGGTGCAGCAGCGTGGACGCATGCTCGGCGCGGTGTCCCACGACCTGCGCACGCCGCTGTCACGTCTCAAGCTGCGGCTCGAACAGGTCGACAACATGAAACTCCAGGGCCAGATGCGCCAGGACCTGGACGACATGATCGGCATGCTCGACGCCACCCTCAGCTACCTGCATGAGCAACGCACCAGCGAAGCCATGCAATGGATGGACGTCCAGGCACTGGTCGAATCGCTCTGCGAAAACGCCCAGGACCAAGGCTCGCAGGTCCAGGCCAGCGGCCATTGCGCGCCGTTGCTGGTACAGCCCATGGCCTTGCGTTCGTGCCTGAACAACCTGCTGGACAATGCCCTGCGTTACGCCGGCGACGCCCTGATCACCCTGGAAGACAGCCGCCGGCAACTGCTGATCCGAGTGATCGACCATGGTCCGGGGATTGCCGTGGAGAAACGCGAGGCGGTGTTCGAACCCTTCTATCGCCTGGAAGGTTCGCGCAACCGCAATTCCGGTGGCGTCGGCCTGGGCATGACCATTGCCCGGGAAGCGGCCCAACGCCTGGGCGGCGAGCTGACCCTGGAGGAAACCCCCGGCGGCGGCCTGACCGCCGTGGTCCGTCTGCCCCGGACCTGAGCGCTCTGTGTAACAACCGGTACAAAGCCCACACACCCTCGACACCTGAGCCTTGGAGTCTGCACAAGCCGATGCACTGTCATTGGCTTTGCCAACACTTAGGGAGTGTGCACTTATGAGCACGATCAGTAGCGTCAGCAACTACTCGAGCTATACCGGTTACAACACCAGCAGCACGACGGCGACACAACGCCAGCAACAGTTCCAGAAGCAACTGCTGGCCAAGCTCGACACCAATGGTGACGGGTCCATCAGCAAGGACGAACTGAACGCCGCCCTGTCGCAGAACAGCGGCAGCAAAGTGCTCAATGACCTGAGTCAGAATTTCAGCTCGCTGGACACCGACGGCAGCGGCACCATCAGCGCCACCGAACTGTCGGCGATGAAGCCCCACGCCCATGGCGGTCATGGCGGCGGCAAGCCCGATACCCAACTGGCCGATGAGCTGCTCCAGTCCCTGGACACCAACGGTGACGGTTCCATCAGCAGCAGCGAACTGGCCGCCGGGCTGACCAACGCCGGCAGCACCGCCGACAGCTCCTCGCTGTTCAGCGCCCTGGACACCGACAACAGCGGCAGCATCAGCAGCAGCGAACTGGCTTCGGCCCTGTCCGGGATCCAGCCGCCACCACCACCGCCACAAGCAATGTCCGCCACTGACCTGTTCAGCGCACTGGACACCAATGGCGACGGCAGCATCAGCCAGGCCGAGTTGACCAGCGCCTTGCAGGGCACCTCGTCCACCGGTTCGACCGATTCGACCAGTGACACGACCAGCACCAGTAGCACAAGCAGCACCAGCAGCAGCTTCAACGCCACCACGTTCCTGCTCCAGGCCCTGGCCAATGCAAGCGGCAGCAGCAACAGCGGTAGCGGCTCGGGTACCGGTTCGGGCACCAACAGCCAGACCGCCCAGGACAACATCAAAGAGGCGTTGAGCCGCTTGATGGTCAACCTCAAGAGCCAGACCACCGTGGCACAGAGCAGTAACGTCACTGCCGCTGCGGCCTGATCCATCGGCTGTAAGAACACACGCAACCTTGTAGGAGCAGGGCTTGCCCGCGAAGCTCTTGGTGGTCTCAAGGGCCTTTCGCGGGCAAGCCACGCGCCTACAGGTTCGGTGCTGCTTTCAAGATCGAACGAAGATCAGGACTTCTCTTCGCGCCGCGACTGGCTCGCGCTCCAGTCGATCAGCAGGCTGTAGGCCACCGCCAGTAAGGTCGGGCCGATAAACAGGCCGATAAAGCCGAAGGCGATCAAGCCGCCGAACACGCCCAGCAACACAATCACCAACGGCAGGTTGCCGCCACGACTGATCAGGTACGGCTTGAGCACGTTGTCCACGCCGCTGATGATGAATGTGCCCCAGATCCCGAGAAACACCGCCATCCCGTACTCGCCTTTCCAGGCCAGCCAGGCCGTGGCCGGAATCCAGACCAGCGGCGGGCCCATGGGAATCAGGCTGAGCAGGAAGGTCGCGATGCCCAGCACCAGGGCCCCGGGAATACCGGCGATCAGGAATCCGATCAGCGCCAGCAGGGCCTGGGCCGCCGCCGTGCCGATCACGCCGTTGACCACCCGCTGCACCGTGCCCGCCACCAGTTCCTGGTAGTAGTCGGCACGCTCACCGATCAAGCGCTCCAGCAAGCCGTGGATAAAGGTCGCCAGTCGCGGACCGTCGCGATAGAAAAAGAACACGAAGACGACACTCAGGGTCAGTTCGAGGATCCCACCGCCAATCTGCGCGCTGCGCGCCAGCAGCCAGTTGCCGACCTGCCCCAGATAAGGCTTGATCGTCACCAGAAAGGCCGCACCCTGCTGGTCGATGGTGTTCCAGAGGCCCACCAGGCGTTCGCCGACGATCGGCAAGTTGCCCAGCCAGGCGGGGGCCGCGGGCAACCCGTCGACCTGGGCATCCTTGATAAAGGTCACCGCATCGCGCACATGGTCCGCCAGGTTAAGCCCCAGCCAGACCAGCGGGGCAGCCACCAGCAACATCCAGCCCATGGTCAGCAGCCCGGCCGCCAGGGATTCGCGGTTGCCGAGCAGTCGGGTCAACAGGCGCATCAGCGGCCAACTGGCAAACGCCAGCACGGCGCCCCAGAATAGCGCCGACCAGAACGGTGCCAGCACCCACAAGGTGGCACCGAACAGCACCAGGAGCAGTATCTGCACCAGCAGACGATCATTATTGGGCATGGTCTTTCCAGACAAGAGACGGCAATGAAAGCGTAGGCCAAGCCTGGGTCAGGCGTTTACCGACAGACGACCCGGGCTCAGCGGCAAACGCGCATGATCGTCTCTCGGTGGTCTTTCGTACAGCGTCTAACGCAGCAATTCGAGATGCAAACCGCTGGAGGTGGCACTGCCCACCTCCAGGCGCGCGGCCCTCACGCCCTGGGCCATCAGCGCCTGGCGCCAGGCCTCGGCGGAGGCTCCCGAAAGGCTGACCCGCGAGGTGGCGTCCAGGTTCAGCCCCCGGGAAATCAGGGTGACCCAGATGTCCTGGGGGGCGCCGGCCAATTTCGGGAAGTCGAGCTTGCCGGTATCCCGCAGTTCCCGCAGCAAGGTCGCGGAGGTGGGCAGCAATTCGCCCAGTGGCGAAGCGGAAGCGAACTGCTCCACATGCAGGTAGGCCCGGCGGTTGCCACGGGTAATGCTGTACAGCGCCACCAGCGAATTGTCCGCCGGGGCCGCAAGACGCAGCAGCAGGTAAGCCTGCTGATCGTCGGCACCGGACAAGGTGGAGTTGCCGAACACTTCATTGGCCCACAGGCTGTTTTCCCCGCAATCGCGGGCCTGGCACCAGAACAGCAACTGCGCGCCCTCCTTCTGCAAGGCTTCGCGCGCTGCGGTGAAGGCTTCGTCGGCCCCGTGCTCGGGCGGCAGTTCGTAGGTCACCGAGGTCATCTGCCCACGGGCGCTGACCTGGGCGTCGGTGCGCAGGCGGTTGCTGATCTTGCGGATCGCGCTCTGTGGATAAATCCGCTCCAGCTCGGCCGGCGCACGATAGTCGACAATCTGCGCATCGGCCAGACGCGGCACCAGCGCCAGGTCATGGCTGCCCGGCACATCGGCGGCGAAAAGCGCCGAACTGCAACAGGCCATCCCAATGGCGCAGGCCAGGGCTGTGGATAACTTCATCATCGGATAGACAAGGCCTGAACGGTAAGCGCGAGAACCGGAACAGGACGTGCCGGAACAGGACGACTCAAGGTCGTGTGGAGGTCGAGGTCTGGCATGGTTGTCTCCCTTTCAACCCGCCAAGCCTCGACAGTTGCAGGCGACAAGTCAAGGCGTGGAGAAAAAGCGATTGAAACAGTCTGCGACAAGAATCGCGCCGGCCTCGTCATTCAAGTGCAGATGGTGCCCACCCGGCAGGCGCTCCTGGCTAAAGGGTAGACGATCGAGCAAGTCCTTGTGCTGGGCCAGTATGCCTTGCTCGGCCACCACCAGTTGTGCCGGGCAGGCGACACGGCGGATAAAGGCCATGGCCTGCTCCTCGGTCAGGCGCAACGGCGACGGCAGGGTCAGGCGGTTGTCGCTGCGCCAGGTGTAGCCGCCCGGCACCGGCATCAGCCCACGCTGGGCCAGCAATTCGGCGGCTTCGCGACTGACCGCCACCATGCCCTTCATCCGCGCTTCGATGGCCCGGTCCAGGGTCGCGTGCACCGACTTGCGCTTGTCCTGCAAATCAAGCTGCGCCTGCAAGGCCATGCCCAGGCGCTCGGCGGCATTTTCGCCACTGCCGGTGGGGGGAATCACACCGTCGATCAGGGCCAGGCGTGTCACCCGCTCCGGCAAGGCACCGGCCAGCACGATCGAGACAATCGCGCCCAGGGAGTGCCCCAACAGGCTGAAGCGCTTCCAGCCCAGCTGCTCGGCCACCTGCAAGACATCGTAGACGTAGTCCCACAACGCGTACCCGGCACCCACCGGTCGATGCCCGGAATGCCCGTGTCCGGCCATGTCCAGGGCGACGATACGCAGGCCGTGCAGCTTCGGCGCCAGGCGCGCGAAGCTGTTGGCGTTGTCCAGCCAACCGTGCAGGGCAATCACCGGCTGACCGTCCTCGGGGCCGAACAGATGGGCCGCCAACTCGATATGCGGCAGGCTCAGGCGCACCTCTTCGACCGGATGGCTCATGCGCAACGCTCCTGCCCGGCCTGGCGTTCCCAGCGGGCGAAAATATCCTTGAGCAAACGCGCGGTGTCCTGCGGACGCTCCAGGGGAAACATGTGGCCGCCGGGCATGCTCAGGGATTCACCATGGGGCAGGCGACCGACACTGCGGGTGTGATGGGGCATGACCACCCGGCTCTGCTGGCCGCGGACCACCGCCAGCGGCACTTTCAAATGCCGGGCCAGGCCCGGGCTGGTGTGCGGGACACCCCGATAGATGCTGATTTCCGTGGCCGGATCGAAGCTCAGGCGCAAGCGCCCGCCGTCCTGGCGCAGACCGTGTTGCAGGTAGGCGTCGAAGCACTCCGGATCGAAGCCACGGAACAGGGTCTTGCCGGCAAAGTACTGACGCGCGGCGGCGAGGTCGCTGAACTCTTCCCGACGTCCCAGGGTGCGCCCGGCCGGTGTCAGCCGATCGATAAAGCCCAGGCGCTTGGCCGCGCGGATCACCCACTGGTCGGCGCGGGTCAGCACCGGCGAGTCAAGCATCACCACGCCCTTGTAGAGCTGCGGGCGACGCAAGGCCGCGTGCAGATGCAGGACACCGCCCAGGGAATGGCCGACCCCCCAGACCGGTTCGGGCTGTTGCTCCAGATGGTGGATCAGTTCGTCGACCAGGTTGTGCCAGTTATCGTCCGCCGGGAAACGCGGGTCGTGGGCATGCTGTTGCAGATGCGCCACCTGATATTCCGGGGCCAGCGCGGCGAACAACTTGCCGTAGGTCCCCGAGGGAAAACCGTTGGCGTGGGCAAAGAACACGGGCTGCGACATACCGGGAGCATCTCGAAAAAGACAGGTGTTCATTGTCGGCACCCGCGGGTCCTACAGCAATGACCGTAACTGCCAGGAATGATGACAGTCCGGCCATGGCTATGACCCGGCTCAGCGCCCCGGCGGTGTTTGCCCCAGCGGCACCACGGCCATGGTCAGGCGCGACACGCAACTGGCCTTGCCCTCGTCACTGGTCAGGCGGATATCCCAGACGTGGGTGGTGCGACCAATATGGATGGCCTTGGCCACGGCGGTGACCCGCCCGCTGCGCAAGCCACGCAGGTGGTTGGCGTTGATTTCCAGGCCCACGCAATAGAATTTGCTGGTGTCGATGCACAGAAAGCTGGCCGTCGAGCCGAGGGTTTCGGCCAGCACCACCGAGGCACCGCCGTGCAGCAGCCCGTAGGGTTGGTGGGTGCGATGATCGATGACCATGCTGGCGGTCAGCGATTTGTCGTCAAAGGCTTCGAAGCGAATATCCAGCAGTTCGCCGATGGTATTTTTCTGCAAGGCATTGAGTTGTTCGAGATTCGGTACGGTGCGCCACAAAGCCATGGTTGATTCCCCTACTGTGGTTGTTCGTCATGCCGGCGGCCAGCCAACCAAGCAGACGCTCGGTCGACTATTTCACGGAAGAACAGAAGCTCGCAAGCTGAAAAAGGCCCTGCGGCACGCAGGAGGCAACAGCCCACGCGAGGAAATCCGGGCGGAATCTGATAGTCGCCGAGGGGCATATCGCGTCGAATTTCCGCCTTCCAGCCCTTGCAAGAGATCTCCATGGCAACGATAGGCCGTCTTCTTCGTCGCTTCATGCCCACGAGCAACCCCCAGGTCCCCGTTCTCTCAACCGTCAGCCCGAGCGAACTGCACAGCCGCACGGTGCGCGAGCTGATGCCAGACGATTTCTCGCAGATCGAACGGGACCTGACCCTGCTGGGTTTGAAGGACTCACTGGTCCAGGCGCGGATGTTCCTCGGCAGCGCGCCATCCCTGCGCCAGTACCCGTTGGCCGACCTGCTGGAACTGATGGTGGCCGCCGCCGCCCGCTTCACCGGCATCCTCAACAGTTGGGACGGCGTTCATCTGGACGGCGGCGGCCGGGTGTCCCTGCATGTGCAGAAGAAACTCTTCGACTTGCGGGTCCCGCCCTCACTGTCACCGCAACTGACCAATACCCTGAAGCGCTGCGCCCTGAATATCGTCGCCCGGGATCACCAGGCCATCGAGTACCTGCCGTTCCAGGACGAGGAAACCCGGCGCGCGTTCAGGTACTGGAGCAAGGCGTCCATCTGCCAGGCGTTACGGACCTTGCAGGTGACCAACGTCAATATGATCGGCGTTGACCTGAGCGGTGGCGATTTACGCGGGGTGAGATTTTTCGGGCAATACCAGGAGGCCGACTTCAGGGCGGCCAACCTCAACGGCGCACTGCTCTCGAGTGGTTTCAAAAGCAACGACTTCAGCCATTGCGACCTGAGGAACACCGTGCTCTCAGGTCACTTTGAAGCCTGTCTCTTCAAGGGCGCCAAGGTCAACGCCGCGACCTTGAAAAACACCCGCACCGATCTGCTCGGCGCGGTGTTGAGCCACTGAACCTCAGGGGTGCCTGACGCTCAACAGCGTCATCGCCCCGTCCAGCGGCAACTCCCCTTCCAGCTCGGCCAGGCTGGCCGTGCCCATGGGCTCGGGCTGGCGCACATTGCCGTGTTGCAACAAGCTGAGCAGATTGCCCACCAGCGGCTGATGGCTGACCAGCAACAGGTTCTCACCCGTGTCGAGCCGCAGGCTGACATCCCGCGGATTGCCCTCGGGGGTCAGCCAGGGCACGGTGATGACCTCGGCTTCGAAACCCAGCGCCTCGCGCACCAGCTGAGCGGTTTGTTGCGCCCTCAGGTAAGGACTGGCGTAGATCGCCTGCAACGGCTGGCCGATCAGGTGCGCGGCGCTGCGCAGGACCTGCTCGCGGCCATGGGCGGTCAACGCCCGTTCGGCATCGCTGCGGGCCTGGGGTTCGGCTTCGCCATGACGCAGAACCCAGACTTTCATAGCTTGGGTTCCTCGTCACGGGCCGGATGCGCAGCCGGCGGCACCACATGCGGGGCTTCGCCTTCCGGAGCCCGTGGGGTCGGCCAATCGGCGAACGGCCAGGGCTTCTGTTCGGTATGGAAGCTGCCGAAGCGACCGATCTGGGCCAGGAACTGGCTCAGGCTGTCGCCGAAGTTCATCAGGTTGGCGCTTGGTGCGCCGTAGAACAACCGGTAACCCAGCTGCACCAGCACTACGCCGCCGAGGATGAACTGGGCGACCTGCCAGACCAGCAGGAACACCAGCATCCAGACAATGCGCAACACAATGGATTCGTACTTGGACTCGTTCATGACTCGCTCCCGTGGCGCTGAGGTTCAGTTGAAACCGCTGGTGGAAATGAAATCGACATCGGTTTTCGGCTCGCCGCGCATCAGCAGCTCGATCACCTGGTTCAAGGTCCGCCCTTCAAACAGGATGGCATGCAAACCGGCCACCAGGGGCATATAGACCCCGACTTCCTGCGCCTTGACCTTCAGTACCTTGAGAGTATTGACCCCTTCGGCGACTTCACCCAGGCGAGTGACCGCGTCTTCCAGGCTCAGGCCCTGGCCGAGGGCAAAGCCGACCTGATAATTGCGGCTCTTGGGTGAAGAACAGGTGACGATCAGGTCGCCGACCCCGGCCAGGCCGAGGAAGGTCATGGGGTTGGCGCCCTGGCTGACGGCAAAGCGGGTCATTTCCGCCAGGGCCCGGGTAATCAGCATGCTCTTGGTGTTCTCACCCATGTCCAGCGCCACCGCCATGCCGGCAATGATCGCGTAGACGTTCTTCAACGCCCCGCCCAGCTCGACGCCAAAGCGGTCGGCGCTGGCATAGACGCGGAAGGTCCGCCCATGCAGCGCGGCCTGGACGCGGCTGCAGAGCTCTTCGTCCTCGCTGGCCACCACCGTGGCGGTCAAGGCGTGCTCGGCCACTTCGCGGGCCAGGTTCGGCCCGGACAACACGCCGATCCGTGCTTGTGGCGCGATATCTTCGAGAATCTCGCTCATCAGCTTGAAAGTGTGGGCCTCGATGCCTTTGGTCAGGCTCACCAGCAGCTTGCCGACCAGGCGCTCGGCATGGGGCGCCAGCACACTGCGCAAGGCGCTGGAGGGCAAGGCGACAAAAAACAGTTCGCAGTCGTCGAGGGTCGCGACCAGGTCGGTGACCGGCTCGACCGCCGGGTGCACCTTGATGCCCTTGAGGTAACGCGGATTCTCGCGATTGACGCGAATGGACTCGGCCTGCTCGGGATCGCGCATCCATTGGCGCACCCGGTGACCGTTCTCGGCCAGCAGATTGGCGATGGCGGTGCCGAAACTTCCGCCACCCAGAACCGCGATTGGGTACTGTTCAGTCATATGTAACCCGTCTATCCCTACCAATGGCGATGGCTGCATTATACGGAGCACGCCACCGGCAGCCAGCCCCAATACGAATCCCCGGGCCTGAAGGCTTGACCGATTCAGCCTATACAATGACGGCCATACGCCATGGCAAACCCGCCAAGCTCGGTTAACATGCACGGCTATTATTTTTTTCAAGGCTGTGCCGTGTCTTTTGGCCCTCCCACCACTCGCTCCTCCGTCGTCCTGGCCCTGATGTTCAGCGGCCCGTTGCTGGCTGACGACCTGTTCATGGAAAACCAGCCCCTGCCCGAGGTGCTGACGGCCACCCGCCTGAAACAATCGCCCGCCGCGGTGCCCGGCAGCATGACGGTCATCGACAACGAACTGATCAAGGCCAGCGGCGCCCGGGATATCAGCGAACTGCTGCGCCTGGTGCCGGGCATGATGGTCGGCTACACCAATGGCAACCAGCCCAGCATCAACTACCATGGCACCGATGCCAGCAACGCCCGGCGCATGCAGGTGCTGATCGATGGCCGCTCGGTCTATCGCGCGGGCCTGGCGACCGTGGACTGGAGCGATATCCCGGTGGCCCTCGAGGATATCGAGCGCATCGAGGTGTTTCGCGGCCCCAATACCGTCAGCTACGGTGCCAATGCGCTGATGGCGGTGGTCAATATCCTCACCAAGTCGCCGGGCAGCACCCACGGTTCAACCCTGAAGATCACCCGCGGCGAGCGCGGCATCAATGACTGGTACGCCAGCCAGGGCACGGGCTGGGGCACCGGCGACCTGCGCCTGTCGATGTCCGGCGAGGAGGACGAAGGGTTCCAGAGCGACCACCTGGGCAATGACTACCGCGACGGCCGGCGTGTCACTCGGGTCAGCCTCTCGGTCAGCCAGACGCTCAACGAACAACAGAGCATCGACTGGCAGTTGAACGTCAAGGACGGCACCAACCAGCGGCCCTATACCTACCAGGCGGTGTTTCCCGGGATCACAGCAGCAGGCGACAACTCCGACGTGCTGGCCAAGGACTACGCCGGCTCCCTGCGCTGGAACCTCGATATCAATCCCCAGCACAGCCTGTATATCCAGGGTTCGGCCCAACATTGGGATCGCCAGCAGGTCTGGCAAGCCTGCGATGCCAAGGTGTCATTCAGCCCACAACTGACTCAGCTGTGGCAGTTGAACCCCAACTATGCCGAAAACCTGGCGCGCAATATGACCAGCTACTCACCTGGTAATCCACCGGCGGGCAACACCGCCGAACAAGCGCTGGCCCGGCAGGTTCTGGACCAATGGTTCAATCAGGGCGCCAACCAGACGGTCTGCGGCAATATCGACCAAAGCACCCGCGAGACCCGCTACGATCTCGAACTGCAGGACACCCTGAGCCTGTCGGACAGCCTGCGCCTGGTCAGCGGCATGAACTATCGTTATGACAAGGCCGACTCCGAGACCTATTTCAACGGCACCATAGACGACAGTACCTGGCGCCTGTTCGGCCAGCTCGAATGGCGCGCCAGCGAGCATTGGCTGGTGCAGGGTGGTGCCATGTACGAAGACGCACAGCTGACCGGCGCCTCCCTGACCCCGCGCTTTGCGGTCAACTACCTGATCAATCCCCGGCACGGCTTGCGCGCGGTCTATTCCGAAGCGATCCGCTCGCCGGACATGTTCGAGAACAACGTCAACTGGAGCTACAAGGTCACCAACCTGAGCTCGCCCACCTACGGCCAGAACAGCGGCCAGTATTTCGTCCAGACCCGTGGCCCGGGAAACCTGGACAAGGAGCGGATGCGCTCGCGCGAACTGGGCTATAACGGTTTCTTCGCCGAGATCGGCCTGAGCCTCGACGTGAAGCTGTTCTACGACGAAATCAGCGACATGATCAGCACGCCGTTGCGCAACAACCAGTTTATCGCCAGCAACGCCAACAGCTCCCGCTTCACCGGCAGCGAAGCCCAGTTCGACTGGCGCCTGGGCAGCGCCGACCGCCTGCGCGTGACCTATGCCTATGTCGATGTCCAGGCCAGCAACCCGGTCGACGAGCAGTTCACCGCCCGCAACAGCGGATCGGCAGGCTGGATGCGCGACTGGGGCCGCGGCTGGTCGAGTTCGGTCTTCTACTATGGCGACGACGCCATCAACCAGTATCGCTTCGAACGGGTCGACCTGCGCCTGGCCAAGCGGATTCCCTTTCGCAGGGCCAGCCTGGAACTGGCCGGGATGCTGCAACAACGTCTCGACGACCAGCCCATCACCTGGGCCAACAACAACTACAACCAGCGCAGTGCCCTGTACTTCAGCGCAGAACTGGAGTTCTGAACATGAACCGCCTGGGGTCAAGGATGACATCGGCATGGGGCTGGCGCCTGAGGCGACTGGGCCTGGCCCTGCTCGTGCTGTTGGCGAGCCTCCCGGCGCGCTCGGCCGAGGTGCTGCTGACCGGCCTTGAGGACAGCCCCGGGGTCCGAGCCTTTACCGGCGCCCTGGCGCAACAGCGCCCGAACGACCAGATACGCTTCGTGCCCCTGGCGCAGATGCCCGACCCCAGTCGCCTACCACCCGCCACCCGCCTGATCCTGCTGGACCCGGCCAGCCTGGACTGGCGGCTGAAGGATAAACAGGGGCCGGCAACCCTGGTCCTGCGCATCAGCCGCCTGCAAGCCATGCAACGCCTGGGCAGCGCAGCGATCGCCAATCTCAGCCTGCTCTGGAGCGACCCACCACTGTCGCGCCAGCTGCGCCTGATCCGTGAAGTGATGCCCCAGGCACGGCGGATCGGCGTGCTCTATACCCAGGGCAGCGAATTTCTGCTGACCGAACTGAACCAGGCGGCCAAGCCCCTGGGACTGGAGATCGTTCCCCAGCGCTGGGACGACACCCGCGACAGCCGGCCCCTGCAAACCCTGCTCAAGAGCTGCGACGTGCTGCTCGGGCTGGACGATCCGACCTTGTACAACCCCGGGACCGCGAAGAACCTGCTGCTCAGCAGCTACGCTCGGCAACTGGCGCTGATCGGCCCCAACGCCGGCTTCGTCAAGGCCGGCAGCCTGGCCAGCACCTACAGCGACCAGACCGACTGGCTGGCGATCCTCGACGAGTTGCTCGACCGCGCCCCGTCCAGTTGGCCGGACAGCCTGTACCCGCGGCGCTTCAAGGTCCTGAGCAATCCGCAAGTCGCCCGCTCCCTGGGTATCGAACCGATCGACGAAGCCTCGCTCGCCTCCCGGCTGGCCGAAGGAGAGACCCGCCCATGACCCTGCGACGGTATTGGGGCATCAGCGCCCGGACCCAGATGATCAGCCTCGGCCCCGCGCTGTTGCTGACCTTGCTGCTGATCAGTTTCTTCACCTTCGTGCGGATCCAGGACCTGCGCCAGGAACTCGACCACACCGGTCAGCTGATCGCCAACCAACTGGCACCGGCCACCGAATACGGGGTGATTTCCGGCAACAACGAGGTCCTCGAAAGCCTGATGCGGGCGACCCTGGCCACGCCCCATGTGCGATTCCTCGAAGTCCAGGACCGCAGCAACAATATCCTGGTGTATGTCGAGCAACCCTCCCAGGAACATGCCCGAGCGCAGTCGGTGAAACTGTTCCAGGCCCCGATACGCCTGCAACGGATTCAATTGGACAACGACTTCCTGCAGGAAGACAGCGCGCCGGGCGCAACGCCGAGCGAGGACTACCTGGGGCGGGTGATTGTCGGCATGTCCAACGACGCCTTCAGCCAGCGGCAACAGGAAATCCTGCTCAAGGCCGGGATCCTCGCGCTGTTCGCCCTGGTCTTCACCTTTCTCCTGGCCCGGCGACTGGCGGCCAGCCTGGCGCAACCGATCAGCGCCATGGGCCTGGCGGTCAAGGCGATTCAACAGGGCGACTACAAGACCCAGTTGCCGGTGGTCGACGACGCCGAACTCGGCGCCCTGGCGCGGCATATCAACAACCTCGCCGGTGCCCTCGACCAGGCCAGTCGCGAGCAGCACCAGGCCATCGCCCAGTTGATCCAGACCCGTGAAGAAGCGGAACGGGCGAACAATGCCAAGTCGGACTTCCTGGCCATGATGAGCCACGAACTGCGCACGCCGATGAACGGTGTACTGGGCATGCTGCAACTGCTCGAAACCACCGAAATGACCGAGGAACAGAGCGAATACGCAGCCCTGGCCTCGGAGTCCACCGAACACCTGCTCAAGGTGATCAACGATATCCTCGACTTCTCGCGGATCGAGCGTTCGGCCCTGGAGCTGGAACATATCCCGTTCAACCTCGCCGAGCTGATTGGCAGTTGCGCCCAGGCCTTCCAGCACAACGCGAGCCAGCGCGGCCTGGACCTGGACCTGCAGATCCCTGCGGACATGCAGGCCTTGCAGGTCAAGGGCGACCCGACGCGGATCCGCCAGATCCTGGTCAACCTGATCGGCAATGCGCTGAAATTCACCGAACACGGCAGCGTCGGCATCGAGCCGCACTGGCAGGCGCTGGACGACGATGTGCTGTGGTTCACCTGCACGGTGCGCGACAGCGGCATCGGCATTTCCAGCGAACGCCTGGAACTGATGTTCGACGCCTTCCAGCAGGCCGACAGCTCGATCTCCCGGCGCTACGGCGGCACCGGCCTGGGCCTGCCGATTGCGCGGACCCTGGCCGAGCGCATGGGCGGCACCCTGCATGCCCGCAGCGAAGAAGGCCAGGGCTCGGTGTTCACCCTGGAAATCCCCCTGGCCCTGCACCACCCGACCCAGGCCGCCGTCCTGGCGCCCCCGCCCAGCGGCCATGGCGCAGGACGCAAGGTGCTGCTGGTGGAGGACAACCCGGTCAACCAGACGGTCATCGATGCCATGTTGCGCGGCCTGGGCTTCGACGTCAGCCTGGCCACCGACGGTGCCCAGGCCATCGACTGTGCCCGCAACGGCCTGTTCGCGGCGATCCTGATGGACTGCCGGCTACCGATCGTCGACGGCTACGAAGCCACCCGGCAAATCCGCCAGTTGCCGGAGTACGCTCAGGTACCAATCATCGCCCTGACCGCCAACGCCTTGCAGGGCGACCGCGAAAGCTGCCTGCGCGCGGGCATGAACGACTACCTGTCCAAGCCCTTCAAACGCATGGATTTACAACAGATTCTCCAGCAATGGCTGCCCTGAATACGATGTGCGACTGGCGTGAAAGACGAAAGTGCGGCAGTCTTAGGCACCCGAATGAGCTGGAAAACCGGCTTGAATAAAAATTTCAGTGCACAAGTGTACATTCATGTCCTTGGTGCTGTGACTTTCACCACAACGCAATAGTCTATGAGTAGGCTGTCGATTTGAGGCATGAACGCTTCGGTCGGCCGGGAAGATTTGCCCCACCTGCCGCATGGGACTATTGAGGAGCTCGCATGACCAAACAAAACGCCTTTACCCGGGAAGATCTGCTGCGCTGCAGTCGCGGCGAGCTGTTCGGCCCAGGTAACGCGCAACTGCCCGCCCCGAACATGCTGATGGTGGATCGCATCACCCATATCAGCGAAGAAGGCGGCAAGTACGGCAAAGGTGAATTGGTCGCCGAACTGGATATCAACCCGGACCTGTGGTTCTTCGCTTGCCACTTCGAAGGCGATCCGGTGATGCCAGGCTGCCTGGGCCTCGATGCCATGTGGCAGTTGGTCGGTTTCTTCCTCGGCTGGCAGGGTCTGCCGGGCCGTGGCCGTGCACTGGGTTCGGGCGAAGTGAAATTCTTCGGCCAGGTCCTGCCGACCGCCAAGAAAGTCACCTATAACATTCAGATCAAGCGCGTCCTCAAAGGCAAGCTGAACCTGGCCATTGCCGACGGTTCGGTGACGGTCGACGGTCGCGAGATCTACACCGCCGAAGGCCTGCGGGTCGGCGTTTTTACCTCCACTGACAACTTCTAAGGGTTATTCGCATGCGCCGCGTCGTTATCACTGGTCTGGGCATCGTTTCGTGCCTGGGCAATGACAAAGAGACCGTCTCCGCTAACCTGCGTGCAAGCCGCCCTGGCATCCGCTTCAACCCGGAATATGCCGAAATGGGTCTGCGTAGCCAGGTTTCCGGCTCCATTGACCTCAATCTCGAAGAGCTGATCGATCGCAAGATCTATCGCTTCGTCGGTCACGCGGCGGCTTACGCCTACCTGGCCATGAAAGACGCCATCGCCGACTCCGGTCTGAGCGAAGAGCAGGTGTCCAACCCGCGTACCGGCCTGGTGGCCGGCTCGGGCGGTGCCTCGACGCTGAACCAGATGGAAGCGCTGGATATCCTGCGCGAAAAAGGCGTCAAGCGCGTCGGTCCATACCGTGTGACCCGGACCATGGGCAGCACCGTTTCCGCGTGCCTGGCCACCCCGTTCAAGATCAAGGGCCTGAACTACTCGATCTCCTCCGCCTGCGCCACCAGTGCTCACTGCATCGGTACCGCCCTGGAGCAGATCCAGATGGGCAAGCAGGACATCGTCTTCGCCGGTGGCGGTGAAGAAGAACATTGGAGCCAGTCGTTCCTGTTCGACGCCATGGGCGCGCTGTCCACCCAGTACAACGAAACCCCGGAAAAGGCCTCCCGCGCCTACGACGCCAAGCGTGACGGTTTTGTCATCGCTGGCGGTGGCGGCATGGTGGTGGTCGAGGAGCTGGAACACGCTCTGGCCCGTGGCGCGAAGATCTACGCGGAAATCGTCGGCTACGGTGCAACCTCCGACGGCTACGACATGGTCGCGCCAAGCGGCGAAGGCGCGGTCCGTTGCATGCAGATGGCCATGGCCACTGTCGACGGTCCGATCGACTACCTGAACACCCACGGCACCTCGACTCCGGTCGGCGATGTCGCGGAAATGAAAGGTGTGCGTGAAGTCTTCGGCGACAAGGCCCCGGTCATCAGTTCGACCAAGAGCCTGTCCGGTCACTCCCTGGGCGCCGCTGGCGTTCACGAAGCGATCTACTGCCTGCTGATGATGGAAGGCAAGTTCATTGCCGGTTCCGCCAACATCGAAGAGCTGGACCCGGAAGTCGCTGACATGCCGGTACTGACCAAGACCCGCGAAAACGTTGAGCTGAACAACGTGATGAGCAACAGCTTCGGCTTCGGCGGCACCAACGCCACCCTGGTCCTGAAGCGCTGGCAGGG
>Ga0209888_1000402_pt1 | contig 22395 bp, 15 predicted proteins | sample OrgsoiDNA_201059_FD_185807 | JGI IMG/M metagenome (GOLD analysis project Ga0209888, IMG submission 185807) | Permafrost soil microbial communities from the Arctic, to analyse light accelerated degradation of dissolved organic matter (DOM) -... | ecosystem: Environmental > Terrestrial > Soil >...
GGCGGGTCTGGTGGTCGGCGGTTCGGCCACGGCCCTGTTGTTCGGGCTTGATCCCAAGCTGCTGGCGTTGTCGGCGGTGCTGAGCTCCAACCCGGCGACCTCGCTCATTGCCTCCGCCACGGTCAATCGGCAGTTGCTGCAGTCGGCCAAGGGCGCGGTGGTCATGGCTGGCATGAATGCTGGCGTGCAGGCCGGTGGTAGCGCCGCGATCTACATGGGCTATCTGTTCTAGTCGCGCATAGCAGGTCGATATCACGCCCACAAAAAAGCCGCGTATCAACGCGGCTTCTTCGATTCCAACAACGCTTACACGTTAAAGCGGAAGTGCATCACATCGCCGTCTTTAACGATGTATTCCTTGCCTTCCAGACGCCATTTACCGGCTTCCTTGGTCCCGGCTTCGCCCTTGTACTGGATGAAGTCGTTGTAGGCGATCACTTCGGCTCGGATAAAGCCTTTCTCGAAGTCGGTGTGGATCACGCCGGCAGCCTGTGGCGCGGTTGCACCGACACGCACGGTCCAGGCGCGGACTTCTTCAACACCGGCAGTGAAGTAGGTTTGCAGGTGAAGCATTTCGTAACCGGCACGGATCACGCGGTTCAAGCCAGGCTCTTCAAGGCCTAGGGCCTCAAGGAACATGTCCTTCTCTTCACCGTCGTCGAGCTCGGCGATTTCCGCTTCGATCTTGTTGCACACCGGCACCACCACCGCGCCTTCTTCCTCGGCAATGGCCCGGACCACGTCCAGCAACGGGTTGTTCTCGAAGCCGTCTTCGGCAACGTTGGCGATGTACATCACCGGCTTGGTGGTCAGCAGGTGGAAGCCACGGATCACCGCCTTCTCATCGGCGCTCATGCTCTTCATCAGGCTGCGCGCTGGCTTGCCTTCGGTGAAGTGGGCGATCAACTGCTCCAGCAGGCCCTTTTGCACCACGGCGTCCTTGTCACCGCCCTTGGCGTTGCGCGCGACTTTCTGCAGTTGCTTCTCGCAGCTGTCGAGGTCGGCGAAGATCAGTTCCAGGTCGATGATCTCGATGTCGCGCTTGGGGTCGACGCTGTTGGAGACGTGAATCACGTTCTCGTCTTCGAAGCAGCGGACCACGTGGGCGATGGCATCGGTCTCGCGGATGTTGGCGAGGAACTTGTTGCCCAGGCCTTCACCCTTCGAAGCGCCAGCGACCAGGCCGGCGATGTCGACGAATTCCATGGTGGTCGGCAGGATGCGCTTGGGGTTGACGATGTCAGCCAGGGCTTGCAGGCGTGGGTCGGGCATCGGCACGATGCCGCTGTTCGGCTCGATGGTGCAGAAGGGGAAGTTCTCCGCCGCGATACCGGACTTGGTCAGGGCGTTGAACAGGGTGGATTTGCCGACGTTGGGCAGGCCGACGATGCCGCAATTGAATCCCATGGTGTTTCCCCTCGGATAAGAGTCAGGCCTTCTGGCTGTGCAGGTTTTTCATCGCGCGGTTCCATTCCCCGGCGAGGATATCCGGCAGCACGCCGAGGGCAAAATCGATGCTGGCATCGAGCTTTTCCTGTTCGGCGCGTGGCGCACGACCCAGGACAAAATTTGAAACCATACTGGCAACGCCCGGGTGGCCAATGCCAAGCCGCAAGCGGTGAAAGGTATTCTGGTTGCCGAGCTGCGCGATGATGTCGCGCAGGCCGTTGTGCCCGCCGTGTCCGCCGCCCTGTTTGAGCTTGGCGACGCCGGGAGGCAAGTCCAGCTCGTCGTGGGCCACCAGGATTTCTTCAGGCGTGATGCGGAAGAATCCAGCCAATGCCGAGACGGCCTGGCCGCTACGGTTCATGTAGGTGGTGGGAATCAACAGGCGAACATCCTGACCCTGGTGACTGAAGCGCCCGGTCAGGCCGAAATATTTGCGATCGGCCACCAGGTTGACACCTTGGGCGTGGGCGATGCGCTCAACAAAAAGGGCCCCCGCGTTATGCCGGGTCTGTTCGTATTCGGTGCCTGGATTTCCCAGGCCAACGATCAGTTTGATGGCAGTCACGACAGGGGCCCTTCCTAGGAGTTGTGGATAACATCGCGGCTAATCAGCGTAGCGGCGAACGTGGACGAAACGTGCTCATTTTCATGATGCAAACTTGGCGATCCCGCCCGCTTTACTCGCTACTTGCCAGCTCGCGATGTTTCCATGACTCCGACGTTGCGGAGTAAAAAATTACTCGGCAGCGGCTTCTGGTGCAACACGTGGCGCGTGAACGTTGGCAACAGCCAGGTCGTTACCGTGGGCCAGTGCGACGAACTCAACGCCTTTCGGAGCTTTGAGGTCCGACAGGTGAATGATCGAACCGACTTCGGCGTCAGCCAGGTCGACTTCGATGAACTCAGGCAGGTCTTTTGGCAGGCAGGTGACTTCGACTTCGGCCACAACGTGGGAAATCTCGCCGCCTTTCTTGACTGCTGCTGCTTCGTTGATGAAGTGCACAGGCACGTGAGCCGACAGTTTCTGACCGGCAACAACGCGGACGAAGTCAGCGTGCAGCACGTGGCCTTTGGCCGGGTGACGCTGCAGGGCTTTGATGATCACGCTTTGCTTGGCGCCGCCAATGTTCAGCTCGATGATGTGGCTGTAAGCCGCTTCGTTTTCGAGCAGTTTGGCAACTTCTTTGGCCAGCATGCTGATGGATTCAGGGGCTTTTTCGCCACCGTAAACTACAGCTGGAACCAGGCTTGCGAGACGACGCAGGCGGCGGCTCGCACCTTTCCCCAGGTCGGAACGCACTTCAGCATTCAGGGTAAAATCGTTCATGTTGACTCTCCAAATTAACCACATCCGCCCCAGCGTTTGCGACCAGCGCTAAAGGCGGTATGGGCAAAAAAGCCCCGCCCCAACAGGTGTTGGGGCGGGGCGCTTTTCGTCAACGAGAGATCCGAAAGGGCAGGGCCCTTAGCGGAACATCGCGCTGATCGATTCTTCGTTGCTGATGCGGCGAACCGCTTCGGCGACTACCGGTGCGATATCCAGTTGACGGATACGCGCACAGGCTTGTGCTGCAGCGGACAGCGGGATGGTGTTGGTCACCACCAGCTCGTCCAGCACGGAATTTTCAATGTTCTCGATCGCGCGACCCGACAGCACAGGGTGTGTGCAGTAGGCAAAGACCTTGGCAGCGCCATGTTCCTTGAGGGCTTTCGCCGCGTGGCACAGGGTGCCGGCGGTATCGACCATGTCATCGACGAGAATACAGGTGCGGCCTTCGACGTCACCGATGATGTGCATCACTTCGGAGTGGTTGGCCTTCTCACGACGTTTGTCGATGATGCCCAGATCCACGCCCAGCGACTTGGCAACGGCCCGTGCACGCACGACGCCACCAATGTCCGGAGACACGATCATCAGATTTTCGAAGCGTTGGTCTTCGATGTCATCCACCAGAACGGGGGAGCCGTAGATGTTATCTACCGGAATATCGAAGAAGCCCTGGATCTGGTCTGCGTGCAGGTCAACCGTGAGAACACGGTCGATGCCGACGACGGTGAGCATGTCAGCGACGACTTTCGCGCTGATAGCTACACGCGCGGAACGCGGACGGCGATCCTGACGGGCATAACCAAAGTAAGGGATCACCGCAGTGATTCGAGTGGCTGAGGAACGGCGGAAGGCATCAGCCATCACGACGAGTTCCATCAGGTTATCGTTGGTCGGAGCGCAAGTCGGCTGAATGATGAAGACGTCTTTACCGCGGACGTTTTCATTAATCTCAGCGGTAATTTCGCCGTCGGAAAACTTGCCGACAGAGATGTCACCGAGTGGGATATGCAGCTGACGTACAACACGCCGAGCCAGATCGGGGTTAGCGTTCCCCGTAAAGACCATCATCTTGGACACGCGCAGTACCTGAAGGCTGAGGGTAACCTGGATGAGTATAGGAAAATGGCAGGGGCGGCTGGATTCGAACCAACGCATGGCAGGATCAAAACCTGCTGCCTTACCGCTTGGCGACGCCCCTGTATCTGTTGCAACGAGTACCCAGTACTCGATTCCTAGAGCAGACTTTGAAGCTTGCGATGCAACATCGAAACGTTGCTTCCCTTTGCCACAAACCCTGTTTGGGTCTCTGTAAGAAGGGCCGAGACTTTATCAGCTTCAGCTTTGTTTGGGAAGGCCCCAAACACACAACTTCCAGTTCCGGTTAACTTTGCTTCGGTAAATTTACCTAACAAATTCAAAGCGTTACGTACCTCTGGATAACGCCTTGCGACAACCGGCAAGCAGTCATTACGACTGTTTCCCTTGGGAACGGGGCGCACTTTAATGGGCGCGGAGTCACGTGTCAACAGCGGATCCGAAAAAATTTCTGCTGTACTTACAGAGACTTGCGGAACGAGCACGACATACCAGGGTTCTTCGGGGTCTACCGGGGTGAGTTTTTCCCCCACGCCCTCGGCAAAAGCCGCGTGGCCACGGACGAAAACCGGCACGTCGGCGCCCAGTGTCAGGCCCAGCGCGGCCAGGCGATCTTCGTCCCAGCCCAGTTGCCAGAGGTGATTGAGGCCAAGCAAAGTCGTCGCGGCATTCGAACTGCCGCCGCCGATACCGCCGCCCATGGGCAGGATCTTTTCGATCCAGATATCCACGCCCAGCGGGCTGCCCGATTGTTCCTGGAGTTTTTTCGCGGCGCGCACGATCAGGTTGCTGTCGTGGGGTACGCCTTCGAATTCAGTGTGCAGCTGGATCACGCCGTCGTCACGCACGGCGAAGCTCAGTTCGTCGCCGTAGTCGAGAAACTGAAACAGTGTCTGCAACTCGTGATAACCGTCGGCGCGGCGCCCGAGGATATGCAGCATCAGGTTGAGCTTGGCCGGCGAGGGCAGCGTCAGGCGGGCAGCGCTCATGTCACTGGCCCAGCTGGCGTGGCTGCCAGTCCTTGATCACCAGGGTCACGTCGAGGTCGCGGCCGTGCAGCTTGATGCGTTCGGGCAACCAGTAGCCGTTCTGCTCGCTGTAGCTCAGGTACTCGACCTGCCAGCCATCCTGTTCGAGGGAAGCCAGGCGGCTGTCGTTGTCCAGGCTCAGGTGGCTCTTGCTGTCCGGCGCGGGAAGGCCACGGACCCACCAGACCAGATGGGACACCGGCAGCTCCCAACCCAATTGCTCCTGGAGCAGGGCCTCGGGGCTGGTGGCGGCATAGCGGCCCTGGTTGGCGACCTCCAGGGTCACCTGGCCGGGACGCCCGGTCAGGCGGGCAGCGCCGCGCCCCAGCGGGCCGGACAGGCGAATGTCGTAGTAATCCTGGCGTTGCAGCCAGAACACGGTGCCGCTACCGGAATCCTTCGGCGCGCGGATACCGACCTTGCCATTGATCTGCCAGCCGTCGAGGCTGCTCAGTTGCTGCTTGTGCTTGGCCCAGAGGGCCGGGTCACCGTGGCCCTCGACGGACTCGCGGGCACCGAAGCCCGCACAACCGGCGAGCAGGGCGATCAGGCTGAAAACAACGAGGTGGCGCAAAAACATAAGCTTAAAGAGTCTCGGAACCGGTCAGGCGCTTGATGGTGCTGCGCAGAAGTGGGCTGTCGGGCTGATCCTTGAGGAACTTGCCCCAGATTTGCTTGGCTTCGCGTTGCTTGCCGTTGGCCCAGAGAACTTCCCCCAGGTGCGCGGCGACTTCCTGGTCGGGGAAGCGCTCCAGGGCTTGGCGCAGCAGGCGTTCGGCTTCCTCAAGGTTGCCCAGGCGGAAGTTCACCCAGCCGAGGCTGTCGAGTACGGCCGGATCTTCCGGGTTCAACTGGTGGGCCTTCTCGATCAGTTCCTTGGCTTCGGCATAGCGGGTGGTGCGGTCCGACAGGGTATAGCCGAGGGCGTTCAGCGCCATGGCATTGTCCGGTTCGCGCTTGAGGATGGCGCGCAGGTCTTTTTCCATCTGTGCCAGGTCGTCACGCTTTTCCGCCTGCATGGCGCGGGTGTAAAGCAGGTTCAGGTCGTCCGGGTACTGCAACAGGGCTTGCTGCAGGACGCTCCAGGCGCTATCGCCCTGATGGTTGGCGGACAGGATCTCGGCCTCGATCAGGTAGAGCTGGATCGCGTAGTCCGGTTGCTCGTCACGGGCCGTCTTGAGTTTGCTCGACGCCTCGGCGCTGCGCCCGGTGGTGACCAGGATATCGGTCTGGCGCAGTTGTGCCGGCAGGTAATCGTTGCCCGGTCCGACCTGGGCGTATTCATCCAGGGCGGTCTGCAGGTCGTTGTGCTCTTCGGCGATGCGGCCCAGGTTCAGGTGCGCCGAGTCGACATGGCTGTCGCGGGTGATCAGTTCGTCCAGGTAGCCCTTGGCTTCATCCCAGGCCTTGGCCTCGAGGCAGACGAGCGCCAGGGAGAAACGCAGTTCGTCATCTTCCGGGTATTGCTGCACCAGGCTGGAGAACTGGGTCTTGGCGTCGGCCATGCGATCCTGTTCCACCAGCATGCGCGCATAAGTCAGGCGCAGGCGCTTGTCGTCCGGGTACTGCTTGATGCTTTTTTCCAGGATCGGCAAGGCTTCCTTGCCGCGGTTCAGCGCTTGCAGCAAGCGTGCGCGCAGCAGGATCGGGGCGATTTCGCCGTCTTCCGGCGGGTTTTTCTCCAGCAACGCCAAGGCGGCCTGGGTGTCGCCATCCTGTTGCAGCAGCAGCGCCTTGCCGAAAATCAGCTGGCTGTTCTTCGGGTGCTTGACCAGCAGGCGGTCGAAACTTTTCTTCAGGCCGTTGCGGGTGTCCTGGTCGGTATCGGCGGCCGACAGGGCGAGAAAGTCGAAATGGGTGTCGCCCTTGCCCTGCAGGACCTTCTCCATATAGACCATGGAGTCGTCATAACGCCCGCTGCGGGCCAGCTGGATGGCGGCCGCGCGTTGCGCCTCGAGGTCGTCCGGGGCGTTTTTCGCCCAGATCAGCGAGGTGTCGAGGGCGGCCTGGTCGGCGCCCAGGTACTCGGCAATCCGGAAAGCGCGCTCGGAAATCCCCGGATCCTGGGTATTGATCGCCTGGGTCACGTAGTTATCCAGCGCGATATCGAAACGATTTCGCTGTCCGGCCAGCTCCGCGCTCAACAGGCTGAACACCGTATCTTCGGTGAACGAGCTGTAGACCTTGGGCTTTTCCGGGGCCGGAGTGGTGTCTTCAGCCGGCGGCGTACGCCCCGGCGACACGGGTGCCAAGGCCTGGCAGCCGCTGAGGAAGACAAAAGCGAGGAGCAACGCGGAGGATCTATTCATATAGGAGAAGGACGACTTACCTGCGGGTCGGGGCATCATGACACAAGCGGCGGGCAGAACCATACCCGAGACGCTCACCAGACACTTATAGCAACGTTACATTAGGACAATAGTCGGCAATGGTTGTTCTGAATCATTCGAAGGTGGACAATTGTCGGCTTCTCGACATCATCAGCGACCCTGAATGGCCTTCCTCGCACTCGGCATCAACCACAAGACGGCGTCCGTAGACGTGCGCGAGCGCGTGGCTTTTACCCCCGAGCAATTGGTGGAGGCCCTGCAGCAGCTGTGTCGCCTCACCGACAGCCGTGAAGCCGCGATCCTCTCGACCTGCAACCGCAGTGAACTGTATATCGAGCAGGAGCACATTACGTCGGACACGGTCTTGCGCTGGCTGGCCGATTATCACCACCTGAACCTCGAAGACCTGCGGGCCTGCGCCTATGTGCACGAAGACGATGCCGCCGTTCGTCATATGATGCGTGTCGCCTCGGGCCTGGATTCGCTGGTATTGGGCGAGCCGCAGATTCTCGGCCAGATGAAGTCGGCCTATGCCGTGGCACGGGAGGCGGGCACCATCGGTCCGTTGCTCGGGCGCCTGTTCCAGGCCACTTTCAGCGCCGCCAAGCAGGTGCGTACCGACACCGCCATCGGCGAGAACCCGGTGTCGGTGGCCTTTGCCGCCGTCAGCCTGGCGAAACAGATTTTCAGCGATCTGCAGCGCAGCAGTGCGTTGCTGATCGGTGCCGGCGAAACCATCACCCTGGTCGCCCGCCACCTGCACGAACAGGGCGTCAAGCGTATCGTGGTGGCCAATCGGACCCTGGAGCGGGCCAAGATCCTCGCCGAAGAGTTCGGTGCCCACGCGGTGTTGCTGTCCGATATCCCCCAGGAACTGGTGCACAGCGACATCGTTATCAGTTCCACCGCCAGCCAGTTGCCGATCCTCGGCAAGGGCGCGGTGGAAAGCGCCTTGAAGCTGCGCAAGCACAAGCCGATCTTCATGGTGGATATCGCCGTACCCCGGGATATCGAGCCGGAAGTCGGCGAGTTGGACGACGTTTACCTTTATAGCGTCGACGATCTCCACGAAGTGGTCGCCGAGAACCTGAAGAGCCGCCAGGGCGCCGCGCAAGCCGCCGAAGAACTGGTGAGCAGCGGCGTCGACGACTTTATGGCGCGCCTGCGCGAGCTGGCCGCGGTGGACGTGTTGCGCGCCTACCGCCAGCAGAGCGAACGCCTGCGCGACGAAGAATTGCACAAGGCCCAGCGCCTGCTGGCCAACGGCAGCAGCGCCGAAGAAGTGCTGATGCAACTGGCCCGTGGCCTGACCAACAAGTTGATGCATGCGCCCAGCGTGCAACTGAAAAAGTTGTCCGCCGAAGGCCGCCTCGATGCGCTGGCCATGGCCCAGGAACTCTTTGCCCTCGGTGAGGGCTCATCGGATAGCTTTTCGGATAAGAAACCGCAATGAAAGCGTCACTGCTCAATAAGCTGGACATCCTCCAGGACCGTTTCGAGGAACTGACCGCCTTGCTTGGCGATGGCGAAGTCATTTCCGATCAGAACAAGTTCCGCGCCTATTCCAAGGAGTACGCCGAAGTCGAGCCGATTGTCGGCGCCTACAAGCAGGTGTTGAAAGTCCAGTCCGACCTCGAGGGCGCCCAGGCGCTGCTCAAGGACAACGACCCGGACATGCGCGAAATGGCGGTCGAGGAAGTCCGCGAGGCCAAGGAACAGCTGATCGAGCTGGAAGGCAACCTGCAACGCATGTTGCTGCCCAAGGACCCCAATGACGGTCGCAACGTGTTTCTTGAAATCCGCGCTGGCACCGGCGGCGACGAAGCGGCGATCTTCTCCGGCGACCTGTTCCGCATGTACTCGCGGTATGCCGAGCGGCGCGGCTGGCGCCTGGAGATACTCTCGGAAAACGTCGGTGAGCATGGCGGTTATAAAGAAGTCATTGCCCGGGTCGAAGGCGACAACGTCTACGGCAAGCTGAAGTTCGAGTCTGGTGCCCACCGCGTCCAGCGCGTACCGGCCACCGAATCCCAAGGCCGCATCCACACTTCGGCCTGCACGGTCGCGGTGTTGCCAGAGCCGGACGAACAGGAAGCCATCGAGATCAACCCGGCGGACCTGCGCGTCGATACCTACCGCTCTTCCGGCGCCGGTGGCCAGCACGTCAACAAGACCGACTCGGCGATCCGCATCACCCACTTGCCTTCGGGGATCGTGGTCGAATGCCAGGAAGAGCGTTCCCAGCACAAGAACCGTGCGCGGGCGATGTCCTGGCTGTCGGCCAAGCTCAACGACCAGCAGACCAGTGCCGCGGCCAATGCCATCGCCAGTGAGCGCAAGCTGTTGGTGGGCTCGGGCGATCGCTCCGAACGTATCCGTACCTACAACTTCCCCCAGGGCCGGGTCACCGACCACCGTGTCAACCTGACCCTGTACTCCCTGGATGAAGTCCTGGCCGGGGGTGTGGAAGCCGTTATCGAACCGCTGTTGGCCGAATATCAGGCCGATCAACTGGCCGCCTTGGGTGATTGAATGACCATTATTGCCAGTCTGCTACGCGCCGCCGAACTGCCTGACTCGCCGACCGCGCGCCTGGACGCCGAACTGCTGTTGGCGGCGGCCCTGGGCAAATCCCGCAGTTACCTGCACACCTGGCCGGAAAAGATTGTCAGCAGCGAAGCCGCGCTGGCCTTTTCCGGCTTCCTGCTGCGCCGTCGCGGCGGTGAGCCGGTGGCCTATATTCTCGGCCAGCAGGGCTTCTGGAAGCTGGACCTGGAAGTGGCGCCGCATACCCTGATTCCGCGCCCGGACACCGAACTGCTGGTGGAAGCCGCCCTTGAACTGCTGCCACCGGCCCCGGCACAGGTGCTCGACCTGGGGACCGGCAGCGGCGCGATTGCCCTGGCCCTGGCCAATGAGCGTCCGGCCTGGCAAGTGACGGCAGTGGACCGCGTGCCGGAAGCCGTGGCCCTGGCCGAACGCAATCGCCAGCGCCTGGGGCTGAACAATGCCACGGTGCTGAGCAGCCATTGGTTCAGCGCCCTGGACGGCCAGCGTTTTCAACTGATCATCAGCAACCCGCCCTATATTGCTTCCAGCGACCCGCACCTGGCCCAGGGCGATGTGCGTTTCGAGCCGGCCAGCGCCCTGGTGGCCGGTGCCGATGGCCTGGACGACCTGCGGCTGATCATCGCCCAGGCGCCAAAGCACCTGGAGGCCGATGGCTGGTTGATGCTAGAACACGGTTACGATCAGGCTGAAGCCGTGCGGGAGTTGCTCTCGGCACAGGGTTTCAGCGAAGTCCACAGCCGCACTGACCTGGGCGGCCATCAACGCATCAGTCTGGGGCGCCTATCGTGCTGAGCGATCAGGAGCTGTTGCGCTATAGCCGGCAGATCCTGTTGCAACAGGTCGATATCGACGGCCAGTTGCGTCTGAAAAACAGCCGGGTGCTGATCGTCGGCCTTGGCGGTCTTGGTGCCCCGGTGGCGCTTTACCTGGCGGCCGCCGGGGTCGGTGAACTGCATCTGGCGGACTTCGATACGGTCGAACTGACCAACCTGCAACGCCAGATCATCCATGACACCGCCAGCATTGGTTCGAGCAAAGTCGATTCGGCGTTGCGCCGGTTGGCGGCGATCAATCCTGAAGTGACCCTGGTCGCCCATCGCCAGGCCCTTGACGCCGACTCCCTCGGCATTGCGGTAGCGGCGGTGGACCTGGTGCTCGACTGCTGCGACAACTTCGCCACCCGCGAGGCGGTCAACGCCGCCTGTGTCGCTGCCGGCAAGCCGCTGGTGAGCGGCGCGGCGATTCGCCTCGAAGGCCAACTCTCGGTGTTCGACCCGCGTCGTCCCGAGAGCCCCTGCTACCACTGCTTGTACGGGCATGGCAGCGAAGCCGAACTGACCTGCAGTGAAGCCGGCGTCATCGGCCCGCTGGTCGGCCTGGTCGGCAGTCTGCAAGCCCTGGAAGCCTTGAAGCTGCTGGCCGGTTTCGGTGAGCCACTGGTCGGCCGGTTACTGCTGATCGATGCCCTGGGCACGAAATTCCGTGAGCTGCGGGTCAAGCGCGATCCGCAGTGCAGCGTCTGTGGTGGCGGCGATGCGTGACGCGCCGGTCGCGGTATTCGACTCTGGCGTCGGCGGTTTGTCGGTGCTCAACGAGATCCAGGCCTTGCTGCCCAATGAGTCGCTGCTCTATGTCGCCGACTGCGGGCATATTCCCTACGGCGAAAAAAGCCCGGAGTACATTCGCCGGCGCTGTGCGGTGATCTCCGACTTCTTTCGCGAGCAAGGCGCCAAGGCCTTGGTGATTGCCTGCAATACCGCCACCGTGGCCGGTGCCGCCGATTTGCGCCAGCGTTACCCGGACTGGCCGCTGGTGGGCATGGAGCCGGCGGTCAAACCCGCGGCGGCGGCCACCCGCAGTGGTGTGGTCGGTGTGCTGGCGACCACCGGGACCTTGCAAAGCGCCAAGTTCGCCGCCTTGCTCGACCGCTTTGCCAACGATGTGCGGGTGATCACCCAGCCTTGCCCAGGCCTGGTGGAAATGATCGAAGACGGCGATTTGCACAGCGAGGCCTTGCGCCAGTTGCTACGCCACTATGTCGAGCCTTTGCTGGCGGCTGGCTGCGACACCATTATCCTCGGCTGCACCCACTATCCTTTCCTCAAGCCGCTGTTGCTGGAAATGATTCCAGCGTCCATCAGCCTGATCGATACCGGCGCCGCCGTGGCCCGGCAACTCCAGCGCCTGCTGGAGGCGCGCGACCTGCTGTCCGTGGGGCCGGCGCGTGACGCGCGGTTCTGGACCAGTGCCGATCCGGATCATTTCAGGAAAATTCTGCCGATGCTCTGGCAGAAGTCTGGTGTTGTGCAAAGCTTCACAGGGTAAACGTCGGCGTAGAGCGGCGAATCCCTCGTGAACTCAGGCTTGACGCCAAGCTTTCATTGCGAGGAGCTATTTGGCTGCACCTGAAATGCGTTGGAAATAGGATATTTCTCATGAAGCGATTGTTCTGCTTGGCTGCGCTTGCGGCCGCCCTGGGGTATGGCGCCATGGCACAGGCGGCTGGTGTCGAATTCTCCGTTGGCCAGACCAGTGATTCGACCCGGGCCTATCGCCTGGGTCTGCAATCGAACTGGGACAAAGGCTGGCTGCAAAGCGATGTAGGCCGCCTGACCGGCTACTGGAGCGGTGCCTACACCTACTGGGAAGGCGACAAGAGTCCCAGCAATCACAGCCTGTCGTTCTCACCCGTATTCGTCTACGAGTTTTCCGGGGCATCGATCAAACCCTATATCGAGGCGGGGATCGGCGTCGCCCTGTTTGCCCACACCGAAGTGGAAGACAACAAGCTGGGCTCGGCCTTCCTCTTCGAGGACCGCTTGGGCGTTGGCCTGCGCTTCACTGGCGGACAGGAAGTGGGGATCCGCGCGACCCACTATTCCAACGCCGGTATCCGCACGCCGAACGAGGGCATTGAAAGCTACGCCTTGCACTACACGATGCCGTTGTAACGGCCGTTCGTTCAGCGTCAGCCTCCTTCGCTCTGGCGTTTGAGGCGGGCCAGTGCGGCAAACACATCGTCGTCATCGATGGGGCTGCGGTCGATCTGGATTAACGTCCAGTCGCCGTTGTCCCCGAGCTTTTCCAGCGCCTCGTCCGTTCCGGTGTAGCCCCAGAGGGCACTGTGATTACTGGCGCGATAGCTGCGCGGGAAGTGTTCCTGCAGCGCCCGGAGTGTTGCGTATACGGCGGCTAACCGTTGCACACAGGCCATGAGCCCGCTGACGCCACTGAACTCGCTCAACGCCGAGGTTGACGCGGGTACCCACAACAGCAACGTGCCCTGATGGGGATCGCCGACTACCAGGATGTCATCGGACGGATAGCCGTTGATACTCAAGCGGTGCACCTGCACTTGGCGTGACCCCGGGGTCGAGTGGTCGCGTTCGTGCCGGGGTAGCAATTGCAGCATCATTGAGTAGGCGGTGTCCGAATAGCCGCCTTGCAGGCGCGCGCGCTGCACCTCCAGCCGGTATTGCGCACGCAGATAGTCGCCATAGCACTGCTCGTTGCCGAACAAACCGTCGGCGGGGTGGGCACTCCAGAATCCCGCCGAGCGCCCGCCGAACTTCTGATACTCAGCGTTCAGACAGGCCGTCAGCGCGGCCAGTGTCGCGGCGGCCTCCTGGACTTTTTCGCGCTGCGGGCTGGGGGCGATCACCAGCATTTCGGGCGGCGCCGGGATCTGGTACAGCTCTTCGCCGTGATCCTCCCCGTCCACGGGAATGGCCGCGAAACTGCCATCGGTGGGTCGATAGTAAATGCCCCGGCCCGGACACTCGGGCACCGACAGGTCTTCGACAGGCACCGGTGCGCCCAATTGCTGCTGGTCTTGCAGCGCTTGCAGGCGTTGCACCAGCGTACTCAGGTTCTCGTGGTCCCGGGCACTCAGTGTCGCCAGCGTGCAGCGCCCGCCGGCAAGATCCAGCCGGTAGGCTTCATCGAGCTTGTTGACCGCATACAGGACCTCCTTGTCCTGAACCTGCACCACGACGCCACCCACCGTCAGCCGGCCGGGCTCAAGCCGGATGTCGTCCGGGCGACTCAGGTGATCGGTGTGCAGCACCCAGGTGGAGGGCCGGGAGGTGGCGCAACTGGACAGATTGACCGTCGCGCCGTCACTCAGGTAGAGGTCATATTGGCTGCCCTGGCCTTCGATGTCGTAGCTCAGGTATTGACCCCCTTGCGCCAAATCGTCCATGACCAACGGCGGCGCGGCCTGTCCCAGGCTGACCCGGATACCCGTGGCGTGGTAGTGAGGCTCGAGATTTTCCACGACCTTCTGGAATACCGCGACCCATTCGGCTTCGATGAACTTGCCCCTGGTCTTTTGCTCGAGCGCCTTGAACAGCTGTAATTCGGCGTCATTGCGCTGGGTGGCGCCCAGCAGCCAGCCGTATTGCGGCAGGTAGGTGTGCTTGGGCGTACCTGGCAGGTGCAGCATCCGAATGCTGTCGGAAACGGGCAACGGCTTCTGCCTGGGCAGTTCCAGGACCAGGCCGACATCAATCGCCTGGCGTTCGTCGAGGACAACCCGCGGATCGCCCGAGGACAAATAGTCGACGGTGTAGATCTTCGGGCTGCCCAGGTAGACCTGGCCGTTGCGCTGATCCAGGTGGGTCACCACCACGGGACCGTCCAGCCGTAGCGCATGGGTGTCAGGATCCTCGAGATAACCTCTGCGATAGGCCTGGACCTCCCGGGTAAATTGCTCGCCCGTGCTCAGGACCTTGTGGGCCTTGGCAAAGAACACCGACACCAGGCTGCTGGCGCCCAGGCCCAGGCCGGCCAGGGGGATCGACAACGGCCCGAGGAACTCGGCGCCCTCGGCAAACCCGGCCAGTACCGTGCCCAGCGCGAGGGTGTCGAGCCCGACGTTGGTGCCGTAGGTGGCTTTTTCCTCGGCGCTCTCGGCATGGGCCAGCAGATAGCCGTCCACCCCCAGGCTGGCCAGGACCAGCAAGGCATTGCCGGCGGCCAACAGCCCGCCCAGGGTCAGTGTCTTGCCGCCCAGGCTGATGCCTCGACCGGCCTTGTCCAGCAGGCTGATGCTCTGCGCGCCCAGATGCCCGGCATCCTTCAGGCCGAGGTAAATCGCCTGGGCGAGTATTGTCCCGTCGCAGGCTACGCCGACCACCACCTGGGCCAGTTGCGTGTAGAACTGCACCTGGACCGCGCTGGCCAGTTCCGTCGACAGGACATGGCGCCTGCCGCTGTTGAGCAGCAACAGCGCGAAGCCGGTATTCAGGCTGTTCAGGCCATCGAGTTGCGCCAGGCCATGGACTACCTCGTGATGGGTGGCGCCCGGTCGCGGCAACATCTGACCGCCCTGGAACTCGAAGTGTTGGTGGAGCGTATCGACAGTCTCGCGGATGCGTGTCGAGAGCCTGGCCAGGGCGCTGTTTTTCTCCAGTTCCAGGCGCTGGCGTGGTGCACCGTCCGGGCCGATCAGTTCCACCGTGTCGCCATCGGCGCTGGATTCGATAGTGCGCAGGTCGGGGACCCGATCGGGCACTGCCGCACCGGCTTCGAGCCGTTGCCATTCCTGTTGCGCGGCCTGGCCAAGCGCTGCGAACTCACTGCGTTGCATCTGGGATTGCTCGACCATGGAGGGGTAGGGCCTGTGCGCCTCGCTGCTTGAACCCGGAGCGTCGATGATCTCCCACGAGCCGTCGGTACGGCGTTGCACCTCATAGGTCGAGCGCCTGAAACCTTCGGCTGCATGGATGATCCGGAACCGGTCGCGGAAGGCCCGGACTTCGTAGCGCAGGCCTTCGTAGAGGATGTACGTCCTGCCGTCCGGCGTGCGATACAGGCCTCGCGCATCCGGTCCGGCCGGATCCAGCGCCGATCGGCTGTGCATCTCATACCCCCTCAGCCAGGCTGGCTGCGACCGCGTCGAAGGTCCGGCTTCTTCTGTGTTCGGAAGAGCCGCGTTCAGCACTCTGTTCAGTTGGGCCAGACTGCTGAGCGTGTGGAGCGGGTTGGCCAGTGCATGTCGAATCCTGGCATTGTCATGGGTGTTGCTGGTCAGTTGGGTCCACATCTTGTTGGCTACTCGGCCTGATCGTTGCCTGAGCAAGGTAAGCAGCTCGGGCGTCTCGAGCAGAAGCTGGAGCCTGGCATTCGCGAGAAAGACTGCTTGGAATCGATGTCGGCTCCATGAAGGGGTATCGGTCTTGAAGGGTAAAAGCAGGGGCGCGATGTCCTGGAAACCCATTTTCCGAGCCAACGCCAGCAGCTCCTGCTGATGTTCGAGGAGTCGGGACAGCACGTGGTCAGTCAATGATTTTATCCCGTCGGCGTTCTCCAGCAGGTTGATACGGATGATGCCGGCATCCGCGCAGCGGGCGATCAATCGCAGCCTGTCCGTTGAGATGTGCGGATCGTGGAGCAAATGGGCGATTTGATGGGTGTTGAGCCCCTCTTCCATGGGGGGGGTCAAGGTCGCTGAACTGAAAATGATATCGACCCGCTCAAGCAGTGCGGGGACGCGACCGAGCACGGCTCTGAGCAAGTCACGCCGCGCGCTGATCTGATTGCCCATGTGCTGGAGTGCATACAGGCGTAGCTGGGTGGCCGTCACCCCATACTCCAGCAGGATATACCGGACGCTGTCATTGAAAATGAAGGTGTGGTGAATCAGGAAGTTGATGTCCGCCGCTTGTGAGGGGCCGATCAACAGCGTGTTCAGCAGCGCCTTGCGCCGCGGCTCGTCGACCCACAGGGACAGTTCCGGACGAGGCTCGGCGTCAATATAGCGATCAATGATCTGGCGGATTTCGGCTGGCAGCGAGCGCAGGCCATAGCGTTCACGAACGGAGTTGAACGCATCATCGACGGCGTCGCGGATCCTCGGTGAGCGAGACGGCAAGGTCGACTCCAGGTAACGGATGGCCGGCTGAAAGAGACTGTATGGATTGGCGGCACCCTTGAGGATGGCGGTCAACTCTCGATAGCCGCTATCGCCCAGCCAGACATTCAGCTCCAGGCCATGCTCAAGTGCCTGGGCATAGAGAGGCAAATGTTCCGAGGTCACGAAGGGCACGATATCCGGACTGCGTTCGATATGATCGGCGACGGCATTGCGCAGTCTTTCGACCGTGAACGTACCGGGCGCATGGCCCTGGTTCAGTGACAGGGCCACGGCATGAAAGAAGCTGTCCTCACCGGCGGGGACGTCCACCGGATGGCCATCGAGCCAGGCGCGATAATGATTCGGACTGTATCGGTACAGCACCACATCATGGAGGGCACCGAACAGCACCGGGTTCACCCGGTATCCATAGGTGTCTTCGTGCAGTCCCTGGCGGTAGCGTACTGACCAGCCAAGTCCCGGGTCGCGGGCGTCGATAATCACCAGGCTGCTGTCTTGCGGCCACTCCGCCAGGCTGGGCATGAGGGGCGCAATGATGTCCGTGACCTGTGGGTTCCAGGACCCCAGGCGAACCAGGCCGGCCAGGGTTGAAAGTCGTGCTGACACGGCAGGAGACAATTGCCCGCCGGGGGATGGCCCCGTCGGCGCACCGCCCAGCAACCTTAGCCGCAATGGGCCGAGGCTTGGGTGTGGCAGAGGGATCGCTTGCAGTACCGGGCCGGCAGTCAGCAAGGTCCTGCTGTCGGCACCCGTGTGGTTGACCAGGGTCGCAATCTCCGTGCTCGCGGGTGGCAGGGTATTGGTTGTGCCTGGGTGATCTGTCGCCCGGCTGCCCGGTGGTACTGCAATGTCTATTTGTCCGGTCGCCCTTATTCGTGCCAGCCAATCCTTTCCGGGCAGGAAGGTGCTGATCAAACCGGCGTTCTTCTGGCCCGCGGCAGTGCCAAACGCCCACTGATCGATGAGTGATTGCCGGTCACTCGCGGTCTTGTCGGGGAGCCGCTGGCGCGCCTGCTCGATCAGCGCGTCACGCTGGATTTCGTAGAGGCACTGATGCACGTTGCCCGGCATAGGGATCAGTTGGACGTGAGCGGCGTTTCCCGGAGGTGGCGACTGCCGGGTTGGCGTACTGGATGTTCTCAGCCGCGCGGCAACATAGTCCCGCCACGGCGGTTCCTGGAAAAACCGGTCCAGGTCACCGGGTTGGCTGAGTACCTTGAGGTCGTTGTCATTGGCTGAGTCCGGGGTGTGCAGCAGCACACTCGGGTCGTCCGGGTCCGCGCTGGTGATCGCGAGTACGCCACCGCCAATGATATGGAGCGTGCTCTGGGCATTCTTGTGATGTACCCACATGCCTAGCGCGTTGGCGCTGATGATGTGTGTGCCGATCGTGGGGCGTGTGGCCGGGTCCGGATAGTCGAGCACCACCTCGATCCACTGTCGCTGGCGCGTAGCGATTCGGCCAAGGAGCTTGGCGTCCAGCAGCGCCAGTTGCAGGCACGCGGCATTGGCGTATTGCCAGGTATCGCGTATCGCCTGAGCCTGCTGCGCGCCGGGCGAGTCCGACGGCTTCTCGCCCAGTGCCTGGACGATGGCATCCAGTGCTGCCTGATCCAGGATGATCGGCCCGTTGTAGCTGTCGTTGGACGAGGTTGGCGGTAGCGCATTGATCAACGCCAGGGCCAGCGCCAGGCGGCCGGCCTGCACCTGGCCGGCGACCCTCCTGTAGCGTTGCCAGTCCTGCCTGTCGGCCTCCTTGAAGACTTGCCGCCAGATCCTGTATTGCAAGGCTTGCGCGCGTCGATTCAGCCGCGTGCCGATATCCAGGACGTCACGCAGGTCCGCGGCGGCTTCGAGGCGTTCCAGCATGGCCCTCGACGTGTCCGCCGGGAAGGCGGCAAACACATCGTTCACCTGCCGTTGCTGGGCGTTGCGCAGTGACCGGACCTGCCAGGCGAACAGATTTTCGTGCTTGTCATCGCTGGCGCTGAAACGGTCCGCGATTTTTTGCCCGGTTCGTACCAGCAGTGTTGTGTGCAGGATCCTGAGGGAGGCAAAGGCTTCGAGGCCATATTCCAGGGTGTAGAGCACGACGCGTCCGAGATCGCTGTGGATCTCGACCGCTTTCTTGCCCTTGAACTGCTGCGGGTCGGGATCGCTGCCCAGCAGCACGGCGCCGTCGTGGCTGCTGATCACGAAGGCGCCAGGCCATGGGGTCGGGGCCGAGGTGTTTTCTTCCAGGAAGGCAATGCCGTACACCCCGGGTCGATAGACGACGGGCAGGACCGGCAGTGCATTCTCCCGTTGTTCCCGTGTGGGCAGGCTCAGTATCTGGTCAATCAGTTGCCGGTCGTCGGCGTCCAGCGTCCCATCGACGCTGCGCAGTTGCGCTTCGGTCCGCAGTTGCGTCTCCAGGGGCCGTGCGAGCCATTGATCGGCGGGTAAACCGTCGGTGGCGCCATGGGGTTGTGTCCAGAATTGCTCCAACTGAGCCAGATAATCCTGTCGGAGTTGGCGTATCTGCTCGGTCTTGCCAGTCGCCGGATTTACGTCGGGCATGGCCGGGCGCGGCAATTCATCGAGCAGGGCGGCCACTTGCGCATTGGCGCTATTGAGCGACAGCAGCAACTGCGACTGGAGCTGCGCGGTGTCGATCGGCGCCGGAGGGCGATCGGCTGCGCAGGGGGGCGAAATACAGGGAGGGTCGAGGGTTTTCATGAGCCAGTGATCTCAGGGTCCGGGGGCAACATTGAGTTGCCCGCTGCTTGTGACGTATAGGTCCCAAGTGTGGATTGAGCGGGCTCACTGGATATATGAGACGTGTCTTTGACTCGGGGTTGAAATCGCCCTGATTCGGTCCTTCGATTCAGCGGTACGCCGTGGTGATTCCTTGGCGCTCTTCCAGGCATTCCTCCGAGCCGGTTTCGAACTCCCGGCAGATCAGCGGGCGTTTCTCGTAGATCGTACAGCGCATGCTGTCGCGATCCAGCGCCGCGCACCAGCCGTCGTCCAGACGCAGCATGACCTCACCGCCCCAATCGTCGATATCGATAAAACGCTCGGGCACACCGGTATCGGTGATCAGCAACACCTCGAGTCGGCAGCAGCAGGCCGCGCAGGAGGAGCAACTGATTGCCGGTGGGGTGAGGTCGGTCAGGGGAATCGTGGTCATGGGCGCCAGTGTATGTCAGTACCGCGACCCCGTATGCCTGAATAAGCCGTCTGGCGATAGCCGGATACCGCCGTGTGCTGCCCTGTCTTTTGTCTACTCCTCCTCTCTGCGCTCGGTTCCGGTTGATTGCGGTTGAGCCCGGGCTCATTTGTCCTATTTGAAGGGAGTCAGACATGACTGATACCAGCACACCGCTTCGCCCGTCGCTGCCACAAGAGATCGAGGCGGCCAAGGCGCTTTTCGCCCAGCCGCCGACCTTGCGGGAAGTGGCCTTGTCGGCCATCCAGGAGTATTTCTTTCGCCGCTGGGACCCGCAGCGCAACGCAACGCATCTGTATGTCGGCAAACTCCAATGGCTGGAGCGCGATGGAAAAAGGTTCTCGGGTGGTTATCAATACTGGGCCGTGATCGACCTTGTGCTTGAGCACTTTACCAGCGGGGTCGCGCCGATCTTTACCACCGAGCATGTGCTGGAAATCAAGCTCGACAGCTTGCCCGGAGACCGCCTTCTGGTGGACGCAGCGGCCATCCAGGCCGTGCTCGGGTCGTGGGGCGATATCCTGCTGCAGCTCTATCAACAGGCACTGGTCGACTACTGGAACGCGGAGGATGAGCAAGGCCTCAGCCGCTTTTATCGTCTTGGCAGGATACTGGGACAGATTTTGTCCGCCGGTCGTGAACAGCACCGGGCCTTTCTGTCGGTCAATCTGGAACGGCCCGAGGAGCAATTTTCCCTCTATGGCGTACAGGCGGTGAGCAAGGACACCTGGGGCGGCGCTTATCCTGAAGCCTTGCCCGTGCTGGTGGCCCGCCGCAAGGAACGGGGAGTGGAGCAGAACCCGCTGGTGCTCAGCCTGGCCAAGGGGCTCTTCAGGGCCGGCAGCACGGATCTCGGACAGCTGGTGCCCTTGTTCATGAGTGCCCGGGCCGACGGTCGGAATATCGAGTATCGCGAGCATCTGCTCTGGCGCCAGGGCGACCAGGATATGCAGTTGGTGCAGGCCCTCGCCAGCCTTGCCGAAACCCTGCTGGAAAACCAGCTCCAGGCCATTTCGCTGATCGGGCTCGATACCGAGCGCACGCTCGAGGACTACCAGCGTCAGCTTGATCTGATCACCCGTCCCGATGGCTGGTTTTTCACGCCGGTGCAGGCAGAGCCCCATGCCCTGGTCGAGTTGCCCGACGAACTGACTGCGCTCAGTGACGGCTTGCCGCATTGGTTGCTGGGGGCGTCGAGCGAAGACATCGGCACCTACCGCGCCCTGCTGGAAAAACTGGCCGATGTGCAGCGCGCGTCGGGTGGCCAGGCCTTTCTGGATGACATCGGCGATCTGCCGGGCTTCGCCGTCAAGGCGCTGCTCAAGAAGATGGGCGAGGACCATCCGCCAGCCGCCGATATCGCCAATCCCGATGATATTCGTCTGGAACTCGACAAGACTATCGCGGTGGCTGCTGCCGGGGGCGCGGGTGGGGCGTTGGGGGCGGTGGTAAAAGTGCGGATGAGCCTGACCGAGTTTGCCCTGGAGAATCTCGGGGGCTTTCGGCATGCGAAGATGGCAATCAGTATCCGTCACTGTGGCGTGGACAAACCGCTGCCCGAATGGCTGACCCCGGACTACGTCAAGGGACTGGTCACGTTTGTCGATATCGGCCGAACCTACCTGGACGCGCTCAAGGCCAAGCTGATCGATGATGCCGATGAGGCGCGGCGTCGGGAAGGCCTGTTCAGTGAGCAACTGCGGGTGCAATTGCCCATGGCGGCGCTGGAGCTGAAGATTCGCGGCGAAGCGAACTTCGACGAAACGGGATATCGCACTGTCGAAGCGGTGTTGCAGCCCGAAGCGGCGAAGCGCCAGGTGGCGGGCCGGGAGATCGTCCTGCGCGCCCTGGCGTTCAAGGCCGAAACCGATGCGCCAGCGGATGTCGTGGCGTCCATGTTCATTATCGGCCCGCGGGACACGCGCCACGGTCCGTTCATTCTTTATCGTCCGCTGCTCGCCAAGGCCGACCCACAGGCGGCGGTCTTCCAGCAGTTCCAGTCGGCACCGGGCAAGGCCTTCTGTCCTCACGACAATGACGCCCGTCCCACGCCGCCTGTCGAGCCGCTCCTGCAATACCCCACGTTGGCGGCCCTGTTCGAGGCGCTCAAGCAACCCGGTGCAGTGCAGGACAGCGTTCTGACCTGGTTGAGCGATGAGGCCTGGCGCACCTATGCCAATGGCGGCTTTGCCGAGCCCCATCTGCGGCGCTCGTTCGAGGACGATTTTGCTGCACTGTTGCCAGTGGTTCCGGCCACCCTCGATGACGCGGTGGTCCAGGGCGACTACCTGCACCACCTGTTCGCCTCGATGGCCAGGACCCTGATCGCCCTGGCGGACCGGCAGTCGGTGTCCAATGCCGAATTGCGCTGGAATACCTTGAAGGAGGGCGGCTGGCAACTGTTCAACGTGGCGCTGATGTTTATCCGTGGCCCGGCGGCGGTGGCCGGCTGGATTTTCGCCGTGGTCGCCAGTGTCGATGCCGACTTTCGACGGTTGCAGGAA
>Ga0209888_1000403_pt1 | contig 22387 bp, 18 predicted proteins | sample OrgsoiDNA_201059_FD_185807 | JGI IMG/M metagenome (GOLD analysis project Ga0209888, IMG submission 185807) | Permafrost soil microbial communities from the Arctic, to analyse light accelerated degradation of dissolved organic matter (DOM) -... | ecosystem: Environmental > Terrestrial > Soil >...
ATTCTCGACATCAAGCCGGACGGCCTGCACCAGCGTGTCGCGGTGTTCCTCGGCTCGAAAGAAGAAGTCGAACGCGCCACGGCTTACCACAAGGAATAAACCCGTGACCGCGCCCCGGCAGCCGTTGCTTGAGTGGTGGTTCGGTTCAGCCGATACGACCGCCGGGCAGGTGGCTGACAAGGGCCGGTTGTGGTTCGGCAAGCGCGACAGCCAGGACCTTGAAGCGCGCGAGCGTTTCGGGGTCCAGGTCGAGCAGGCGCTGGCTGGCGATTTGGCCGAGTGGACGCAATGTCCCGAAGGCTGGCTGGCGTTGGTGCTGTTGCTCGACCAACTGCCACGGATGATCTTCCGTGATACCCCCAAGGCTTTCTCCGGTGATGCCCGCGCCCAGGCGCTGGTGGCGCAAGGGGTGGCTGCGGATTTTGATCGGCGGTTGTCGGCGTTGCAGCGGGTGTTTGTCTATCTGGTGTTCGAACACTGCGAGCACCTTGCGGTGCAGAACGAGGCGGTATCGCGCTTTGTGGCGCTGCTGGCGCAGCAGGCGGAGGCGGATCGGGCGATCTTTGCCGATTATCTGGACTATGCCGAGCGGCATCGCGACGTTATTGCCCGGTTTGGGCGCTTTCCCCATCGCAATGTGATTCTTGGGCGTGAGTCCACGGTTGAGGAAGTGGTGTTTTTGCGGGAGCCCGGGTCACGGTTCTAGATCTTCTGTGTGGCGGATGGCCCTTTCGCGGGCAAGCCCTGCTCCTACAGGTTTGTGTCGTAGATAAAATCTGGGTACGACAAAAAACTGTAGGAGCAGGGCTTGCCCGCGAAGGCGTCATCCGCCACCCCGAAGATCTCAGATCCTGAAACTACCGACCAACTGCTTCAACCGCGCCGCCTGCTGTTCCAGGTCCGCACACGCGCGCAAGGTCGATTGCAGGTTTTCCACGCCTTCCTGGTTCAGCGTATTGATCTCGGTAATATCGACGTTGATCGACTCCACCACTGCCGTCTGCTCCTCGGTCGCCGTCGCCACCGACTGGTTCATGCCGTCGATTTCGCCGATCCGCTGGGTCACACTGCCCAGCCGCTCGCCCGCCTGGTTGGCGATGCCGACGCTGCTTTCGCTCTGACGCTGGCTGTCGGTCATGATGCTCACCGCTTCCCGCGCGCCAACCTGCAGCTCTTCGATCATCTTCTGCACTTGCTGCGCCGAATCCTGGGTGCGGTGCGCCAGGTTGCGCACCTCATCGGCCACCACCGCAAAGCCGCGCCCGGCCTCACCGGCCCGGGCCGCTTCGATGGCCGCGTTGAGCGCCAGCAGGTTGGTCTGCTGGGAAATACCGGTGATCACTTCAAGGATCTGCCCGATATTCACCGTGTTGCTGTTCAAGGTTTCGATATTGCCGCACGAATCGCTGATCTTGGCCGACAGTTGCTGCATCGCGCTGATGGTTTTTTCCACCACCTGCTGGCCGTCTTCCGCCAGGCTGCGGGCTTCGCTGGAATGTTGCGAGGCGAGGGCGGCGTTTTGCGCAATTTCCTGGGCCGCGGCCCCAAGCTCGTTGATCGCCGCCGCCACGCTGCTGGTGCGGCTGGCCTGCTGGTCGGAGTTGTGCATCGATGAGTTGGAGGCGCTGACCACCCGCAAGGCCACTTCGTTGACCTGGCCGGTGGCCGAGGCGACTTCGCGGATCGAGGTGTGGATACGCTCGACGAAGCGGTTGAAGGACATGCCCAGGGTGCCGAACTCATCGTGGCCGTGGATGACCAGGCGCTTGGTCAGGTCGCCTTCACCCTCGGCGATGTCGTGCATGGCGCGGCCCATCAGGTGCAACGGCTGCATCAGCACGCGGATCAGCATGCTCAGCAGGGCGATGATAATGATCACGGCGATCACCGTGGCGATGATCGCCGAGGTGCGGAACTCGCTGAGCATGGAGAACGCGGTGTCCTGGTCGAGCACCAGGGCAACGTACCAGTCCACCGAGGACACGCCGCTGACGTGGGTGAAGGAGATGAACTGCTGCTTGCCGTCCACCTCGACTTCCTTGAGCCCGGCACTGATTTTCGGTGCGCCGCTCGGGTAGGCGTCAGAGAGGTTTTTCAGGATCAGCTTGCTGTCCGGGTGAATCAGGATCTTGCCGTCGGCGCTGACGATGAACGCGTGCCCGTGGCCGCCGAAGTTCAGCGAGTTGATGATGGCGCTGATGCTGCCCAGGTCGATATCCGCGCCGGTCACGCCGATGAACTGGCCTTGATGCTGTACCGGGGTGGCCAGGGTGATCACCAGCTTGCCGGAGGAGGCGGCGATGTAGGGTTCGGTGACGATGGTCTGTTGGGCGGCGGTGGCGGCTTTATACCAGCCGCGTGAGCGCGGGTCGTAGTCGGCGGGACGGTTGCCCACCGGAACCGAGGTCATCACGCCTTCCGCGCTGCCGAAATAGCTGAGCTGGAAGTTGCTGGCGTAGGCGGGCAGGCCGATGGCGTGTTTCAGGCTGTCGGCGGAGCTGCCGTCCGCGGCAATCTGCTGGGACAGCGATTGCAGCAACTGGATGCGACTTTCCAGCCAGGTCTGGATATTGCTGGTGGTCAGGCTGCCCAAGGCCTGCATCGAGTCCTCGGTGCTGTGGCGCAGGGCCTCGCGTTGACGGTAGTCGTTGAACAGGATGAAGCAGGCGAACGCCACGGCGACCACCAGGGCCGCCGCCAACAGAATCTTATGGCTGAACTTGAAGTTTTTGGTCATGAAATGGGCTGTCCACAGGGGGGCTGGTCACCGGGGGCGTCAATTTGCCACAGGTCATGACCTGTGGGGCAATTTCTCTTGGTCAACGTCGGCGTCGGAAGTCCTTGTCCTGCTTTTCCATTGCTCGCCATGTTGGGGGCGTTGCGCCGTGAACATCGGCTTGCGGGCCTTCCATACAGGCAAAATGGTATTACCTGAATATGTCGACACCATTGCTCCGAATATTAATTTTCGAAGGACAAAACCGACGAAATACCGGTTTCGTTGAAAAAAGCGCCTGAAAATCCTTGAGAGAAATCGCTGTAAGAAAAGCGCCCGGGCTCGGGAACCAGATGGCCCTTTTCTCTTCTAAGCTTGCGGTAGGCAGCCGTGCCCACCTTTGAGCCCCAGGAGTTCCCCATGTCGTTGCGCTCTCTCGCCCTTTTGTCGTTCTGCGTGCTGTTGGTCGCGTGCAGCAAGGTCAATCAGGAAAACTACTCGAAAATCTCCGCGGGCATGGCCAAGGCCGATGTCGAGAAATTGCTTGGTTCGCCTTCGGACTGTTCCGGTGCACTGGGCATGTCCAGTTGCACCTGGGGTAACAAGAACAGCTTTATCAGCGTGCAGTACGCCGGTGACAAAGTCCTGATGTTTTCCGGGCAAGGCCTGAAGTAAACCGGGGCGATCGCCCACGGGAGAAGAACAATGTTGCGTTTAGTGGTCACTCTTTTGGCCGGCTTGTTGCTGGCTGGTTGCGCTACGTCCGGCGACGATTTGGCGCCCAAGACCGCAGGTCACGTGGACCTGAACCGTTACCAGGGCACCTGGTACGAATTGGCACGGATGCCGATGTATTTCCAGCGCAATTGCGCGCAGTCGGAGGCCCGCTACAGCCTGATGACGGATGGCAAGGTGGCGGTGTTCAACCGTTGCCTGACCGAGCAGTGGACCTGGGAGGAAGCCAAGGGCACGGCGACGCCGCAGGTGCCGGGGCAGACCGACAAGCTGTGGGTGAAGTTCGATAACTGGTTTACGTCGCTGTTGCCGGGCGTGGCCAAGGCCGATTACTGGATTCTGTATGTCAGCGACGACTACAAGACGGCGATTGTCGGCAATCCGAATCGTCGTTACCTGTGGTTGCTGTCGCGTACCACCAAGGTCAGTGCGGAGACCCGCGAGGACCTGCTGAGCCGCGCGCGCCAGCAGGGTTACGACACCACCCGGCTGATCTGGCGTACGCCGGATTCGAAGATGCCCAACTGAATAGGCGCCGGCTTGCTGGCGATGGCGGTCTTGAACCCTGCATCGCCCGAGCCGACGCATTCGCGGGCGAGCCCTGCTCCTACAGTATTGCGTCGTTTACAAAATCGGTGAGTGACGACGTACTGTAGGAGCAGGGCTTGCCCGCGAAGAGGCCCTTGCGCCGCCCATCCGGACGCCGTCGCTGCGGTGCGGCGTCCCGACAAGCCATCGGGTTCAATCCAGCAGATCGCGCAGCACCTGGGTAAACGCCCGGGCGCTTTCTTCTTCGCCCGCGTGCCGTCCACCGCGCACCGCCCACTGGCCGTTGACCATCACGTCGCGCACCTGGCGATCGCCACCGGCGAACAACCAGCGGTTGAGAATCCCATCTTCCCGGGCCGTTGCCAGATAGGGGTCGCTGCCGTCGAGCACCAGCCAGTCGGCGCGTTTGCCGACTTCCAGCCGACCGATCGCTTGCCCCAGGGCCTGGGCGCCACCGTCCAGTGCCGCGTCATACAGCGTACGCCCGACCATCGGCTGATCGGCGCGGTACAGGCGATTACGCCGCTGGTCGCGCAGGCGCTGGCCATATTCCAGCCAGCGCAGCTCTTCCACCACGCTCAATGACACATGGCTGTCGGAACCGATGCCCATCCGCCCGCCCTGGGCGAGGAAGTTCACCGCCGGGAAAATCCCGTCGCCGAGGTTGGCCTCGGTGGTCAGGCACAGGCCGGCAATCGCCCGGCTCTTCGCCATGCGCGTGACTTCCTCGGTGTCGGCGTGGGTCGCGTGCACCAGGCACCAGCGTTCGTCCACCTCGACATTGTCGTACAGCCATTGCAGCGGGCGCTTGCCGCTCCAGGTCAGGCAGTCGTCGACTTCCTTCTGCTGCTCGGCGATATGGATATGCACCGGGCAGTGCTTATCGCTGGCGGCCAGCACTTCGTTGATCTGTTCTGGCGTCACCGCGCGCAACGAGTGGAAGCACAGCCCCAGGGCCTGGGCCGGCTGTCTGGCGAGAAACGGCTGCAAACGTGCCTGCAACTTCAGGTAATTCTCGGTGCTGTTGATAAAACGGCGCTGCCCTTCGTTGGGCGCCTGGCCGCCGAAACCGGAATGGCTGTAGAGCACCGGCAGCAGAGTCAGGCCGATGCCGGCATCGCTGGCCGCCTGGCTGATGCGCAAGGCCAGTTCGGCCGGATCGGCGTAGGGCCGGCCGTTGGTGTCGTGGTGCACGTAGTGGAACTCGGCCACCGAGGTGTAGCCGGCCTTGAGCATCTCGATATATAACTGGCGGGCGATGATGCCCATCTGCTCCGGGCTGATCTTGCCTACCAGCCGATACATCAGGTCGCGCCAGGTCCAGAAGCTGTCGTTGGGATTGCCCGCCACTTCCGCCAGCCCGCCCATGGCGCGCTGGAAGGCGTGGGAATGCAGGTTCGGCATGCCCGGCAGCAGCGGGCCGCCCAGCCGTTCGGCACCTTCTGCGTGGGAATCGGCCTGGACCTGGGTCAGCACGCCCGCGGCGTCGACCTCCAGGCGTACATTGTTGGCCCATCCACTAGGCAGCAGCGCGCGTTCGGCAAAGAAAGCGGACATGGTTCAGCACCCCATCGTGTGTTATTTGTATATACATATACAGACGTTTGCGTGCCCGGTAAACTCCGGCAAGCTAGCCATCTTTGAATCAAACAAGGATTTCCCGTGCCGACTCCGCCTGCCAACCTCCCGCTGGCTGCCCATATGGGCGACAGTCCGGCGCCGCTATACGCCCGCGTCAAACAGATGATCAGCCAGCAGATCGACAGCGGAAACTGGCCGCCGCATTACCGCGTGCCATCCGAAAGCGAGCTGGTGGAACAGCTGGGCTACAGCCGCATGACCATCAACCGGGCCCTGCGGGAAATGACCGCCGAGGGCCTGCTGGTGCGCATGCAGGGTGTCGGTACGTTCGTCGCCGAGCCCAAGAGCCAGTCGGCGCTGTTCGAAGTGCACAATATTGCCGACGAGATCGCCTCGCGCGGTCACCGGCACACCTGCAAGATCATCACCCTCGGTGAAGAGGCCGCCGGTTCCGAGCGCGCCGTGGCCCTGGACATGCGTGAAGGGCAGAAGGTGTTCCACTCGCTGATCGTGCATTTCGAGAACTATATCCCGGTGCAGATCGAGGACCGTTTCGTCAATGCGCTGGTGGCGCCGGACTACCTCAAGCAGGATTTCACCCTGCAGACGCCTTACGCCTATCTGTCCCAGGTCGCGCCGCTGACCGAGGGCGAGCACGTGGTTGAAGCCATCCTCGCGGAGGCTGAAGAGTGCAAGTTGTTGCAGATCGAGCCGGGCGAGCCGTGCCTGCTGATTCGTCGCCGGACCTGGTCCGGTCGTCAGCCAGTGACCGCCGCGCGCCTGATCCACCCAGGTTCCCGTCATCGTCTGGAAGGACGCTTTAGCAAATGAGCCAGTTGAAAGTCTTGCGCGCGGCGGATTACCCGCGCATGCCGTGGAAGAACGGCGGCGGCAGTACCGAGGAAATCACCCGGGACGCGGGCGAAGGCCTGGACGGCTTCGGCTGGCGCCTGTCGATTGCCGATATCGGCGAGTCGGGTGGGTTTTCCACCTTCGCCGGTTATGAGCGGATCATTACCGTGCTGCAAGGCGCGGGCATGACCTTGCAGGTCGATGGCCAGCGTACGCGCGCCCTGTTGCCGCTGGACCCGTTTGCCTTCAGCGGCGCGAGCCAGGTGAGCTGCACCCTGATCGACGGGGCGATCCGCGACTTCAACCTGATCTATGCGCCGGATCGCTACCGCGCGCGCCTGCAATGGCTCGATGCCGCGCAGCCCAAGCGCTTTTTCAGTTCGGCGGCGGTGTTGCTGATTTTCAGTGTCAGCGAGCAATTGCATGTCGGCCTGGGTAACAGTGGCTATGAAGTGCTGGGGCGGCATGACTGTCTGCAACTGGACAGTAACAACGGGCTGCTGGAAGTGGCGGTGACCGGGCGTTGCTGTGTGATCGAGCTGACGCCGGCCTGATTCGACCTTGTTATCGTGGGCTATTGAGTGTGATCGATTGTTCTGTTGAGCGCATAAGGTGTGCACAACCCAATTTGTAGGAGCAGAGCTTGCTCGCGAAGAGGCCCTCAAGACCGCCAAAAGCTTCGCGGGCAAGCCCTGCTCCTACAGTACTTCGTCGCTCACTGACCTTGTTTACGGTACAAAATGAGCAAAGCTTGATCTCGGCAGTGTGCTGACTAGCCCAGCCTTCAAGGTCGCTCACACTCCCGCCCCATTTTGTTACCGAACGCCCCAGCATGGCGCAAAATCCTGCCTCGGTAACAGCTTTCTGCCTGCCGCCTGTCATCCTCCTGCAATTTCATTCCCCGCTCAAAGTCCCGTCCTACAAGGCCTGTGGGCCATTCTGAAAAATTCTTCCACTCGCGATTTGCAAGTTGGCCGCCTGATTGCATATGCTTGTATGTACAAGTAAAGATGTGTGCGTATGAGTCATCAGGGAGATCGACGCACCACCCTAATTTCCGCTTGTGACGGGGTCTTCCCCACAGGCTCGCTTGCCCACTGCCTGGGCTGGTTTGGACGATCGCAGAGGAGTTATTTCGTGACTGAGAATACCCAGAAACCTACCGCCACTTTTACCAAGCGCCGTGACGTCGAAATCCGTGCCGCCCGTGGCAACAAGCTGACCGCGAAAAGCTGGCTGACCGAAGCGCCACTGCGGATGCTGATGAACAACCTCGACCCGGAAGTGGCCGAGAACCCCAAGGAACTGGTGGTTTACGGCGGTATCGGCCGTGCCGCGCGGAACTGGGAATGCTACGACAAGATCGTCGAAAGCCTGACCAACCTGAATGACGACGAGACCCTGCTGGTGCAATCCGGCAAGCCGGTCGGCGTGTTCAAGACCCACAGCAACGCCCCGCGCGTGCTGATCGCCAACTCCAACCTGGTGCCACACTGGGCGAATTGGGAACACTTCAACGAACTCGACGCCAAAGGCCTGGCCATGTACGGCCAGATGACCGCCGGCAGCTGGATCTACATCGGCAGCCAGGGCATCGTCCAGGGCACCTACGAAACCTTCGTCGAAGCCGGTCGCCAACACTATGACAACAACCTGAAAGGTCGTTGGGTCCTGACCGCCGGTCTGGGCGGCATGGGCGGCGCACAACCGCTGGCCGCGACCCTGGCCGGCGCCTGCTCGCTGAACATCGAATGCCAGCAGGTCAGCATCGATTTCCGCCTGAACAGCCGTTATGTCGATGAACAAGCCACCGACCTCGACGACGCCCTGGCCCGTATCGCCAAGTACACCAAGGCAGGCCAGGCGATTTCCATCGCCCTGCTCGGCAACGCGGCGGAAATCCTGCCGGAACTGGTCAAGCGCGGCGTGCGTCCGGACATGGTCACCGACCAGACCAGCGCCCACGACCCGCTCAACGGCTACCTGCCGGCCGGCTGGACCTGGGAAGAGTACCGTGCCCGCGCCATCACTGAACCCGCGGTGGTGGTGAAGGCCGCCAAGGCTTCGATGGCCGTGCACGTCAAGGCGATGCTGGACTTCCAGAAACAAGGCATCCCGACCTTCGACTACGGCAACAACATCCGTCAGATGGCCCAGGAAGAAGGCGTGGAAAACGCATTCGACTTCCCGGGTTTCGTCCCGGCTTATATCCGTCCGCTGTTCTGCCGTGGTATCGGCCCGTTCCGCTGGGCTGCACTGTCGGGTGACCCGCAAGACATCTACAAGACCGACGCCAAGGTCAAGGAACTGATCCCGGACGACGCCCACCTGCACAACTGGCTGGACATGGCTCGCGAGCGCATCAGCTTCCAGGGTCTGCCGGCGCGTATCTGCTGGGTTGGCCTGGGCCTGCGTGCCAAGCTCGGCCTGGCGTTCAACGAGATGGTCCGCAGCGGCGAGCTGTCGGCACCGATCGTGATCGGTCGCGACCACCTGGACTCCGGTTCCGTGGCCAGCCCGAACCGTGAAACCGAATCGATGCAGGACGGTTCCGATGCCGTGTCCGACTGGCCACTGCTCAACGCCTTGCTCAACACCGCCAGCGGCGCGACCTGGGTTTCCCTGCACCACGGCGGCGGCGTCGGCATGGGCTTCTCCCAGCATTCGGGCATGGTGATCGTCTGCGACGGTACCGACGAAGCGGCTGAGCGTATTGCTCGTGTCCTGCACAACGACCCGGCGACTGGCGTTATGCGTCACGCCGATGCCGGTTACCAGATCGCCATCGACTGCGCGAAAGAGCAGGGCCTGAACCTGCCGATGATTACCGGTAAATAAGTAGGAAACCCTTGTGGGAGCCGGCTTGCCGGCGATGACGTCCGAACAGTCGATGCACGACTCACAGGCCTCATCGCCGGCAAGCCGGCTCCTACAAAGGGACTGGAGCCTGTTTCACAACGCTGTGCACCTAACTAAAACAATCCACAGAGGTTGAACAATGTCTGCGTCAAATGATCGTGCAAGCAGCAAACCGTTGATCGAAAGGCGTTCGATCGACTACATCCCGGAAGCGGAAAGACACGGTCGTCTACTCAGTCAGTTCACCCTGTGGTTGGGTGCCAACCTGCAAATCACCGCGATTGTCACCGGCGCCTTGGCGGTCGTGCTCGGTGGTGATGTCTACTGGTCGTTGATCGGCCTGCTGATCGGGCAACTGATCGGCGGTGGGGTCATGGCGTTGCACGCCGCGCAAGGTCCGCAACTGGGCCTGCCGCAGATGATTTCCAGCCGTGTGCAGTTCGGCGTCTATGGGGCGGTGATCCCGTTGGTGCTGGTGTGCCTGATGTATATCGGCTTTTCGGCCAGCGGTTCGCTGCTGGCGGGGCAGGCGGTGGCGCAACTGCTGCATGTGGAAGACTGGGTTGGCATCGTATTGTTTGCCGCCAGCATCCTGGTCTGCACCATCTTCGGTTACCGGGTGATCCACGGCATTGGCCGGATCGCCAGCGTGCTCGGGGTGGTTGCGTTCGTCTACCTGTTCTACAAACTGTTGGCCGGCAACGATATCTCGGCGCTGCTCGGCAACAAGCATTTCTCCCTGGCGAGTTTCCTGTTGGCGATGTCCTTGTCGGCATCCTGGCAGATCGCGTTCGGGCCTTATGTGGCGGATTACTCGCGTTATCTGCCGCGTAGCACTTCGCCGGTGAAAACCTTCTGGGCCGTGGGCCTGGGTTCGGTGATCGGCGCACAGGCGTCCATGGTCTTCGGCGTGTTCGCCGCCGCCCTGGCCGGCTCGCAGTTCTCCCACCACGAAGTCTCGTTTATCGTCAGCCTCGGCGGCACCGGCGTGGTCGCGGCGGCGCTGTACTTCGCCGTGGCCTTCGGCAAGGTGACAGTCACCACCCTGAACGCCTATGGCAGCTTCATGTCGATCGCCACCATCATCAGCGGTTTCCGTGGCAACCGGCATATCTCCAGCGGCGTGCGCCTGCTGTACATTTTCATCATGGTCAGCGTGTCCGCGGCCCTGGCGTTGCTGGGCAAGGATTCGTTCCTCAAGGAATTCTCCTCCTTCATCCTGTTCCTGCTGGCGTTCTTCACGCCCTGGAGCGCGATCAACCTGGTGGACTTCTACTGCATCACCAAGGAACGCTACGACATTCCCGCGCTGTCCAATCCCAAGGCGCGCTACGGCGGCTGGAACATCCTGGGCATCAGCATCTATGTGTTCGGCGTGCTGATCCAGATGCCGTTTATCAACACCCAGTTCTACACCGGTTCCCTGGTGGCGGGCCTGGGCGATACCGATATCTCCTGGATCATCGGGCTGGTGGTGCCGGCGGCGCTGTACTACGTCGCGGCGAAGAAGTGGCATGGGGCAATTCCTGATCGTCTGATCCTGCCGGTAGAGTCGAGCGTGGAAGCGCCAGCCCAGCCCCGTGGTCGTGTACAACCGGCGTCGAACTGACCGGTTGCAGCCGGGTGTCCGCGTGGGTGAGCGTGGACACGGCCTGCTCGCAGGCCAACCCGGGCCGCTAGTCTCTTGAGCGGCGTTAACCCTTTTATGATTTGGAGCGGCACAGTATGAAGATGACCAAGACCCTGCTGACCACGGCGCTGTCCCTGGGCCTGTTGGTCGCGGCCGGCGCCAGCCAGGCCGCCGGCTGGTGCGAATCCGGCAAGCCGGTGAAGTTCGCGGGTCTGAATTGGGAAAGCGGCATGCTCTTGACCGACGTGCTGCAATTCGTGCTGGAAAAGGGTTACGACTGCAAGACCGACGCCCTGCCGGGCAACTCCATCACCATGGAAAACGCCCTGAGCAGCAATGATATCCAGGTCTTCGCCGAGGAGTGGGTCGGCCGCAGCGAAGTCTGGATCAAGGCTGAAAAAGCCGGCAAGGTCGTCGGGGTCGGCGCGCCGGTGGTGGGGGCCGTCGAAGGTTGGTACGTGCCGCGCTATGTGATCGAGGGCGATGCCAAGCGCAACCTCAAGGCCTTGGCGCCGAACTTGAAGCACATCGCCGACCTCGGCCAATACGCCGCCCTGTTCAAGGACCCGGAAGAACCGAGCAAAGGCCGCTTCTACAATTGCCCGGCCGGCTGGACCTGTGAGCTGGAAAACAGCGAGATGCTGAAAAGCTACGGTCTGGAAAAATCCTATACCAACTTTCGCCCTGGCACCGGTCCGGCACTGGACGCGGCCGTGCTGTCGAGCTACAAGCGTGGCGAGCCCATTCTGTTCTACTACTGGTCGCCGACGCCCCTGATGGGCCAGGTCGACCTGGTGAAACTGGAGGAGAAACCCGGTGTCGACAAGCGCGTGAGCATCAAGGTCGGTCTGTCGAAGACCTTCCACGAGCAAGCGCCCGAGCTGGTCGCCGTCCTGGAAAAGGCTAACCTGCCCATCGATCTGCTGAATCAGAACCTCGGTCGCATGACCAAGGAGCGGATCGAGTCGCCGAAACTGGCGAAAATCTTCCTCAAGGAACACCCTGAGGTCTGGCAGGCTTGGGTCAGCGCTGACGCTGCCAAGAAAATCAACGCGGCTCTGTAGGTCGACTACCTCCCGGCTAACCGAGAGGCTGGCCGGGAAGTTCGCCACAACCACTTGATCGAGAGTTTCCAATGTTTCCCGAACGTTTCACATTTTCCATCGCCGACTGGGTCAACAGTTGGGTCGATGCGCTGGTGACCAACTACGGTGATGTGTTCCGCCAGATCTCCGACACCCTGCTGTGGGCCATCGTCAATCTGGAAGGCCTGCTGCGCCTGGCGCCCTGGTGGCTGATGCTGGCCATTGTCGGCGGGATCGCCTGGCACGCCACCCGCAAGTGGGTGACGACGCTGGTGATCGTCGGCCTGTTGTTCCTGGTGGGCGCGGTCGGCCTGTGGGACAAGTTGATGCAGACCCTGGCGCTGATGCTGGTGGCCACCCTGATCTCGGTGCTGATCGGGATTCCCCTGGGGATTCTTTCGGCGCGCAGCAACCGCCTGCGTTCGGTGTTGATGCCGCTGCTGGACATCATGCAGACCATGCCCAGCTTCGTGTACCTGATTCCGGTGCTGATGCTGTTCGGCCTGGGCAAGGTCCCGGCGATCTTCGCCACGGTGATCTACGCCGCGCCGCCGCTGATCCGCCTGACCGACCTGGGCATCCGCCAGGTCGACGGCGAGGTGATGGAGGCGATCAACGCCTTTGGCGCCAATCGCTGGCAGCAACTGTTCGGCGTGCAACTACCGCTGGCCCTGCCGAGCATCATGGCCGGGATCAACCAGACCACCATGATGGCGCTGTCGATGGTGGTGATCGCCTCGATGATCGGTGCCCGTGGCTTGGGCGAAGACGTGCTGGTGGGTATCCAGACCCTGAACGTCGGTCGCGGCCTGGAAGCCGGCCTGGCGATTGTGATTCTCGCGGTGGTGATCGACCGCATTACCCAGGCTTACGGTCGTCCACGCCATGAGGTGAGCAAATGAGCGAGCCCATCATCAGCAAGATTGAGGTCAAGAACGTCTTCAAGATTTTCGGTTCCCGCGAGAAGGATGCGATGAACCTGATTCGCCAGGGCAAGACCAAGGACCAGGTGCTGGCCGAGACCGGTTGCGTGATCGGGGTCAACGACTTGTCGTTGAGTGTCAGTACCGGCGAGATCTTCGTGATCATGGGCCTGTCGGGTTCCGGCAAGTCGACCCTGGTGCGGCATTTCAACCGCCTGATCGATCCGACCAGCGGCGCGATCCTGGTGGACGGCGTGGACATTCTCCAGCACGACATGGAGGCGCTGCGCGAGTTTCGTCGGCACAAGATCAGCATGGTGTTCCAGAGCTTCGGCCTGTTGCCCCACAAGAGCGTGCAGGAAAACGTCGCCTACGGCCTCAAGGTCCGTGGCGAGAGCAAGGAAGTCTGCGCCGAGCGTGCCTTGCACTGGATCAATACCGTGGGCCTGAAGGGCTACGAGAACAAGTACCCGCACCAGCTGTCGGGCGGTATGCGCCAGCGTGTGGGCCTGGCCCGGGCCTTGGCGGCGGACACCGACATCATTCTGATGGACGAGGCGTTCAGTGCCCTGGACCCGCTGATCCGCGCGGAGATGCAGGATCAGTTGCTGGAGCTGCAGAAGACCCTGCACAAGACCATTGTGTTTATCACCCATGACCTGGATGAAGCGGTGCGGATCGGCAATCGCATTGCGATTCTCAAGGACGGCAAGTTGATTCAGGTCGGGACGCCGAAAGAGATCCTGCATTCGCCGGCGGATGAGTATGTGGATCGGTTTGTTCAGCGGCGTGCGGCGGCGGTTTAGGCCGCTGCATCCATATTCAGGTTGTACAGATGAGGTTGAAGATGTCCCAGGCTGAAAAAATCGTTATCGCCGACGCACCCTTGCGTTGGCAGGATGTGGTCGCGGTGGCCCGTCATGGTGCGTTGCTCGAGCTGGCGCCGCAGACCTGGGCGCGGATCGACAACGCCCAGGCCATTGTCCAGCGCATCGTCGTCAGCGGTGAGCGCGCCTATGGCGTGAACACCGGCCTCGGCGCCCTGTGCAACGTGTCGCTGTCCGGCGAGCAACTCAGCCAGCTGTCGCGCAACACCCTGCTCAGCCATGCCTGCGGCGTTGGCGCGCCGCTGCCCGACGAACAGACCCGGGCCATCCTCTGCGCCGCCATCGTCAACTACAGCCACGGCAAATCCGGCCTCCATCGCCAGGTGGTCGAAGCCCTACTGGCCTTGCTCAACCGCGGCATCACCCCGCAAGTGCCGGCCCAGGGCTCGGTGGGTTACCTGACCCATATGGCCCATATCGGCATCGCCTTGCTCGGTGTCGGCCAGGTGAGCTATCGCGGGCAGATCGTCCCGGCGCACCAGGCCCTGGCCGCCGAAGGCCTGCAACCGGTGCAACTGGGGGCCAAGGACGGTCTCTGCCTGGTCAACGGCACGCCGTGCATGACTGGCCTGAGCTGCCTGGCCCTGGCCGACGCGACCCGCCTGCTGCAATGGGCCGATGTGGTCGGCGCCATGAGCTTCGAGGCCCAGCGCGGGCAGATCGCCGCGTTCGATGCGGAAATCATCGCGCTCAAGCCCCATCCAGGCATGCAGCAGGTCGGCAACAACCTGCGCAGCCTGCTCGACGGCAGCGAAGTGATCGCCGCCAGCCTGGGTATTCGTACCCAGGACGCCCTGAGCCTGCGCTCCATCCCGCAAGTCCACGGCGCCGCCCGCGACCAGTTGGCCCACGCCACCCGGCAGATCGAAATCGAACTCAACGGCTGCACCGACAACCCGCTGTTGCTGGGCACGCCGGACAACTACCGGGTGATGTCCCAGGCCAACCCCCATGGCCAATCGGTCGCCCTGGCGGCGGACCTGCTGGCGATCGCCATGGCGGAAATCGGCTCGATTGCCGAACGCCGTCTCGACCGTCTGATCAACCCCCATGTCAGCGGCCTGCCGGCGTTCCTGGTGAGCAACCCCGGGGTCAACTCCGGGATGATGATCGTGCAGTACGTCGCCGCGTCCCTCTGTGCGGAAAACCGCCAGTTGGCGCAGCCGGCGGTGCTCGACAACTACGTCACCTCGGGCCTGCAGGAAGACCACCTGAGCCTGGGCACCAACGCCGCGCTGAAATTGCACCGGGCCCTGGAAAACTGCACGCAGATCCTTGCCATCGAGTACCTGCTGGCGGCCCAGGCCTTTGAATTCCTCAAGGAGCAGCGCTTCGGCGCCGGCACCGAGCATGCCTGGAAACTGCTGCGCGAGCGCGTTCCGGCCTACGACCAGGACCGCTGGCTGGCACCGGATATCGCCAGCGCGGCGAGCCTGCTCAAGGACCCACTATTGATCCAGGGCAGGTTTCCCGACCTGCGCTGATTCCACGAATAACCAGCGTGCCAAGGCGCCTCCGGCTCAAGAAGCCGGCGGCGACGGATAACGGAAGCTTCCGGAGCGTCTGGTAGTTGATAAAACTCTCAAAAGGAGCATGAATGTGACTGCGTTGAACCTGATTCCCGGCCAACTGAGCCTGGCCCAACTGCGTGCCATCTACCAGCAGCCGGTGAAACTGACCCTGGATGACAGTGCCTCGGCACAGATCGAAGCCAGTGTGGCCTGCGTCGAGCAGATCCTTGCCGAGAACCGCACCGCCTACGGCATCAACACCGGTTTCGGCCTGCTGGCCTCGACCCGTATCGCCAGTGAAGACCTGGAAAACCTCCAGCGCTCCCTGGTGCTGTCCCATGCCGCCGGTGTCGGCGTGCCGATCAGCGATGCGCTGGTACGCCTGATCATGGTGCTCAAGGTCAACAGCCTGAGCCGTGGTTTCTCCGGGATCCGCCGCCAGGTGATCGACGCGCTGATCGCCCTGATCAATGCCGAGGTCTACCCGCACATTCCGCTGAAAGGTTCGGTCGGCGCTTCCGGCGACCTCGCGCCGCTGGCCCATATGTCCCTGGTGCTGCTGGGTGAAGGCAAGGCCCGCTACAAGGGCGAATGGCTGGATGCCCATGCCGCGCTGAAACAGGCCGGCCTGCAACCGCTGACCCTGGCCGCGAAAGAAGGCCTGGCGCTGCTCAACGGCACCCAGGTGTCCACCGCCTATGCCCTGCGCGGTCTGTTCGAAGGCGAAGACCTGTTCGCCGGTGCCCTGGTCAGCGGCGCGCTGACGGTTGAAGCGGTACTGGGTTCGCGTTCGCCGTTCGACCCGCGTATCCATGCCGCTCGTGGTCAACATGGCCAGATCGATGCCGCAGCCGCTTATCGCCACCTGTTGGGCGAGCGCAGTGAAGTGTCCGATTCCCACGAGAACTGCGAGAAGGTCCAGGACCCGTACTCCCTGCGCTGCCAGCCACAGGTCATGGGCGCCTGCCTGACCCAGTTCCGCCAGGCCGCCGAAGTACTGGTGATCGAAGCCAACGCCGTATCCGACAACCCGCTGGTGTTCGCTGCCGAAGGTGATGTGATCTCGGGCGGCAACTTCCACGCCGAGCCGGTGGCCATGGCCGCTGACAACCTGGCCCTGGCGATTGCCGAAATCGGTTCCCTGAGCGAGCGCCGTATCTCGCTGATGATGGATAAGCACATGTCGCAACTGCCGCCGTTCCTGGTGGCCAATGGCGGCGTCAACTCCGGCTTCATGATCGCCCAGGTGACCGCCGCGGCCCTCGCCAGCGAGAACAAGGCCCTGGCACACCCGCACAGCGTCGACAGCCTGCCGACCTCCGCCAACCAGGAAGACCATGTGTCGATGGCGCCGGCGGCGGGCAAGCGTCTGTGGGAAATGGCTGAAAATACCCGTGGGATTCTGGCTGTGGAATGGCTGGCGGCCTGCCAGGGGCTGGACCTGCGTAATGGTCTGAAGACCTCGCCGACCCTGGAAACCGCACGGGCGACCTTGCGCGAGGAAGTGGCGTATTACGAGAAGGACCGTTTCTTTGCACCGGATATCGAGGCGGCCACCGAGTTGCTGGCTTCCCGTTGCCTGAATGCGCTGGTCCCGGCGAAGTTGCTGCCAAGCCTGTAAGCGTTGCCCGAGAACAGACTGGGGTTGAACCCGTTCGCCACAAGGTGGCGGGTCAGCCAGTTTTCGGGTTGTTGCCACCCGGCAGATGCGTTTTGCCTGCGCGTGCCGGGTTGGGTACTCTGCGACCCCTTTTGCGGCCGGGCGGCCGCGAGACACTCGCCAACAGTCTGATTCTCATCGAGTTTCACCGATAAGAATAATTAAGGACGAGCAATGCAACAGCAAGTCAAAGGTTTGAAACGCGGGCTCTCAGCCCGACATATTCGCTTCATGGCCCTGGGTTCCGCGATCGGCACCGGGCTGTTCTACGGTTCCGCCTCGGCCATCCAGATGGCCGGCCCGGCCGTGCTGCTGGCCTACCTGATCGGTGGCGCCGCAGTGTTCATGGTCATGCGCGCCCTCGGCGAAATGGCCGTGCACGATCCGGTCGCCGGTTCCTTCGGCCACTACGCCAGCACCTACATCGGTCCCCGTTCCGGTTTTATCCTCGGTTGGACCTATGCCTTCGAGATGGTCATCGTCGGCCTGGCCGACGTCACCGCCTTTGGCATCTATATGGGCTTCTGGTTTCCCGACGTCGATCGCTGGATCTGGGTGCTTGGCGTGGTCTTTGTTATCGGCGCGCTGAACCTGTGCACGGTCAAGGTCTTCGGTGAAATGGAGTTCTGGCTGTCGCTGCTCAAGGTCGGCGCCATTGTCGCGATGATCCTGGGCGGCTTCGGCATTATGTTCTTCGGCATCAGCACGGCCACGCCCTCGGCGAGCGTCGGCATCAGCAACCTCTGGAGCAACGGCGGCTTCATGCCCAACGGCGCGGCCGGGATGATCGCCTCGTTCGCAGTGGTCATGTTCGCCTTTGGCGGCATCGAGATCATCGGCGTCACCGCCGGTGAAGCCCAGGACCCGCAGCGAGTGATCCCCAAGGCGATCAACGCGGTGCCGCTGCGCATCCTGCTGTTCTACGTGCTGACCCTGTTCGTGCTGATGTCCCTCTATCCGTGGCAGCAGATCGGTAGCCAGGGCAGCCCCTTCGTGCAGATCTTCCAGAACCTGGGGATCGGCTCGGCGGCGACCGTTCTCAATATCGTGGTGATCTCGGCGGCGATCTCCGCCATCAACAGCGATATCTTCGGTGCCGGGCGCATGATGTACGGCCTGGCCGAGCAAGGTCATGCGCCGAAGGCCTTTGCCAAGCTGTCCCGCGCCGGTGTGCCGTGGATGACCGTGGTGGTGATGGCCGTTGCCTTGCTGCTGGGCGTGCTGCTCAACTACCTGATCCCGGAAGACGTATTCCTGCTGATCGCTTCCATCGCCACCTTCGCTACTGTGTGGGTGTGGATCATGATCCTGGTCACCCAGGTGGCCATGCGCCGTTCCATGAGTCGTGAAGAGGCGGCGCAACTGAAGTTCCCGGTACCGTTCTGGCCCTATGCGCCGATGGCGGCGATTGCCTTCATGGTGTTTATCTTCGGCGTGCTGGGCTATTTCCCCGACACCCGGCCGGCGCTGATCGTGGGTGCGATCTGGATCGGCCTGCTGGTGCTGGCCTACCAGGTCTGGGTCAAGCCGAAGGCGACCCAGGCCGCGCGCGCCCAGCAAGAACCTGCTTTGTCTCATCGATAACCTAACGGAGGCCCCGGATGAAAACGCTTTGGCAGAACTGTCACGTTGCAAGCATGGCGCAAGGCACTTACTCGATCATCGAGGATGCCGCCATCGTGACCGTGGCGTCGACGATCGAGTGGATCGGCCCGCGCGCCGAACTGCCAGCGGCGGATTATCCCCGGGTCGAGGACCTGGACGGGGCCTGGGTCACGCCGGGGCTGATCGATTGCCACACCCACACGGTGTTCGGCGGCAACCGCAGCGGTGAATTCGAGCAGCGCCTGCAAGGCGTGAGTTATGCCGAGATCGCCGCTGCCGGTGGCGGGATTGCCAGCACCGTGCGGGCGACCCGTGCCGCCAGCGAGGACGAACTGTTCGCCGGCGCCCGGCAACGCCTGACCTGTCTGCTGCGCGACGGTGTGACCAGCGTCGAGATCAAGTCCGGCTACGGCCTGGACCTGGACAGCGAGCGCAAGATCCTCAAGGTGATTCGCCGCCTCGGTGCCGAGCTGCCGGTCAGCGTGCGCAGTACCTGTCTGGCCGCCCATGCCTTGCCGCCGGAGTATGTCGGGCGCGCCGACGACTATATCGAGCATATCTGCGCCGAAATGCTTCCGGCCCTGGCCGCCGAAGGCCTTGTGGATGCGGTGGATGCCTTCTGCGAATACCTGGCGTTTTCCCCCGATCAGGTCGAGCGGGTATTCAAGGTCGCACAGCAACTGGGCCTGCCGGTGAAGCTGCATGCCGAGCAGCTGTCGTCACTGCATGGTTCGAGCCTGGCGGCGCGTTACCAGGCGCTGTCGGCGGACCACCTGGAATTCATGACCGAAGAGGACGCCATCGCCATGGCCGCCTCCGGTACCGTCGCGGTGCTGTTGCCCGGGGCGTTCTATTTTCTGCGCGAAACCCAGTTGCCACCGATGGATGCCCTGCGCAAGCACGGCGTGAAGATGGCCATCGCCAGCGACCTCAACCCCGGCACCTCACCGGCGCTGTCCCTGCGCTTGATGCTGAACATGGCCTGCACCCTGTTCCGCATGACCCCGGAAGAGGCTCTGGCCGGTGTTACCCAGCATGCCGCCACGGCGCTGGGCATGGGTGCTACCCACGGTTCGCTGGAGATCGGCAAGGTCGCGGATTTCGTCGCCTGGCAGATCGAGCGGCCGGCGGACCTGGCCTACTGGCTGGGCGGTGACCTGAGCAAGCGCGTCGTGCGCCATGGTGTCGAAGTACTGATCTAGGAGATTGTCCTGTGGATAACGTTCTGAGTTTCAAACAAGGTCGCGTGCCGCTGTTGATCAGCATGCCCCATGCCGGTGTGCAACTGACCCCGGCGGTCAAGGCCGGGTTGGTCCCCGAGGCACAAAGCCTGGAGGACACCGACTGGCACATTCCGCGGCTCTATGACTTCGCCGCCGAGCTGGGCGCCAGTACCCTGGCGGCCAATTATTCGCGGTTTGTCATCGACCTGAACCGGCCGTCCGACGACAAGCCGTTGTATACCGGTGCCACCACCGGCCTGTATCCGGCCACCCTGTTCAATGGTGAGCCGTTGTTCGTCGAAGGACAGGTGCCGTCGGCCGAAGAGCGGGCGAACTACCTGGAACAGGTCTGGACGCCGTATCACCAGACCTTGCAGCAGGAGTTGGCGCGGCTCAAGGCCGAGTTCGGCTATGCCTTGCTGTTCGATGCCCACTCGATCCGCTCGGTGGTCCCGCATCTGTTCGATGGCAAGCTGCCGGACTTCAACCTGGGTACCTTCAACGGTGCCAGCTGCGATCCACAACTGGCGGCGCGCCTGGAAGGCATCTGTGCCGCACATCCGGCCTACAGCCAAGTGCTGAACGGGCGCTTCAAGGGCGGGCATATCACCCGTCACTATGGCGACCCGGCGCAGAACATCCACGCGGTGCAGCTCGAACTGGGGCAGTGCACTTATATGGAAGAGTTCGAACCGTTCAACTACCGCAGCGACCTGGCGGAGCCGACGCGGGCAGTGCTCAAGGAACTGCTGCAAGGTCTGCTGGCCTGGGGCCGTGAGCACTACGGGCGCTGATTTATCCCGGCAACACCTCGACCCCGGGGCTCAGGAAGTCGATGTGATAACCGCTGGCGCCGTCCCCCAGGCCCACATGCACGCCGCTGACGCCTTCGTTCATCGGCGAGTTGTGGCTGTAGTTGATATTCGGTCCGATGGTGTCGTTGACGCCGATGGCGAACTCGCTCAGGAACAACCCCCGGTCGCCCGCGGCCCGGGCCAGCAGACCGGCATATTCCTGCCCGGCGACTTTGAATGAGCGCACCTGGTTGTACTCGATGTGCAGCCAGGCCTGGTGCCGGGCGACACGTTGGCTCAGCTCCAGCATCTGTTCGTCGACGCCGCTGGCCAGCGGCGTCCGGCAGCGGCCCTGGGACGTCAGCAGGCCGCTGATGCGCAGGATACCGTTCAGTTGAAAGAGATCGGGGCTGTCCGGGCGCATGTGCGCGTAGTGCACCTCGAACAACTCCGAGACGGACAATACGAACCGTTCGCTGATCTCGTCGCGGGTCGTGACGTAGGGGGCTGAACGGCTTTTCAACCAGACATCGGCCCGCGATCCCTCACCGACCAGGTGCAGGCGTTGGTGCCGACTCAAGAGCTTGAGATGGTCGCGCTGGCGCCTCAGGCAGTCGGCGAAATCGCTTCGCAGTAACAGCATCAGGCTGTACAGCGCATTCTCCAGGCCCGGGTCGAAGGCATGCAGCGGGCAGAGGATGCTTTGTTTGTCTCGGGTCCTGGCCGCGCGCTCATAAAATTGCCGGGCGCCCTGGTTGGTAAAGGAAAACACCAGGCTTTGCGCCGGCAGCGGTTCGGTCGAGTCGACGGCGACGGCATCCAGCCCCAGTTCGGAGAGGGCGCGGATAAACATTTCGTTGTCAGCGAGGATGATGGCCTTCTCCGGGTAGGAAAGCAGGCCCGGCAAACAGTCTTGTTGCATTGGAAACTCCCTTTCACTTTTGCACGGATACCCCGGCAGAACGGCTCCTGCCGCTCCACGTGACCTGACTATTGAAGCGTTTATCGGGCCGGCTTGAACACTGACCGAACGGCTAGGCAGCGTCCGACGGAAGGGAAAGTGCGACAAATGCGTCTGTACACCCGCACTTTTGACAAGGGCATGCCGATTCCGCGTTTCGGGTTTATGATGCCGGACGGCAGAATAATATGAAGTCCCCATCAGGGATGACCTCGACCCCTACGGAGCGCGTGATGCAGACTTTGTACCCGCAGATCAAACCCTACGCCCGGCACGATCTGGCCGTGGATGAAACGCATGTACTGTATGTCGATGAGAGTGGTTCGCCAGAAGGCTTGCCGGTGGTCTTTATCCACGGCGGACCGGGAGCCGGCTGCGACGCCCAGAGCCGACGCTATTTCGACCCCAACCTGTTTCGCATCATCACCTTCGACCAGCGCGGCTGCGGGCGCTCGACCCCCCACGCGAGCCTGGAGAACAACACCACCTGGGACCTGGTGGCCGACCTCGAGCGGATTCGCCAGCACCTGGAAATCGACAAATGGGTGCTGTTCGGCGGCTCCTGGGGCTCGACGCTGGCCCTGGCCTACGCCCAGACCCACGCGGAGCGGGTACACGGCCTGATCCTGCGGGGGATTTTCCTGGCCCGGCCACAGGACGTCGAGTGGCTCTACCAGAGCGGCGCCAGCCGTCTGTTCCCGGATTACTGGCAGGACTACATGGCGCCGATCCCGCTGGATGAGCGCGACGATCTGCTCAACGCCTTCCACAAGCGTCTGACCGGCAACGACCAGATCGCCCAGATGCACGCGGCCA
>Ga0209888_1000411_pt1 | contig 21865 bp, 22 predicted proteins | sample OrgsoiDNA_201059_FD_185807 | JGI IMG/M metagenome (GOLD analysis project Ga0209888, IMG submission 185807) | Permafrost soil microbial communities from the Arctic, to analyse light accelerated degradation of dissolved organic matter (DOM) -... | ecosystem: Environmental > Terrestrial > Soil >...
AACGCCACAGCCCCTCAGCCGTTACAGGTCGCCGTAACCCAACGAACGCAGTGCACGCTCGTCATCGGACCAACCGCCCTTCACCTTGACCCACAGGTTGAGCATGACCTTCGAGTCGAACAGCAGCTCCATATCCTTGCGCGCCTCGGTGCCGATGCGCTTGATACGCTCGCCCTTGTCGCCAATGATGATCTTCTTCTGGCCGTCACGTTCGACGAGGATCAACGCATGGATATGCAGGGTCTTGCCCTGCTGCTTGAATTCTTCGATTTCCACGGTGATCTGGTAAGGCAGCTCGGCCCCCATCTGACGCATGATTTTCTCACGCACCAGTTCCGCCGCCAGGAAACGGCTGCTGCGGTCGGTGATCTGGTCTTCCGGGAAAAAGTGCTCGTTTTCCGGCAGGTGCGTGGCAATCAGGCTTTCCAGGTGCTCGAGGTTGTGCCCGTGCTGCGCCGAGATCGGCACGATCTGCGCCTTGGGCAACTGTTCCTGCAACCAGGTCAGGTGCGGCATCAGCTCGGCCTTGTCCTCGATCCGGTCGGTCTTGTTCAAGGCCACGATCACCGGGCCTTCAACGTACTGGATGCGTTCCAGGACCATCTGGTCCTCGTCGGTCCAGCGGGTACGATCGACCACGAAGATCACCACGTCGACGTCTTTCAACGCCGCCGAAGCGGTCTTGTTCATGTAGCGGTTCAGGGCCTTTTCGCCGCCTTTGTGCATACCGGGGGTATCCACGTAGACCGCCTGCACGGTGCCTTCGGTCTTGATCCCGAGCATGTTGTGACGAGTGGTCTGGGGCTTGCGCGAGGTGATCGCCAGTTTCTGCCCGAGGATATGGTTCAGCAGCGTGGACTTGCCCACGTTCGGCCGGCCGACGATGGCGACGTAGCCGCAGCGTGTTGCCGTTGAATCAGTCATTACCATTCTCCACGCCCAGGGCAATCAGTGCCGATGCCGCCGCTACCTGTTCGGCAATACGACGGCTCACGCCCTGTCCTCGGCTTTTTTCATTCAATAGGGTGATCTCGCACTCGACGAAGAACGTCCGGCAATGCGGTTCACCCTGGATATCCACCACTTCGTAACGCGGCAGGTCGCAGGCCCGGGACTGGAGAAACTCCTGCAGCCGGGTCTTGGGGTCCTTGTTGGTGTCCACCAGCGTCAGGCTGTCGAACTCCGAGGTCAGCCAGGCCAACACCCGGTCCCGTGCCGCTTCCATGCCGGCATCCAGGTAAATGGCGCCGATCAGGGCTTCCAGGGCATCGGCAAGAATCGACTCACGGCGAAAACCACCGCTCTTCAATTCGCCGGAACCCAGGCGCAGGTACTCGCCCAACTCGAAACCACGCGCCAGTACCGCCAGTGTTTCACCTTTCACCAGGCGCGCGCGCAAACGCGACAACTGGCCTTCGCGAGCCTGGGGGAAACGCTCGAACAGCGCCTCGCCGGCGACGAAGTTGAGAATGGCATCACCGAGGAATTCCAGGCGCTCGTTGTTGCGCCCGGCAAAACTGCGGTGAGTCAAGGCCAGGAGCATCAGCTCCTGATCCTTGAAGGTATAGCCGAGCTGGCGCTCGAGACGACTTAAAGACACGCTCACGGTTTGGCCACGCTGAATTCGTGGTCGAACTTGACCACCAGATCGATGTTCTGGATCAGCGGATCGCGCTGCTCATATTTCAAGTGCGCGAGGAACCGGTTGTTCTCCAACGTCACGCTTAACACCTTGTTCAAATCCAAATCCTGAATACTGTTGACCTGCATGCCGCGGGTAACATGGGTATAGAAATCGTTGACGGTGGTGATATCCGCCGCCTTGTCGGTTTCCACCGACATGATGATTCTCTTCATCGACATATAGTCGAGGTAATGCGGAACCACCTTCAACGCCACGCTGGCGGCAAAGGCTACTAAAGCCAGGGTCAGCAACCAGCCAAAAAACGACAGGCCTTTTTGCGAGCGAGCAGAGGTCATCTTCATGGTACTGCGGCACCTGAAAAAGCACTCGGCGCTGTGTTCACAGCGCCGGGTTTGGTTACTTGATCAGACCGACCCGGGAAAAATTCGGGAAGTGGCTGAGTTTCGGTTCGGGCCAGCTCATCCAGACCGCGAAGGCCTTGCCGACGATGTTCTCGTCGGGAACCATGCCCAGCAGCTCCTTGGGAATACTCGGGTCATCCCAGTAGCGGCTGTCGTTGGAGTTGTCGCGGTTGTCGCCCATCATGAAGTAGTGGCCTGCGGGGACCGTCCACTCGTGATCAGGCGGCGCGCGGTAGCGGCCCATTTCCTTGCGGATCAGGTGCTCGGCGGCGCCCAGTTGCTCCTTGTAGAGCTCGGCACTGCCCAGCATGCCCGGCTCGGCGCCGACCAGCTGTTCGGCCACCGGCTGGCCGTTGACGAACAGCTTCTTGTCAGTGGTGTAACGCACCACGTCGCCCGGCAGACCGACTACACGCTTGATGTAGTTGACGTTGGGGTCGCTCGGGTAGCGGAACACCATCACATCGCCGCGCTGCGGGTCACCGACCTTGATGACCTTCATGTCGATCACCGGCAAGCGAATCCCGTAGGAAAACTTGTTCACCAGGATGAAGTCGCCGACATCCAGGGTCGGCTTCATCGAGCCGGACGGAATCTGGAACGGTTCCACCAGGAACGAACGCAGCACCAGCACGATGAACAACACCGGGAAGAAGGATTTGCCGTATTCAACCAGCAAAGGCTCCTTGTTCAGCTTTTCGACCACCTCGCCATCGGGCTGCGTCACGCTGCCCTGATAGGCTGCAATGGCGGAACGCCGACGAGGCGCCAGAAAGATCAGATCGAACAACGCCAACACACCACAGACGGCGACGGCGATGACCAGCAACAGCGGGAAATTTAGTGACATAGGACCTAACTATCCAACCTGAGCACTGCAAGGAAGGCTTCCTGTGGAATTTCCACGTTACCCACTTGCTTCATGCGTTTCTTACCGGCCTTTTGCTTTTCCAACAGCTTGCGCTTACGGCTGACGTCGCCGCCATAGCATTTGGCCAGTACGTTCTTTCTGAGGGCCTTGACGGTTGTCCGCGCCACGATCTGCCCGCCAATGGCGGCCTGGATGGCAACGTCGAACATCTGACGAGGAATCAGTTCTTTCATCTTCTCGGTCAACGCACGACCTTTGTAATGCGCGTTATCACGATGCACGATCAGCGCCAGGGCGTCGACCTTTTCACCGTTGATCAGTACATCCAGCTTGACCAGGTTGGCCGACTGGTAACGATCAAAATGGTAGTCCAGCGAAGCATAGCCGCGACTGGTGGATTTGAGACGGTCAAAGAAGTCCAGGACCACTTCGTTCATCGGCAAATCGTAGGTCACTTGCACCTGTGAACCGAGGAACAGCATGTCGTGCTGGATGCCACGCTTCTCGATACACAGGGTAATGACGTTGCCCAGGTGCTCCTGCGGCACCAGGATATTCGCCCGCACGATCGGTTCGCGCATATCCTCGATGGCCGACAGGTCCGGCAGCTTGGACGGGTTGTCGACGTAGATGGTCTCGCCATTCTTGAGCAGCAGCTCGAAGATTACCGTCGGCGCAGTGGTGATCAGGTCCAGGTCGTACTCGCGCTCCAGGCGCTCCTGGATGATCTCCATGTGCAGCATGCCGAGGAACCCGCAACGGAAGCCGAAGCCCAGGGCGTCGGAGCTTTCCGGGGTGTACTGCAGCGAGGAATCGTTCAGCGTGAGCTTTTGCAGGGCTTCGCGGAAGTCTTCGAAATCGTCGGAGCTGACCGGGAAGAGGCCGGCGTAGACCTGCGGCTGGATGCGTTTGAAGCCCGGCAGCACGTCGACGTCAGGGGTGGTGCTCAGGGTCAGGGTGTCACCCACCGGCGCACCGTGGATGTCCTTGATGCCGGCGATGATAAAGCCCACTTCGCCGGCCTTCAGGTCGACGGTGGCGGTGTGTTTCGGGTTGAACACACCGACGCTGTCCACCAGGTGCATCTTGCCGGTGGACTTTACCAGGATCTTGTCGCCCTTGCGCACACGGCCGTGGCGCACGCGCACCAGGGACACGACGCCCAGGTAGTTGTCGAACCAGGAGTCGATGATCAACGCTTGCAGCGGATCTTCGATATTGCCGGTCGGCGCGGGAATGGTGGTCACCAGGCGTTCGAGCACTTCGTCGACACCCAGGCCCGTCTTGGCGCTGCAGGTGACGGCGTCGGTGGCGTCGATACCGATGATTTTCTCGATTTCTTCCTTCACACGGTCCGGATCGGCCTGGGGCAGGTCGATCTTGTTCAGCACCGGCATGACTTCCAGGCCCTGCTCGATGGCGGTGTAGCAGTTGGCAACAGACTGGGCTTCGACGCCCTGGCCGGCGTCCACCACCAGCAACGCACCTTCACAGGCCGCCAGGGAACGGCTGACTTCATAGGTGAAGTCGACGTGGCCGGGGGTGTCAATGAAGTTCAGCTGATAGGTGATGCCGTCGCGAGCCTTGTAGTACAGGGTAACGCTATGGGCCTTGATGGTGATCCCGCGCTCGCGCTCGAGGTCCATGGAATCCAGCACCTGCGCTTCCATCTCGCGCTCGGCAAGGCCGCCGCACATCTGGATGAAGCGATCGGCCAGAGTCGACTTGCCATGGTCAATGTGGGCGATGATGGAGAAATTGCGGATATGACTCAAATCACTCACGGATCAACACTCAAAAAGGTTGCAGGCAGACTGCCCGCCGAAAAATAGCCGGGAATTGTACCTGATGCGCGACCAAGGCGTCACGTGAACAGGCCCGGCGGCACAGACAAAAAAGCCCCGGTCGCTGGACAGGGGCTTTTTTCCTCGATCATTGACCGCTCAATCGCCTCTTCATCCGGCCCGACGCAGCAACCAGACACCGGCCACCGCACAGATCGCCGCCGGTACCACTACCGCCAGCAACGGCGGGAAGCCGAACACCAGGCTCGAAGGCCCGAGCAGGTCCTGGGCGATACGGAAGGTGAAGCCCACCAGCACGCCGGTGAACACCCGTTGCCCCAGGGTAACCGAACGCAGCGGGCCGAAGATGAAGGAAATCGCCATCAAGACCAGTGCCGCCGTCACCAGCGGTTGCAGGACCTTGACCCAGAACGCCAGCCAGTAGCGACCGTTCGCCAGGCCCTGGTCCGCCAGGTAGTGGATGTAACTCCACAGGCCGCTGATCGACAGGGCCTCGGGCACCATCACCACGGTACTCAGCAGGTTCGGGCTCAAGGCCACGTCCCAGCGCTCTTCCGGCACATTGATCACTTCAGTGCGACCGTCGCGGAAATAGGTGGTGGTGACGTCCGTCAGTGTCCAGAGGTCCTTGTCGAAGTGGGCCTTCTTGGCAAAGCTCGATGAGAGCATATGGCGCTCACTGTCGAAGTGATAGCGGGTCACACCGTAAAGCAGGCCGTTGGGCTGCACGGCGTTGATGTGGATGAACTCGTCACCCTGGCGATGCCACAGGCCGTTGCGCGAGCTTTGCGCATCCCCCGAGCCCTGGGCCAGGGCCTTGTCCGCCTGAGCCCTGCTCTCGGTGGCCGGAGCGACATACTCGCCGACCAGCACGCCGATCAGCATCAACAGCAGCATCGGCTTCATCACCGCCCAGACGATACGCCCGACGGAGACGCCCGCCGCGCGCATGATGGTCAGTTCGCTGTTGCTGGCCAGGCTACCGAGGCCGATCAGGCAACCGATCAGGCCGGCCATCGGCAACATGTCGTAGACCCGGCGCGGCGCCGTGAGCACCACGAAGCTCAGCACGTTGCCCAGGGTATAGGTATCGGAGATGCTGCCCATCTCGTCGATAAAGGCAAACAGCGAGGCCAGCCCAAGGATGATCCCCAGTACGGCAAGGATCGCCATGAATACGCTGCTACCGATGTAGCGATCGAGCTTACCCACGAGCCATCTCCTTCACAGTGCGACGACTCGCCAGTTTCAAACGCAGGGGTTCCCAATACAGCAGCGCCAGGCCGATGGCCAGGAACAGGCCGTGCACCCACCACATGCCCAACAGCGGTGACAAGTTGCCTTTCTCCAGCGCGCCACGGGCCGAGATCAGCATGGTCAGGTAGGCCATATAAAGGAGGATCGCCGGCAGCAGCTTGAGGAAACGGCCCTGGCGCGGATTGACCCGCGACAGCGGCACGGCCATCAGGGTCACGATAAACACCAGCAGGGGCAGCGAAAGCCGCCATTGCAATTCGGCGACCGCCTTCAGATCCGGGTTGCCGAACAGGGTCGAGGTCATCATTGCATCGCGATCGGTGACTTCTTCACTGATCTCGGGCTTGGGCAGCATGACGCCGTAGGTTTCGTACTTGATCGCCCGGTAATCGGCCATGCCCGGGCTGCCGTCGTAGCGATAGCCGTTTTCCAGGATCAGGTAGCGATTGCCGTCCTTGCGTACTTCCTGACGGCCTTTCTCAGCCACCAGCACGGAAATGCCGCGGTCCTTCTTGTTCACGCCAAAGCGTTTTTCCGAGATGAACACACCGCCCAGGTTCGCCCGGTCATCGGAGAGTTGCTCGGTATAGGTCACCCGCGAACCGTCGTTGAGCTCCTGGAAACGACCGGGCACCAGGGTATCGAATTCGGTCATGGCGTCCTGCTGGTTGAGCAGCAACTGGAATTGCAGGGCGCCCTTGGGCGCCAGGCTCAGGCTGATCCAGGCAACCAGCAGGGCCACCAGCAGCGCCGGCGCCATGGTCATGCCGAGCAGGCGCTGCTGGCTCATGCCGGTGGCGGACAGCACGGTCATTTCGCTTTCGAGATAGAGCCGCCCGTAGGCCAGCAGAATCCCGAGGAACAGGCCCAGCGGCAGGATCAGCTGGAGGAAACCGGGCAGGCGAAAGCCCATGATCAGGAACAGCGAGCCCGGGTCCAGTTGACCCGAGGCGGCCTGGGCGAGGAACTTGACGAAGCGTCCGCTCATGGTGATGACCAGCAATACGGCGCTGACCGCACTCAAGGTGATCAAGACTTCGCGGGACAGATAACGAAAAACAATCAAACCAGACACTCCAGGGTTGTCAGGCTAAGGTGGCCGAACAAGCAAACATAGGCACCGACAGAGGGCTCGCCGCAGCGGGCCGTCTAAAAAGAGGCGCATTATCCTGTGATTGCTCCCGGCTGTCACTGCGCACTTGTCTACAGCCTCCCTCCTTTGCAGGAACAGCCGGTCGACGCTCGCTTGCTCGCGATGGTGGTCGAGGCACCGCGGGGCATCAGGCTTCCCGCGTTATCGTTGACGTCCATCGCAAGCAAGCTCGCTCCTACAGGCCGTAGCGGATCGGTATTGGGACTTGCCCCCGGCCAGCGCCGAGGTTCAAACTGCGGCCTTTGCCGAAGGCCACGCCATTGCGTCGCCCTGCCCCGGCGCAGAGCCGTCTCTGCGCCCTTTGACCTTAATATTCAGGGACCCGGACATGGAACTGGTTGTAAAAAGCGTCAGCCCAGAAACGTTGAAAACCGCCACCCTGGTACTCGCCGTCGGCGAAGGCCGCACACTCGGCGCGGTCGCCAGCAAAGTCGATGAGCTCAGTGGCGGCGCCATCAGCGCCATCCTCAAGCGCGGCGACCTGGCCGGCAAAGTCGGCCAGACCCTGCTGCTGCAAAGCCTGCCCAACCTCAAGGCCGAACGCGTGCTGCTGGTGGGCGTGGGCAAGGACGCCGAACTCGGCGACCGTCGGTTCCGCAAAGCCGTGGCCTCGATCCTCGCCACCCTCAAGGGCCTGGGCGGCAGCGACGCCGTGCTCGCCCTCGACGAAGTCGTGGTCAAGGGCCGCGACAGCTATGGCAAGACCCGCCTGCTGGCAGAAAGCCTGCTGGACGGTGAATACAGCTTCGACCAGTTCAAGAGCCAGAAGGCCGAACCCCGTGCCCTGAAGAAAATCACCCTGGTGACCATCAAGGCCGCGCAAGCCGAAGTCGAACGCGCCGTCAGCCACGCCCGCGCCATCGCCGGCGGCATGGCCTTCACCCGCGACCTGGGCAACCTGCCACCGAACATCTGCCACCCGAGCTACCTCGCCGAACAGGCGAAGAACCTCGGCAAGGCCAACAAAGGCCTGAAGGTCGAGGTTTTTGACGAGAAGAAGATCAAGGAACTGGGCATGGGCTCGTTCTACGCCGTGGGCCAGGGCAGCGACCAGCCGCCACGCCTGATCGTCATGCAATACAACGGCGGCAAGAAATCCGAGAAGCCGTTTGCCCTGGTCGGCAAGGGCATCACCTTCGACACCGGCGGCATCAGCCTCAAGCCGGGTCCGGGCATGGATGAGATGAAATACGACATGGGCGGTGCCGCCAGCGTGTTCGGCACCCTGCACGCCGTGCTCGCCCTGCAACTGCCGATCAACCTGGTGTGCATCCTGGCCTGCGCCGAGAACATGCCGAGCGGCGGCGCGACCCGTCCGGGCGACATCGTCACCACCCTCAGCGGCCAGACCGTGGAAATCCTCAACACCGACGCCGAAGGCCGCCTGGTGCTGTGCGACGCCCTGACCTACGCCGAACGCTTCAAGCCCCAGGCAGTGATCGATATCGCCACCCTGACCGGCGCCTGCGTCGTCGCCCTCGGCGCCCACACCTCGGGCCTGCTGGGCAACAACGACGAACTGATCGAGCAACTGCTCAGCGCCGGCCGCCAAGCCGATGACCGTGCCTGGCAACTGCCGCTGTTCGATGAGTACCAGGAACAGCTGGACAGCCCGTTCGCCGACATCGCCAACATCGGCGGGCCGAAAGCCGGGACCATCACCGCGGCATGCTTCCTGTCGCGCTTCGCCAAGCAGCTCAACTGGGCCCACCTGGACATCGCCGGCACCGCCTGGACCAGCGGCGGCAAGGACAAGGGCGCCACCGGCCGTCCGGTGCCCCTGCTGACCCAGTACCTGCTGGACCGCGCCAAGGCCTGAACCTGAGCCTGCCGGGTGGCGTCGATCAATGACGCCGCCCGGAATCCGGAATCCCCTATGACCCAAGTCGACTTCTATATCCTTCCCAGCGCGGATCCTTCGGCGCGCCTGGACTTTGCCTGCAAACTGACCGAAAAGGCCTGGCGCCTGGGGCACAAGGTCTACCTGCATTGCAGCGACAGTGCCCAGCGCGACGACCTGGATGCCCGCCTGTGGCAGTTCAAGGGCGAGAGTTTCGTGCCCCATGGCCCGGCGGAAAGCGAGCCGGACGGCACCGTGGTACTGGGACTCGGCGAAGATCCTGGTCCCCATCAGGACCTGCTGGTGAACCTCGATATGAAGGTGCCGCCGTTTGCTTCGCGCTTTGCCCGGGTGGCGGAAGTGGTGGTGGAAGACCCGGCGATTCGTCAAGCGGCGCGGGAGAGTTTCCGCTTCTACCGCGAACAGGGCTATCCTCTGCAAGATCACCGTCTACAGCGACTTTGAGCACCCCGATGGACACTCCAAAACAAACGCAAAAAGCCGCGCCCTTGCTGGACGAGCTCGAATCGATCCGCAAACTGCTGGGCGATGACACCCTGCAACCGCCGCTGCTGACCGAAACGGTCGCCAGCGAAGGGCAGATCCCCCTGTTGTTCGACATGGTGGGCAATAAAACCAAGGTCGAGGTCCAGCCCGAACCGGTCGTTGCGCCCGTTACCAAGCCTGAACCGGCCCCCGTGGCCGTCGCTGCGGAACCCGCCAGGAACAAGAACCAGGACGCCTTGCTGCACCTGGACAGCGAACTGCGCGCCGCCGCGCAATTGATCATGCAAGACGTGATCGACGACTTCGCCCCGCATATCGAAACCGAAATCAAGCGCCGCCTGGACGCACGCATGGAACGCCTGCTCAGCCAGTATCCCTCTCATTAAGGCCTGCACGGTCCTTGTAGGAGCCTGGCTTGTCGGAACGCCGCATTGCAGCGAAGAGGCCCGTGAGACCACTAAAGCTTCACGGGCAAGCCCTGCTCCTACAGTTACGCGGTGTATGGAATCTCCAGTTCAGACATAAGCCCTGACTCGCTGGCGTCGGCGGGCATTTTTGTGCCACCAGCCCTCACCTCGCTCTACGCCCCGCGCCATATCCCCGTTATACTTGCCGGCTTTCCTGAATTAATGCCTAAGGGTCCCGCCGCGCATGGATAAGACCTACCAGCCGCACGCCATTGAAACTTCCTGGTACCAGACCTGGGAGTCCGAGAATTACTTCGCCCCGCAAGGTGCCGGCGACGCCTACACCATCATGATCCCGCCGCCGAACGTCACCGGCAGCCTGCACATGGGCCACGGTTTCAATAACGCGATCATGGACGCCCTGATCCGTTTCCGTCGCATGCAGGGTCGCAACACCCTGTGGCAGCCAGGCACCGACCACGCCGGGATCGCCACGCAGATGCTGGTGGAGCGCCAACTCGAAGCCCAGGGCCAGAATCGCCACGACCTGGGCCGCGAGAAATTCCTCGAAAAGGTCTGGGAATGGAAGGATCAGTCCGGCGGCAATATCAGCCGGCAGATCCGTCGCTTGGGTTCGTCCGTGGACTGGAGCCGCGAACGCTTCACCATGGACGACGGTCTTTCGGAAGCAGTCAAGGAAGCCTTTGTGCGCCTGCACGAGGATGGCCTGATCTATCGCGGCAAGCGCCTGGTCAACTGGGACACCAAGCTGCACACGGCGATCTCCGACCTGGAAGTGGAAAACCACGACGAGAAAGGTTTCCTCTGGAACCTGCGTTATCCGCTGGCTGACGGCGCCAAGACCGCCGACGGCCTGGATCACCTGATCGTCGCCACCACCCGTCCGGAAACCATGCTCGGCGACTCGGCCGTGGCAGTAAACCCGGAAGACGAGCGCTACAAGGCCCTGATCGGCAAATTTATCGAGCTGCCGCTGGTCGGCCGCCGTATCCCGATCATTGCCGACGATTATTGCGACCCTGAATTCGGCACCGGCTGCGTGAAGATCACCCCGGCCCACGATTTCAACGACTACGAAGTCGGCAAGCGCCACAACCTGCCGTTGCTCAACGTCTTCGACAAGAACGCCGCCATTCTCCCGGCCTGTCAGGTGTTCAATCTCGACGGCACGCTGAACGACAGCATCGACGGCAAGATCCCGGCCGAATACGTCGGCCTCGACCGCTTCGAAGCGCGCAAGCAGATCGTTGCCGCCTTCGACGCCGCCGGCCTGCTGGTCAGCGTTGACGACCACGGCCTGAAAGTGCCGAAGGGCGACCGCTCCGGGACCATCATCGAGCCGTGGCTGACCGACCAGTGGTACGTGTCGACCAAGCCCCTGGCCGAGCCGGCCATTGCCGCCGTGGAAGACGGCCGCATCGCCTTCGTGCCCAAGCAATACGAAAACATGTACTTCTCCTGGATGCGCGATATCCAGGACTGGTGCATCAGCCGCCAGCTGTGGTGGGGCCACCGGATTCCGGCCTGGTACGACGAGTCGGGCAAGGTCTATGTCGGTCGCGACGAAGCCGAAGTACGGGCCAAGCACAACCTCGGCCCGGACGTTGCGCTGCAACAGGACAACGACGTTCTCGACACCTGGTTCAGTTCAGGCCTGTGGACTTTCTCCACCCTGGGCTGGCCGGAGCAGACCGACTTCCTCAAGACCTTCCACCCCACCGACGTACTGGTGACCGGTTTCGACATCATTTTCTTCTGGGTCGCCCGGATGATCATGCTGACCATGCACCTGGTGAAGAACGAGGACGGCACCCCGCAGGTACCGTTCAAGACCGTCTATGTCCATGGCCTGGTGCGTGACGGCCAGGGCCAGAAGATGTCCAAGTCCAAGGGCAACGTCCTCGACCCGCTGGATATCATCGACGGCATCGAACTCGAAGCCCTGGTGCAGAAACGCACCACCGGCCTGATGCAACCCAAGCTGCAGAAAGCCATCGAGAAGCAGACCCGCGCCGAGTTCGCCGAAGGCATCGCCAGCTACGGCACCGATGCCCTGCGTTTCACCTTCTGCTCGCTGGCGTCCACCGGTCGTGACATCAAGTTCGACATGGGCCGCGTCGAAGGCTATCGCAACTTCTGCAACAAGATCTGGAATGCCGCGCGCTACGTGCTCGACAAGGGTGAAGACTGCGGCCAGAACGGCGAAGCCTACGAGCTGTCCCTGGCTGATCGCTGGATCATCTCGCAGTTGCAGCGCACCGAAGCCGAAGTGACCCGCCAGCTCGACCAGTTCCGTTTCGACCTGGCCGCCCAGGCCTTGTACGAGTTCATCTGGAACCAGTATTGCGACTGGTACCTGGAACTCTCCAAGCCGGTGCTGTGGGACGAAAACGCGCCGGTCGAACGCCAGCGCGGCACCCGTCGCACCCTGGTGCGCGTGCTGGAAGTGGCCCTGCGCCTGGCGCATCCGTTCATGCCGTTCATCACCGAGGAAATCTGGCAGCGCCTGGCGCCGCTGGTCGGGGCTGAAGGCAAGACCATCATGCTGCAACCCTGGCCGGTGGCGAACGAAACGCGGATCGACCAAGGCGCCGAAGACGATATCGAATGGCTCAAGGGTCTGATGCTCGGCGTGCGCAACATCCGCGCCGAAATGAATATCGGCCCGGGCAAGCCACTGGCGTTGTACCTGAAGAACGTCAGTGCCGAGGACCAGCGTCGCCTGAGCGAGAACGAGCAACTGCTGAAGAAGCTGGCCAAGCTCGAATCGATCACCGTACTCGGCGCTGGCGACGAAGCACCGCTGTCCGCGACCGCCCTGGTCGGTGAGATGGAAGTGCTGGTGCCGATGGCCGGGCTGATCGACAAGGGCGCCGAACTGGCGCGCCTGGACAAGGAAATCCAGCGCCTGCAAGGCGAAGTGCAGCGAGTCGGCGGCAAGCTGTCGAATGCCGCGTTCGTCGACAAGGCGCCGGCCGAAGTCATCGAGAAGGAACGCGCCAAGCTGGCCGAGGCCGAACAGGCCCTGGGCAAGCTGGCTGAGCAACATGCGCGGATCGCCAGCCTGTAATCGTGGCGATTGATTGAAAAAGGGAGGCCCTCGGGCCTCCCTTTTTCATGCCCGCCACATCCTCACAGACGCCACAAAACCTGTAGGAGCATGGCTTGTCGGGACGCCGCACCGCAGCGAAGCGTCCCTTGAGGTCACCAAAAGCTTCGCGGGCAAGCCACGCTCCTACAAGGGCTGTGCTCAGCACAATGTCCTGCGCGTCAGCACCGACGAATATGGGACAATGCCCGCCACTCCAAGCCCTACCCGAATCGACCCTGCCCATGAACGCCCCGAGCAAACCCAAAGCCCCGCGCAAGAAGCCCAAGCCAGCCACCCCGGCCAAGGCCGTCGAGCCGCGGGAAAAAGCCAGCCTGCACCCACGCAACCGCCATCAGGGCCGTTACGACTTCCCCCAGCTGATCAAGAGCAGCCCCGAACTGGGCAAGTTCGTGGTCCTCAACCCCTATGGCAAGGAAAGCATCGACTTCGCCGACCCGGCGGCCGTGCGCGTGTTCAACCGCGCCCTGCTCAAGTCGTTCTACGGTATCGCCCACTGGGATATCCCGGCGGACTTCCTCTGCCCGCCAGTGCCGGGCCGGGCCGACTACGTGCACTTTCTCGCCGACCTGCTGGCCGAAGACAACGCCGGCGTGATCCCCAGGGGCCCCGCCGTGCGCGTGCTGGACATCGGCGTCGGCGCCAACTGCATCTACCCACTGATCGGCCACAGCGACTACCGCTGGCAGTTTCTCGGTTCGGACATCCATCCCACAGCCCTGGCCGCGGCCAAGACCATCGTCCAGTCCAACGGACTGAACAAGGTCATCAGCCTGCGCCTGCAAAGCCAGACGAAGTTGATCCTCAACGGCCTGCTGGAAAGCACCGAGCGCTTCGACCTGACCCTGTGCAATCCTCCGTTCCATACGTCCCTGGACGAAGCGCAAAACGGCAGCCGACGCAAATGGCGCGCCTTGGGCAAAGCCGATCCCCAGCGCAAACTGCCGGTGCTGAACTTCGGTGGACAAGCTTCGGAATTGTGGTGTGAAGGCGGTGAAATACGCTTTGTGACCCAACTGATCGCCGAAAGCGCCGCCCTGGGCAAGCAGGTGTTGTGGTTCAGCACCCTGGTGTCCAAGGCCTCCAACCTGCCAGCCATCGAAAGTGCCCTGAAAAAGGCCGGTGTCCTGCAACGCCAGGTGGTGGAAATGTCCCAAGGGCAGAAACAGAGCCGTTTCGTTGCCTGGACCTTCCAGGATCAGGCGCAGCGCCAAACGTGGCGCCAGGAGCGCTGGAGCCGGCTTAACGACTGAGACGTAGCCGCTGCCGGACTTCCGGCACTTTTCCACAGGCGAAAAAAAACCGTGCCCGGATCGCTCCGAGGCACGGTTTCAATGCATCTTACTTGTTTACGGCGTCGGTCAGAACCTTGGCCACAACCAGCTTGATCACTTTCTTGGCAGGGATTTCGATGGCAGCGCCAGTCGACGGGTTACGGCCGGTACGGGCAGGACGCTCGGTCACTTTCAGTTTGCCAACGCCTGGCAGAGTGATTTCGCCGCCGTTTTCCAATTGATCAGCAACGATCTGGGCCAGTTGGTCCAGAGCGGCACGCGCGGTGGTTTTCGGCGCGTCGATAGCTTCGGCGATATCGGCGATCAGTTGGTCTTTGGTAATAGCCATTGAGATGTTCCTTCCCTATCAAATTCATTTGGATTGCAGAGTGCAGTGTCAGCCATCGAGCCAGCCTTGTGCCCCCCCGCTGATAAACCACGACGGATCGCAGATGTAGATAGCAGAATCGGGGTTTGGTTCGACGTGACACCTGCTGAATGCACGCTTTGCGCCGTTACCGAGCGCAAGACCGGGCAAAACTAGCACAGAGACGGGGAAATATCCGCCTCTACCTAGCCATTTGGTCAGCTTTTGCGCTCGTTTTCGAAAAAAAAGCTGTCTGAAACCGCTCAAACCGCCCGAACGGCCGTGCAAAGGCGGATTCAACCCGTGGGTGCGGTACACTGGGCGCTTTTCCGGGGAACCCGTCTTCCCCCTGACAAATCAGCCGAGATACCTATGCCGATCCGTCATTGCATCGTCCACCTGATCGACAAAAAACCCGACGGCAGCCCTGCGGTCCTGCATGCCCGTGACTCCGAACTGGCCGAATCCCAGGCCATCGAGCACATGCTTGCCGACCTCAACGAAAGCTACAACGCCAAGCAGGGCAAAGCCTGGGGGTTTTTCCATGCCGAGTCCGGCGCGCACCCGTTCAGCGGCTGGCTGAAGGAATACCTGGACGGCGGCAAGGACTTCACCGCCTTCAGCCGGATTGCCGTCGAACATCTGCAAAAGCTGATGGAGGAGTCCAACCTCTCGGTGGGCGGCCATGTGCTGTTCGCGCACTACCAGCAAGGCATGACCGACTACCTGGCCATCGCCCTGCTGCACCACAGTGAAGGCGTGGCGGTGAACGCCGAGCTGGACGTGACCCCGTCGCGCCACCTGGACCTGGGCCAGTTGCACCTGGCGGCGCGGATCAACGTGTCCGAATGGCAGAACAACAAGCAGTCCAAACAGTACATTTCCTTTATCAAAGGCAAGAATGGGAAAAAGGTTTCGGAATATTTCCGCGACTTTATTGGCTGCCAGGAAGGCGTCGACGGTCCGGGCGAGACCCGCACCCTGCTCAAGGCCTTCAGCGACTTCGTCGAAAGCGAAGACCTGCCCGAGGACGATGCCCGGGAAAAAACCAAGACCTTGGTGGACTACGCCAGCAGCCAGGCCAAAATGGGCGAGCCGATGGGCCTGGAAGAGCTTTCCGGGCTGATTGACGAGGACCGTCCACGGGCGTTCTACGAACATATCCGCAACAAGGACTACGGCCTGTCGCCGGAGATCCCGGCTGATAAACGTACCCTGAACCAGTTCCGCCGCTTCACCGGTCGCGCCGAAGGCCTGTCCATCAGCTTCGAGGCACACCTGCTGGGTTCAAAGATCGAGTATGACGAAGAGGCCGGGACCCTGATCATCAAGGGGCTGCCGACTCAACTGACCGATCAGCTCAAGCGACGCAAGGACTGAGTCATGCTCACAGGCATGCTGAAGAAGGTTCTGCTGATTCTGCTGGTGGTGGTGGTCTATCAGGACTGGGGCAAGATCGAGCGGGTGTTCAACCCGGGTCAGATGGTCTCGGAACAGACCCGGGCCAAGGCCCGGGTGGTGCTCTATGCCACCGACTGGTGCGGCTACTGCAAGCAGACCCGGCGATTTCTCGACCAGAAGGGCATTCCCTACCAGGAATTCGATATCGAGAAAAACGCCGAGGCGCGCAAGGCCTATCAGGCCCTGGGCGGCGGCGGGATTCCGATGCTGGACGTGAACGGCACCTTGATCCGTGGGTATGAGCCAGAAGCTATTCTGGCCGCGCTTCGATCCTGAATCCGAGCCGCGGGAAGTGCACATGCACCCGCCCGCCGCGCTCATCCTCGCGACGCACGATCAACTCTTCGCGACCGGCAAACACCAACTCGCCCGCCACCGGATCGACGCCATAGTCGGTCGCCGCGACGATCACTGACTGGCCGGCGACAAAACCGTTCGGATCGCTGAAGGCCTCATCAGGCAACGCAACTGGTGTCGACTCGCGGGCCACCTGCAAGGCCTCCTCAGCCGTCATTTCACTCGGTGCACCATGCCCGAACGCCATAACCCGTGCGAACCAGGCGGCCACCGCCGGATAGGCGTCCACCAACGGCGCGGTTACCGGCGTCGCCTTGAGGAACCACAGCGGATGGGCCATGGCGATATCGGCGATAGATGGCTCGCCGAACAGGAAGTCGCCCTCCTCGTGCTGCAACTGCTGCTCCATCCGGGCCATGAGCACCGGCCACTGGTGCTTGGCCACCTCCAACGGGACCTTCGCCGCCGAACCGCCGCTGAACAGGCCGGCGCGGTCGATCATGAAGCCCTTGATCTGCTCCGGGGACAAACGGGCAAAACGCACCGCCACCGACTCGGGCTGGAACACCAGGCTGACCGCATGGCTGAACACCACGGAATCGGCCCAGGCGGCAAAGGCCGCCGCGACCATTTCCCGGCCCTCGGGGAACAGCCGCGGCGTGGCTTTTTCCTGCTCCAGGCGGCGGGCGATCAAGGCGGTGTCACAGTAGATATCGGCACCGATCTGCAACACCGGGGTTTTCCGGTAGCCACCGGTCAGCGCGATCAGGTCGGGCTTGGGCATCACCGGCGAGATATGCACCGAACGCCAGGACAGGCCCTTGAAGCCCAATAGCAAGCGGGCTTTTTCGGCAAAGGGAGACGTCGGGTAATGGTGAAGAATCAACTCAGACATGCTGGAGTCCGCCGGGCAAATAAGAACCCGAAGCTTAGCCTGCAAATCGTTAGCGGCCTACCCGGCCAGCCTGATGTCGACTTATCAACAGCATCAATCGCCTGGGCACGGAAAGCCGCCTTGGCAAGGGAGAAACGAAAAAAGACGCCATAGGCGTCTTTTTTATATTTGGTAAAACAGATCCGGACACCACTTGCGAACCGCCTTGCGCGGTTACAGCTTTCGCTGCTGGGAAGCGCTCAATCCCATCCGGTCAGTCGCTTCGATTAACTAACCATAATCGAGCATGACAGTATGGTCAATCGCATCCATGGCCAGGCGTCGGCCTGCGACAAGGTTCCGAAAGACACCAACGCTCATTTCTGCCCGGCGGCAAAGGCCTCCAGATTGAACCCCGCCGCCAGGTTTTCCTTGGCACTCTTGCGCAACTTCTTGATCAGGCGTTCCTGGCGCAGGGCCTCGCCCTTGTCGCGGCAGGCTTCCACATACACCAGTGCAACCGCCGGGCTGGAATAGAAGAAGCGCGCGCCCTTGCCACTCTGATGCGAGGCAAAACGCCGCTGCGGGTCATCGCTGATCCCACAATACAGTGAGCCATTGGCGGCCCGCACCAGATAGACAAACCAGGGTTTGGCCGCAGGCACTGCCGGCTCGGTCTCGGCACTGAGCGTTTCGCTGATATTCACGTGGCAACGAGCTTGATTGATAACGGGGCCGCGATCTTAGCAGAACCTAGCGGCTCGCCTGGAAGGCCTTCAAGCCTTTCAGAGCCTGGGCACGCACGGCGTTCCTGACCAAGGGTGTCCACCCCAGCAACAAGCCCTTGGTCCCCAGCGCCTGACGTGACCAGCGCCACAGGTCGAAGTGGTCATGGTGCTCGCAGATCTTGCCGTCGCGAAACACGAAGCGCGCGTTGATATCGTTGACCACGGTATTGCCGGTCTGGCTGAACAGGTAGGTCGCGACCCAATGGGCACCGCCGCTACGCTCGTCGGCACGGACATTGTCGAAGGTCAGGGAAAAGTCCTTGGCCCGGGTGGTCAGCATGCGCCACATATCGCCGGCATCACGGCCACGCAGCTCGCCGAACGCCGGATCACTGAACACCACATCCTCGGTGTAGCAGGCACTCATGGCCTCGGCATCCAGCCGTTGGAAGGCTTTATAGAACTCAGTAATCAACGCGCTGTGGGCATCACTCATGAACGGGCTCCGTGCAGGTAAAAGGATCGCCTGCACGATAGTCTGCAAATGCCCGGCTGACTATCGGCATTCGCGATCCGAATACCGGGAGTGTGGAGTGATTCAGAGTTTTTCGCTGATCACCTGGACATAACGCGCCCGACCGGCACCAAGCCCGAAGACGATGGCGCCCAGGCCGATCACGCCGAAGATCCAGCCCAGCGCCTGCCAGCTACCGGTGAGGTCATGCACCAGCCCGACCGCGAACGGCCCCATCGATGCCAGGGTGTAGCCGATGCCCTGGGCCATGCCCGACAGATTCGCCGCCACATGGGCGTCGCGCGAGCGCAATACAATCAGGGTCAGCGCCAGGCTGAAGGTCCCGCCCTGCCCTAAACCCAGCAGGATCGCCCAGCCCCAGAGCCCTTCGAGCGGCGCATACAGGCAACCGAACAAGCCGCCCAACGTCAGCACCATCACCACAATAATCGCCAGCCGCTGATCCTTGCCCCGTGTCGCCAACCAGGGCGTCGCCAATGAACTGATCAGTTGCACCAGAATCGACCCGGACAGCACAATCCCCGCCTGGGTCGCGCTCAGCCCACGCCCGATCAGCACCGAAGGCAACCAACCGAAGACGATATAGGCCAGGGACGATTGCAGGCCCATATAGAGGGTGACCTGCCAGGCCAGCGGATCGCGCAGCAAACCACGCACCCGATAGGCCACATGATGGGCACCGTGTTTCTGCCCCACTTGCGGCAACCAGAAGATCGCCGCGACCAATGCGGGCACGACCCAGAAACCCAGGCCGATCGACCAGCTCTCGGCAAAATGCTGACTCAGCGGCACCGTGGCCCCCGCCGCCAATGCCGCGCCCAGGCACAGGGCCATGGTGTAGACACCGGTCATGGTCCCGGCCTGCTTCGCGAAGTCGCGCTTGACGATGCCCGGCAACAGCACCCCGATCACCCCGATGCTCGCGCCGGCTACAACGCTGCCGGCAAACAAACCGAACTCGCCCAGGGAACTGCGCAGGATGATCCCGCCGGCCAGGGTCAGCAGAATCCCCAGCACCACCCGCTCGCTGCCGAAACGCCGGGCCAGCAATGGCGCCAGGGGCGCGGCCAGGCCGAGGCAGAGCACCGGCAAGGTGGTCAACAGACCGGCCTTGGCCGCCGACAAGCCCAGGCTGCGGGACACATCGCCGAGCAACGGCGCCATGCTCGACAACGCCGGGCGCAGGTTCAAGGCCACCAGTACCAGGCCCAGCAGCAACAGCCAGGGCCGGCGCAACACAGGCGGTTGCTGCTGGACCAGATCGTCATCGGCCTCGGCATCGATCAGCAGTCGATCAAGCTCGACAGACCGCGAGTCGGCGCCGGGTACTACAGGACCACGGGACATGGGGCTCTCACTTTCAAGGTTCATTGATCAAGCTCCGGCACAGGGCCTTGGCGCGCTCGGGGTCCTGTTGCTCGACGGCTTCGAGCAGGGCCACATGCAGGTCGAACACCGATTGGCGACGGGGGGTGATATCCAGGGTCTGGCGCAGGGCACCGGCGATCACGCTGGAAAAGTAGCGATACAGCTCGCTGAGCATCGGATTGTGCGCGGCGTCGATCAGGCGTTGATGAAACACCAGGTCGCAGCTGATGTAGCTGTCGAGATCACCGTGATAATGGTCACCGCTGGTGTGCAGGGCCTCGCGCAACCCCTTGAGATCCTCTTCGGTACGCCGCAGCGCCGCCAGGCCAACGGCCTCGACCTCAAAGCTGTGCCGCGTCTCGCGGGCCTGGTCGAGGGAACAACGCGACAGCGCCTGCATGGTCGCCAACGGATCGATAGTCGCCCGCAGGTAACTGCCGTCGCCCTGGCGGATCTCGATCAGCCCGGAAAATGCCAACACCCGCAGGGCTTCCCGCATGGTATTGCGGCTGATGCCCAGCTCCGCGGCCAGTTCCGGTTCAGTGGGCAACCGCTCACCCACGGCCCAGGTGCCACGGGTAATGCGTTCGCGCAATTGCTCCAGGGCCTGGTCGACCAGGGAGCGTTTGATAAGGGGAATACTTTGAGACATGGGAGCTCGCCATAACATCCAGTCATAGGATGAATTAGCCGAAAGGTTACTCCAAACCTGACTACGGGTTCAAGAAGCAACGTTTCCTACGGGAAATGGGGAATACGCCGCCTATCTAAAAATTACCCTTTAAGGGTAATTTTAAGCTCTACTATATCAAAGGTGTCTTATGGAAAAGAAAACACCTCATTACGATCTGGCGGCGATCAAGACGGACGTGACAAGACTCGGCGCCACGGCGTTCACGCTAAGTGCCAGAGATGGCGGCAGGAAAATGGGGTTCACCCTCGCCGATATGCTGCAAATCATTAAATCGTTGGAAAGAAGGATGCTTTATAAATCAATGACCACCTACGCCGATCACAGAATCTGGCAGGACGTTTACCACTATCCGCTCCCAGGCAAATTGATTTATATAAAAGTGAGCTACCGCCCTGCCGGCGGGCCTCCGGTGATCTCCTTCAAGGAGAGTGAGTCATGAAACGACAGGACTGCGTCAGCTGTGGCATGCACAACGCCATGCATTGGTTTGAAGATCGGGACTTCGAGGTCGACTTCAAAGCGTTGAAAAAATCGGTTATCGGGTTGTCCGGCTGGCAGTGCGAGACCTGCTCGGAGATCGAGCTTGATCCTGAAAGCGCCCAGCGTTATTCAGACGCAAGTGACGAGCTTATCTATCAGTCAAGGCGAGAAGTCGCCAACGAGATGAAGCGGATCCGCCGCAAACTTCACTTCACCCAACGTACGGCGGTGGAGTTGCTATCGGGTGGCGGACACAATGCATTCTCACGGTATGAAAGGGCGGAAATCGATCCGCCCAAACCTTTGTTCGTCCTGATGCATCTTCTGGACCGGCACCCTGAACTGGTCGAAGACATCAAGAGCATCAGCGAAGGCAAGGCTCCCTGGCATCCGCCAAGCGCCAGAGAAGGGAAACACTCGCTTACCTGATCAATAAAACCCAGGCAAAAAAAAACCCGGACCTAGTCCGGGTTTTTCATTCAACGCCAGCCGATCAATGCAGGATCTGGCTCAGGAACAGCTTGGTCCGATCGTTCTGCGGGTTATCGAAGAAGTCGTTCGGCGCGGCCTGTTCGACGATTTCGCCCTTGTCCATGAAGATCACGCGGTTCGCCACGGTACGGGCGAAGCCCATTTCGTGAGTAACGCAGAGCATGGTCATGCCGTCTTCGGCCAGACCGATCATGGTGTCCAGAACCTCTTTCACCATTTCCGGATCGAGTGCCGAAGTCGGCTCGTCGAACAGCATGATTTTCGGCTTCATGCACAAGG
>Ga0209888_1000417_pt1 | contig 21712 bp, 20 predicted proteins | sample OrgsoiDNA_201059_FD_185807 | JGI IMG/M metagenome (GOLD analysis project Ga0209888, IMG submission 185807) | Permafrost soil microbial communities from the Arctic, to analyse light accelerated degradation of dissolved organic matter (DOM) -... | ecosystem: Environmental > Terrestrial > Soil >...
GCCGACATGCTTGACCTGGCCTATGAAGAACTCAAGCGCAGCTACGCCGTCACGGCCGAGGTGTTCTCGCGGATGGTCGAGTGGCGCCTGCCCAAGGACAAGCAGACCAATCGGGCGATCATCGATCTGGTCAAGATCTACTGCAAGGTCCATGTCATGAATGAAGCGGCCAGCCGCGACCTGGCCATGGCCGCGGCCCTGCACAACATTGGCAAGATGAGTTGGACCGACAGCATGATGGGCGCGCCGGCCGACTTGTTGCACCACACCGATCGCGAGCGTTATCGCGGTTATCCGAAGCAGAGCGAGTCGCTGTTGATGACCCTGGAGCCGATGCAGGATGCGGCCCGGCTGATTCTGCATCACCAGGAGCGCTGGGACGGCACGGGGTTTCCCGACCACCTCAAGGGCGAGGGGATTCCCCTCGGGTCGCGGGTGTTGAAACTGGCGGTGGACTTTATCGAGTTGCAGCGTGGCCTGATTCTCGAACGGCAGATGAACAGCGACGAGGCGCTGCTCTTTATTCGCAAGTATGCCGGCAAGCTCTACGATCCAGGTTTGGTCGAGGACTTCGTCAAGGTCTGCGCCGAGTACCTGAGCGATGTGACCCTGGGCGACCCGTCGGTCAAGGTCCTGAGCACCCGCGAGCTGGTGGCCGGGATGAGCCTGGCGCGCAACCTCAACGCCGACAACGGCATGCTGCTGCTCAACGCCGGCAAGTTGCTCAGCGCGGCGCTGGTGGAGAAACTGATTGCCTTCGAGTCCATGGAGGGCGCCAAGTACAGTGTGTTCGTCAAGGTGCCGGAAGAAATCCTGGCGTTGCTGGAACAGTCTGAATGACCTGCAAAACTATCCGCATCGCCGCCGCCCTGTTGATCGGCCCCGACGGCCGTACCTTGTTGGTGCGCAAACGCGGGACCCAGGCTTTCATGCAACCGGGCGGCAAGATCGAAGCTCACGAGCAACCGGTCAATGCCCTGGCCCGTGAGCTTGAAGAAGAGCTGGGGCTGGTCATCGACACGGCCGCCGCCGACTATCTCGGCCAGTTCTCGGCTCAGGCGGCCAATGAACCAGGTCACGAGGTGGTGGCCGAGTTGTTTCGGGTGGATACCGGCGTGGCGCTGGAGCCCGCCGCCGAGATCGAAGAAGTGGCCTGGATCGACCCCACCGGCGATGGCGGCTTGTTCCTCGCGCCGTTGACACGGGACCTGATCCTGCCGTTTTATCGTGCTTCGCTGGTGCCCAGCGCCTGATGTTGGGTGCTGGCCGGGCTGGCGCTGCGGCTGCTGGAGCAGCGCCGCAGCGCGTGAGGCGCAGGCACCGATGACGCTTGCGGGGTTTCAGCGTACTGCGCTGACTCCATCGAGGGTCGAGAACGAGGTGTCCTTGGCCGTCAGCAGGAAGTCACGCATGTAGGGTGCATCCAGCATGTCGGCGCGGACCGCCGCATACAGCGTGGCGAACAGGCCTTTCTCGCCCAGCCGCTTGGCCTTGACGTAACCCCGCGAGCTGTATTCGTGCAGCGCCCAGTGCGGCATGCCGCAGACGCCACGACCGCTGGCCACCAATTGCATCATCATCACCGTCAGCTCGGAGGTGCGCACTTGCGCCGGCTCGACGTCGGCCGGTTCCAGGAAACGGGTGAAGATATCCAGCCGATCGCGTTCCACCGGGTAGGTGATCAGGGTTTCCTTGAGCAGGTCTTCGGGCACGATATAGGGTTTGTTGGCCAGGGCATGCTGGTTGGCCACTGCCAGCATGGCTTCATAAGTGAAGAGGGGCACGTAGGTAATGCCCACCAGTTCCAGCGGATCGGAGGTCACCACCAGGTCCAGGTCGCCACGGGCCAGGGCCGGCAGCGGGGCGAAGGAAAACCCCGAGGCCAGGTCCAGCTCGACTTCCGGCCAGGCATCGCGGAACTGGTCGATGGTCGGCATCAGCCACTGGAAACAACTGTGGCATTCGATCGCCATGTGCAGGCGGCCGGCGGTGCCGCCGGCCAGGCGCGAGATATCCCGCTCCGCCCCGCGCAGCAGCGGCAAGGTGGCGTCGGCCAGTTGCAGCAGGCGCAGTCCGGCGCTGGTGAAACGCACCGGTTTGGTCTTGCGCACGAACAACGGCATGCCCAGGCGCTCTTCCAGTTCCTTGAACTGGTGGGACAGGGCCGACTGGGTCAGGTGCAGGCGTTCGGCGGCTTCTACCAGGCTGTCGGCTTCGCGCAGCGCGTGAAGGGTTTTCAAGTGACGGATTTCCAGCACCTGGGACTCCATGAGTGGATTTTGTGAATGACGGGCAGGGTATGAGTTTGTCTCATGTTGCCCGGGCTGTCGACAGGCGTGCTGTCGCCGGTAAGCCGACCTTCGGGTACCACCCGGCAATCTTCATTAAACTGTCATGGAACTGTGGCAGCGCCGTTGAACAAATAACATCAAACTCGCGCCTCAATGGGGTTCTGCGTTTCGGTGTTTTCATGCGTGTAGTAATTTTCCTGGCCGCACTGCTGTTCGGCCTGCCGTCTTTTGCGGCTTCAAGATGTGATGTCAATGTTCCGACCCAACAGGTCGAACTGGAAAAGGTCAGCCTGGCCTACCAGAGCATCGGGCGTGCCTCGGATCCGGCCTTGCTGTTGGTCATGGGCCTGGGCGGGCAACTGATCCACTGGCCGGACGAGGTGGTGGTCGCGCTCTGCCAGCAGGGTTTCCGGGTGATTCGCTATGACAATCGCGATGTCGGCCTGTCCACCTGGCGCCAGGCGCCGGCCAGCGCCAACCTGACCTTCGAGGTGCTGCGCTACAAGCTCGGCTTGCCGGTGGCGGCGCCTTATACCCTGACCGACATGGCCGGCGATGCCCTGGGCCTGATGGATGCGTTGCAGATCCAGCAGTTCCATGTGCTTGGCGCCAGCATGGGCGGCATGATCGCCCAGCACGTGGCGGCGATGGCGCCGGAGCGGGTCGAGAGCCTGACCCTGGTGATGAGCAGTTCCGGTGCCGAGGGCCTGCCGGCGCCGAGTGCGGCGCTGGTGCAGTTGCTCTCGCGGCGCAGCGCGCCGAACCGGGAAATGGCGATCGAGCAGCAGGCCGATCTGCTGGCGGCCCTGGGCAGCCCGGAGGTGCGCGACGACCGCAACAAGCTGTTGCAGCAGGCGGCGGTCTCCTATGACCGTGCCTTCAATCCGGAAGGGGCGAAGCGCCAGATCATGGCGATTCTCGCCGAGCCGAGCCGGGTACCGTTGCTCAATCAACTGCGGGTGCCGACCCTGGTGGTCCATGGCACGGCCGATCCGTTACTGCCGGTGATGCACGGCGTGCACCTGGCGGCGCATATCCAGGGCAGTCAGCTGGTGCTGGTGCCGGGGATGGCCCACCGTTTCCAGGAGGCGTTCAAGGCGCCGTTGCTGGCGGCGGTGCTGCCGTACCTGCGCCTGCATCAGGCGGATGTCAGTCGCTGGGCACAGCTCTGAAATTCAGCGGATGATCTTGTCGACGTGGATCGCCAGCTTCTTCAGGCGATACCAGAAGCTGCGTTCGGAAATCCCGATCAACTGCGCCGCGGCCGCCTGCACGCCATTGCTTTCCTGCAGGGCCGCGAGGATATAAGCCTTCTCCACGTCCGCCAGGGCCGCGTCGAGGTCCTTCGGCAGGCCGGGAGCGACGCCGGGCAGTGTATTGGCGCTGCTCTGGGGCGGTGTCGACTCGAACAGATAAGCCGGCAGGTCGGTCTCTTCGATCACATGCCCGGCCGCGACGATGGTCGCCCGTTCCACACAGTTCTGCAGTTCGCGGATATTCCCCGGCCACGGGTAGTTGAGCATCGCCTGCAGGGCCTGCGCGCTGAAACCGTCGATGCGTTTGCCGGCCGTGGCGCCCAGGGTATGGGCGAAATGCCGGGCCAGCGGAGCGATGTCCTCGACCCGGTCGCGCAGGGCGGGGAGGGGAATCGGGAAGACGTTCAGGCGGTAATACAGGTCTTCGCGGAACTCCTTGTCGGCCACCGCTTGCAGCAGGTTCTTGTTGGTCGCGGCAATCACCCGCACGTCGACCTTGCGCTCGCGCGGATCACCCACTGGCTCGATGATCCGCTCTTGCAGCGCACGGAGGATCTTGGCCTGCAACGCCAGTGGCATGTCGCCGATTTCATCGAGAAACAGCGTGCCCTTGTCGGCCTGCATAAAGCGCCCGACGCGGTCCGAGACGGCGCCGGTAAAGGCGCCCTTGCGATGGCCGAACATCTCGCTTTCCAGCAAGCCTTCGGGAATCGCCGCGCAGTTGACCGCGACAAAGGGCATGTCGGCGCGGTTGCCATGCTTGTGGATGGCCCGGGCGACCATTTCCTTGCCGGTGCCGCTCTCGCCGGTCAGCAGGATCGTGGCGTTGCTTTCGCGCACCGAGTCCACGGCTTGCAGGACCCGGCGGAAGGTCGGGCTGTCGCCCACCAGGCTGTCGATCTGCTGGTGCTCGTCAAGCTCGGCGCGCAGGCGCGCGTTGTCCCGCAGGATGTCGCGAAATTGCAGCGCCTTGTTGACGGTGATGTCCAGCTCGTCGATGTCGAACGGCTTGGCGATATAGTCGAAGGCGCCGTTGCGCATCGATTGCACGGCATTCTTCACGGTGCTGTAGGCGGTCATCACGATGACCGGCAACTGCGGGAAACGCAGCTTGACCTCCGAGAGCAACTGCGGCCCGTCCATGCCGGGCATGCGCCAGTCGCTGATGACCAGGTCGATGTCTTCCTGTTCCAGTACCACCAGGGCTTCCAGGCCGTTGCCGGCGGTGAAGACGCGGATATCGTTCTGGCTCAGTGCCGAGCTCAGCAGGTCGCAGAGCTTGGGCTCGTCATCCACCACCAGAACGTTATGCGTCATCGTCTTCTTCCTCATCCTCGTGGTCCAGGTCGCCGCCATGGGCCGGAATGTACAGGTTGAAGGTCGCGCCGGCATCTTTTTCGCTGATGCACTCGATACGCCCGTCATGGTTTTCCATGATCGAATAGACCTTCGCCAGGCCCAGGCCGGTGCCCGAGGCCTTGGTGGTGACGAACGGCGTGAAAATACGCTCGATCATGTCCGGCTCGATGCCCTGGCCGGTGTCGGTGACACTGATGATGGTATAGCGCGGGTCCTTGGCAATGCCGATGGTCAGGCGCCCGCCCTTGGGCATGGCGTCGATGGCATTGAGGATCAGGTTCAGGCAGGCCTGTTTCAACTGCCGGGAGTCGGCATACAGGGTGGCGCCGGGTGCCAGATCGTCGATCTGTGCGTCGATATTGTGGATCGCCAGTTCCGGGGCGCAGAAACCGAGGATTTCCTCGGCCAGCTCGCGGGCCGGGTAGAGCGCGCGAATCGGTGCGCTGGGCTTGGCGAAATCGAGGAACTCGGTGATCAGGTCGTTGATCCGCGAGACTTCGCTGATCACGTATTCCAGGTGGCGCTTGTCGGTGTCCGGTAGGTTGGCGCGGCGGTGCAGCAACTGGGTGGCGGTCTTGATGATGCCCAGCGGGTTGCGGATTTCGTGGGCCAGGCCCATGGCGACTTCGCCCAGGGCGTGCAGGCGGTCACGACGGCGCAGCTGGGCTTCGAGGTGATGCAGTTCGCCCAGGCGCTCGGTCATGTGGTTGAAGGTGTTGCTCAGCTCCGACAGCTCGTCGCTGCCGGTCACCGGGATACGTTTGCTGTAGTCGCCGGAGATCACCGCGCTGACGCCTTCGGCCAAGCCGCGCAGGGGCAGGGTCAGGCGCCGCGAGACCAGCCAGCCGACACTCAGCGACAGCACCGAACCGAGCATGAAGATCAGGATGAACAGGTTGCTCTGGTTGACCAGTCCGACCAGGCTGGTATGGCGCAGCAGGCCGCTGAAAATCACCCCCTGGAGGTCGCCGGTGTCGTTGAAGATCGGCCAGTACAGCCCACTGTAACGGTTGGTGAAAACCTCACTGGGCTGGCGGGTGTCGCGCAGCGTGTCGGTGATGCTGTCCGGCACATTGCTGGGGTGGTCTTCGAAACGCTGGGTGGAGAAGATTTCGGAAAAGCCCTGGGGATTGGCCAGGTACAGGCGCAGGTCCAGGGAGTGCACGTCGGCGACACTGTTGAGGAAGCTGCTGTCCAGGTAGGTGGCGATGACCATCTGGTAGTCGACGCCGTCCTGGGTGGTGTCGAAGGTCGAGACCACCACGCCGGTGGTCACGCCGGCGATCTGAATGGTCTGCAACACCGCGTTGGGCGCGGTGCTGATCTGCGAGACGATATCATCCGGCTGGGTGGTGAACACCACCTTGTGGTCCTGGTTGCGGACCAGTGCCACCAGGTCGATACCCATGGCATCGGCAATGTCGGCGGTCAACTTGTCATGCTTGGCGGCGCGGTGCGAGCTGGGCGGCCGGGTGTAGAGCAGGAACAACTGCGCAACGCGGGCGTTGGAACGCTTGATCTCGCTGATTTCGTCCTTGACCACCTTGGTCGACTCTTGCAGCCAGATGCGCACGTTGCTGTCGAAAATCTGCGACAGGGTGGTGGCCGCCAGTTCCGCGGCAATCATGGTCGGTATCACGCTGACCAGCCAGAACGCCAGCAGCAACTTGCGTTGCACGCTCCAGCGCGAGATCGAGAAGGGGCGTCGTTTTCGGCGGCGTTCTGGCGTGGTGGTCATCAGGTTTCGCTTATCGCAGCAGACATGGCAGGGTCGAATCGATCCGGGCGAACCAACAGTTTGACCCCTCTGAGGACATTGTTGACCAACCAGTTGCGATGATGGAAAAACATATTGTTGCCCTGGAAGCTGCACCCCAGGCGAATCTTGCTGGCATAACCGGCCTGCCCGGACTCGTAGACCGGAATCCGGTGGCGAATGCAGTACTCGACATTGGCCAGCCAATTGCGGAAATAGAGATTGGGTTCGCGGCTTTGGTTCACCTCATGACCGAAAAACTTGTCGATCAGGCGGTCGCCGTCGAACAGCACCAGGTTGAACGCCACCAGGCGATCGCCGACCCAGTACAGGACACAGGCCGCGCGTTCGTCCATGTGTTCGAGCACATTGGTGAAGTAACCCGCCGGCAGCCGTTCGAATTGCAGCTCGCTGCGTGCCAGCGTGGCCTGGTACAGGTCCATGATCCGTGGCAGCACATCGTCGATGTTGCGGCGCCATTCGATCCGCGGTCCCGGCGCCCGCAGCTTGCGCCGCAGGTCCTTGCGGGTGGTCTTGTCCAGGGTCCCCAGGTAGGCGTCGATGGAACCGAACGGGATTGGCAGCAGCGCGTTGGGCAGGCTGGGCATGGCCTGGTAGCCGGCGGCCTTGCAGCTGCGGCGCCAGTCGTTGTCGTCGCTGGGGGCGTCCTTGACGGCGATCAGGCGGATACCCAATTGCCGGGCGTCATCGCGGGCCAGGGCCAGCAACTGTCCGAGCAGGGCCTGGCGCCGTTCCGGCGGCACATGGCTGGCCGTTCCGGCCGTGCAGCGCTCCGCCACCGGTGAACCGATGGCGTAGAGCGGAAATTTTAGCAAGCCCGGCAGGAATCGGTTGATCCAGCCGGTGATGCGTTTAACCAAACCCTGCACCGTGGTGTCGAGTTTGTAGGAAGTCAGGAAGGCGGGGGCGACCGCCAGCAAACGGCCGTCTTCGAACAGCGCCAGGTAGCGCCATTCAAAGTCTTCGATGCCGGCTTTCTCCACCGCCAGGTAATACTCCCAATTCTCCAGGACGCCGACAAAGCAATCGTTCCAGGCGTTACGGTCGATAGCCTCGATGGTCGAGAAGGCTTGGGCGATGATCACGGGTCTTTCCTTAGGCCTGTTGCCGCTGTGCTTCAGGCTCGCTCGAGATACCGCTCAAACGCTCGACGTAGTCGGCGCTCAGCTCGATCACTTCCTTGTATTGCAGGTCGACGGTGATCATGTGATAGCAGTTGTCGAGCATGACCTTGGTCACCGGACCGCCCAGGTGACGTTCGACGTAGTCGGCGTTCCACGGGCTGGTGATGTCGTCCTCGATGGAGTGGATCACCAGGGCCGGGGTCTTGATCGACGGCATGCGGCGCATGACCACGGCATTCATCCGGTGCAGTTCGCGCACGGTGATGCCTTCCATGGTCAACAGCCCCGCATCGCTGCTCTGGCCGGCTTTCATCTGGCGCTCGACGATGGCCCGCAGGCGTTCGTTCTTGATGCCATACGGCGGCTTTTCCTCGAAACGGCAGATGTGCACGCCGAACGGGATCTTCATCAGCAACGGCGTCAGGAACGCCAGCTTGTGAATGCTCCAGCCGTCGTAGCGCAGGGTCGTCGAGTACATCAGCAGCCCGGCGATCTGGCCCGGGTGCTCGGAGGCCATGTACATGGACATCACCGCACCCATGGACAGACCACCGACGAAAACTTGTTCGTGGCGCTCTTTCACCGCCACGAAGGTCTTGCGTACGCCTTCATACCAGTCCAGCCAGCCGGTGGCCTGCAGGTCTTCGTTACCGCCGCAGTGCCCGGCCAGGGTCGGCACGTAAACCGTGCAGTTGCCCTTCTTGGCCAGGCCCTGGGCCACCCGACGGAGTTCCGTCGGGGTGCCGGTCAGGCCGTGGATCAACAAGATCCCGACCGGACCCGAGCCGAGTACGAAGCCAGCATCGCCTTCGCCCAGATCGATAGGTGTCATGTTCACCGCTTCATGGCTCGGTTCAGCAGCTGCTCGAGCAGTTTCAGACCCAGGTCGATTTCCGGGTAGCTGATTTCCAGCGACGGTGCCAGGGTGATCACGTTCTTGTAGTAGCCGCCCACGTCGAGGATCAGGCCGAGTTTCTGACCGTCAACCACCATGTCGCCCTTCATGCCTTCCTCGACCATGTAGTCCAGGGTCGCCTTGTCCGGAGTGAAGCCGTCGGTGGTGCAGATTTCGCAGCGCAGGGCCAGGCCCAGGCCATCGACGTCGCCGATGATCGGGAAGCGTTTCTGCAGCTCTTGCAGGCCTTCGAGGAAGTACTTGCCCTTGGCCATGACCATCGCGCCGTAGTCGACTTCGCTGGTCATTTTGAACATTTCCAGGCCAACGGCCGTACCCAGTGGGTTCGAGGCGAAGGTGGAGTGGGTGGAGCCTGGTGGGAAGATCTTCGGGTTGATCAGTTCTTCACGGGCCCAGATGCCGCCCAGCGGGTTCAGGCCGTTGGTCAGCGCCTTGCCGAAGACGATTACGTCCGGCTTGACGTCGAAGTGTTCGATCGACCACAGCTTGCCGGTACGCCAGAAGCCCATCTGGATTTCGTCGACGACCATCAGGATGCCGTGCTGGTCGAGGACCTGCTTCAGCTCGCTGTAGAAGTTCATCGGCGGGATCACGTAGCCGCCGGTGCCCTGGATCGGCTCGACGTAGAATGCGGCGTATTCGCTGGTACCGACTTTAGGGTCCCAGACACCGTTGTATTCGGTTTCGAACAGGCGGGCGAACTGCTGCACGCAGTGGCTGCCGTATTCTTCCTTGGTCATGCCTTTCGGGCCGCGGAAGTGGTACGGGAACGGGATGAACTGCGCGCGCTCGCCGAAGTGGCCGTAGCGGCGACGGTAGCGGTAGCTCGAAGTGATCGAGGACGCGCCCAGGGTACGGCCGTGGTAGCCGCCTTCGAAGGCGAACATCAGGCTCTTGCCGTTGGTGGCGTTACGCACGACTTTCAGCGAGTCTTCGATGGACTGCGAACCGCCGACGTTGAAGTGCACGCGACCGTCGAGGCCGAACTTGTTCTTGGCGTCGACTGCGATCATTTCCGACAGTTCGATCTTGCCTTTGTGCAGGTACTGGCTGGCGATCTGCGGCAGGGTGTCGATCTGCTTTTTCAGGGCGTTGTTCAGGCGTGGGTTGGCGTAGCCGAAGTTGACCGCCGAGTACCACATTTGCAGGTCGAGGTAAGCCTGGTCTTCGGTGTCCCAGACGTAGGAACCTTCGCAGCGGCTGAAAATGCGCGGTGGTTCGATGTAGTGAACTGTATCGCCGTAGGAGCAATATTTGGCTTCTTTTTCCAGAAGCACCTGGTCTTCGGCTGTAGCGATACGAATATCAGACATGGTGGAAGAGTTCCTGTTGTTCAAGATCGATAGAGTAGTTGCCGGCGTTCGCCGCGATGTCGTTCGGCAGCAGGGCCAGCATGGCTGGCAGCTCGGCGAAGGAGTCGAAGCGCGCGTAAGGAATGTTGTTGCGTTCGCAATGCTCAGCCAGGCGGCCCTTGGCGAAAACGAAGTCGGCGGTGCCGGCCACGCACATGTCCGATTGACCGTCGCCGATCACCAGGATGCGTTTGCCCTTGGGCGCGGACTTGCATTTGCAGTTGCCGGAGGCGGCACGGCAGGCGTCGCTGGAATACGGGAAATCGATGCGCCAGCTATTGTGGTCGACCTGGCGCAGGCGGTTGGCGAGGATCGGCAGCAAGGTCACGTAGTTGCGCGAGAGGATCCGCGCGATGCCTTGTTCAATACCGTCGCTGACCACTTCGATGGAAGCGCCCAGGCCCATGACATGATCGACGAAGTCCGGGAAGTCCGGGTCGATATCGATGGTGTCGAAGTACGCCAGCAAATCAGCGGGCGAAGCCTTGACCAGCGCCAGTTGGCGGCTGAGGCACTCACGCGAACCGATATGACCGTCCAGCCACTCTTGCTCGATGCTTTCCCAGCTCGGGTCGGCGAAACGCTCAAGGATGTTGTCGATCGCGTCGGTGCGGGAGATGGTCCCATCGAAATCACACACGATATGCCAGTGCATCATCTGCTTGTACCTGTTGAATAAGAGCGCACACTGCGCATGCCCTACGCAGAGCACGGAGTGTGCCAAGTGCTCAAATCCGGTATTCTTGTGGGATATCTCCCTTATATGTATCAGATTACGTACATGGAGCTACAAAATTTGTAGCTTCCTACAAACAACATCAGTGCTTGCCTACAAAAATCGTGTTTGTGAACGCGAAGGCATGTATCGACAAGGACACTTTCATGATTCGTCTCACCTCCTCATTGCTGCTGGCCGGCCTTTTTTCCCTGGGTGGCTGGAGCCAGGCGGCCCTGGCTGATGAAGGTCTTACCGGGGAGGTGGGGGCTGCGATGAGCTATCAGCCCTATGATCCGTCGGGCAGTCGTTATGAAGTGACGCCGCTACCGTATCTGGACCTGGACTGGGGGAATTTCAGCCTCAATGGTGATGACGGTCTGACCTGGGAGGCCTTCAAGTCCCACGGTTTCAGTGCCGGGCCTTTCGCCAATTACATCCCCGGGCGGGACGCCAACGGTTCGTTGCGCGGCCTGCGCGATGTCCCGGACATGGGGCTGGTGGGCGGTTATGTGCAATACGCGCCGGCCGACTTCTGGCGCTTGTTCGCCGAGTTGGGCAGTGCCGTCGGCGGTGGTGGCGGGCAGGGCGGCCTGGTGGGACGGATGGGCGGTGAACTGGGTTATCCGCTGGGCATGGGGATTATCGGTCGCAGCAACTTCACCGCGCATTATGCCGATGAGCGCCAGGCGCAGACGTTCTTCGGTGTGAGTGCCCAGGAGGCGCAGGCTTCGGGGATCAGCCAGTACCACGCCGGCGGTGGTTTCCAGAACCTGACCCTGACCCAGAGCTTTGCTATCCCCCTGGGTGGCAACTGGTCACTGATGACCAGCGCCAGCTGGATTCACCTGGTGGGTTCGGCGGCGGACAGCAGTATCGTCAAGCAGAAGGGCGACAGCGACCAGGGTCAGGTCCAGACGGCGATCAGCTACAAGTTCTGAGGCCAGGCCTTCCCCGGCCAGCGATGGCGGTGTCACATGCACCGCCATCGCTGGCTAGTTCTTCTCTCCTTCGGCCAGCAACGCAATCCCGCCGATAATCACTGCCACCCCGATCCAGTGCAGCAGGCTGATCTGCTCGTTCAGCCCCAGCCAGGACGCCAGCAGCACCGCGACAAACACCAGCGAACTCAGCGGAAACGCCAGCGACAGCGTGCTGCGTCGCAGAATCAGCATCCAGACGAAAAACGCCCCGATATAACAGGCGACCGCCACCCAGACCCCGGGATTGAGCAGTACCGCGTGCAACCACTGCAAACTGAAATCGGTCTGCCCGAGTTGATCGCCGCCGACTTTGGTGGCGATCTGTCCGCCGCTTTCGCAAGCGATCAGCAAGGCCCAGAGCACGATGGTGCCGAAGCGCCCGTGCAGCCAATCGATGTGTTTTGAATCGCTCATCAACAATTACCTTCGAACATGAATGGAGCCCTCAAGCGCCGGAAATGGCCACCAGCATCACGCCGGCGGTGATCACCAGCGTGCCGAGCCAGCGGCGGCGGCTGACGGTCTCGCCCAGCACCACTTTGCCGGCCAGCACCACGCCGCAATAGGCCAGCGCGCCGATGGGAAATACCAGGCTCAACGGTGCCCGGGACAGGGCTTCGATCCAGACAAAAAACTCGATGACATAAGAACCGATCCCGCACCACAGCAGGGGGGCGTTGAACACCTGGCCCCAGAAGGCTTTCAGCCTGAAGCCACCCTCCAGCTCCGGCAGACGGTCCAGGCCCATCTTGAAACAGAGCTGGCCGATCACGTCCAGGACAACGGAAAAAAGTACCAGCAAAATAACGCCAAGGGTCACGGAAACAGCTCCTAGAACAGCAGGGTCAACGCTTTATGGCGCGCCGGATTGCACAGTCGCTCGGCTTCGCTCCAGCGTCCATGAAGGCGCACAGCGTAAGGGCTTTGCCGGCAAATGCAAAGGACAGGCCAGCACAAAGCGGACGGGGGGGCCGGGCGACGGCGGCGGATCAGCCGTGAAAACGCAGCCAGAGGCTGACCAGCACGCTGGCCGCCAGCAACCAGGCGACTACCGCCAGTGCCAGCGAGACTTCCAGGCGCAGCCGGTCCAACTAGCACATACAGGGTCGCCAGGTAGATGAAGTAGGGAATGATCGACCACATGCCGAACAGGATCGTGGTCTTCAGGTCATCGATCGAACGCCCTTTGCCGACGATGTAGTGCGCGATCAGGGCAAAGGTCGGGAACAGCGGCACCAGCCCGGCAATGTAGTAGTTGCGGGTTTTCGACAGGGCGGCGAGCAGCACCACGACCAGGGCGCCAAGTGCGGCTTTCAACAGTAAATCCATCGTGCTTGCCCGCCGTCAGTGACTCAAACCGTACTTCTTGACCTTGTCGAACAAGGTGGTCTTGGCCATGCCGAGTTCGTGGCTGGCCTGGCTCAGGTTGCCGCCGCTGCGTTGCAGGGCCTCGTTGAGCAGGTTGCGCTCGAAGGCTTCCACCGCTTCGGCAAAGCCCAGCCCGCCGCCGCTTTGCGCGCCGGCTTTCTTGAAGGGCGGCAGGCCCAGGGCGAAGCGCTCGGCGACGTTGCGCAGTTCGCGCACATTGCCCGGCCAGTCGTGGCTCATGAGGCTGGACAAGGTCTGGTTGTCCAGTTCCGGCGCGATACGGTCGAAACGCAGGGAGGACTGCTGCAGGAAGTGCTCGAACAATTGCAGGATATCTTCGCGCCGCTCGCGCAGGGGCGGTAGCTCCAGGGTCACCACGTTCAGCCGGTAATACAGGTCGCTGCGAAATTCGCCGGCGCGGCCTCTTTCGTCGAGGTCGAACTTGGTGGCGGCGATGACGCGACAATCGACAGCCACGCTCTGGTTCGAGCCCAGGCGTTCCAGCGTGCGTTCCTGCAATACCCGCAGCAGTTTGATCTGCATGGGGATCGGCATGCTTTCCACTTCGTCGAGGAACAGCGTGCCGCCATGGGCGTGCTCGATCTTGCCGATGCGCCGTTTGCCGGCGCCGGTAAACGCATTGGCCTCATGGCCGAAGATTTCGCTCTCGAACAGGTTCTCCGGCAGCCCGCCGCAGTTGAGCGCGACGAACTGTTGCGACTTGCGCCGGCTGAAGTCATGCAGGCAGCGGGCAACCAGTTCCTTGCCGGTACCGGTCTCGCCTTCGATCAGCACGTTGGCCGAGGTATCGGCGACATTGGCGATCAGTTCCCGCAGGTTCTGCATGGCCGGCGAGCGGCCGATGATGCGGCCTTCCAGCGAATCGCGCTCGGCCAGTTGCCGACGCAGCGACCAGACTTCCCGGGCCAGGCCGCGTTGCTCCAGGGCGCGGCGGGCGACGTCCACCAGGCGTTCCGGGGAAAAAGGTTTTTCCATGAAGTCATAGGCGCCGTTACGCATGGCGCCGACGGCCATGGAGATATCGCCGTGGCCGGTAATCAGCACCACTGGCAGGCTGCTGTCGCGCGCTTTGAGCCGGGTCAGCAGTTCCAGGCCGTCGATGCCCGGCAGGCGGATGTCGCTGATGACGATACCGGGGAAGTTGTCGCCGATCCGTGCCAGGGCTTCCTCGGCGCTGCCGACGCCTTCGCTGTGGATATCTTCCAGGGACAGCGCCTGCTGGCAGCCGAGCAGGACATGGGGGTCGTCTTCGACAATCAGCACAGTGAGGTCGTTGTTCATATCGGCTCGGCCTTGGCAGGGTTGACCCGCGGTAAAGTGAGGACGAAGGCGGTACCGCCCGTGAGGGGGTGTTCGACCCCGAGGTGGCCGCTGGCCGCCGCCGCGAGGCTGGCGGAGAGGGTCAAGCCGAGACCCAGGCCCTGTTCTCCCGGCTTGGTGGTGAAGAAGGGTTCGAACAGGTGCTTGCGCGCTTCAGGCTCGATGCCGTGGCCGTTGTCGCGAACCAGCAGGCGGTATTTGCCTTCGACGAAGTCGCCTTCCAGCCACAGTTCCGGCAGCGGTTGGGCCTGCATGGCGTCGAGGGCGTTGCCGATCAGATTGACCAGGATCTGCTCCAGGCGGGTCTGGTCGATGGCCAGTTGCACGTCGTCGAAGTCGCGATGGACTTCCAGGTGCAGGGTTTCGACCCGGCTACCGAGGACCTGCAGGGCGGCGTCGATAGCCTTGGCCAGGCTCGACTGGCCCTTGTCGTCGCCGCGCCGGGCAAAGGCGCGCAGGCTGGCGGTGATCCGACCCATGCGGTCGATCAGATCGTTGATGGTGCGCAGGTTGGTGCTGGCGGTGTCCAGCTCGCCGCGCTCAAGGAAGCGTACGGTGTTGCCGGACAGGGTACGCAACGCGGCCAGCGGCTGGTTGAGTTCATGGGCGATGCTGGTGGACATCTGGCCGATGGCGGCCAGCTTGCCGGCCTGGACCAGTTCGTCCTGGGCACGGCGCAGGGTTTCCTCGGCCTGGCGCCGTTCGCGGATCTGGTCCTTGAGCCGATCGTTGCTGGCGCGCAGGTCGACGGTGCGCTCGGCGATCCGCCGCTCCAGCTGGCTGTTGGCTTCCTGCAGGGCTTCGCGGGCGGCCAGGCGGGTGGCGATCACCTTGCGCCGCTCGTTCCAGGCGATCAGCAGGAAGGCCACCAGGGCAAAGGCCACGGCCACCAGCATGCCCTGGTTGGCGGCTTCGCGGCGCAGGTCCTGCAAGGGGGTGAGCAGGGTGAGGTGCCAGGGGGTGTCGCTCAGGCGCCGGGTCTGGGCCAGGTAGCTGACGCTGTCGCCGTCCTTGGCCAGTTCGGTGTTGGCCGGGAAGGTCAGGGTTTCCACGCCCTCGGCCAGGCGCTCGCGGGCCAGGGGTTGCAGCTCGTTCAGCGGCCACCAGTAATATTGCAGGCTGCGGGCCAGGCGTTCCTTGATCTCCGGGGTCAGCGGGCGCACGGACTTGAGGCGCCGGGCCGGGTCGCTGGAGAGGATGATGATGCCGTTCTCGTCCGTGACGAAGGCTTCCAGGCGAGCCCGTTGCCAGCGTTCTTCAAGGGCTTCGAGGCGGACCTTGATCACGGCTACGCCGATGATCTTGCCTTGTTCTTCGAGGCCGTGGGCCAGGTAATAGCCGGGTTCTCCGCTGGTGCTGCCGATCCCGTAGAAACGTCCCGGCAAACCGCGCACGGCGTCCTGGAAGTAGGCGCGAAAGGACAGGTCTTCACCGAGGTAACTGTCGGCATCGCGCCAGTTGCTGGTGGCCAATACCCGGCCGGTGGTGTCCATGACGTAGATAGCCCGACTGCGGCTGCGCCGGTTCAGGCCTTCGAGGTAGTCGTTGACCGCCTGGCGGTGCCCGGCGTCGGGCTCCTTGAGCAGGGCCGAGACACTGGACTCAAGCTCCAGCAGGCTGGGCAGGTAGGTGTACTTGCTGATCTCGCTTTCGACGGTGCGGGCATGCAGCTCCAGCTGGCGTTCGCCGTTTTCGCTGAGGGTGCGGATGCCATAGTGTTCGCTGATGCGATAGCCGGCATAACCCAGGCCGATCATCAGCAGGATGATCAGGGGCGGCAGGAACAGCTGGCGGATCAGGCGGGGTTTCACGGCGAATGAGGGCGGCGTCGCGCGATAGAGGTTGGGGTCGCATTTCATCACGTTTGCCTTGGGTCAACCAGATCGTATTTCTTGTGGAAAAAATGATCGGGATGTACGCATAACCTGTGGGAGCGGTGCTCTGCTCCCACAAATGTCCGCTCCCCCACAGCTATGGCGCTGTGCCGGGAGCGGTGTCGTTTCAGTGCTGCAGGATTTTCTCGAGGAAATGCTGCGCACGTTCCGAACGGGCACTGATGTCGCCGAAGAACTCGTCCTTGTTGCAGTCCTCGATGATCTTGCCCTGGTCCATGAAGATCACGCGGCTGGCGACCTTGCGGGCAAAGCCCATTTCGTGGGTCACGCACATCATGGTCATGCCTTCGTTGGCCAGTTGCACCATCACGTCGAGCACTTCGTTGACCATTTCCGGGTCGAGGGCCGAGGTCGGTTCGTCGAACAGCATCACCACCGGGTCCATCGCCAGGGCACGGGCAATCGCCACACGCTGTTGCTGGCCGCCGGAGAGTTGTCCCGGGTGCTTGTGGGCATGGGCCGACAGACCGACGCGATCCAGCAGTTGCAAGCCTTTCTGGGTCGCTTCTTCCTTGCTGCGACCGAGGACCTTGATCTGCGCGATGGTCAGGTTTTCGGTAATGGTCAGGTGTGGGAACAGCTCGAAATGCTGGAACACCATGCCGACCCGCGAACGCAGCTTCGGCAGGTTGGTCTTCGGGTCGGCGATGGAGGTGCCGTCGACCACGATATCGCCTTTCTGGAAGGGTTCCAGGGCGTTCACGCATTTGATCAGGGTGGACTTGCCCGAGCCCGAAGGACCGCAGACCACCACCACTTCACCCTTGCTGACTTCGGTGCTGCAATCGGTCAGCACCTGGAAGTCGCCATACCACTTGTTGATGTTCTTGATAGAGATCATACGGCAAACCTTTTTTGCAGACGCTTGACCAGCAGCGAGGCGGCAAAGCTGATTGTGAAGTAGACGAGACCGGCGACGATCAGGAATTCGTTGGAGCGGCCGATGATGTCGCCGCTGGAGCGCGAGGCGTTGAGGAAGTCCACCAGGCCCACGGTGTAGACCAGCGAGGTGTCCTGGAACAGGATGATGCTCTGCTGCAACAGCAGCGGGGTCATCTTGCGGAACGCCTGGGGCAGGATGATCAGACGCATGGTCTGGCCATAGTTCATGCCCAGGGCCTGGGCGGCGCCCATCTGGCCCTTGGCGATCGACTGCACGCCGGCGCGGACGATTTCGCAGAAGTACGCCGCTTCGAACATCATGAAGGCCACGATGCAGGAGGCGAACGCGCCGATCGGTGTATCAACGCCTGTGATCCAGCGCAGGACGAACGGCACCGCCAGGTAGAACCAGGTGATTACCAGCAGCAACGGGATCGAGCGGAAGTAGTTGACGTAGGCACCGGCGACATTGGCCAGCAGCTTGTTCGAAGACAAGCGCATCAAAGCCAGGAGCGTACCGATGACCAGGCCGCCGACGACGCCCAGCACCATCAGCTGCAGGGTCATCAGCATGCCGTTCCAGAGGCCCGGAATGGCCGGGACGATGCCACTGAAATCGAAGTCCATTATTTACCCCCTACGGAGATCAGGCCGGGCACCGCGACTTTCTTCTCGACCAGGCGCATCAGCAACATCAGGCTCATGTTCAGGGTGAAGTAGATCAGCGTCGCCAGGGTGAAGGCTTCGAACAGGTTGGCGGAAAACTCGGCGGTCTGTTTGGTCTGCGCGAGCAGTTCCATCAAGCCGATCAGCGAGGCCACGGAGGAGTTCTTGAAGACGTTGAGGAATTCCGAGGTGAGCGGCGGAATGATGATCCGGTAGGCTTGTGGCAGCAGCACGTTCCAGTAGATCTGCGGCAACTTGAAGCCCATGGCGCGGGCCGCCGATTCCTGGCCTCGGGGCAGCGCCTGGATACCGGTACGCACTTGTTCGCAGACCCGGGCGGCGGTGAACAGGCCCAGGCAGACGACGACGCTCAGGTAGGCCGAGGTGGTCGGGTTGAGGTCCTGTTTGTACCAGTCCTGCAGGTTTTGCGGCAGCAGATCGGGTACCAGGAAGTACCAGATGAACAGTTGCACCAGCAGCGGCACGTTGCGGAAGATTTCCACGTAGACCGTGGCAATACCCGATACCACGCGGTTCGGTACGGTGCGCATCACGCCCAGCAGCGAGCCGAGGATCAGTGCGACGATCCAGGCCACTACGGCGATGGCGATGGTCCAGCCCAGTCCGGAGATGAACCAGTCGAGATAGGTCTCGCTGCCCACGCCGGTGGACTTGAAGAACACGCCCCAGTCCCAGTTGTAATTCATTCGGGTCTCCCCTCGGATCAATCAATGGTCACGCACGTGCTTCCCGGGACTCCGCCCCGCCTGACGTCATCGGTCAGGCACACGCGCACCGCTCGCGGTCCGAGTGTCTTTCCCATCTCAATAGAAGAAGCCAGTACAGCAGGTGTCAACAAACTCCCGGATGCGCGTTCGCACCACCGGGAGTTCGCTCAGAGGTGCATCAGATCTTTTTGTCCGGTGCTGGCTTGTCGTTTGGATTGGCCAGCAGCGCCTTGAGCTCGTCGCTCATCGGGAAGTTCAGGTTCAGGCCTTTTGGTGGGATTGGCTGGGTGAACCACTTGGCGTAGATCTTGTTGATCTCGCCGGTCTTGTAGATCGCGACGATGGCGTCATCCACGGCTTTCTTGAACGCCGGGTCGTCCTTGCGGACCATGCAGCCATAGATTTCGTAGGATTGCGGAGTGCCGGTCACGGCCCAGTCATCAGGCTTCTTGGCCTTGGCCATTTCGCCGGCGAGCAGGGCGTCGTCCATCATGAAGGCCACGGCGCGGCCGCTTTCCAGCATGTTGAAGGCTTCGCCATGGTCCTTGGCGGAGATGACGTTCATGCCCATCTGCTTGTCGGCATTCATCGCCTTGATGATGCGCTCGGACGTGGTGCCGGCGGTGGTCACGACGTTCTTGCCCTTGAGGTCGGCGAAGTCCTTGTAGGTGGAGTCTTTCTTCGACAGCAGGCGGGTGCCGATTTCGAAGATACCGACCGAGAAGTCCACTTGCTGGGCGCGTTCGGCGTTGTTGGTGGTGGAACCACACTCGACGTCGACGGTGCCGTTCTGCACCAGCGGGATACGGGTCTGGGAAGTGACCAGGTTGTACTTGACCTTGAGTTCCGGCAGACCGAGGTCTTTCTTGATGCCGTCGACGATGGCCAACTGGATATCGTGGGCGTAGCCCACTGGCTTGCCGGAAGCATCCGCGATGTAGGAGAACGGGATGGAGCTGTCGCGATGCCCGAGGGTGATGGTGCCGGACTCCTTGATCTTCTTCAGGGTGCCGGTCAGTTCATCGGCGAAAACTGGAGTACTGATCAGAGCAACAGCGATAGCTGCGCCCAGAAGCTGGGGAACGATGCGCATCAGATGATTTCCTCGAGATTGTTTTTCTTATGGAGCCGGTTAGCCGACTCTCGGGTACTTCGAAGCGCCCATCCGACCCACGGGGCGGCCTGAGCATTCGGTACGGAGTGTAGAGCACGACTCATGCCAGGCTTGGTGGTGCGGTTTTAGCTATTGATTTTAAAGGGGATTCTGATTGTTTCGAGAGATTGCGGAGCGTCTGGCGTCCGGTTTGCCGAATGGCGGGCGAAGGGCTGTTCGGAAAACCGAATGGGAAGGGGGGGTCGGAGGGGGGATTATTTTTGAGGTTTAGGGTGATCGTGGGGGCCTCTTCGCGGGCAATCGAGCGTCGACCGGCCGCTCCTACAATTATCCGTCGTATACAAAATCGGCGAACGACAAATAATTGTAGGAGCAGGGCTTGGTCCGGGCGGCGTTCCGACGAAGCTTTTAGCGATCTTGAGACGGGCTGAAATCAGGCCGCTTCGATCTTGCCGCGATGCTGCTCGACCTTCTCCAGGTAGTGCTGCAACTGTTGCTGCTCGGCTGCCGTGGTGAACAGGCCCAGCTTGCTGCGCCGCCACAGGATGTCCACGGCCGCGCAAGCCCACTCTTCGCTGCACAGGTAATCGACTTCGCGGGTATAGAGGCCACCACCCAGGTGTTCGCCCAGGTCGCTCAGGTTCTGCACGCCCTCCAGCAGACGCCAGGTGCGGCTGCCGTAGGTGCTCGCCCAGCGCCGGGCAATCTCTGTTGGAATCCAGTCGAAGCGGGTACGGATATCATGGCTCAGGGCCTGGCGCGTGGTCATGTCTTCGCCACCGGGCAAGGTCGAGGTGGCGGTCCAGCTTGGCTTCATGTTCTTGAAGAACGGTGCCAACTGGGCCAGCGCCGACTCGGCGAGCTTGCGGTAGGTGGTCAGCTTGCCGCCGAACACCGACAGCAGCGGGGCTTCATCGTTGCCGCCGGACAACGCCAGGGTGTAATCGCGAGTCACCGCCGAAGGGTTGTCGGACTCGTCGTTGCACAGCGGCCGGACACCGGAGTAACTGTGCACAATATCGCCGCGGGCCAGCTGCTTCTTGAAGTGCGCATTGACCACCTTGAGCAGGTAGTCGGTTTCGGCTTCGGTGATGCTGACCTTGGCCGGGTCGCCCTGGTATTCACGGTCGGTGGTGCCGATCAGGGTGAAACGGTCCAGGTACGGAATGGTGAAGACGATGCGCTGGTCCTCGTTCTGCAGGATGTGCGCGTGTTCGCCTTCGTATAGCCGTGGCACGATCAGGTGGCTGCCCTGGATCAGGCGGATGCCGTAGGGCGATTCCAGCTTCAGGTCATCCTTGATGAACTTGGCGACCCAGGGGCCGGCCGCGTTGACCAGGGCCTTGGCCTGGATCGAGAAACGCGTGCCGTCGCCGTGCTCCATCTCCAGGTGCCACAGGCCGTTGCCGCGGCGGGCGCTGACGCAGCGGGTGCGGGTGTGCACATGGGCGCCGTTCTCCCGCGCCGCCATGGCATTGAGCACCACCAGACGAGCATCGTCGACCCAGCAGTCGGAGTATTCGAAACCTTTGGTGATTTCGGCCTTGAGCGCACTGTCGGCGCCGAACTTCAGACTTTTCGAGGCGGCGAGTTTCTCGCGCTTGCCCAGGTGGTCATAAAGGAACAGGCCGGCACGAATCATCCAGGCCGGACGCAGGTGCGGGCGGTGCGGCAGGACGAAGCGCATTGGCTTGACGATATGCGGGGCCTTGGCGAGCAGGACCTCACGTTCGGCCAGGGCTTCGCGCACCAGACGGAATTCGTAGTGTTCCAGGTAGCGCAGGCCACCGTGGATCAGCTTGCTGCTGGCCGAAGAGGTGTGGCTGGCCAGATCGTCCTTTTCGCAAAGGAACACCGAGAGACCGCGACCGGCTGCGTCCGCGGCAATCCCGACACCATTGATACCACCGCCAATCACGGCGATGTCATACAGCTCGGCAAGGGG
>Ga0209888_1000419_pt1 | contig 21616 bp, 20 predicted proteins | sample OrgsoiDNA_201059_FD_185807 | JGI IMG/M metagenome (GOLD analysis project Ga0209888, IMG submission 185807) | Permafrost soil microbial communities from the Arctic, to analyse light accelerated degradation of dissolved organic matter (DOM) -... | ecosystem: Environmental > Terrestrial > Soil >...
CCGCGCCCCTGTTCGCCCGCACGGGCGGCTTCGATGGCCGCATTGAGCGCCAGCAGGTTGGTCTGTTCGGCGATGCTGCGGATGACGTCCAGTACTTTGCTGACGCTCTGAATGTTCCCGGCCAGTTCGATCACCGTCTCGGTGGATTCGGTGATCTCTTCCACCATGGTGCTGATGCCCGTGAGCGTATGGTTGACCTGGCTGCGGCCATGGGCGGCGTCGTCGGTTGCGGCTTTGGAGGCCTCGGACGTCGACACGGCATTGCGCGCCACTTCCTCGACGGCCGCAGTCATCTGATTGATGGCGGTGGCCGCCTGCTGGATTTCGTCATTCTGCCGTGTCAGGCCATGGGTGCTTTCCTCGGTCACTGCGCTCAGCTCTTCGGCTGCCGAGGCCAACTGGTCCGAGGCACTGGCGATCTGCTGGAGGGTGTCCCTCAAACCGTTTTGCATGTCCGCCAAGGCATTGAGCAATTGTCCCGCTTCATCGCCACGGGTAGTGGAAATGCTCTGGGTCAGATCGCCACGGGCAATGCGTTGCGCATTTGCGACCGCGACCGCCAGTGGGCGAGTGATCATGCGCGTAATCAAAATGCCAAGAGCGGCGGCCACCAGAAAGGCGATCACAATCCCGACCAGCAACATCAGTGTGGAGCTGGCCTTGAGTGCCTGTGCCTCCTCGGCACCTTCCTTGATCTGCCGATTGTTCGAGTCGATCATGATCCGCAGGTCATCGCGGGAGTTGTTGAACACCTCAAGTGACAGCGCGTTCAAGCGCGTGCGTGCCTGGACAAGGTCGTTGGCGTCCATCAGCTCAATGACTCTCTGGGCACCTGCCACATAACTGGGCCACCGCGCTGCGTACTTGTCTCCCGCCGCCCGCTCGTCAGCCTGCAGAGGCGTGGCACGGTAGGTCGCGAAAGCCTTTTCCGCCCGCGCCAGATACGTCGCCAGGGACTGGCGAATGCGCGTCTTGTCTGCTTCGGACACGCCTCCGTCCTGGGCGTCGAGCAACCGGTAGAGCTCGCGGTTGTGAGCGATCAGGCTGGACAGCGTCTCGTTGACGTTGCCCACCGAAACCAGGCTGTTGGAAAAGGTCAGCGACAGCGCAGCGGCCAAGCGGTTGATCCCCGCCATGCCTAATCCACCCACGGCGAGGGTGATCAGGGCGCAGAGAGCGAATGAGGACAAAAGCTTGGTCGAGAATTTGGATTGATTCAGAATGTTCAAGTGGCAAGCTCGGCGAATTAGAAGTGATTATCTCGGAGCTTAAACGATTCTTCACGACCTGATCCGAGTGGTGTCAAAGTACCATCATTCTGTCGATGACGCTCACCGATCCTGACATGGGCAGGCCGGTGCAGCGGGTGTTCCCTGCCACCTTTTGAGGCCTGATGCACGGCACGCTGCGCTATATCCATGGGCTCCAGCGGGGCGCCAGATAGTGCCGCAGTTATCGATGGCTTGTAGTCTTGATTCGAGACCGGCTGATGGGTGTCCCCGCTTTTCGGGCCAAGGCCCCTTTAGGCAAACGCCATTCGCTCAACAGCGGTTCGACGTTTGACCGATCAATACCAAGCGGCTAAAAAGATCATTGGCGTTTGTGTCGAGCAACGCGATTCCCCAGCCCCTCCTGGATCAGCCCGGCCCGCGTTGTCATGCGTGGTGGGGCAACGATCAAGGTCATCGCTTTTCCTTCGCAGGGATGCAACATGGTGCAGACGGTAGAGTATTGGCGCGAAACCACGCAGTCCTACCATGCTGGCAAACCCGGCATTGCAGTGCTGACCCACGACAGCGATTACTACGGTGCCGATCCTGTGACGGGCAGGCCAGTGCAACTGGTGTTTCCCGTCACCTTTCGAGGCCTGGTGGACGATGCCCTGCGCTATATCCATGCGACGCCGGCCGGTCGGCAGATATTGCTGGCGCTGTCTGGGGCCAGTGCGGTTTCGATCTCGCCTTCTGGTCAGGGCAACAGCGTTGCGTCCGGGCCGATGGCCTTGAATGTCGTCGCCGCTGAGCTGATACCGCAAAGTATGATCGGCGCCAACACACAAGCCGCGCTCAACCGCATCAATGTGCCGCTGCACGCCCAGTCGCAGTGGCTGACACGTGCCATCAACACCTCGCCGGAACTGCTACTGGACGCCGTGCCGGGCGCGGGGACCGGGTTCTTCGCCAGTCTGGAGCGCGCGCGCCAGTACGCGAACCAGTGGGCGTTGCTCGCTGACCCCAGATACCTGCGCTGGAGCAGTTCCAACGAGGGGTATTTCAACGATCAGACCCTGGTGAGGTCCCTGGATGCCAGTGGTTACAACATCGGCATCACCGACCAGGAAGTGGCGGGTTGGATCGCGGGCCAGCCCTTGCCCGGACGCCTGACGCAACGAGCCAAGAATCATGCGCTGGTGGCAACGTTGGCGGCGCTACGTGCCGTGTCACCGTCCGGCAGTGGCAGCGAATCCAGCATAGGCTGGAATCCCTACGCCTCCAATCCGCTCAACCTCGTTCGGCCGCCGGCCATCGGTCTGGCCCATGAGTTAGTGCATGCCTATTACAACGGCTTGGGTGAACAACTCGGATACGATTTCGGTCATCCGTCCACTGTGCTTTTTGAGTTTCTGTGCGTGGGGCTGGGGCCATGGGATGAGGCGCTGCTGTCGGAAAACGGCATCCGTCGTAACTGGTTTTCCCATGCGGCGCCGTTGATGCCCGATGCCGACGGGCAAAACAAGAAGGCGGTCCCCAAGCGCATAAAATATCTGTAGCACCGGGGTTGTGGTTCGAGCGTCATGGGTTTTCTGAGAGGACGCAGGCGATCACGACTCATGCCTTGGCCCTCGGAATGAAAGGCGGCCTGGCGAACCCCATCAGCGCGATAGCCACCAGGAACGCCGCGCCCAGGACGAGCGCGACATCGTTGAAGGCGATCTGTGACGCCTGGACATCGACCATGCGGTTCAGCAGCTCATGGCCGAGCGCCGGATTGCCATGTCCCAGTGTCGAGACCGCCTGCCGGGTCGTGGTGTCGTAGGCACTCAGCGATTCACCCAGCCGCGCGTGGTGTTCCGTGGTGCGCCGGTCCCACAGCAGCGAAGTAATCGAGACCGACAAGCTCGCGCCCAACGTGCGCAGAAAGGTCGACAACCCGGAGCCGGCGGCGATCTCCTCGGGTTTCAGATCGGATAGCAGAATGACGTTGATCGGCATGATGAACAGCGCCAACCCGAGACCCTGCAACAGCTGGATCAGGGCGATGTACTGGAAGTCGATCTCGACCACAAAACCCGCCCGCAGGAACGACGCGCTCGCCAGCAACACAAAGGCGCCGCACACCAGCAGGCGCATATTGAAGCGCGCTGCATACTTGCCCATAAACGGGGTCAGCAGCACCGGCATGATGCCCATCGGCGCCAGGGCCAGGCCGGCCCAGATCGGCGTATATCCGAGCGTGCGTTGCAGCCACAGCGGCATGATCACGTTGACTGCATAGAACGCCGAATAGGCGAACACCAGGGCCAGTGCGCCGGCTGCGAAGTTGCGATGGCGCAACAGCCGCAGATTGACGATGGGCTCACGTTCGGTCAGTTCCCAGATCAGGAAAAAGATCAGTCCGATCACCGCCACGATGGACAGCACGACAATCAGCGGTGAGTTGAACCAGTCCGCTTCATTGCCCCTGTCGAGCACTATCTGCAATGCGCCCACGCCGGCAATCAACGCCAGCAACCCGATCACATCCACTTTGACCCGCTCGGTTGCCTCCGGGCGGCCCCGCAGCTGGCTGGCCACCAGGCAGCAGGCGAAGAGGCCGACCGGAATGTTGACCAGAAAGGCCCAGCGCCACGAATAGCTGTCGGTGATCCATCCCCCCAGCAGCGGTCCGGCGATCGGCGCCACCACGGTGACCATGGCAATCATCGACAAGGCAAAGCCACGCCGCTCGGGCGGGTAGATCGACAGCATCAGGGCCTGGGTGGTCGGGATCATCGGCCCGGCCACCGCCCCTTGCAGTGCGCGACACAAAATCAGCAGGCCCATACTCGGGGCCAGGCCGCACAAGAGCGAGGCCAGGGTGAACAGTCCCGTCGACCAGAGGAACAGGCGCAGTTGTCCGATGCGACGGACGAGAAAACCGGTCAGCGGCAGGGCAATGGCATTGCTGACCGCAAAGCTGGTGATGACCCAGGCGCCCTGGCTGCTGCTGACCCCCAGGTTGCCGGCGATGGTGGGCAGCGAGACATTGGCGATGGTGCCGTCCAATACCTGCATGAATACCGCCAGCGCCAGGCCGACGCTGGTCCAGCCGACACTGGCTGGACGAAAGCTCCCGACCGGAGCCGGGCGGCTCATGAGCGGTCCGGCGTGCGTTCGCCGGTAGCGTGGTGGGCCTGGTTGCTGTTGGTTCGGATAATGCGTTCGATCAGGGCATCGGCCTGGGCCAGTTGGTCGCGGTAGACCCCGGTGTCGAGCACCGGCTGGGTGGGCGATTGCTGTGAGAGGCGGGCGCCGCGAGTATCGTGCAAATCGACGCTGACGCTCGTGGACAGGCCGATCCGTAGCGGATGGCTGTCCAATTGCTCGGGTCGGGTCAGGACGATACGCACTGGCACGCGTTGCACGATCTTGATCCAGTTGCCGGTCGCGTTCTGCGCCGGCAGCAGGGCAAAGGCGCTGCCGGTGCCGATGCCCAGGCTCTCTATCCGACCGTCGTAGCGCACCGCGTTGCCATAGATATCGGCACGAATCTCGACCGCTTGGCCGATGCGCATGTCGGTCAGCTGCATTTCCGTGAAGTTGGCTTCGATCCACACCTGATGCAGCGGCACTACCGCCATCAGCGGCTCTCCGGGCTGGACCCGCTGACCGAGCTGGGCGCTGCGCTTGGCGACGTAGCCACTGACCGGCGCCATCACCGTGGCCCGCGCTTGCCCGAGGAACGCGGTGCGTAGCGTGGTGACCGCCGCCTGTACCTCGGGGTGCGAGATCAGCACCGTGTCATCGACCAGGGATTTGCGGGTCTGGTAACGCTGGCGTGCCGCCTGCATCGCGCTTTGCGCCATCAGCAGGCTGTCGCGGGCATGGGCCAGTTCTTCGGCGGGGATCGCCCCGGAGGTCGCCAGCCTCTTGCGCCGCTCGTAGTCGGCCCGCGCCTTGTCCGTCGCTACGCCGAGGGCAACCCAGTCGGCTTGTGCGCCATCGACGCTGCTGTACAGGCCACGGACCTTGCGCACGATAGTCGCCAGATTGGCTTCGGCACTCGCCAGGGCGAGTTGGCCGTCGCTCGGGTCCAACTGCACCAGCACGGCACCCGCCTGGACGAAGTCGCCATCGTCGGCGCCGATCGACACCACGGTGCCGGGGATCTGCGGGGTGATCTGCACGACATTGCCCTGGGCATAGGCGTTGTCGGTGGTCGCGTACCAACGTCCGTACAGGCCGTACCAGCTTCCCCAGCCGATGGCGCCGAGCACGACGGTGGCCCCGAGCAGGCGCAGCAGCCAGGGGCGTTTACTTTTCGCAGGTGCTGCAGTTGGCGCGCTACTCCCGGGGGTGGGTGCCGTAGTGGGGGGCGAGAGGGGCTGGGTGTTGCTCATGGGAAGGCCTTGGCAAGTTCGTCTGAAGTGGGCGGACGGCGTTGAAATCACGACGACAGTGTTGGACGACTTCACCAAAGGCAGATAACGTTGTTTTATCTAAAAATACTGAATTTTAATCATGCCGCTACCAAGCCAGATCCCCACGATTCCAGCGCTGGATCATAGTGAACGCAGTGACGGCCCCGCCTTGATTGCCTTGAGGGGAGAGGACGCGCCGGACAACGAGTTCCGACTGGGGACCCGCGAATATGACTGGCACCATCACTTGCGCGGCCAGTTGTTTTGCGTCGAGAGCGGTCTGGTCCATGTCCGAACGGTGCAGGGTTCCTGGCTGCTGCCGCCCAACCGCGCGGGTTGGATACCCGGCAATGAACCGCACAAGGTCAGTATCAGCGGCGCCATGAGCGGCTGGACGGTCCTGATCACTCCGCAGGCTTCCCGCGAGCTGCCGGATCAGCCTTGTGTCATTGGCATCAGTGAGTTGATGAACGCCCTGGTGCGCCGGGCAGTGTCCTGGTCGGCACAAGAGGTGTTGGAAGCCCCACAGGAGCGGATGATTGCGGTGCTTCTGGACGAGATCCGGCAGGCGCCCCATGAGCCGTTGCATCTGCCCATGCCCACCGATCGGCGCTTGCTGCGCATTGCCCATGGGGTACTGGAGCAACCGCAAGACACCCGCACTTTGCAGGCTTGGGCATCTTGGGCGGGATTATCGTCCAGCACCTTGTCACGGTTGTTCCTGGCCGAAACGGGGAACAGTTTCGCCCAGTGGCGGCAGCAGGCGCGGCTGACCCATGGGTTGGAGATGCTCGCCAATGGCATCTCGGTCGCCGAGGTGGCGGACGCCCTGGGATATGCCACCCCCAGCAATTTTATTGCGATGTTCCGGCGCTGTTTTGGCGATTCGCCGGCCCACTATTTTTCGAAAAGATCGCGCTGACGTCAGCGCAGAGGATTGCAGGGCGAGGCTCACACCTCTTCAGGTGCCAGGTACGCGCAGACCAGGTGGACCAACTCTTCTTTCAGCTCGGGGGATTGCAACGTGCCCCGTCGGGCCGCGCCATGAATGACCCCTTCAACCGCGGATGAGAGGACTTGCGCCACCATCGGACTTCGTGACCCAGGGTAGGCCGCCACAACGGCTGCATAGCGCGCCAGATATTCCGTTTCGAAGACGCTTTGATCAGAGACTGAATGTGCATACGGCGAGGTTTCCTCAAGCAGCACCCGATGCAGTTCCGGGTGAACGCTGTGTGCCGCGATCATGCCGCCGACCAGATCCTCAACCAACTGCCTGGGGGGCTTTTCACCGACGTCCACCGCACGAATGACCTTCAGCACCTCATTGAGGTGAAGTTGCCGAATGGCTTCGATCAACGCCTGCTTGTCCGGAAAGTATTGATAGAGCGAGCCAATGCTCACACCGGCCACCTCGGCGACCTCGTTGGTATTGAAACCCGCCCAGCCTCGCTCGCTCAAAACGCGAGCACCTGCCTGGACGATGGAATCGACCGTGGCCCGGGAGCGAGCCTGGCGTGGCTCCTTGCGCATCGGGGAGGGCGCCGGTGGAATGCGAGTAGTCAAGAAATACCCCTGGGAATCAAAATATAAACATATTACTCACATTCCAAAACGTCAAAAGGAGTCACTGATCATGAGCGCGTTGCCCTTGCTTCGCAGGCTGTTCAGCTATCAGGCATGGGCCAACAGCGAGCTGTTGAAAAAGATGGAGGGCTTTGATCCCGAACGCCACAAAGACGAACGCCACAGCGCCTTGCGCTTGATCAATCACTCCTATGTCGTCGGCCAGATATTTGTGGCGCACCTCGTCGGCAAGCAGCACGAATTTTCCACCGACAACACAGCGGATACGCCATCACTGGCGCAGCTGCGCGTCGCTGTAGCCGCCTCCGATCGTTGGTACCTCGAGTACCTGGAGACGGTGACCCCGGCATTGCTGGCCGAATCCGTGCCCTTCGTTTTTACCGATGGCGACCGCGGATACATGTCACGGGAAGAAATGCTGACCCACGTTGTCACGCATGCCGGTTATCACCGTGGGGAGGTGGGGCAAATCATGAAGCAACTGTCCATTGAACTGCCCTGGGACACCTTTGCGGTGTACCTGCATCGCACCGAACCTTCGCGTCGATTGAATGCATCGTGATGAACGCACCCACCCTCAACCAGGAAGTCACCATGCTTGCGCTACCCCTGACGTCTCGTGAAATCAAACTTGCGCGACGTCCCGATCACACACCAGGTCCCGAGCATTTCGAGATCGTCGAGTCGCCGATGCCGCGTCCCGCCGCCCACGAGGTGCTGGTGCGCAATCGGTGGTTTCGCATCTCGATCTCCGCGCGCTTGATGATGAGCGCCGGTGCGCAGGACATCAAAGGTATCCCGTTTCCGCCGATCAACCCGGGTGACACGCTGGCCGACGGGGCGATTGGTGAAGTGGTATCGGCGCCGCCCGAGAGTGGTTTGCAGCCTGGCGATCTGGTTTCGCATCATTGCGGCTGGCGCGAGTACGCGGTCGTCGCCTTGAGCCAATGTGTGCCGCTGGGTTCAGCGCCAGTCGATCCGGTGGCCCATCTTGGCCATGGTTGGACAGCCTATGCCGCGCTGACTCGCGGTGTTGAGGTTCGGCAGGGGGATACGGTTTTCGTTTCCAGCGGCGCGGGCGCCATCGGCTCGATGGCTGGGCAGATTGCCCGCAGGCTCGGGGCAGGGCGTGTCATCGGCAGCACCACTTCCCATGACAAGGCCGCGTGGATGAAAGCTGAACTCGGGTACGACGAGGTTATCGTCACCGGTAGCACGCCGATGGTTGAACTGTTGGCCGCCGCTGCGCCAGAGGGGATCGATGTCTATGTGGACATTGTCGGCGGCGAGCAATTGCGGGCTGCGGTGGACGTCGCCCGGCAAGGGGCGCGCTTTGTGCTGCTCGGTGCCCTGAGCGCCGAGTTGGCGGCCAAGGGCGCTACGAAGGTTGCACCTGTGGAGCTGGATTCGTTTCAACTCATCCTCAAGGGCATGACGCTACGCGGCTACAGCGCCGACAACGATCCCGATGCGTTCAACGAATGGATCGAACGCCTCGCCGTATGGCAACGCGATGGTGGTCTCCAGCTGCTTTCTTCGAAGTTCAGCGGGATCGAGAGTGCACCACAGGCCTTGCATGAGGCCTGTATCGGGCGGCTCAGGGGATTGGTGTATGTGGAGTTGTAGGCATGGATCAAACCGGTGATTCCATGCCCGGTAATCCGGTCGCCAGTGTTTTATTGGTAATTAATATTCAGCGCTCTGTACGCCACAATAGCGGCATCTCCAGTAGCATCGGAAGTTTGGTTGTAATTGCCGGCTTTGAAATACAGGTTCACGCCGTCCCAACCGGATTTCGGAAAAGTGAACGTCTTGACTGCTGTCTGACCTTGCGCCGTCACTTTAACCTGCAAGGCCATTTCGCTGTCAGAGCCTTTGGCTTCTAACGTGTAGTCTATTTTGTCGTTAAGGCTGATGCCTGTTAACAAGGTTGATCTGCTTTCTTTGTCGCCATAGTGTGTTTTGGTTTCCGCAATAATGGCGCCGTCTTTCCAGCGGAGTTTGAGCAACTCCGATCCCCCTGGTTTATCTCCATGAATCTGCGCAAAGATAATGGACTTGGTTTGTGGGTTCTGGACGATATAGGCTTCACCGGATTGACTGGCATTCAACGGGCCGCCGATGGTGAATTCTCGTTTGCCCCTTAGCTCAACGCGGGGGTAGTCGCTGTGGGTCGTGGCTTTGAGCCCTGAAGGCGTGTTGAAGATGATGGCTCCTTCAGGCACGCCTTTGTGGCAATTGTTTGCGGTATAGCAGTTTGTGTAGAAGTAGGTATTTTGCAGATTGTCAGTGATCGATACTTCCTCCGGCAGATTGGCACTATTGAAATCCTGGAGAAGGTACGAACTGGTCAGAATGGGGAAGTTGTGGCCCGGTGCTTTGCTCGCATCGAGTGAAAAGGCAGAGGTGCAACTGAGTGTCATGGCGATGGCGGCTATGGAGTTGATAATGGATTTGGTGTTGAACAGTTTGTAGGGGCTCACAATCATCTCGTGTTGCTCCAAGTATTGATTTGGATTAGGTTACTTTAAAAAAACGGGACCTTAGTGCTAAACGATAGCGTGCCGGGTCCTGGCCGCCAAATGAAACATGAGTAATCATCGTTTCGGGTCTGCAGGCTATTCGTTTATGATCAAGCCAACTTTACGTTTTCCAGAGGATTGGCTATGGCGGAACTGTTGGCGGTGATCTCCATTACCCTATTGGCTGTCATCAGCCCTGGCCCCGATTTCGCCATGGTCACGCGCAACAGCCTGATGCTGTCCCGTCGAGCGGGCGTGCTCACGGCCCTGGGCATCGGGCTGGGCGTGCTGGTCCACGTCAGCTACACCCTGATTGGCCTGGGACTGCTGATCCAGCAGTCACTGTGGTTGTTCAACACCATCAAGCTGGCGGGGGCTGCGTACCTGATCTGGCTCGGTGTGAAGATGCTACGAACCCAGCCCAGTGGAACACTGGCCGAGAGCGCTGTCGCACCACTGTCGGATTTTGCCGCGCTACGTACGGGGTTCCTGACCAATGTCCTGAACCCGAAGACGACGATCTTTATCATCAGTCTGTTCATGCAGGTGGTCCGTCCCGATACGCCACTGGCCGTGCAAATCGGCTACGGGGCTTTTATCTCGGGAGCGCATATGGCCTGGTTCAGTGTGGTTGCCTTGTGCTTTTCGGCGAGTGCCGTGCGTGAACGCTTGTTGGCTGTGCGTCATTGGATCGACCGCGCGTTCGGCGGGTTGTTGGTGGGTTTTGGTGTTTTGCTGGCTGTTGCCAGAGGCGTGCGTTGACGATTCGTCATGTTGATGAACAGCTAAAAGCGCGTTTGCGAGTGCAGGCGGTGCTACAGGGGGGCTCCATGGAGGAGGCTCGCGATATCCGGTGTTCGGCATTGTCAGCAGTGTCCGGGGGCTCCGGCTCGCTAGTCGATGCCATTCGGGCACGGATCGAACCTATAGGCGGTGTGGATTTGGACATCGCGCCACGCGAGGTGATGCGTGAATCACCGGATTTCGATGCATGATCATTCTGGATACCTAGGCACAAACCTTGGCAATCTGCTCGCGCAACCAGGTGTTGGCACTGTTTTGCTCGGCTTTCCTGTCCCACAACATGTCGATGGTGAAACTGGGCAGACCCGCCGGCGGCTTGCAGAAAGCGAACTTGGTTTCGTCACAGATCCGCTTCTGGAGACGGCGAGGCAACATGAGAACCAGATCGGTTCCGCTGATCATTTCAAGTGCCGCCACATAACTGTTGGCGCGGGCGACTATCTGCCGGGTATAGCCCTGTTTGCCGAGCCAGCCATCCACCATGTTGGTGTCTGACGTCCAGGGCGTCGGAAAGATATGCTGGCGCGCGACAAAGGTTTCCAGGTTGAACTTGTTCTCTGGCGGTGTGAAATGCCTGTCGACCACGCACACCAGTTCATCGTCCAGCAGAATCTTTGATTTGAACGGCTTGGCATCACGATGAAAGTTCGGACCGGCACAAATAACCAGGTCGATGCGACCGTCTACCAATTGTTCGACCGGAACATCCTTGTGGAACTTGTGAGTGTTCACGATGATCGGCAGGTTGCTCTTTATAAAACTTTTCAGCAGGTCGGGGAGGATCAGGAGTTCGAAGTACTCCGGTGCGCAAATATTAAAAGTGATCTCTTTTTCGGTCGGGTCAAAGACGTTGACTCCGGAATGACACAGGTTGATGTTTTTTATGATGTTGACCACATGGCTGTACATGCTGGTGGCCTTGCTGGTCGGCCACATGGCATTACGGGTGTGGATGAACAGTTCGTCCTCGAAGCTGGTCCGCAGCTTTTTCAGGCAGTAGCTCACGGTGGACTGGCTGACGCAAAGGGTTTCGGAAACCTCGGTGACGCTGTTCTGCTCATAGACCGCGACAAATACCATCAGGTCCTGCATGTCCAGCTTTCTGAGCAAATTGCTATTGAGCATAAAATCCGTCTCGGTCAGGTTCCATAGGCGTTACTTTTGCTCATGTTTGTAGCCAAGCAGCCGATTTATATATTAGGGGATGGAATTTGTTTTTTAAATAGCGTGTGGGCGCCCCCTTCACTATAAAGGCCAGGCCCTCGCGTTATCCTTGCCAAGAAGAAGATCGCCATGATGCATGATTGTGTCTCCCACGTTGCGGTTGTCAGCGCTGCCTCGGTCCTTCAGGCCCACGAGGGATGAGCATGAATATTGCCAACTGGCTGGACGCTGCCGGCCAGCGTTGCCCGGAACGTCCGGCCTTGTTCGAGGGGCAACGGCAAGTCGCCAACTATGGCGTCTTTGCCGCCCTGGTCCGCTACCGCGCTGCGTACCTGATCGATGAGCACGGGATTGTCCCCGGCGACCGTGTCGCCCTGTTCATGGAGAACTGCTGCGAATACCTCGAGTTGCTCTACGCCATCTGGTGGGCCGGGGCGGTAGCGGTGCCGATCAACTGCAAGCTGCACCCCGTCGAAGCCGGCTGGATCGTCGGTAATACCGAGGCCCGGTTGATTTTCACCGATGGCGGCCAGGTGTTCGCACCCGAGAGACTGCCCCTGGGGTGTCTGGAGTTGGATCGAGAGGACATGGGCGCGCTGGTTTCAACCACGGCTCCCCCCGACAGGCCTTATCCGCGTCACGCCAATGACCTGGCCTGGTTGTTCTACTCCTCCGGTGCCACCGGCGACATCAAGGGCGTGATGCTCAGCCACGGCGACCTGAGGGCCATGTCACTGCGCTATCCAGTCGATACCGATCCGGTCGGCACCGATGACGCGGTGGTGTATGCAGCGCCGATGTCCCACTGCGCCGGCCTTTACCATTTGATCCATGTACGCCGGGCCGCCCGCCATGTGGTTCCCGAGTCCCGTGGTTTCGAGGCCGACGAGGTGTTTGAGCTGGCGGGTGTATTGGGCAATATCAGGTTGTTCGTGACCCCCACCATGTTCAAGCAGGTCGTCGAACGGGCCCGCCAGCAGGGCCATGGTGGTGAGGGCATCAAGACCATCGTCTATGACGGCGCGCCCATTTACCAGTCGGATCGGGCGGATGTGACGGAGCTGCGCCCATGGTTGAAGGCGAGCGCAAATGCCCCCTTCGTTCCCTGACGAACGTTTCCCCGTAGACCCCCATGAACAGCGCGACGTTGTTGCTGAAGCGCGACTTGATCAACGCGGATATCGATTACGTCATCCCGGGTGGATAGGCGCAATTTGATAAGTGCGCTGGGATATCGAGAAATCAGGATTCGGCATCTTCCAGGACTGAGAAGTGACTGGAGCGTGCTTCTCCTGCTGCCAGATTGAGTTGACGGTACGCCACTACCAATTGATCAAGGCTGAATGCCCGATTGCGTCCGCTGGGATTGGGCAGCACCCATACCGCCGCATGGCCGAAGGTCTGTGGCTGAAGTCCCCAGGCTACGTCTCGTTGGCCGGATAGCTCGCAGTACGCCGCCTTGCCGAGAAAGGCCACGAAGCGGGGCGCATAACGGGCGATCTTGTGTTCAAAGTCCTTGGCGATGGCGGTAAATTCAGCAGGGGACAGCTGATCCGCGCGCGCCGTGGGCCGTTCGACCACGGCGGTCAGTCCACACCCATGCTGCAAGATTGTCCGATCGTTTTCCGGGCAGATTTCCTCAGGGGTAAAACCGGCCAGATGCAGCGTGCGCCAGAAGCGATTGCTTCTGCCGGCAAAATGATGCCCCTGAGCGGCTGCCAGCAGCCCCGGATTGATGCCGCAGAAAATCACTGCAAGGCCTTCATCAAGAATGTCTTCGAGTCTTTCAGCCACCCCACACCTCACAAGCCCGGTGGGTGCCGAGCACTCCATTCGATTTCATCCGCAGATCACCTTGACCGCATTGCGTGCCAGCTCCGTCAATTCAGCGCGGGGTTTGCCCGCCCGAGCCCGTATCGAAAGGCTGTGCAGCAGCGATGAGGCGAGTACGGCCAGGGCGGCCGGGTCGGCATCGGCTTTCAATTCGCCGGCGTCGACGGCCAGGCGCAGGCGCGCTTCGAGATCGGCGTCGAGTTGGCTCAGACGGTCCGCAAGCAGGTCGCGTATTTCACGGTCTTCGGCGGCCTCGGTGGTGGCCGTGCCGATCACAAAGCAGCCCCGTGGCTGACCGTCACCCGAGAAGTAGATCGACAACTGCCCCTCGTAGAAACCCAGCAGCGCCTCGCGCAAGGTCAGCGTGCTGTTCGTCAGGGCCTCGTGCACGGCGGCGGAGGCCTGCGTCCAATACTGCTCGAACGCCTTGATATAGAGGGCGTGTTTGTCGCCGAACGCGGCATAGAGGCTGGGACGGTTCATACCCGCCGCCGTGGCGATGCTGTCCAGCGATGCGCCGGCATACCCGGTGCTCCAGAAAACCCCAAGCGCCTGCTGCAGCGCTGTCTGCGGGTCATAAGCGCGGGGCCGGCCGCGGCCTTTGGCTTCGGTAACTTTATTTTGTGCCATGTCGTATAAAAATCCTTGAGTGAAGGCTTGTGTGGAGATATTCTTACACCATCGCACAAAATTAAGGAACCAGAAGTTCCTGAATCTCAGATTTGTTGTGGCGGAGCTCGAACCGGGTGGTGCTGCGATGAAACAGGTGCACTGGAGACACCCTCCAGGCCGCGCATGGACTGCTTTCTCACAGCCACCCCGATTTCCCGGTTAAAAGGTGCATTCGATCATGACCCAACAGTTCGATATCCCCGCTTCGCAGACCTTCGAGCACCCAGGGCCGAGTCCGGCTGGCACGCTGATCCGCAAACCGTTCAAGGAGCGGTTGCGGCCGCTGCTGATGGTGGGTGTCCCGGTGCTTTTCGCGGCCGTCGGCTATGCCCGCTATCTGGCCGGCGAACCCTATGTCTCGACCGATAACGCCTACGCCCGGGTGGCGAAGGCCTCGGTCAACGCCCGGGTATCCGGGCAGGTGGTGGACATCGCCGTTGAGGACAACCAACTGGTGCGCAAGGGCCAGGTGCTGTTTCGGATCAACCCGGAGCCGTTCCAGATCGCGGTCAACCGAGCTGAAGCCCAGTTGAGCGTGGCGCGGCTGCGCATCCAGGGACTCAAGGCCAGCTACCGCGAGCAACAGGCTGAACTGCAATCGGCCAAGGAGTCGGCCGGTTTCGATCAAAAGGAGTTCACCCGCAAGCAGGCGTTGGTGGCGACCGAGTTCGTCTCGCGCTCTGTCTACGAGCGTGCGGACACCGACCTTAAAATGGCGCGACAGCACGTGGCGTCTATCGAACAACAGATCGCCAGCACGGTGGTTGCGTTGAACGGCAATCCGGATATCGATGTCGATAGCCATCCGGCGATTCGTGAGGCCAAGGCGCAACTCGACGAAGCACAGCTCTACCTCTCCTACGCGACGGTTTATGCGCCGGACGATGGCATTGTCGCCAAGGTCGACGATTTGCAGGTGGGCAACTATCTCGGCAGTGGTGCGCCGGCCTTTGCGCTGTTGTCTCGGCGGGTTTGGGTCGAGGCCAACTTCCGTGAAACGGAGGTGACCCATATGCATCCGGGCCAGGCCGCGACGATCCGTATCGATACCTATCCGGGTCACGCCTTCAAGGCCCACGTGATCAGTATGAGCCCGGGTGCCGGCGCGGACTTCGCATTGCTGCCACCGGAAAATGCCACCGGCAACTGGGTCAAGGTGGTCCAGCGGGTTCCGGTTCGACTCGAACTCGATCAAGCCGATCCGCAGCTGCCGCTGTTCTCCGGCACCAGTGCCACGGTCAAGGTCGACACCGGCTATCGCTCGTCCTGGTGGCGGCCAATCGCGGCGTTGTTGAGTGCGGGGACTGACCAATGAACACCAACAGCGGAGGGGAGGGGGCACGCACGCTCAGGTTTGCCGCGTTGTTCGTGACCTATATGCAGTCTGCCAGCCTGCCGCTGCCGAATGCGCTGCTGCGGTTTATCCAGGGCGCCATGTCGATGAGCGACGACCAGGCGGGTTGGGTCTTCACTTCGTATCTGGCGGCGAGCGCGATCACCCTGCCGCTGGCCCAGTGGCTCGCCGGGCGCTACGGCTTGAAGGTGGTCTATCAAGCCGCGATAGCGTTCTTCATCCTCGGCTTGCTGCTCGCGACCCAGGCAACGACTCCGCTGGCGTTCGTCGGCGCACGGATTATCCAGGGCGCCGCGAGCGGGGTGCTGGCACCGCTGTCGATGGCCATTGCCATGGAGACGTTGCCGCCTGCACGGCGTGGGACATTTGGCCCGATGTGGACGGCCATTGTGCTGCTGGGCATCGTCAGCGGCCCGAGTCTCGGCGGCTGGCTTGGCGAGTTTTACGGCTGGCGCTCGATCTTCTACATCAGCGTTCCGTTGTCGGCGTTCATCTTCCTTGTGGTGACACTTTTGCTGCAGGAGAAAAAGGCCGAGAAACGTCCGCCCTTTGACTTCTTCGGTTTCGGCAGCTTCACGCTGGGCATGATCGGCTTGCAAATGCTGCTCGATCGTGGCGAACGCCTGGATTGGTTCGACTCGCTGGAAATCTGGCTGGAAGCCTTGGCCTGTGCACTGGGGCTCTACCTGTTCGTGGTGCATGTGCTGACCGCCAAGGCGCACTTCCTCAGCAAGGGCTTGTTCCGGGATCGCAATTTCGTGTTATCGACCGTGATGTTTTTCGCCCTCGGTTTTGTGCTGCTGTCGACCATGGCGCTGACCTCGCCGATGCTGGATGAACTGCTTGGCTTTCCGCCCGATACAACGGGCTACCTGACGATACCGCGCGGTGTCGGGCTGGTCGGTGCGTTCCTGCTGATGGGCCGTGTTCCCGAGCGTCTCGACCGCCGGCCCTTCGTGGCAGGGAGCATCGCCATGGTGATCTATGCCAACTGGCTGATGCTCGGTTATTCGCCCTTGATGGACTGGTGGCCGGTGGCGGTTGCGGGTGCGCTCCAGGGCGCTGGTCTCGGGGTGTTGATGCCGGCGCTGAGCAAGGTTGCGTTCAGCACCCTGGACCCGAAGCTGCGTCCGGAAGGGACGGGCTTTTTCAATCTGGCCCGGGTCTACGGCAGCACCCTCGGCGTGGCGGTGGTACAGGCCTGCTTCTTCAACAACACCCAGGCGATGCACCAGGCACTGGCCAGTCATCTGACCGCGTATCGCCTGGCAGCCTCGACGTCCTTGCCGGCGCTGGGCGCGCTCAACGAAATGATCACCGGCCAGGCGGCCTTCATCGCCATTGTCGACCAATTCAAGATTTTGATGTGGGTGATGCTGCTGGTGAGTCCGCTGGTGGTGTTTCTTCGCAAACCCGTTCCGACCAACTAGTTTTTTTTCGTGGAGTCTGGCCAATGAAACCCAATGCGTTCGTCCTCGACAGACACCTCTTCCCTATGACGGTCGGCGTGGTGTCGGCGGCTTTTTTCCTGTCCGCCTGTACCGTCGGCCCTGACTACAAGGCACCCTCGGAAAGCTTGTCGCAACACTATGATCAACAGGCCGAGCAGGGGCTTGGCCAGAAGGGCCGGATTGACCTGGGCAAGAAGATCAACGGTGACTGGTGGTCGGCCTTTCAATCACCCAAGCTCGACCGGGTTGTCCGTCGGGCAATCGATGGCAATCTTGAGCTGGTAGCGGCTGACGCGACGCTCCGGCAGGCGGCTTCGTTCGTGGTGGCGGCGCAAGGCGCGCTCTATCCGCAGGTCGATTTTGCCGCCCAGGCCGGTCGCCAGCGGGTCCACACCGCCGCCGACCCATCGGTGGCCAACTTCTACAGCATCGGGCCGCAGGTCAGCTTCGACCTGGATGCGTTCGGCGGTAACAAGCGGCGGGTCGAACAACAAACGGCTTTGGTCGATCTTCAGATGCATCGCTACGAGGCGGCGTATCTGACCCTGACCGGCAACGTCGCCAGCCAGGCGCTGCTGGTGGCTTCCGCCAACGCGCAGATGGTAGCGGTCGAGAAGCTGCTGGCCAATGACACCCGGAATCTTGAACTGGTGCGCATGGCCCACCTCAATGGCAGCACCACGCAGATCGATGTTTCGCTGGCCGAGACGCGGCTGGCGCAGGATCGCACGCTGTTACCGCCCCTGGCCCAGCAGCGTGATGCGGCACGCCATGCGCTGTCGATTCTGACCGGAAAAGGCCCTGCCGACTGGATCGCGCCGGACTTCGATCTGGCCGAATTTGCCTTGCCCTCTGGCGTGCCGGTCAGCCTGCCCTCGGAAATGGCCCACGACCGGCCCGATGTCCGGCAAGCCGAGGCTGACTTGCATATGGCCAGTGCCGCCGTCGGGATCGCGACCGCGAACCTGTATCCGCATGTCGAGCTTTCCGCGTCGTTGGCACAGGCGGCGTCCGGCAATGGCGGCGTGGCGCTCTGGGGCTTCGCGGCGGGACTGGCGGGGCCGATCTTCGATGGCGGAACGCTGAAGGCTGAACGCCAGGCGGCCGTCGACGGCTACAAGGCGTCTCTCGCCGGCTACCAGCAGACGGTTATCCAGTCCTTCGGCCAGGTCGCCGACACCTTGGAGGCCATCAACCATGACGAGCAGGAAAGCCTCGCCCAAGGGGACGCGCTGCGCGCCGCCGAAACCAGTTTGCGCTTGAACCAACAGGCCTACGCCCAAGGCGAGAACAGTGTTCTTCAAGTGCTGGAGGCCGAGCGTGCCTATCAACAGGCGCTGCTGGGGCAGATCCGCGTGAAGACCGCGCGGTATCTCGACGCGGTGCACTTGTTCGTGGCGCTCGGCGGTCACTCCGTCGGTGTGCTTGAGCGGAAAGTGGCGGCTCGCTAACAGCGCCAAGGCGCGAAATTTTATGAACGGTCACTGCCGTGGTTGCGGTTGTGGCCCCAGGCAATGGAGTAAAGACATGACTTATCACGATGCGCTTCGCGACACCAAATTCCCTATTGCTCACGGAACCGGTGAGATGCCGGCTGTTGGCTTCGGCACGCTGTTTCGAGACCTTTCGGTGACCACGCAAGCGGTCAAGGCCGCATTGGAAACGGGCTTTCGTCATTTCGATTGTGCGGAGCGCTATCGCAACGAGGAAAGTGTCGGCGTGGCTCTACAGGAGGTTTTACAGACCGGTAAGGTTCGGCGAGAAGAGCTGTTCATTACCACCAAGCTGTGGAATACCAACCATCGTCCCGAGCGCGTCGAGCCGGCATTTGCCGCCAGCTGCCGGCGACTGCAGGTGGATTACATCGATTGCTACCTGATCCATACGCCCTTTGCCTTTCAGCCCGGCGATGACCAGGACCCGAGGGATTTTCAGGGGCATGTCATCTACGACTCGGGCGTCACCTTGATCGAGACCTGGAGGGCGCTTGAGCGCCTGGTGGATGAAGGTCGGTGCAAGTCCATCGGTTTGTCTGATATCACCTTGGAAGCGTTGAAAGAACTGGTGGCCGTGGCGCGGATAAAACCCGCCGTCGTGCAGGTTGAATCCCATCCTTACCTGCCTGAATGGGAACTGCTCGAGTTCTGCCAGGAGCACGGCATTATCCTTCTGGCGTTTGCGCCGCTCGGACATGGCATGGAGCCCAATGTGCTGGAAGAGCCGGTAATGACCGCGATCGCCCAGCGCTTGCAGAAAACCCCGGCGCAAGTTGCATTGGCCTGGGCGGTACAGCGGGGAACGGCTTTTCTGACCACCTCCGCGACACCGAGCCATATCCAGGAGAACTTCGATATTGCCACCTTGCCGCACCGGGCCATGGCTGAAATCCGCGACGATATCACCACCCGGATACGCTTCAACTCGGTCGTGGAAACCGGCGTGCCCGGGTTTATTCCGCGCAAGAAATAACGCGTAAGCAGGGGCGGCTGTTGTAGGGCCGCCCCTTTTTTACGAGCCATTCTCCAGATTGGGCTATGGTATTTTTGCTGATTTCCCGAGGTGGAAACGATGGATGTATTTCAGACCATGCGTTTTTTCACGGCGGTCGCTCAAAGCGGCAGCTTTACCGGGGCCGCCGAGATCCTGAACAGCACCACTGCCAACGTCTCCAAGGCCATCTCCAGCCTTGAGGCCAGGTTGCAAACCCGCCTGATCAACCGGACGACCCGGCGTCTGGCACTCACCGAAGCCGGTGTGCGTTATTTGCAGCGCTGCGAGAAAATCCTCGATGAGGTGCGTGAGGCGGAAGAGGAGGCCGGTACCGCTCAAGTCATGCCGGCCGGCAGGTTGAAGATTCACGCCATGTCGGCCATCGGCAATCATTATGTGATCCAGGCCATTGCCAGGTATCGAGAGACCCATCCCTCGGTGATGTTTGATCTGGTCCTGACCAATCGGCTGCCTGACTTGCTGGAGGAGGGCTATGACATGTCGATTGTGTTGGCGCGGGATTTGCCCGACTCAGGCTTTGTCGCCCAGCGGCTCGGTAGCACCTACAGCATTCTTTGTGCTTCACCTGCCTACCTGGAAAAACGCGGGCATCCCGAGTCTCCGGGGGATCTTTGTTCACACGACTGCCTGAGAATCGTGAACACGGTAATGCCGGCTGAAAACTGGATATTCGAAGGGCCCGCAGGCATGGAGAGCGTCATGACGCCATTGTCTCCCTTGCACATCAATACCGCCGACGGCATGACCGTTGCGATAAAAAGCGGAATGGGGATCGGGATACAACCTATTGCTTCGGCTGTCGAGGGACTGAGGAACGGAACATTGGTGCGGGTACTGCCCAACCATCATCTTGAAGAGCTGAACTTGTTTGCAATCTACCCTTCGCGAAAGTTTGTCGATGCCAAGATAAAAACCTGGGTCGAATTTCTCAAAGGCGCGATTCCGGAGTTGTTGGCATCCAATAAGGAAATTGTCGGTTCACCACAACGATAATGGCTTTTTTCATCGGGCTGTGCGGGGAAGGAGTGTCGACCCTCCATCGTCCACAAAAGCACTCAGCCGTTTGAACAACCGGTGCCCATCACTTGATATTGCAGGATGTGGCGTTGGCCATGGGCGTCTTCATAGGTCATTTGCACGGGCACCGGTGCGCACTGGTCGGCGGCCTCGGTGATGGAAATGACTTTTTCAATATCGGGTTTTGCGTTGGATGTGTAAGTTTCGACAGGGGGCTTGCTGGTGGCGGCTGTTGAATAGCCGTCGTCGGCAAATGCCTGTGCGGCTGCACTACCAAGAACAAGGATAAACGCGATTTTCGAGAGATTCATGATGGTCACCGTATCGTCTGGGGGTTCGAGTGTTTACCTCGTGAGCGGTTAAGGCTTATTGCATTTGCTCACTGGGTAGCGACGATACTAGGTGCTTGTTATTCCCCCACCTAGTGGCTCGCTGGACAAACACTGTTGCCAGATTCCACATCAATGGCCGACTGGAAAAGACAACGGCCCCAAATCAGGGGCCGTTGTCATTCCGCGAGGCGATAGCGCCGAGCTGCTTTATTCGGTGGTTCGCTCATGATGGCTGGAGACGAATTGCTTGAAGCGCTCGGTAGGCAAGCCTTCGAACAGTTCCGTCGGCGTGCCCTGGACGTCGATCAGACCGCCGTGCATAAACACCACGCGGTTCGACACGTGTCGGGCAAAGCCCATTTCGTGGGTGACCACCAGCATGGTGCGGCCTTCCTCGGCGAGGGAGCGCATCACCCGCAGCACTTCGCCCACCAGCTCAGGGTCAAGGGCCGAAGTCGGTTCATCAAACAGCATCACCTGCGGGTTCATCGCCAGTGCGCGGGCAATCGCCACGCGCTGCTGCTGGCCACCGGACAGGTGCGCCGGGTAATAGTCGCGGCGATCGTACAGGCCGACCTTGTGCAGCAGGGCCTCGGCTTCCTCGACGCACTCGGCGCGGGAACGCTTGAGCACCCGCATCGGGCCTTCAATGACGTTTTGCAGCACGGTCATGTGCGACCACAGGTTGAAGCTCTGGAACACCATGCCCAGGCAGCTGCGCATGCGCTCGACCTGACGGGCGTTGCTCG
>Ga0209888_1000422_pt1 | contig 21513 bp, 20 predicted proteins | sample OrgsoiDNA_201059_FD_185807 | JGI IMG/M metagenome (GOLD analysis project Ga0209888, IMG submission 185807) | Permafrost soil microbial communities from the Arctic, to analyse light accelerated degradation of dissolved organic matter (DOM) -... | ecosystem: Environmental > Terrestrial > Soil >...
ATGGCCGTGTTTCAGGTGCCACAGCGATAGCCGTAAAATGTCAGCCCTGACGGGCTTCCCGGCTGCGGGTTCGAGCCAACGGTAAAGATGTTGTCTCTCCACCGACTTGCCGGTGACATTTTGAACACGGCCGAAGCTTTTTTTAAATTCAAATTCAAAATCAAAATCAAAATCAAAATCAAAACCTGCTCTGTTTTGTCTTTTAAAAAAGTCCGGGCCGCATTCAAAAATGGCGCTGAACGAGAGGTGGAAAACCGCGTGTCTTTATTACGCGGGTTGGAACCCGAAGTGAAGGAACCGCAACGCGGCGGCATTTTGCGGCTATAACAGCGGCACCTGAAACACGGCCATTGTGACCAGCGCAGCTGCCGGTGTTCCATGAAAAAGCCCGGGAGTCCAGAGGGCGGCGGCGACTGGCCGCCCTCTGGTCGGTGTGGGCCGACGCCCACGACTTTGACCTTGAATTAAAAAAGCGAGTTCGGATCGCAACCCGAAACTCGCCCGGTGTGGGCCGACGCCCACGACTTTGACTTTAAAAGGCGTTACATTTTTTCGCCCAAAAAAATCTTAAATGGCCCATCCACCGGCGTAGAACGCCACTAACGCCACCGCGATGATCACGGTGCCAACGTTCAGCTTGCGCCATTCGCCGGAGAAGATACGGCCGATGACCAGTGCGCTGAAGCCCAACATAATACCGGTCACGATATTACAGGTAAGCACGATGAAAACAGCGCACAACAGGCCGGACATCGCGTCGACGAAGTCATCAAAGTCCAGTTTGGTAACGTTACTCAGCATCAGCAGGCCGACATACATCAGCGCCGGTGCCGTGGCGTAAGCCGGAACCAGATAAGAGAGCGGAGACAGGAACAGCATCAGCAGGAACAACACGCCGACCACCGTCGCCGTCAGGCCAGTTTTACCGCCCGCCGCCGTACCCGCCGCAGATTCGATATACACCGCTGCAGGTGCTGCACCAACCAGACCCGCTAACATGCTGCTGATAGAGTCAGAAGTCAGCGCTTTACCACCGCTGATGATCTGCCCATCTTTATCCAGCAAGTTAGCCTGTCCCGCTACGGCGCGAATGGTGCCAGTGGCATCAAATACTGCCGTCATCACCAGTGCCAGCACGCTTGGCAGCACGGCCATTTTCAGCGCACCCATAATGTCGAGATTAAACAGCACTGAGCGCCCATTGGCATCAGACAGGGACGGCATCGCGAACAGACCCTGATATTTCACCGCCGGATCAAACATCAGGCCGATGATAGATATCACGATGATCACCAGCAAAATGCCGCCGGGAACGCGTAGTTTTTCCAGGCCAAAAATCACCGCCAGCCCCAGCAACGTCATGATCACCGGGAAAGAGGTGAACGCACCGAGCGTGACCGGTAAACCGTCAAGAGGGTTTTTGATCACCAGGCCGACACCGTTAGCGGCAATCAGCAGCAAGAACAAGCCAATACCAATGCCGGTGCCATGCGCAACGCCCATCGGTAAATTGCGTAATATCCACGAACGGATGCCCGTGACAGAAATGATGGTAAACAGCACCCCCATCAGGAAGACCGCACCCAGCGCCACGGGCACGCTGATGTGCTGACCCAGCACCAGACTAAACGCAGTAAACGCCGTCAGGGAGATAGCACAACCGATAGCCAGTGGCAGGTTAGCCCACAGACCCATTAATAGTGAACCGAAACCCGCCACCAGACAGGTGGCGACAAAAACAGCACTTGGTGAGAAACCGGCTTTACCCAACATGCCTGGGACAACAATTACGGAATACACCATGGCAAGAAACGTCGTGAGACCGGCAATGACCTCCTGACGGACATTGCTGCCGCGGGCAGAAATTTTGAAAAAAGCATCAAGCGAACCGGTTGGCGCAACAGCACCGCCCGTTTTGCTGTGTGAACTAGACATGTGCAACCCTCTGAAGTGTCTTGCTGAAAAGCCTGCGTGGTCATTACGAAACCGTTTCGTCACGTTCGCTTCCCTACCCGGTGAAATGCGTGCCGACAAACAGGCAGGATCGACGCGCAAAACCAAGGCAAACGTTTAACTCTCATCGCGTAAGGCGGAAATAAAAACCACGGGTACTGCAAAGCAAACGATTATCCAGCCATTAACCCCCTCTTTTCAACTCCCGTTCACGACAAATTGGTCTTATTTGTGCATTTAAAAAGCATATCGCCCAGGAATTTGCGCAAACCCGTTCTTTTTGGCGTTTTGCAAGATACGTAAATGGCGTACAGATTTATTTCGTCCGAAATTCAGGCAATACGGGCAAACGAAAAAAACGGTATGCAGAGGAGGATTTAAGATAAATCGTACGGTTCTCCCCCCGGTAAAATAAACACGGGAGGGGTTATCTCCGGCTCACTCATAATAATAGAGCAACACCGTAAAACAGATAATAGGTTTCACTTATGCTTTACCGGAAGTGTATAAAACCGAATAAATGTTCCGGCAAAACATAATATATTTGCTCAACCCGCTCTGAATCAATTAATTAACTGCCTATATGGTACACACCGCCCTGCTCCAGCGCTTTCTGATAGGCCGGACGGGCTTGTATCGTGGTTAACCATGTGCGCAGATGCGGATATCTCTCCAGCCCGCCGCGCGACACCATCGCTTCAATCGGAAAACTCATCTGAACATCTGCGGCGCTGAAGTCACGGCCCGCAAACCAGCGGTGGTCAGTCAGGTGTGTTTCGAGATAAGCACCGTGGGTGGCCAGTTGTTTATCCAGATATTTATCCTGCACGCCTTTGCCGATAGCCCCCGCAATGGGGCGAATCAGCCATGGCATGGGCGGCTTGCCGAGACGGCCAAAAATCAGCTTCATCACCAGAATTGGCATCAGTGATCCTTCGGCATAGTGCATCCAGTAACGAAACTGCTGCCGGGCGAAGTGATCGGTTGGCTTAAGATTCCCTTGTGCGTCGTAGGTTTCCTGCAAATACTCGATAATCGCGCCGGACTCGGCCAAGGTGAGATCGTTATCAACCAAAACCGGGGATTTCCCCAGTGGATGCACTTTTTTGAGTGAATCGGGCGCCAGCATGGTTTTTTCATCGCGTTGATATCTTTGGATTTGATAAGGGACTTCCAGTTCCTCCAGCATCCAGAGAATTCTCTGCGAACGTGAATTATTTAAATGGTGTACCGTTATCATGTATTTACTCCCAATTGATTAGCTTGTTTAATACTTAACTATAGCCTATGACATCACGGTCATAATTCCAGCCGACCAAAAACCCTATAATTAATAAGCCTAATAACCTGCGCCTGCACATTTTTATATTTTTCATCACACCCTTATCCTTAAGTGAATTTAATATAAAACCGCTATTTCGTTAGCGTTTATTAATTTTTAATGCCATGATCGCCGCGCTCAAATAGCCGTTTAAATAACCACTTTATTGTGTGGAGTCTTTGCATGCTTTCCAGTAATTATAACGATGTGCTCATCCTTTTTTCCTTCATCGTTGCCATGCTCGCTTCTTATACTGCTCTCGACATGGCAGGACGAGTAGCGACCACGCAGGGAAAAGCATCTCGTTTATGGCTGGCAGGCGGCGCACTGTCGATGGGAATTGGCATCTGGTCGATGCACTTCATCGGCATGCTGGCCTTCAGCCTTCCTGTCTCAATGGGTTACGACCCACTGATCACCCTGCTTTCCATGATAATCGCTATCATCTCATCAACCTTTGCCCTGTGGTTGGTCTGCCAGGAACGCTTGCCCACACGAAGTCTGCTGCTCGGAGCGCTGCTGATGGGCGGCGGGATTGCGGCAATGCATTACACTGGCATGGCGGCGATGCGCATGATGCCCGCTATCAGTTACAACACAGGTTGGGTGACACTGTCGGTGGTGGTCGCCGTGGTGGCCTCCGGCGCGGCGCTGTGGATGGCGTTTCACCTGCGCCAGCAGTCGCCGAACGTCAAAATGCTGCGCGTCGGCGCGGCGGTGCTGATGGGCGCGGCCATTGTCGGCATGCACTATACCGGCATGGCGGCCGCCAATTTTCCGCACAATACCCACAGCATGGCAGCCTATTCGGGGGTCAATAACAACTGGCTTGCCCTGCTGGTGATTGTCGTCACGCTGGCGGTTTTGGCCATCACGTTAATCATTTCTGTGCTCGATGCCCGGTTGCAGGCGCGCACCTCGGTGCTGGCCTCCTCGCTTGCGCAAGCTAACCGTGAACTGACGCAACTGGCGCTGCACGACAACCTGACTAAATTGCCTAACCGCCTGCTGCTGGAAGATCGCCTGAGCCAGGCTTTACAGAAAGCCGCACGCAATGAGTCGCCCTTCGCCCTGCTGTTTCTCGATCTCGACGGTTTCAAGGCGGTAAACGATGCTTTCGGTCACCACGTGGGTGACCTGCTTTTAGTGGCCGTGACCGAAAGGATACTGGCAGAGGTGCGCGCCGCAGATACCCTGGCACGCCTCGGCGGCGATGAATTCGTGTTGCTGGTGGAAATTGCAGAGCCCAATGATGCCGCGACGCTGGCCGACAAACTGGTACATCTGATCGCCAGACCTTTCTATGTCTCACGCTATGAATTACTGGTTTCCGTCAGCATCGGAATTGCGGTCTATCCGGGCGACGGCCACGATGAGCGCGAACTGATGCTCAACGCCGATGCGGCGATGTACCACACCAAAAATTCAGGCCGCAGCGGGCATAGCTTCTTCCAGCCGTCGATGAATGCTAATGCGCAAGAACAGCTGCAATTGTTGAATGATTTGCGCATGGCAATTGAACACGATGAATTACGCCTGCAATACCAGCCCAAATTTATTGCCCCGCATGGCCCGGTGACAGGCTTCGAAGCGCTGTTGCGCTGGGAGCGTCATGGCATCATGCTCAGCCCGGACACCTTCCTGCCGATGGCGGAGAAGACCGGTTTGATTATTCCTATCGGCGAATGGGTGATTAACGAAGCCTGCCGCCAGTTGCGTCAGTGGCATCTGTCCGGTCACAGCAGCTGGACAGTGGCGGTGAATCTGTCGGCCTTACAGTTTGAACAGGCCAATTTGGTCGAGATGGTGATCGCCACCATCGAGCGGCATCAAATCCCGCCGCAGATGCTGACGCTGGAAGTGACCGAAACCACCGCGATGCGTGACCCGGACACCAGTGTGGCGATTCTCGAACAACTGACGAACTATGGCGTTAAGGCTTCAATCGATGACTTCGGCACCGGTTATTCCAGCCTGCTGTATCTCAAACGACTGCCTGCCAGTGAGCTGAAAATTGACGGTGCATTCATCAATGACCTGATTGCCGGCAGCGAAGATGCCAGCATTGTGCAGGCCATCATCGCACTCGGTCAGACGCTGAACCTGAAAGTTGTGGCCGAAGGCGTGGAAACGACCCAGCAGCAGGAGTTCCTCACCAAGCTCGGTTGTGACACCTTGCAGGGTTATCTGCTGGGCCGCCCGATGACGCCACAGCAGATTGCACAACGCCCGGATACAGAGTGGGAAGCGAAAGAGGGGTGAGAGGCGGGTCGTTTTACATTCTGAGTCAGCACCGTGGAACCACCCAAACCTTGCCATTGCCTCTCTGATTTATCGTGGCTGCAAATCCCACAGCGGCCTGACGGCGGTCATCAATCCTGGCGTGCCCGCTGCTACGGACAAATGTCGGATATTTTCCGAACCAAAGCTGACCACGGTTTCCAGCCCCGCTTCCTGACATAACACCGCGCCACCGGCGATATCCCACAGCGTGGTGCGGCGTTGCAGGTGGCCGTCGGTAATGCCTTTCGCGGCGAAGACCATGCCAATGGTGGTGCAGCGATAGCATTGCACCGACCAGTCGGCGGCCCGCAGCCCCTGATAAAACTGTGCGGCTTCATCGAGTTTGTCATCCGAGCTGTCACCCAGCGAGACAATCTGCACATCGCCAAAGCGGTCATCGCGCACGAAAGGCTGGCCGTTGCGGAAAATGCCTTTGCCACTCTCGGCAGCAAACTGCTCGTTGAGTACCGGCAGTGCGACTACGCCAATCACCGGTTTTTTATGTTCTACCAGCCCGAGGGAAACGCCCCACAGCGGCGAACCGCGCAGAAAATTGGACGTGCCGTCGATGGGGTCAATAACCCAGCAGGGTGCATCCGTTAAGTCACCCCCCAGTTCCTCACCAATGATGGCGTCATGCGGAAAATATTCCGCCAGTTGCGCACGGATAAACGTCTCGACGGCGACATCGGCCTGCGATACAAAGTCCTGCACCTTTTTGCTGCTGACCTGGATTTCATCACGACGATTAAAATAATCCAGCGCCAGTTCGGCCGCATGTGCGGCAATCTGGCTGGCCTTCGCCAGACGCACGGACATATCGTTATTGATCATCAATTTTTCCTGTTTTAAAAAAGCGTCAAAGCAGTCTGCCACGCCATGATGTAATTGAAATGACAACTCATCAGGGACTTGCCAAAACAGTCTAAAAAGCTCTATATCTGTTGCTTGATTATTTGTTAAATGCCTGCCCTTTCAGCCCCGGAGAATGCCATGCCTGACGCCGCCCATCTGTTACCTTTTATGCTGATTGCTTTTGGACTGGTGCTGACGCCCGGTCCCAATATGATTTATCTCATCTCCCGTTCACTGTGTCAGGGGCCAAAAGCCGGGCTGATTTCTCTTGGCGGCGTTGTGTTGGGTTTTCTGTTTTATATGGTATTTGCAGCGCTGGGTATTACGGCGTTACTCATGGCTGTACCTTTTGCCTATGACACACTGCGCGTATGCGGTGCGGCATACTTGCTGTATATGGCGTGGCAAGCCATCAAACCGGGCGGAAGATCGCCTTTTCAGGTCAAAGACTTACCGCATGACAGCCCGAAGAAATTATTCACCATGGGCCTGGTCACCAACCTGCTGAATCCAAAAACTGCCGTACTTTATCTGTCACTGTTACCGCAATTTATCGTGCCTGAACAGGGCCATGTGTTGGTGCAATCTTTGGTGCTGGGCAGTACTCAAATTCTGATCAGTATGAGCATTAATGCACTGATTGCGATTTGCGCCGGTTATATCGCCGTCTTTCTGGCGGGCCGCCCGCTGTGGTTGCTGGTTCAGCGCTGGCTGATGGCGACGGTACTCAGCGGTTTGGCGGTGCGTATGTTGGTTGAAGCACGTAAGTAACCTGCCGTTTCTGAAACCGGTTGGGTTTTAGTCATTTGATGATAAAGCGCATCGTTATATAATCCTTTGCACAACGAATCAGAGGATTACTACCGTGCGCGTTTTACCTTCCGTTTTTCTGCTCGGCCTTGCGCTGAGTTTTGCTCCCCTTTCATCATGGGCTTCGCGCCAGGTTACCGACCAACTCGGACGGCAGGTGACCCTTCCCGATAACGTCGATCGCGTGGTGGTGTTGCAGCATCAAACCCTGAATCTTCTGGTACAACTGGATGCCACTAAAGACATCGTCGGTGTCCTGAATAACTGGCAGCAACAGTTAGGCAGCGGTTATGTGCGTCTGGCGCCTGCGCTGGAGAAAACACCGGTGGTCGGCGATCTGACGACCGTCAATCTCGAAAGCGTCGTCGCGCTGCATCCGCAGGTGGTGTTTGTCACCAACTATGCGCCGCAGGAGATGATCGACCAGATCAGCCAGACCGGCATCGCAGTAGTGGCGATCTCACTGCGTGACGATCCGAAAGGTGAAGAACACAAAATGAACCCGGCGCTGCCCGATGAAGATCAGGCTTATACCGACGGGCTGAAGAATGGAATTCGGTTGATCGGCGAAGTGGTAAACCGTCAGAAACAGGCCCAGGCATTGATCGACTATACTTTTTCTCAGCGCCAGTTAACCGGCGAGCGGCTGAAAGCCCTTCAGGCAGACCAGCGCATTCGCACCTATATGGCCAATCCTGAACTGACCACTTACGGCTCCGGCAAATATACCGGGCTGATGATGGCCCATGCAGGCGCGATGAATGTGGCCGCGGCCACGGTGAAAGGCTACAAGCAGGTATCACTGGAACAGGTTATCGCCTGGAACCCACAGGTGATCTTCGTACAGGATCGTTACCCTGAAGTAGTGGACCAGATTAGCCAGGATCCGAAGTGGCAGGTGATCGACGCCGTAAAACATCACCGCGTTTATCTGATGCCTGAATACGCCAAAGCCTGGGGCTATCCGATGCCGGAAGCGCTGGCCATTGGTGAATTATGGATGGCGAAGAAGCTTTACCCGCAGAAGTTCGCTGACATCGACATGCAAACACAGGCTGACGCCTATTATGAACGCTTCTACCGGACCGACTTCAAGCCCGCCACAGAAGCGCCGCACGCGGGGAAATAACCTCATTCCCGGCGTCGTGATCTTTTCTTGAGACCAATATGATAAGGAGACCTGATGACAAAATCGATAAAAGTGCTGGCCGCAGGTAGCCTGCGCCGGGCGTGGGCGCCACTGTGTGAGGCTTTTCAGGCAGAAAGTGGCACGAATGTCGTGACAGAGTTCGGCCCTGCCGGGCTGCTTCGCGAGCGCATCGAACAGGGCGAAAAAGTGGACCTGTTTGCTTCGGCCAATACGGCGCATCCGCTGGCGCTGCAACAGCACGGCAAAGCCCTGCACGTCGAGACCATGTGCGGCAACAGCCTGTGTGTCACGGCACGCAAAGGGCCCGAACTGGAAAAGCTGAACTGGTTGAGCGTACTGCTCGACCCGCGCTTTCGGCTGGCGACGTCAACGCCGCTCAGTGATCCTTCCGGTGATTATACCTGGCAGATGTTCGAGCTGATTGAACGGCGTCATCCCGATGCCGGGGCCATTTTACGCAATAAAGCGCTGCGTCTGGTGGGGGGTGAAAAATCGGCAAAAGTGCCGGAGGGGAAACTGGCGGCAGAATGGTTGATTTGCACCGGGCAAGCCGATGTATTTATCGGCTATACCAGTTACGCCGCCCTGCTGCGGGAAAATGATACGCTGGAGGTGTTCAACATACCGGCAGATTACAACGTGCGCGCGAATTATGCGCTCGCGACCTGCACAGAAAAAGCCACACCGCTGGCGGCATTTATTCTTTCTGAAACCGGCCAGCATATTTTGCAGAATGCCGGTTTTTGTGGCCGCGATTCGGTGATGCGCGACTAGCCCTATGTTGAACAGCCGAGGGTGTTTAGACGCAAATCAGTCGTTGAAATCACGTTCCTTCAGCGCACGCTGACGGTCGTAATATTCATCTTCTGCGGCGATGATTTCATCCAGCAGCGAATCCACATCCGCTTTCGTGGTGTCTTCTGCAAACTGGCCGGTCAGGACACTTTCCGGCGTCAGTTTGCCATCTTCATAAAGCGCCCAAATCTCTTTGGCAAAACGCGTGTCCAGCAACTCTGGGGCGAACTGGCTGTAGTAGCCGCGCATGTTGTTCACGTCGCGTTCAAACATCGACTCAGCGTGGTTGTTGGCAGACGCATCCACCGCTTGCGGCAAGTCGATGATCACCGGCCCGCTGGCGTCCATGAGTACGTTGAACTCTGACAGGTCCCCGTGCACGATACCGGCGCACAGCATGCGCACAATATTGCGGATCATCGTGTCGTGGTCGGCAAGCGCCTCTTCTGGCGTTAGCATGACATCACTCAAACGCGGCGCGACCAGCCCTTCGGCATCGGTGATCAGTTCCATCAGCAATACCCCATCAAGGCAAATGTAAGGCTGTGGGACACGCACCCCGGCGTTGGCGAGGCGAAACAGAGCATCCACCTCGGCAGTCTGCCAGGTCTCTTCCTGCTGCTTTTTACCGAACTTTGAGCCCTTCTGCATAGCACGGGCGCTGCGGCTGTTACGGACTTTACGCCCTTCCTGATATTGCACCGCCTGCTTAAAACTGCGCTGGCTGGCTTCTTTATAAACCTTGGCGCAACGGATCTCTCCACCGCATAACACGGTGTAAACGTCGGCTTCTTTGCCGCTTTTCAGTCGACGGACCACATCGTCTATCAGGCCGTCATCCACCAGAGGTTGGATTCTATTTGGGATTTTCATGCAGCCTTGTACCTTATTTACGCGCGCGAGGGAATCACCAGCTTAATATTCCCTTCAGGGACACCGATGAAGACTCCTGATTTCATCCCGTTATCGGCATCCTTTACGCTCACTATAACACTCCGCGCGCTCTCATTTTTTGGTGCGCACCTATTTATGCTTCAGTTTATCTTAATGCAGAAGCAGTGCCTACTTCCTGCGCAAAGTGTGCATGAACCAGCCACACCTGAAACGGGCCTTTGCAACCAGCGTAACAAAAACCACGACAGTCAGACAAAACCGATTTTGTCTGTGAGCTTCACGCCAGCGGAAAACAGCACGGAAAATCATAAAAATTATTCCTGAGCCTGCTAATTTGTGAAAAGCCCCACCTGACAGTGCTTCACTATAATTAATTAATACTCTTTATTACCAGATGTAATAAAGCAAAGCAGAATATATCCACATTCTCATTCTGTAATAACTCCCGTTATTTACGACTCCTTTTCGTTTACCTTACGTTTATTTATCACCTGACTTGGTATACATGCGGTTTACAGTCGCGGTGATACTGTGCGGTTACTTTCACGATATAGGTAATCGTTATGCCAAACATTTTAATTACCGGCGCATCAGGTTTTGTCGGTGGCGCTGTGGTTGAACATATTCTCCGCCAGCAATCTATGGATGATGTTCAATTACTTTTATTAGTCAGGGCAGACGATAAACAGGCAGGGCTTGGCCGAATCATTAATAATTTGAAGAAATTTGAGTTAAGTGAAAAATTACTTTCTTTGATCACCGAAGATTCAATTTTAATCGGAGATCTCGGTGAACCAGAAAACTTTATTAATGACCCGCGTCTCGACAGCGTCACTCACGTGATTAACTGCGCGGCCATCGCATCCTTCGGTAATAATCCGGTGCTGTGGAAAGTGAACGTTGATGGCTCACTGGTCTTTGCCAAACGTATGGCACAGGTGAAAAGCCTGCAACGCTTTGTACACGTCGGCACCGCAATGGCCTCAATGCCTGATAAAGGCAGCGTGTTCTACGAAGATATGCCTGATAACGAGCACAATGAAGACCTGGTGCAATACACTGCATCCAAGCGCGCTATTGAAGTACTGATCCGTCAGGAATGCCCGCAGATGCCATTTGTGGTGGCACGCCCTTCTATCATCGTCGGTCATACACAATTCGGTTGCCGTCCATCCAGCAGTATTTTCTGGGTGTTCCTGATGGCAATAAAATTGAAGAAATTCACCTGTACACTGGATGACAATGTTGACGTCATTCCTGTGGATTATTGCGCGATGGTGCTGGTGAACTTATGTCTTAAAAAAGATATCGAGCATGATTTCTATCATATTTCGTCGGGAGAAGCGATGTGTACGCCATTCCATGAAATTGATACTTTCGTCGCGAAAGCCAACAATGTTGATACGATTATCGGTGAATATAAACAGATCAGTTATCAGGATTTTACCGGCATCAGAAAGCAGTTCAAAGATATTCTGGGGCCATGTAATGATAAGATTATCTTACGTGCCATTAAATTATACGGCGGGTTTGCCGAATTAAATGTCAAATTTGATAACCAGCGTTTAATGGATATGGGTATGCCTAAACCGGCCCCCTTCAGAAGTTATATTGATAAATGCGTCACCAGCACACGTGGCCAGTCCATTTCTGAATTGATGATGGTCGATTTTAAATAATCTCGTCACCGTGAAAGCGTGATATTAGACAGTAAAACGGCGCAGAATTGATCATTCTGCGCCGTTTTTATTTGCGTTCAGGCAATGCCGTTACGACCAAACAGGCGAAAACCTTCCCGCTGATTCAGTCTTTCATAGTAAGCCGCGACCGCAGGCAACGCCGGGCGCGCCATCGGCGTCATCAACCAGCGGTTGACCGCCAGCCCGATAGGGACGTCGGCCAGCGTAAAATTATTTCCAAGCATGTAGTCGCCGCTGCGCTGTAACTGCTCTTCAATCATCTGCACATGACGGTTCCAGTCACTGACACCAGCATCAATCAGTGTCTGATCGGTATGCTGCGGACTGTTGCGCGCCAGCGCAGGGAACGCATAACGCCAAGAGTTATTCAGTTCCCCGGCCTGCCAATCCATCCATTGCTCGGTAAGGGCGCGGTTTTGCGGATCGGTCGATAACAGATCGCTGCGTCCTTCTTTTGCTACCAGATAACGGCAAATGACGTTGGACTCCCACAAGACAAAATCACCGTCGAGAAGCACCGGCACCATTGCATTGGGATTGAGCGCCTTGAATTGCGGTGTCTCTGTTGGCTGAAATCCTGCACCGAAATCTTCGCGTTCGAAATCCAGCCCGAGCTCATGGCAGGTCCACAACACTTTGCGCACGTTTATCGACGACGCCTTTCCCAATATTTTCAGCACAAGCCCTCCTCACTAAAAGAAAAACTTCCGGTATGACTTCCGATCAGTTATGACTTCCGATATTAAAAGCGCGGTCCGCTGCGTTTGAAAATACGCGTCACGGCACCGTGATATAACGCGTCACTTTGTGCAACAAAGCCACATTTTTCGGCCAGGCGAATAGATGCCAGATGCTCCGGCGCAATAATGCAGCACAGCTGGCGATCCAGATGAGCATCCGCCCATTCCAGCACCCGACGCGCGGCTTCAAACGCATACCCTTTCCCGTGAAAAGCAGGGGAAATCACCCAGCCCATTTCGGCCAGCCCGGCAAGCGAGGGGGACATATCCCGCTGATAATCTGCCAGGCCAATTTCGCCAACGAAGGTGCCATCTTTAAGAGAAACAGCCCAATAACCGCACCCCATCATCTGCCAGTGGCCCGGATAGCGTAACAGGCGGCTCCAGCTGGTTTCGCGTGAGGACGGCGTGCCGCCAATATATTTCACCACGTCAGGATCGGCCCATTGCGTGGCAATAGCCTCGAAATCGTCCACGCGGTGAGCACGTAAAATAAGGCGTTCGGTTTCTAAAACGGGGGCAGAGGTATACATGGTTCAGGCTCATTAACGATCAATGAATCATAAGCTAGCACTGAATAAAGACAGGGGGAATGAGGTTTTGCGTGCGGGTTATTTTTGCCGTAGCGCCGTCGGCGTCATACCGCGCATGGCTTTAAAACGGTTACTGAAATGACTGGTGGAGCTGAAACCGCATTCAAGGCCGATGGCGGTGATATCCAGCGCGCTGTTGCTCAGCAGATTTTCGGCCTGGATCAGCCGTGCATTCATCACGTATTGATGGGGAGCCAGTCCCATACTCTGTTTGAACATGCGGGCAAAATGGAACTCACTCAGCCCCGCAATAGCGGCCAGTTCGGCCAACAACAGCGATTGAGACAAGTTGACGTGAATATACTCTTTGACCCGATTAAGCACCGTCGGAGAGAGGCCGCCGCGCACCGTCGGCAGCGACCATTGCAGATGCGTATAATTTTTTACCAGATGCGCCATCAGTAACGTGGTTGCACTACTGAGCATCAGATGATTGCTGTTTTCCTGCCACTGGCTGCTCAGTAAAAACTGGCGATAAAGCAGCGTTATCTGCGGATCTTCAGCGAACGTGCGCTCTTCCAGCTGGATGCTGGCCGGGCTGCGCTCCCAGGTCTGTTCTACCAGATGCCGCAGATGCTGATCGCTGCAATACAGGTGCACGAAAGAGAGATCATCGCGCACATCCCAGCTCGACATGCTGTTTTTGGGCATGATGCAGAAACGGTCCGGCCCGCCGCCGTTGCGCCAGCCCGCGCGCGTCTTGTGGTAGGTTTCGTAGCCGTCAGCGACATACAGACTCAGAGTATGGTGATCAGGATTTTCCTGCGTCACGCAGTCATTTTTATTCGACCAGGCCGCGAGCTGAATGCCAGAGCCCAGCTCCACGCTGTCATGCAGCACAGCGTTGTGCTTCCTGAGCGTTTCGAAAGCCTGATATCCCTTGGTCATATCGCGTACCGTCTGAGTGAATAAAGAGCGCCAGTGTACCGTTTGAGTGGGCCTTACAGCCAGATGTTGCTGCCCGGCTGGGCAAAAAAAAGCGCAAGAATATGCAACCGGCAGCAAGGGGCTGAAAGCAGCGAGCGAGGATTTTAGGGATACTTCTACCCAACCCGTTGTTTTCTATTACTGAGTAATGCCATGAACGCGCTGTTATATATTTCTGTGATCCTGATTTGGGGCACCACCTGGTTTGCCATCTACCTGCAACAAGGTGATGTGCCTGTTCCGGTGTCCATTTTCTACCGCTTCCTGCTGGCGGCGATCATTATGCTGGTTGCGCTGCTGGCAACACGCCGCCTGCGCCGCTTACCGCTGCGCGATCACCTGTTCTGTATCGCGCAGGGCTGTTGTGTATTCGGCTTCAACTTCTACTGTTTTTACCACGCGGCGTCGTACATCAGCAGCGGGCTGGAGTCGGTAATTTTTTCGATGTCGGTGCTGTTCAACGCCATCAACGGCATGTTGTTCTTCCGCCAGAAACTCAGCCCAACGTTTATTCCTGCCGCGCTGCTTGGCATGGCGGGTATTGTCACACTGTTCTGGCATGATTTAACGGCTGCACACATCGCCCCGGAATTACTCAAAGGCATTGGCCTGAGTCTGCTCGGCACTTACGGCTTCTCGCTCGGCAATATGATCAGCACCCGCCACAAACAGCGCGGCCTGGATGTTTTCTCCACCAACACCTACGCGATGTTTTACGGCACGGCGGTGATGGGAGTACTGAGCCTGGCTCAGGGCGCGTCATTCGCCATCGACCTGACGCCGCAATACCTCGGCTCGCTGGTTTATCTGTCGGTATTCGGCTCCGTGCTGGCATTCGGAATTTACTTCAGCCTGGTCGGGCGTATCGGTGCCAGTCAGGCCGCCTACAGCACGCTGCTGTTCCCGCTGGTTGCCCTGACCGTCTCGACGTTTGGTGAAGGCTACCAGTGGCATACCAACGCCGTCATCGGCCTGGGGATGATCCTGCTGGGCAATCTGGTGATGTTTGCCAGACCTGGGTGGCTGGGGATTTTTCACAAAACAGAAAAAGTGCTGAACTGAGTCAGAATGTGAGGGCCGGAAAATTCAGCTAGACTTTAACGCCTGAATTGTTCATACCTGACAGGGCGTGCGGCGCAACCAAGGCCCGCACGCCGTTGCATTCATTAAGCACTCTTTTAAGGATGAACCATGCCATTAGTTCGCGTTGATATGATTGAAGGCAAACCCAGCACCTTCCGTAAAGCCATCGGTGACGTGATTTATAACGCGTTAAGAAGCCACCTTAATGTGCCGGAAAATGACCGTTTTATTATTTTCGCCGAACATACCCCCGAAGAGATGATGATCTCTCCCGACTACCTCGGGATTGAGCGCACACAGAACTGCATTATCGTCCAGTTGACCCTAAACAGTGGCCGCACGCTGGAGATGAAGAAAGCCTTTTATCACGCGGTGGCCTATGGTCTTCACGAGCAAACCGGGATGCGTCTCGAAGATGTGTTTATCAGTCTGGTTGAAGTCCCGAAAGAGAACTGGTCATTCGGCAACGGCGAAGCGCAGTACGCCTGAGGGTAAAGCCTGAATGAACCGTGCACGAGAATTGCCTCATCGGGATGGACCCGAGTACCCCGATCTCTCGCTGGCCCATACTCAGACAAAGGTGCATATGACCTCATCGACGGTTTTATTACATATTGGCAGCGAACAGACCAAGGTGACGGTGCGCAAAGAAAACGGCGACGTGACGCAACTGCTGTTAACGCTAGGTTCCCAGCTGACCTCGCTGGGGTATTTCCGTCACACGCCGCCAACGCCGGAGGAAATGGAAACGGCCATTATGGTGGTCGAAGATGAGATCATGCGTGCCCGTCATGATATTCCCGCGGGTGCCAGACTGGTGAGCAACGACAACGATATCCGCGCTATTGCACGTTTGGCTGGTGTTGCAGAAAATGAATCTATGCCACTGTCAGTCGATGCCGTCGAGCGCACATTTGACCGACTGGCCCTGGTGATCAACGGCCACCCCGCCCGTTTCGAAGGCATCCCCGACGGCAATGACTTCGCCGCGACGCTGCTGATTTTACGCGAGTTTATGCATCATTTACAGTTTGCGCAGATTGTGGTGAAAGGGACAAAATTTGTGTTCTAAAAGCCCGCACAGGGGCTTTTAGGCATCGTCTTTCAGCGCTATTCAAGCGGCCCGCCCAGAATAGTGTCGCACATGCCGGAAAGAATACGTTCGCCGGTCTCCTGTTTCAGATCCTCGTACCATTGCCCGGTGACTGCCATGTCTTTGCCATGGGTGACGTCGCAGCGTTTACGCGCTTTCAGCACTAAATCCTTCACGCGGTCTGCCCGCTTTTCCTGATACCGTAGCAACGCATCTTCAATGCCCAGAGAATTGGTTTGCAGCATATTCGCCAGCACGACCGCATCTTCCATCGCCGCGCAGCCGCCCTGCCCAATGTCCGGCGTGGTGCTGTGACCGGAATCGCCCAGCAGCGCAATTCGGCCTTTGACCAGTTGCATAAAGGGGTCGATGTCGTGGATTTCCACGCGGTTGGTGGTTTCCGGGTTGATCAGGCCGATCAGTTTCTGCACCGGTGCCGCCCAACCCGCAAAATAGCGCTGTAAATCCTCGCGTACCGTGGCACGGTCTTGCAGCAAACCTTTCGGCAGCGGCACGTCGAAAAAGAAATAGAATCGGTTGCCACTTACCGGCATCAGGGAAACGCGTTTACCCTCACCGACGAAGGTGGTCCACTGATCGGCAGGGGCGATACTTTCGTCGATGTCGACCAGCCCGTTCCAGTTCACATAACCGGCATAGCGGCGCTCGGGAGCGAAACCCAAAACGTGCTGGCGAATAATGGAGTGCGTACCGTCGGCTGCGATCAGCAAATCACCGGTCGCGGAGGTGCCATCGTCAAACCAGGCGGTCACGCTGTCAGCGGACTCTTCGACATGCGTCACCCGCTTGCCAAACTGCACGCTATCGCGACCATAGGTATCGAGCAGCATCGACTGAAGTTCAGCGCGTGCCACCGGATACGGCTGTTCACCGACGCTCTGAATCAGTGGATCCATACTAAAACGCGTCATGGTCTGGCCGTGCTGATACTCTTTGTACGCCATGTAGCGCATCTGTCCACCAAGCTCACGCAACGCGTCTTTCATACCGAGATAATTCAGGCATTTCACGCCGTTTGGCCAGATGGAAATCGCCGCCCCCACCGGTTTGATCTCTTTTACTGCCTCGTATACCGCAGTCTCGATACCAAAACGCTTCAGCGCAATCGCCGCACATGTACCGCCAATACCGCCACCAATCACGATCGCTTTCATGTATTTCTCCTTGAAGCCTCACAAGGAAAAAGCAATTTCTGTACCACAACGGGGAATTACCGCCAAAGCCTTGTATACAATCTTAAGGTAAATTGGCGTTACGCCAGAACGGAAAACATTGCGCTAAAACAAGGCGTAAATTCGGCGCAATGAACCAGTCTGGTGCGCAGGTGTGGCGATGGGTGTTTGGGGCTGTGAGGACGGTTTGAGATGCTGAAAACGTTAAACGCTGCATAACACAAAGCCCCTTTCGGGGCTTTGTGTTTGTTCTAACATTGATGCCCGAAGGCCAACCCATCAGAACGGGATATCGTCGTCGAAATCCATTGGGGGTTCATTGCTTTGCGCTGGCGCGTTGTTCTGCTGTGGGGCAGGACGCGATTGTTGACCGCCGCTGAACTGGTTGCTGCCGCCTTGTGGCTGCTGAGGTTGACCCCAACCGCCCTGACCGCCCTGACCGCTCTGAGAATCATGACCACCTGAAGCCTGGCCACCCGTTGCTGGTGCGCCGCCGCCGGCACGGCCGCCGAGCATCTGCATGGTGCCGCCCACGTTAACCACCACTTCGGTGGTGTATTTTTCAACGCCAGCCTGATCGGTCCATTTACGGGTCTGCAATGCGCCTTCGATGTAAACCTGAGAGCCTTTACGCAGGTATTCACCAGCCACTTCAGCCAGTTTGCCGAACAGCACTACACGGTGCCATTCCGTTTTTTCTTTCTGTTCGCCGGTGGCTTTGTCACGCCAGCTTTCAGAGGTTGCCAGAGTAATGTTGGCAACGGCACCGCCGTTAGGCATGTAGCGGACTTCCGGGTCTTGACCCAAATTCCCTACAAGAATGACTTTGTTTACGCCTCTGCTGGCCATGTGGACTCTCCGATGAGTTAAATTCTATACAGTATAAACGAGGAATTTTAGCACGCGATGATTCCGTATCATACCTGCAATACGGAATCAGAAAATGTTTAGCAACCCGACACCCGTTACATCGAGTACTGGATATACATTCAGGTTTTGAGGTGGCATAGACTGTGATTTGTGTCATAATTGCGCGTTACGTTCTTCTCTGTGCCCGATTCGCTGACCGCAGCAATACCAGATTTATAGACGGTCACCGGCATGGTGAGCTATCAAGTTAATCCGGGAATGATGAATGGATAAGATCGAAGTTCGGGGCGCACGCACCCATAATCTCAAGAATATCAACCTGATTATCCCGCGCGACAAACTGATTGTTGTCACCGGCTTATCGGGCTCAGGCAAATCTTCACTGGCGTTTGATACTCTGTATGCAGAAGGCCAGCGCCGCTACGTTGAGTCGCTGTCTGCCTATGCCCGCCAATTTTTATCTTTAATGGAAAAACCGGACGTCGACCATATCGAAGGTCTCTCTCCGGCTATTTCTATTGAGCAGAAATCGACGTCGCACAACCCGCGTTCCACCGTCGGTACCATTACTGAGATCCACGACTACCTGCGCCTGCTGTTTGCCCGCGTGGGTGAGCCACGCTGCCCTGATCACAATGTGCCGTTGTCGGCGCAGACCGTCAGCCAGATGGTGGACAACGTTCTGGCGCAGCCCGAAGGCCAACGCCTGATGCTGCTGGCGACCATTATCAAAGATCGCAAAGGCGAGCACACCAAAACGCTGGAAAATCTGGCGGCGCAGGGCTACATCCGGGCACGTATCGATGGCGAAGTCTGCGACCTTTCTGATCCTCCAAAGTTGGAACTACAGAAAAAGCACACCATCGAAGTGGTGGTTGACCGCTTTAAAGTGCGCGAAGACATCGCACAGCGTCTGGCAGAATCTTTCGAAACTGCGCTGGAGCTCTCCGGTGGTACCGCCGTAGTCGCCGACATGGATGACCCGAAAGCCGCCGAAATGTTGTTCTCCGCCAACTTCGCCTGTCCGATTTGCGGCTACAGCATGAGTGAGCTTGAACCGCGCATGTTCTCGTTCAACAACCCGGCCGGTGCCTGCCCGACCTGTGACGGTCTGGGCGTGCAACAGTTCTTCGACCCGGAACGCGTGGTGCAAAACCCTGAGCTGTCGCTGGCCGGTGGCGCCATCCGTGGCTGGGATCGCCGTAATTTTTACTATTTCCAGATGCTGCGCTCATTGGGTGAGCACTATAAATTTGATGTGGAAGCGCCGTACAACGATCTGAGCAGCGATGTGAAATACGCCATCCTGCAAGGTTCCGGCAAGGACACCATCGAGTTTAAATACATTAACGATCGCGGTGACACCTCGATTCGCCGTCATCCGTTTGAAGGCGTTTTGCACAACATGGAGCGCCGTTATAAAGAGACGGAATCAAGCGCCGTACGTGAAGAGCTGTCGAAGTACATCAGCAACCGCTCCTGCTCTTCCTGTAAAGGCACACGCCTGCGCGAAGAAGCCCGCAACGTGTTTGTTGAAGAGACCACGCTGCCGGAGATTTCCGATTACAGTATCGGCCACGCGCTGGACTTCTTCCGCAATATGAAGCTGACCGGTCAGCGTGCGCAGATCGCCGAAAAAGTGATGAAAGAGATCGGCGACCGCCTGAAATTCCTGGTTAACGTCGGCCTGAATTACCTGTCGCTGTCACGGTCGGCGGAAACGCTTTCTGGCGGCGAAGCCCAGCGTATCCGCCTGGCGAGCCAAATTGGTGCCGGGCTGGTGGGCGTGATGTACGTGCTGGACGAACCGTCTATCGGCCTGCATCAGCGTGATAACGAACGTCTGCTGGAGACCCTGATCCACCTGCGTGATCTGGGTAACACGGTAATTGTGGTTGAGCATGACGAAGACGCCATCCGCGCTGCCGATCACGTGATTGATATCGGGCCAGGTGCCGGTGTACACGGCGGTCATGTCGTCGCTGAAGGGACCGTTGATCAGATCATGGCAGTACCGGAGTCGCTGACCGGGCAGTTCCTCAGTGGCAAACGTGAAATCGCCCTGCCGGAACATCGCGTACCGGCTGACCCGACAAAAGTACTGAAGCTTTCCGGCGCCAAGGGCAATAACCTGAAAGATGTCACGCTAACGCTGCCGGTCGGCCTGTTTACCTGTATTACCGGCGTGTCCGGCTCGGGTAAATCCACGCTGATTAACGACACCCTGTTCCCGCTGGCACAGCGCGAGTTGAACGGTGCGACGCTGGCCGAAGCTGCGCCTTATCGCGAAATCGACGGTCTGGCGCATTTCGATAAAGTCATCGATATCGACCAAAGCCCGATTGGCCGTACGCCGCGTTCCAACCCGGCGACCTACACCGGTATTTTCACGCCGGTGCGCGAACTGTTTGCCGGTGTGCCGGAATCGCGTGCGCGCGGCTACAACCCTGGGCGTTTCAGCTTTAACGTCAAAGGCGGGCGCTGCGAGGCCTGTCAGGGCGATGGCGTGATCAAAGTCGAGATGCACTTCCTGCCGGATATCTACGTGCCGTGCGACCAGTGCCGTGGCAAACGCTATAACCGCGAAACGCTGGAGATTAAATACAAGGGCAAGAGTATTCACGAAGTGCTGGAAATGACCATTGAAGAGGCCCGTGATTTCTTCGACGCCGTTCCTGCACTGGCGCGTAAGCTGCAAACCCTGATGGACGTCGGCCTGACCTACATCTGTCTCGGCCAGTCAGCCACCACGCTCTCGGGTGGTGAAGCCCAGCGTGTGAAACTGGCGCGAGAGCTGTCCAAGCGCGGTACTGGCCAGACGCTGTATATCCTCGATGAACCGACGACCGGCCTGCACTTTGCCGATATTCAGCAACTGCTGGCGGTCCTGCATCAGTTACGCGATCAGGGCAATACCATCGTGGTGATTGAGCATAATCTGGACGTGATTAAAACCGCAGACTGGATTGTCGATCTGGGGCCGGAAGGCGGCAGCGGCGGTGGCGAAATCCTGGTGGCCGGTACGCCGGAAACCGTGGCTGAATGCAAAGAGTCGCATACCGCACGCTTCCTGAAACCGCTGCTTGAACACCATAAGCAGAAGGCGAAGAAGTCGGCGTAACGCTTTGGTTTCGCCCATAAAAAACGCCACCTTCGGGTTAATGCCGATCGTTTAAGAGTACTTGAACGATCCTGCCAGTAAGAGACAATCCGGGAACAGCCTTCTGTTCCCGGATTTTTTATGTCTGAAGAT
>Ga0209888_1000426_pt1 | contig 21419 bp, 22 predicted proteins | sample OrgsoiDNA_201059_FD_185807 | JGI IMG/M metagenome (GOLD analysis project Ga0209888, IMG submission 185807) | Permafrost soil microbial communities from the Arctic, to analyse light accelerated degradation of dissolved organic matter (DOM) -... | ecosystem: Environmental > Terrestrial > Soil >...
GCTGCGTCCTGGCCCGCCACGGACTGATGGAAGGCCACACCGCCTGCGTGCACGCCTACCATGCCGATGACTGGAAGCGCCTGTTCCCGACCCTGCGCTTTATCACCCACAACGACTTCCTGATCGACAAGGACCGCATCACCTGTGCCGGCGGCGTCTCGGTGATCGAACTGGCGGTGCATCTGATCGGCATGCACTGCGGCCCGGACCGCGCCGGCAAGGTGGTGCACCAGATGACCGTGGCCAAGAGCGGCACCGGCAGCTTTCTCGAGCGGCGCAAGGCCCTGGGTTATGCCAGTTCGTCCAACCGACGTTTGCATGAGGCGGTGATGCTGATGGAAAAACACATGGCCGAACCGCTGGAAATCGAGGCCATCGCCCATTGGGTCGGCACCAGCAAACGCCAGCTGGAACGGCTGTTCATGGCGGAAACCGATACCAGCCCGGCACAGTTCTATCGTCAGGTGCGGCTACGTTTCGGGCGCTGGCTGCTGGTCAGCTCGGACCGGCAGATCGGCGAAATTGCCTTCGAATGCGGCTTTGCCGACGCGCCGCATTTCATCCGGCATTTCCAGAGCCTGTTCGGCCTGTCACCGGGCAAGTTGCGCAAGGAGTTGTTGAAGCACGCCGGCCCATGAAAGGGAAACAACTCGGTTCGGATTCGCTCTGAAGATTTCATGACTGGGGTAATCTATTCTTCCCCGCAGGTCCAGGGTGCTTCGGAGTCAATATGCTGCGTATCGGTTTCATTACCTTTCCCGGTTTCGGCGTCATGAGTTTCTCGGCCATTTCGGTGTTCGAGACCGCCAACACGGTAGTTGGCAAGCAACACTACGATGTCCGTCTGCTTTCCGAGCAAGGTGGCCTGGTACGCAGCTCGGTGGGTGTCCAGGTGCAGACCGAAGTCTTCGGCGCCAGCACCTTCGACACAGTGATCATCGGCGGCGGCGCCAACCGACCTTTCACCCCCGCTATGCTCACCTATCTGCGCCAGGCCGCTGACAGCAGCCGACGCCTGGCAGCGACCTGTTCCGGCACCTTTTTTCTCGCTGAAGCCGGGCTGCTCGACGGTTCCCGGGCGACCACCCACTGGTTTTTCGCCGATGAGTTTCGCGCCCGTTATCCGCGGGTCAGGCTGGAAGAGGAACGTCTGTTTGTGGTCGATGGATCGCTGTGGACCTCGGCCGGGATGACGGCGGGGATCGACCAGGCGCTGGCCATGGTCGAGAAAGACCTGGGCGCCGACGTGGCCCGCGCCGTTTCGAAAACCTTCATCCTCCAAAGCCGCCGGGCCGGTGGCCAACCGCAGTCCTCGATGCAGTTGGAGGAGCAACGCTCCGACCGCATCCAGATCGCCCTGGCCTATGCGCAAAACCACCTGCACAGCGAACTGAGCCTGGAACGCCTGGCCGAGGCCGCGCACCTGAGCACCCGACAGTTCAGCCGGGCTTTTCGCGAACAGACCGGCACCTCGCCGGCCAAGGCCATCGAAAAGCTGCGCATCGACGCGGCGCTGGTGCTGATCCAGGAGGGCCGGCATCCGATCGAGGCCATCGCCCGCCAGACCGGCTTTGGCGACAGCGAACGGATGCGTCGCGCCTTCGTCCGCGAATTCGGCGAACCGCCACGGGCCATGCGGCGTAATGCCCGGGTCAGGACCGAGAAGACACAACAGCGCGAAGCCACGTCCTGAAACGAGGGTAAAACGACGCTTTTCACGGCTCTCGGGCGATTAGGCTGGTTACAGATGAACACGCCCTTTCCTTCGAATCGCAGAACACCCGCCAGGAGCAACCATGAAGCTGTTTTCCACCCCCCGTCTCGCCACCTGTTCCCTGCTGCTGGGTGCGCTGATCACCCTCTCCACCAGCAGCACCTTCGCCGCCTCGAACGAAGACGAGGTGCGCGGGTTCTTCAGTGACTTCGTCAAGGCGCAGAACGCCCACGACCTCAAGCAGATCCGCTCGATGCTCTGGGATTCGCCGCAGATGCTCTGGTACGCCCGGGGCGGTGCGAGCTGGGGGCCGGATGCGGTGGTCGAGCGTTTGAAAGACTATTACCAGGGCGTCTGGCAACTGGACCCGGACATGAGCAAGTTCCGCACCACGCAGCTCAACGACACGGTGGCGCAGATCCTGGTGCCGGTCACCTTTACCCGCAGCCACGCCGGTGAAGCCCCGCAGAAAAACACCTTCCTGATCAGCCAGACCCTGCTGCGCGACGCCAACGGCTGGCATGTCGCGACGATCATGCCGGTGGCCGATACCAACTTCAAATAAGCCGCACCAGTAGCTCAGCCGAAGATCACGCCAACCACCAGCGCAGCAGGAAAAAGAACGCCATGCTCAGCAACATGCTGAGCAAGGTGTTGCGGGTATAGAGCACCAGGCCGATGGCCACCAGCGAACTGAGCAGGTAAGGATTGTCGTACTGCAGGTTCAACTGGTGATCGGGCAGGAACACGATCGGTCCGCAGATCGCCGTGAGCATGCCCGGCACGGCAAAGCCGAGGAACTGCCGGGCATTGCTGCTCAGGCGCACCGGCAAGCGCGGTTCGAGAAACACATAACGGTTGAGGAACACCAGCAGCCCCATCCCGAAAATCACCGCCCAGACCATCATTCGCGCCCCCGATACAGCTTGTTGCAGAGAAATCCCGCCGTCATTCCCGCCAGCCCTGACAACACCAGGGCCGAACCCAGCTGCCAGTAGCTGAACAGCACCGAACAGAACAACGACACGGCCACGCAGACCACCGTGGGGACATTGCGCACCACCGGGGTGATCAGGGCGATAAAGGTCGCCGCGATAGAGAAATCCAGCCCCAGGTGCTCAAGACCGGGAATGCTGCGACCCAGCACGATCCCCGCCAGGGTGAACAGGTTCCAGGCGATATAGAACGTCAGCCCTACCCCCAGCGCATACCAGCGGTTGAACTGTTGCTTGTCGTGCTGGCTGGTCAAGGCGAACAGTTCGTCGGTCAGCAGGAAGCCCAAGCCGACCCGCCAGCGGCCGGACAATGGGGAAATCACCGAACGCATGCTCATGCCGTACAACAGGTGTTGCGAGGTCAGCAGCGCGGTGGTGAGCAGGATCGAGAAAATCCCGGCACCGCCCTTGAGCATACCGATCGCCACCAGTTGCGCGGCGCCGGCAAACACGATGCTGGACAAGCCCTGGCCTTGCAGCGGCGTCAGGTTGGCCTCGATGGCCATGGAGCCGGCCAGCAATCCCCAGGGCGCGGTCGCCAGGGACAACGGCATGATAGCCACGGCGCCGCGCAGGAAGGCGGCGCGAGGTAACAGATGATCGGACATAAGACTCGGGCACAAAGAAAAAGACGCTGACTTTGCCAGCCCGCCGCGCGTCTGTCTTGAACATTTGTGCACAACCGGGCACTTGAGCAGCGCACCGAATCGAGCACCGCCCAGGTATCCCGGAGCGATCAGCGAATCGGTGGCACGCGCACCGGCCCTTGCCGGCATTGGTTCCTGACGCCTTTGCCGCACTCGCCAAAGCCCAGGTCCTTGGTCAGGCACACACGCACCTCGGCCAGTTCAGGGCCACTGCAACGCACCGTCACCCCACCCTCCGGTATCCCCGGATTGCTCTGGCGGAACAGTTGGACGATCTGGTCGGCGGAGTATTCGCGTGGCGTCGTCGAGGGTTGCAGGGCGGGTGGAACCACCACTGTCCCCAGCGCCTTGTCGGCTGCATTCAGGTAGCCCGAAGCGCCCAAGCCACTGCAGGTGCCGTGTTTGTCCCATTCATGTTCCAGCAGTTTGCCCGAGGGAAACAGCGTGAGGCCCTGTTGCCGCTCCTGCTGCGTCAGGGGTGTCAGTGGCGGGCAGGATTGTGGCCAGCCGCCTTTGGCATACTGCGGCCACAAGCCATGGAGCACAAAGCCATAACCCTTGCCGCTGCACTGCTGATCGTTGGCATGAGTCAGACAGAAGGTCGGCGACCAGGACAAGGTCAGCAGGTAATAATCGAAGACACCCGCCACCGACTCGGTCTGCTGCCTCGATTGCCGGGCTTCGCTGAGACCTGCATGGCCCATCGTCAAGACGACGAGCAAGGCGACTACAGAAGATAATTTCATTGGTTTTCCTATCCCATAGGGCGCCATCATGGCGCTCAAAACAGCGTAACCATAGCTTCAGATCAAGATCCGGCCTTAACAAGGCCTGTCAAATTCCAGCAAAAAACAGTAATATTATTCACTTTTTTCAGGCATCGCCGCGCCGTCCAGGCGCACGTCGCAAGAGACGTAGTCGCTCTAGGGAGCAGTGTTTCATGAGTATTCGCAACATCCGCAAGAAAGTCGTCTCCGCCCTTTGGACCCTGGCTGTGCTCTTGCTGATCTACTGCTTTCCGAAAACCGTCCTCGGCTTTCTGCTCCTGGTTGGGGTCTGCGGTGTCTATGACTTCCTGCGCAACGGTATCTACACCGCCGAACTGGCGAAGAAGTACTTTATCGGCAACGGTCGTAACACCTGGGTACTGTCGCCCTTCAACTCGCTGTTCGACCTGATCAGCAAGCCCAATCGCGGCGTCTACAAGATGCAGGACCTGCCAGAGGACTGCCAGCGCGACCTGCAGCAGGTCATCGACAAGGCAATGAGCCACAAGGACGAGATCATCGAGTATCTCGATTCGCGGATGGCGGAAAACCGCCGCGGTATGCTGTTCTTCCAGTGGTACGGACGCAAGATCGACACCGAACTGGACATCTCGGAACTCCAGCAGAAGTTCCCCTACGTCAAGACCGTGGGCGTGTCGGTCTTCAATGAGAACCGCTCGACATCCTTCCACTTCGGCCCGCTGCGCATGATGTTCCGTGTGCTCTACAACATGGCTCCGGCGCCGCACCATGAAGGCGTCTATATCCAGTGCCGCAAGCAGAAACACTACTGGCATGACGACCCGCTGTTCATTTTCGATGACACGCTGCTGCACGCCTCTTTCAACAAGAACGACGCCAAGCGTTACTGCCTGTTCATCGATATCGTCCGCCCGTCCTACGCCCCGCGCATTATCAGCGGCGCGATCGCGGCGTTCGCCAGCGCGGCGTTCACCCTGCGCCAGGGCTTCTACAAGAACTGGAAGGTCATCAAGTAACAACGGCTGGAGGTTGCGTCGCGCCTTCCAAGCTGCGCGGCCAAACCCGGCAATAGCCTTGAGGGGCTGGATTGACCAGCCCCTCAAGTGCCCACCTCAACCCCGCAGGACGCGGGCGCTGATTCAGGCCTGGATCAGCTTGGCAATCGCCACGTCCGGGCTGACGTCGGCCTCGTAATCCACACCTTCGACCCCGAAACCGAACAGACGCAGGAACTCGGCCTTGTAGCCGGCAAAGTCCGTCAGTTCGTTGAGGTTTTCAGTGGTGACCGCATCCCACAGCTTCGCCACCTGCGCCTGGACTTCCGGCTGCAGTTCCTTGTAGTCGGCACGCAGGCGGCCGTCTTCGTCAAGGATCGGGGTCGGCGAGTACAGGCTATCCTTGTACAGGCCATAGACCTGCTCGATGCAACCTTCGTGGGAGCCCTGCTCCTTCATCACCTTGAACAGCAACGACAGGTACAGCGGCATGATCGGGATCGCCGAGCTGGCCTGGGTGACCACGGCTTTCAACACCGAAACCCGTGCGTCGCCGCCCTTGGCAGCCAGGCGCTCACGAATTTTCAGGACCTTCTGGTCCAGGTCCTTCTTGGCCGCGCCAATGGAACCGTTCCAGTAGATGTCGTGGGTCAGCTTTTCGCCCAGGTAGGTGAAGGCGGTGGTTTTCGCGCCGTCAGCCAGCACACCGGCCTCGTCCAGGGCATCGATCCACAGCTGCCAGTCTTCGCCACCCATGACCTTGACGGTACCGTCGATCTCTTCCTGGGTCGCCTCGGCCAGCGTGGTGACGTTGACCTCTTCCTTATCGGTGTTCAGGCCACGCTGGGTGACCGACTTGCCGATCGGCTTGAGCGTCGAGCTGTAGACTTCACCGGTTTTCGGATCGGTACGACGCGGCGCCGCCAGGCTGTAGACCACCAGGTCGATCTTGCCCATGTCGCGCTTGATGGTCTCGATGGTCAGGCGCTTGACCTCATCGGAGAAGGCATCGCCATTGATGCTCATGGCGTACAGGCCTTTCTCTTCGGCAAACTTGTGGAACGCGGCGCTGTTGTACCAGCCGGCGGTGCCGAGCTTGCCTTCGTCGCCTTCGCGCTCGAAGAACACGCCCAGGGTGTTGGCACCGCAACCGAAGGCCGCGGTGATGCGTGCCGCCAGGCCGTAACCGGTGGATGCACCGAGCACCAGGACGTTCTTCGGTCCGTCGCTGACCGGGCCTTGCTGGGTGACGTAGTCAATCTGTTGCTTGACGTTGGCTTCACAACCCACTGGGTGGGTGGTCACACAGATAAAGCCACGAACGCGTGGTTTGATGATCATAAGGTTCCCTTTTTTCATAGGCCGATATCGACACTGACGGTAAGCAGCGTCGCGGATTCTAGTCATAGACGTTCAAAAAGCCGATGCGTCACTGCTTTTACAACACAGGCCCGCGCGGGGAAAGCAAATTCCCTTGCCATGTATCGCCTGGACCTTGATTAGCCGTTGTGCGCACAACATTCTAGCGCCCACCTCCGCCAGCGAAGCCTGATCGATCATGAGCGCCACGCCCTCCGCCGAAACCGATAGTGACGTCTACAAGACCCTGCTCGAATCGACCAAGGCCATTCCCTGGCGGATCGACTGGCAAACCATGACCTTCAGCTACATCGGCCCGCAGATCGAGACCCTGCTCGGCTGGACGCCGGACAGTTGGGTCGGGGTCGATGACTGGGTGGCGCGCATGCACCCGGATGACCGCGAATACGTGGTGAACTTTTGTGTGTCGCAGTCCAAGGCCGGCGTCGACCACGAAGCCGACTACCGGGCGCTGACCCGCGACGGGGAATACGTCTGGATCCGCGATGTGGTGCATGTGGTACGCAAGGACGGCGAAGTCGAGGCGCTGATCGGCTTTATGTTCGATATCAGCGAACGCAAGAAAACCGAGGAACACCTGATCCGCCTGCAAAAGCAGTTGGAAGAGTATTCGTTCCAGGACGGCCTGACCGGCATTGCCAATCGCCGCATGTTCGACACCGTGCTCGCCCGGGAGTGGGAGTATGCCCAGCGCAATCAACTGCCGTTGTCGCTGATCATCCTGGATATCGATTTTTTCAAGCAGTACAACGACCACTACGGGCATATCAAGGGTGACGAAGCCCTGCGACAAGTGGCCCAGACCCTGTCCCAGGCGACCAATCGGCCACGGGACTTCATCGCCCGGATCGGCGGCGAAGAGTTCATCTGGCTATTGCCCGAAACACCGGCGGACAAGGCCCGGCAGGTGGCGGAGAAGTGCCTGCAACTGATTCGCCAGCAGCAGATCATCCATGAAAAATCAGCGATTTCCGACCTGCTGAGCCTCAGCCTTGGAGTTGGCACCACACGCCCCGCCATCGATGAACCGGCACTGGAGTTTGTCGAGAAGGTCGATGAGTTGCTGTACCGGGTCAAGCGCAACGGCCGCATGGGGGCCGAATACGGCAACTTCAGCGACTGATTGATGTAGCGAGCGGGCTTGTCGGTACGCCGCTGGAGTGCAAGGCGCCCCTGAAAACCTGCGCAGCGGATACCTCACAGGCGGGCTGAATGCAGGCTCACTTGAATAACTACTGATACAATTTCGCAGATTTGTATCAATAATGACTATCAATACAGCTGATAAGCCATCATTCATCGACAGTGGTACTGTTCGCGCCGATGGCAACGTTATGCCTCAACTATTCTCCGGCCACTTGCCGGGAACAGTCACTGAGTCATCTCGACTTCATCATCCCTTTGGTAAGTTTTAGCTACTGCACTTTGTGTTCTGCACGTTGTGCGGTAGCTTTTTTTAGGGTTGTTTCAGGCCTTGGACTTGATGCCTTCAAGGAATTCTTTGTGGGCGTTGTTTTTTCATTGCATCGGGAACAACGATGGTATCCGCCCTACCACTTCGCGGTCCGACCAAACGCCGACAGACACCAGAGTGGAAACGGCAAGGTCACCAGTAACAGCAACCAGAGCAAGGCATAGACCGCATCCACCCCTTCGTTCTGCAGGTTGACGAACAACTTGACCGGAATGCCCTGGGGAAAATAGGCAAAGACCATGACGATGCCGAATTCGCCGATCACCCGTACCCAGACAATCGCCAGCCCGGCGGCCAGCGCGCGGGCCGCCAGGGGCAAGGTGACGCGCCACAGCACCTGGGCGCCCGAGCAGCCCAGGCCACGGGCGGCTTCTTCCAGGGATAATGGCACCGCTTCGAAAGCCGAACGCGCCGCCAGGACAAAATAGGAAAGCCCGCCATACAACTGGGCCAGGACAAAGGCCGGGGCATTGTTGCTCAGCGAAACACCCAACCGCGCCAGCGGCTCACCCAGGGTGCTGTAAGGACCGTAGGTCGAAACCAGCAGGATTCCCATGGCCAGCGGCGGTGTCAGCAACGCGATCAGCACCAGCGATTCCACTCCACGCTTGAAAACCGAGCGCGTCCGCGCCAACCAGCGGGCCAACGGCAAGCCCAGCAGCACAATCAGCCCGCTGGAAACCACACTCAAACTCAGCGACACCCCCAGGGCACTCCAATCGCCATAGGCAAGTTGCAGATGACCCCAGTCGGTTTCCCGGGCCAATGCCAGAAACGGCAGGCCCAGCAACAAGCCCGCCGGCACGCAGAGCCAGGTCGAAAGCCGGTGGCTCACCGTCGAGCCCCTCAGTTGACCAGCGCCTCGCCCTTGGGCTTGCCATAACCGTTGTGGGCAAACAGCGCCTGGCCTTCGGCCGACTGCAGGAAGGCGACAAACGCCTTGGCCTGTGCAGGATTCGGCGCGTTCTTCAGCACCGCCGCATAGAACACCAGCGGTTGCGGATGCAGGACCTGATCCTTGCCGCTCTTGTCCTTGAGACTGAGGCTGACCGTGTCGTACCAATCCTTGGCGAACTGCGGGTTGCTCAGATTGATCTCGTCCGGCAGCGCCACATAGGGCAACCCCGCCGACAAGGTCGCACTCTCGTAACCCGAGGCCGCGTCCACCTGTCCGGCCTCCAGGCGAGTCAGCAACCCGCCTTCGCCAAAGACCTGGACCGGGTTCTGCACTTCGCCGAGGATCCGCTGGGCCAGGCCGGGCTGGCGGTAATATTTCTCGGCCAACTGCATCGCGAAGACAATGTTCTGCCCTTGTGGATCGGTCGCCGCATCGGTGCGCCCGAAGCGCAGTCCCGGCTTTTGCATCACCTGCCACCAGGGTTCGCTGGCATTGGCCGCCTGGCTGGCTTCGAACGCCTTGGCGAACGAGCTCTTGGGGTTGTAGGCAATCACCATGCGCGTGCTGGCCACAGGCACGGCTTCATCCACCAGGCCGGCCTGGCGGAGAATATCGATAGGGCCCGGGGTGATCGAGACGAACACATCCGCCACCACTTTCTTCGACGCCAACAGCCGCGCCAGACCATAGGCGCCCTCGCCCTGCCCCTGATAGGTCAGTTGGTGCTTCTGGGCAAATGCCGGCCCCAGGGACTTGTCCATGACCACGCCCATGGAGCCGGCATAGGTAACGTGCAAGGTCTGCGCCGCCTGGACCGCCAGGGACATCGACAATGCCAGCCCGCTCAATGCCATTTTCCACAGGTACTTGCTCATGCTGCCGCTCCACCGCTATAGGGTCATGTATATAGCGGCGCAGCCTAATGCCCCGCATAGAGGCAGGGAACCGGGTTGGACCGGGAAAAGGCGATATTGGGACTTGGCCGCTATCTTTTGTCCGTTAGCCTTGGCCGGCGACCTGATCGTCCGACGCTTGGGACGGGGACGATCAAAAGCCGGACGCTGAGGTTAAAAGCCGAGAGCAGGTCAGCTCCCCTCGTTGCAGCGGTCGGAGAACTTGCGGTAGTCGAGGACATGCTCCTGGCTCTGGGAGTCGAGGTAGGTCATCCGGGCGTTGACGACACTGCAGGCGACGCCGTCGCCCTCGCTGATGGACAACACTTTGCGGACATCCAGGTGGCTGCCGTAGGTGTAGGTCTCAGGCTGCACCTGGGATTCGGCACGGGCCGACAACGTACAGATATTGAGGGCGGCAAAAAGGCAGGCGGCGTAGAGGGTTTTGCTGTTCATGGTGGATTCCTGTCGGTTCAAGGCTGGGTTGTTCAGTGAGGCCGAGGTGATCTGCATCGCCTCGATGGAGCTCATTGAACGCCCTTGAGGTATCCCGAATGTGTCGCCAACCGGCCGCCGTTAAAGCCCAAGTGTCCCAAGGGCCCTGAGATACAGATCGATACAAAACCCTCGCCCAAGAGCCGGCACTACCCCGCCACTGCCAGGCGTTTTTGCATACCTGTGTATCCGTAGCTCACCAGATACACTGCAATACAAAGGCCCGATGCCAGCCACCACAGCCCTCGCTAGACTGTGCCCTAAACCAACATTGACGGAGCTCGGCCCCATGGATCATGTCGATCACATCCTGATCGTGGACGATGACCGCGAGATCAGAGAGCTGGTGGGCAACTACCTCAAGAAGAACGGCCTGCGCACCACCGTGGCCGCCGATGGCCGGCAGATGCGCGCCTTCCTTGAAACTACGCCGGTGGACCTGATCGTGCTGGACATCATGATGCCCGGCGACGACGGCCTGTTGCTGTGCCGTGAACTGCGCGCCGGCAAGCACAAGGCCACGCCGGTACTGATGCTGACCGCGCGCAGCGACGAAACAGACCGCATCATTGGCCTGGAAATGGGCGCCGACGATTACCTGGTCAAACCCTTCGCCGCCCGCGAGCTGCTGGCCCGAATCAACTCGGTGCTGCGCCGTACACGGATGCTGCCACCCAACCTGATCGTCACCGAAAGCGGTCGACTGCTGGGCTTCGGGCGCTGGAAGCTCGACACCAGCGCCCGCCACCTGCTGGATGAAAACGGTACTCTGGTGGCCCTCAGCGGCGCCGAATATCGCCTGTTGCGGGTGTTTCTCGACCATCCGCAGCGGGTCCTGAACCGCGACCAGTTGCTCAATCTCACCCAGGGCCGCGACGCCGACCTGTTCGACCGCTCCATCGATCTGCTGGTGAGCCGCTTGCGCCAACGGCTGCTGGACGATGCCCGCGAGCCGGCCTATATCAAGACCGTGCGCAGTGAGGGTTATGTGTTCTCGCTACCGGTGGAAATCCTCGGTGCAACCCAATGAAACCGTTTCTGCGCTGGCCGCGCACGCTGGGCTCACGTCTGTCGCTGATCTTCCTCGCCGGGCTGGTCCTCGCCCAGGCGCTGTCCTTCGGCGCGCAGTCCTACGAGCGCTATCAAAGCGCCAAGAGCGCCATGCTCGGCAACCTGGAAACCGATGTCTCGACCTCCATCGCCATTCTTGAACGACTGCCGGCAAACGAACGCGAAAGCTGGCTGCCGCGCCTTGAACGGCACAACTACCGCTACCTGCTGAATGAAGGGGTTCCCGGCATCCCCATGCAAGCGGATGAAGTGCCGATCGCCGTACCCTCGCTCAAAGAGGCCATCGGACGTGACTACCTGCTGACCTTCAGTGACATCCCCGGCCCGCGCAAACACTTCCAGGCCCACCTGAAACTGCGTGACGGCAGCCCGCTGACCCTCGACGTCACCCCGTCGGTCATGCCCATGTCGCCCTGGTTGCCGTTTGTCCTGCTGGGCCAGTTGCTGCTGATGCTCGGCTGCGCCTGGCTGGCGGTGCGCATTGCCGTACGCCCGCTGACGCGCCTGGCCCATGCCGTGGAAAACCTCGACCCCAATACCCACGGTGTACACCTGGACGAAGCCGGTCCGACCGAAGTGGCCCACGCGGCGGCGGCCTTCAATGCCATGCAGGCGCGTATCGCCACCTATCTCAAGGAACGCATGCAACTGCTGGCGGCGATTTCCCATGACCTGCAAACCCCCATCACCCGCATGAAGCTGCGGGCCGAGTTCATGGACGACTCCACCGAGAAGGAAAAGCTCTGGCAGGACCTGAGCGAAATCGAACACCTGGTGCGTGAAGGCGTGGCCTATGCCCGCAGCGTGCATGGCGCCACCGAAGCCAATTGTCGCATCGACCTCGACGCCTTTCTCGACAGCCTGGTCTTCGACTATCAGGACACCGGTCAAGCCGTGGAGCTGATCGGCAAGAACGGCGGGCTGATCGATACCCGCCCCCATGCCCTGCGACGCGTATTGGTCAACCTGGTGGACAACGCGTTGAAATTCGCCGGCAGTGCGCAGATCGTGATCACCACCCGGGAAAACCGACGGCTGTCGATCCTGGTCCTGGACCGCGGCCCGGGTATCGCCCAGGCGGAACTGGAGGAAGTACTCAAACCCTTCTACCGCGTGGAAAGCTCGCGCAACCGCAGCACCGGCGGGACCGGCCTGGGCCTGGCCATCGCCCAGCAACTGGCGACCGCCATGGGCGGCACACTGACCCTGAGCAATCGTGACGGCGGCGGGCTGTGTGCGGAACTTGAGCTGGACGCCAGCTTGAATTGAGTACCGGCGACACGCCTACGGGTTTCGCGACGCGTTAAAATCCTGCAAGCTGAACCGACCGGCACCAACCACCTGGGTGCCCGATTTAGCTATGCTAGGAACACGCGTGCGCGCGAAGCCTTTCTGGTGCAGCCGGCGCCTTAGCAGCCCGGCGACATCGCCTTGATGGAATAAAGCATGACCCAACGATCGGTAATCAACGCCTCGGTTAGCCCCAAGGGCAGCCTCGAAACCCTTTCCCAGCGTGAAGTGCAGCAACTGAGCGAAGCCGGCTCCGGCAGCATCTATACGTTATTTCGCCAGTGCGCCCTGGCCATCCTCAACACCGGCGCCCATGTCGACAATGCCAAGACCATTCTCGAAGCCTACAAGGACTTCGAGATCCGTATTCACCAGCAGGATCGTGGTGTCCGCCTGGAACTGCTGAACGCTCCGGCCGACGCCTTCGTTGATGGCGAAATGATCGCCAGCACCCGCGAAATGCTCTTCAGTGCCCTGCGCGATATCGTCTACACCGAGAATGAGCTGGAAAGCCAGCGCATCGACCTGGACAGTTCCCAGGGCATCACCGACTACGTTTTCCACCTGCTACGCAACGCCCGCACCCTGCGCCCCGGCCTGGAGCCGAAAATGGTCGTATGTTGGGGTGGTCACTCCATCAGCACCGAGGAATACCAGTACACCAAGAAGGTCGGTCATGAGCTGGGCCTGCGCAGCCTGGATATCTGCACCGGTTGCGGTCCCGGCGTGATGAAAGGGCCGATGAAAGGCGCGACCATTTCCCACGCCAAGCAACGCATCACCACCGGCCGCTACCTGGGCCTGACCGAGCCGGGGATCATCGCCGCCGAGGCGCCGAACCCGATCGTCAACGAACTGGTGATCATGCCCGATATCGAGAAACGCCTTGAGGCGTTCGTGCGGGTGGGCCACGGCATCATCATCTTCCCGGGCGGTGCCGGTACAGCCGAAGAGTTCCTCTATCTGCTCGGCATCCTGATGCACCCGGACAACCACGAACTGCCGTTCCCGGTAATCCTGACCGGCCCGCGCAGCGCAGAAGCCTACCTTCAGCAACTGAATGCTTTCGTGGTCGCGACCCTGGGTGAAAAAGCGCAGAAGCACTACGAAATCATCATCGACAACCCAGCCCAGGTGGCCCGGCAGATGGCCCACGGGTTGAAGGCGGTCAAACAGTTCCGTCGCGAACGCAACGACGCCTTCCACTTCAACTGGCTGCTGAAGATCGATGGCGGCTTCCAGCACCCGTTCGATCCGACCCACGCCAACATGGCGAGCCTCAATCTCAGCCGCAGCCTGCCCCCCCACGAACTGGCGGCCAACCTGCGCCGGGCGTTTTCCGGGATCGTCGCCGGCAACGTCAAGGACAAGGGCATCCGCCTGATCGAGGAGCACGGCCCCTACGAGATCCATGGCGATGCGGCGGTAATGCAGCCGTTGGACAAGCTGCTCAAGGCCTTCGTTGAGCAACACCGCATGAAGCTTCCCGGTGGCGCGGCCTATGTGCCTTGCTATCGCGTCGTGAGCTAAACCCGCGACAACGATCTGTTTGTACCTGCCGAACCGGTGCAAGCAGATCGCCCTCCTGCGGCCAACACATCGTCCCTGTAGGACCTGTCCAGAAAACATCTGGGAAACGTAAGCAGGCCCGAAAACCCCATTGAACTTCACAGCAAAACCCCTCAATCTTGACCCACAACATCAGTGCAACTATATTTAGTTGCAGCAAGGAGGCTTGGTGTCCAAGAATGAAAAATTGCTCGCTAAACTGCTCAACCCATGGTCGACCTTTACCTGGACGGAGTTGGTCACACTACTGGGCCACTTTGGCTATCGCCGGCTCGAAGGCTCAGGTAGCCGGGTCAAGTTCGACAACGGCAACCCGCAGGCAGCGATCAACCTGCACAAACCTCATCCGGGCAACGAGCTGAAAACCTATATCAAGCGTCAGGTGATTGATCACCTGCGTTCAGGAGGACTGATTTCGTGAGTAATCAGATGCATTACAAGGGCTATTACGGCTCCATCGAGGCCAGCGTCGAGGACAACTGCCTATTCGGCAAGCTCCAGTTCATCCGTGCGTTGGTGAGTTATGAGGGGCAAACCGTGGCGGAACTGGAAGCGGCGTTCAAGGAAGCCGTTGACGACTATCTCGACACCTGCAAACAGTTGAACCAGGCCCCCGAGATGCCTTGCAAGGGCTCATTCAACGTGCGCGTGGGTCACGATCTCCATCTGGCCGCCGCGTTGACCGCGACGCGCCAGAAGGTGACCCTCAATGACCTGACCCGTCAGGCCCTGAGCGAGTATCTGCTGCAGCATGCCTGATCGATTCAGGCAGAGGCCCTTGAGCGGGTTTCAGCGCGTCGCGACCACAAACAACCTGGGAAACGGCAACAGCACCGTTCCGTCGGCGAGCGCCGGGTAAGCCCCGGTGATCGCCGTCAGGTAAGCCTCCAGAAATGCCGCTTTCTGCACCTCATCCAACGGTGCCAGGTACGGCCGCAGCGCCGAACCCTTGAACCACTCCACCACGGCGGCGTGACCACCGGCCAACGGATGGTGATAGGTGGTGCGCCAGACATCCACGTGACTGCAATGCGGGCGCAACAGTTCGTAATAGAAACTCGCGTCGTGCCGCGGCGGATGGCGAACCGTCGCGATCTTGTCCGCCCACGGTCCGTTGGCGGCCACTTCGCGCACCAGCCGGTGCGATGGCTCCTGCATATTGTCCGGGGTCTGCACCGCCAGGCTGCCGCCAACCGCCAACTTGCTCAGCAGATGGGGGTAGAGCGTGGCGTGATCCGGCACCCATTGCAACGAGGCATTGGCCAGGATCACATCGAAGGTCTGGTCCGGGTTCCAGGTGGCGATATCGGCGAGCTCAAAATTCAACGCGGGCAGACGTTCCCGGGCACTGACGAGCATATCGTCGGAACTGTCCATGCCGGTGACCCGCGCCTCGGGAAAACGCTGGGCCAGGACTTCGGTGGAGTTGCCCGGGCCGCAACCCAGGTCGACGGCCACAGCGACCGTGCCAGTAGGGATGGCGGCCACCAGATCGCGGACGGGGCGGGTACGTTCTTCTTCAAATGTCGAATACTGCTTGGCTGACCAGGTCATCACGCTTCCTCTTGTGTGTGGGGAGTGAGTACAAGCGTAGGTTTTGCACGTCATGATGACAAATGCTAATAATGACAAGCTGCCATACTAGAAAGGTATTGAAATGCTTGAGCTGCGTCGCTTGCACGCGTTTGTCGTGATCGCCGAAGAAGGTCATATCACCCGGGCGGCGGAGCGTCTGCATATGCAGCAACCGCCCCTCACCCGCCTGCTCCAGAAGCTGGAGGCCGAGATGGGCGTGGCCTTGATGGAACGCCTGCCACGGGGTGTTCGTCCGACCACGGCGGGATTGGCGTTACTGGAAGAAGCCCGTGCCGTGCTGGCGCGGGCCGAGGGCGTGACCGAAGTCGTGCGCCGCGCTGCCCGGGGTGAGCAGGGGCGGCTTGGTATCGGCTTCACCAGTTCGGCGGCGCTGCACCCGTTTGTGCCGGGCGTGCTGCGGCATTTTCGCGAGGCCTTTCCCGGGGTGTCAGTCGTCCTTGAAGAGGCCGGTACTGGTGAGCTGATGGACGCATTGGTGCACGAACGCCTGGATGCCGCCTTCGTGCGCTCGCCCTTGAGCGGCACCCCGACCCTGCAGGCCGAACCGATCCTGGTCGAACCGATGTTGCTGGCACTGCCGATGGATCATCCCCTGGCACAGGACACCCGCATCCCCCTGCCCTTGTCGGCACTCGCCGGCGAAGCCTTTGTGCTGTATCGACGCCGGGTGGGACTGGGGCTTTACGACGCCATTCTGGTGGCATGCCGTGAAGCGGGATTCAGCCCACAGGTGATTCAGGAAGCCCCACGCATGGCCGCCACCCTGAGCCTGGTTGCGGCCGGCCTGGGAGTTTCCATCGTCCCGGCCTCGATGCAGCGTCTGCGTGGCGATGGCATCGCCTATCGCGTGTTGTCACAGTGCCCGGGACTGATCGCACCGCTGCACCTGGCCACCCGCGCGGGTGATAGCTCGTCGGTGTTGCGGCGATTTCGGGAGTTGGTGATCGAAGCGGCGTCGCTGGAGAACCCATCAGCGCCAATCTGAAAGCACTGGCACTTTCAATGAGCCGGCACTTACCGGATTCTATTCAGTAGCGCGTTTTCCGAGCTGTCGGAACGTACCCACGCCGTACCTCCCGCATGAGTCATTTCAGGAATCAACGCGCAAATTGGCATTGGCCCGTTGCAGAAAGTCCACAAACCGTTCCACTTCCTCGTCACTGAAACCCGTCAGTGCCTTGATGTTGCCCTCCCACAGAATCTCTTTCGCCTGCGGTATCCGGGCGAGCGCCAACTCGGTCAACTCCACGATCTGGATGCGCTTGTGCTCGGGATCGGGCCGGCGGCGGATCAGTTGATCGCGCTCCAGACGGACCAGGGTCTGGGCCATCGAAGGTTGTTCGACCTGCAACAAGCGCGCGAGCTCAGCCTGGGTCCGCGCGTCTCCCCGCTGTAGCGCTCCCAACACCGGCATGCTGGCCATGCCGATGCCCAGCGGGCGCAAACGCACCTCGGCCTGGCGGATCAACTCCTGCGATACCCGCTTGATCAGGAAGGACGGCACCCGGTTCAGCTCTGAATAGTTCATGTTGCGACCCCTTGTCATAGGCACCTATGCTAATTCATCATAGGTGCCTATGACAAACCGCGCTCTGGAATGACACCATGGTCTCGAATCCACGTATCGCCATCGTCGGCGCCGGCCTCGGCGGCTTGATGCTCGCTCGCATGCTGTACCTCAAGGACGTGCCTTTCCTGATCTTCGAGCGCGACGAATCCGTCTCGCACCGGCCACAGGGCGGCATGCTCGACCTGCACGTGGAAACCGGCCAATACGCGCTACGCCTGGGCGGGGTGTTCGAAACCTTTCAGCGATTCGCCCGCTACGAAGACCAGGGCCTGCGGCTGTTCGACCAGCACGGCACCTTGCTGCTGGAAAAGGCCGATGCGGCCAGCGGCGACCGCCCCGAAATCGATCGCGGCCAGCTCAGGGAATTGCTGCTGGAGTCGATCCCGGAAGACACCTTGCGCTGGGGTCATACCCTCAGGGAGGCCAAGCAACAGGACGATGGCTATACCGAACTGCATTTCGATAACGGCCTGAAGCAGCGCTTTGAACTGGTGGTCGGTGCCGACGGGGCCTGGTCGAAAGTCCGTGCGCTGGTCTCGGCAACACAGCCAGCCTTTTCCGGGCTCACCCTGCATGAACTGTCGATCCCCGATGCCGAGGCGCGTTATCCAGAGGTCGCGCAACAGGTGGGGCACGGCATGTTGATCGCCAAGGGCAAGTGCCAGACGATCTTTGCCCAACGCAATGCCAACGCCCATATCCGCGTCTATGCCGCCTTGCACCGGCAGGCGACAGCGCACGAAGTAAAAACCAGGACCGACCTGCTCCACGACTTCAAGGACTGGGACACTTCCTTGCTGCAACTGCTTCATGTAGCGGACGAACCTGTGCGCCCCTGGCCGGTGCATGTGCTGCCGATCGGCCATCGCTGGGAACACCGTGACGGTGTCACCCTGCTGGGCGATGCCGCGCACCTGATGCCACCCGCTGGCGAAGGCGCCAACCTGGCTCTGCGCGACGCGGTGGACCTGGCCGATGCGCTGCTGGACGACCAGGACTGGAAAGCCGCGGTTCGAGCCCATGAACGGGTGATGTTCGAACGTGCCGCCCTGGCCGCCGCCGAGGCCGAAAGAATGATGATGGTTGACTCGACCGAAGAAAATCTGGAACTGATGAAAAGCCATCTGGCCGCCGAAGCATAAGTCACACTCGATCGACATCGGCGATTGACAAACCCAGCGTCAACTTTTAAAAATGGACGCCTGATCCAGGGTGTAAAACAAATATGTACGCAACGCTCAACCTCATTGCTGTCGCCGTTGGCTTGAATGCCAAGGCTCCGGCATGCGTTGCGTTTGCCCCTAAATCTAAGAAACAGTCGCTCATGTGACCGGGGCGCGCTGTCCCGTCAGATGAGCTGACAGGACATTGAGCGCGACGACGGGTCACCCCTCCTCTTCTCCCAACTTCCTTCTACGCTTCTGACGGTGACGACACGGTCAACCATCAGGAGAAAGTGCATGTCATCGTTTCAAGGTATCTGGGTTCCCCTCGTCACGCCGTTCGTGGACCAGGCCATCGACTTCGTCGCCTTGCGGCGGCTGGTCGTTCATCTGCTGGACAGCGGCGTCGACGGGATCGTGGTCTGCGGCACCACCGGGGAGGCCGCCGCACTGGGCAAACATGAACAGCTGGCGGTGCTGGATACCGTGCTGGAGCTGGTCCCGCCACAACAGGTGGTGATGGGCCTGGCCGGCAACAACCTCAGCGAACTACTGCAATTCCAAAGCGAGATACTCAAACGTCCCCTCGCCGGTCTGCTGGTGCCCGCGCCCTATTACATCCGCCCGTCCCAGGCCGGCCTGGAAGCGTTTTTCAAGACTGTCGCCGATGCCTCCAGCGTGCCGATCATTGTCTACGACATTCCCTATCGGACCGGCGTGAGCTTCGAGCAAGCGACCCTGCTCAGGATCGTCGCCCATGACAATATCGTCGCCATCAAGGACTGCGGCGGCAACCTGAACAACACCCTGGCGGTGCTGGCCAGCGGCCTGGTCGATGTGCTGTGTGGCGAGGACAACCAGATGTTCAATGCAATGTGCCTCGGCGCAACCGGTGCGATTGCGGCTTCGGCGCATATCCATCCCGAGTTGTTCGTTCAGCTGTACCGGCAGATCCAGGAGCAGCAGCTCGCAGCTGCCAGGACGACATTTTTCCAACTGACGCCGCTGATCCAGGCCCTGTTTGTCGAGCCCAACCCTGGTCCGGTGAAAACCACCCTCGCCCTTCAGGGATTGATTCGTGACGAACTGCGCGCGCCCATGCAAACCAGCAGTGAAGCCACGACCCAGCGTCTGAAAGAGATCCTCTCGACACTCAAGCCCGACGCGCGGTAGAGGCCGGACCGGCGACCCGGGTAGGATATCCGCACTTACGTCATGGATCAGAAAAGGAAGTCGAGATGTTCTACCGGATAGCGGCCGACGGGCTGGTGTCGTTTCACCTGCTGTTCATCCTGTTCCTACTGTTTGGCGGGCTGCTGGTGCTCAAATGGCGCCGGTTGATCTGGCTGCATCTGCCCGCCGCGACCTGGGGCGTGGTCGTTGAAGTCTTTCACCTGGAATGCCCACTGACCCGCTGGGAAAACCTCTTTCGCCAGGCCGCCGGACAAGGTGGTTATGGCGAGGGTTTTATCGAGCACTACCTGATTCAGCTGATCTACCCCGCCGGGCTGACACCAACCCTACAACTTGGCTTTGGCGCCGTGGTGCTACTGCTCAACCTCACGGTTTACCTGCGTTTCTTCAAAACCCGCCGCCTGAAAGCCGCCCTCTAGAGCTCTCGCAGAGGGGCTGCGGCGAAACAGCGCGTTGTGGCCCTTCGGATTGACCGGCTGAAAAAACCACCATATAGTGTGCCAACGCCGAAGAAAAACACTACATGATGTGCCATGCTTCTCCTACGGCACTTTTCATCCCCCTGGAGCGCCAGGGTTTTCCAATGCCTGCTTGTGCCGTGAATCCTGTTGAACGGGAGCTCTAAACACGTGTCTACCTGCCTGACGAACAGGCAGTGAACCAGGCCTACCCACACCCCACACAAGGAACATCCGATGCTCAGCTGGGACGAATTCGACAAGGAAGAAGGCGTAGCCGCCATCAAGGGCGCCAACGCCGGCCACGCCAGCGAAGCCAACATGGACCGCCTCGACAGCGCCGGTGGTGCCGCGGCCCTGGCAGCCCGTGCCGTGACCACTTCCGACTCGGCCGCCATCGCCCGCGCCAAGGCTGCTCTCGACGCCCTGGACGTGGCCGAAGGCCTGGCTGAACTCGAAGGCGCCGCGGCCCGTGTCGCGGTCGATGAAAAGCGCATGATCAACTGCCGCGCCGACCTCAACCAGCTGGTGCCATTCAAGTACGACTGGGCCTGGCAGAAGTACCTTGACGGCTGCGCGAACCACTGGATGCCGCAAGAAGTCAACATGACCGCCGACATCGCCCTCTGGAAAGACCCGGAAGGCCTGACCGACGACGAGCGCCGCATCGTCATGCGCAACCTGGGTTTCTTCTCCACCGCCGACTCCCTGGTGGCGAACAACCTGGTGCTGGCCGTGTACCGCCTGATCACCAACCCCGAGTGCCGCCAGTACATCCTGCGCCAGGCCTTCGAAGAGGCGATCCACACCCACGCCTACCAGTACTGCATCGAATCGCTGGCCATGGATGAAGGCGAGATCTTCAACATGTACCACGAGATTCCTTCGGTGGCGAAAAAGGCCACCTGGGGCCTGAAGTACACCCGTTCGATCTCCGACCCGGAATTCAAGACCGGCACCGTCGACACCGACAAGGAACTGCTGCGCAACCTGATCGCCTACTACTGCGTGCTGGAAGGGATCTTCTTCTACTGCGGCTTCACCCAGATCCTGTCCATGGGCCGCCGCAACAAGATGACCGGCGTGGCCGAGCAGTTCCAGTACATCCTGCGGGATGAGTCCATGCACCTGAACTTCGGCATCGACGTGATCAACCAGATCAAGATCGAAAACCCGCACCTGTGGGATGCCGAGATGAAGGAAGAAGCGACCCAGATGATCCTGCAGGGCACCCAGCTGGAAATCGAATACGCGCGCGACACCATGCC
>Ga0209888_1000428_pt1 | contig 21386 bp, 18 predicted proteins | sample OrgsoiDNA_201059_FD_185807 | JGI IMG/M metagenome (GOLD analysis project Ga0209888, IMG submission 185807) | Permafrost soil microbial communities from the Arctic, to analyse light accelerated degradation of dissolved organic matter (DOM) -... | ecosystem: Environmental > Terrestrial > Soil >...
CAAGCAACAATGGTTGGCGATTCTCTCGGTCGCCGTGGGTGCCTTCGCCTTGGTGACCAGTGAGTTTCTCCCGGTGGGCGTACTCAACGACGTCGCCAGTGACCTGGGCATCAGTGCCGGCCACGCCGGGCTGATGGTTACCCTGCCCGGCATCATGGCTGCCCTCGCCGCGCCATTGCTGTCTGTCGGCATTGGCGCCATGGACCGTCGCTATCTGCTGATCGGCCTGACGCTGATAATGATCATCGCCAACTCGGTCGTGGCCTACGCCAGCGACTTCAGTCTGCTGCTGTTCGGTCGCGTACTCCTGGGCATCAGTATCGGCGGTTTCTGGGCCACTGCCATTGCCCTCAGCGGCCGCCTGGCCCCCAAGGGAGTCGGCGTAGCCCAGGCCACCTCGATCATCATGGTGGGTGTGACATTGGCCACCGTACTGGGTGTGCCCGTAGGCACCTGGCTGAGTGGCCTGATGGGCTGGCGCATGACCTTCCTGGTCACCGCGCTGTTGGGCGTACCGGTGCTGCTGGCGCAGATATTCCTGCTACCGCGGCTCGCTCCGGAAAAGGCCATTCGCATCAGCGACCTGCCGGCCTTGTTCATCAATCCACAATCTCGGGTTGGCTTGATCGCTGTACTGTTGATTGGCCTGGCGCACTTTGCCGCGTACACCTATGTCGCTCCCTTCTTCAAACACAGTTCCGGCTTCGACGGGCCGACTATTGGCTCATTGCTGCTGCTCTATGGCGTGGCCGGGGTAATGGGTAATATTTTCGCCGGTTTCGCCGCCAACCGCAGCGTACGTCACACCCTGTTGCTGGTCGCCCTGATGATCGGCACCAGCACCGCCCTGTTTCCCTACTTCGCCACGGGCATGACCGGCGCAGCGATGCTGATAGCGCTCTGGGGCTTCGCCTTCGGCGCCTTCCCGGCCTGTGCCAGCATCTGGATGTTTGTCGTAGCCCCCAAGGATGTGGAGCGCGGCATGCCGCTCTTCGTCGCCTTGTTTCAGGTGATTATTGCCCTGGGCTCGTTCTTTGGCGGGCAGATCGTCGACCAACTGGGCAGTTCGGTGCTATTGAGCCTTGCGACGGTCCTGGTGGGCTGCGGTTTTGTTACGGTGCTTGTGCTGGGGAGTAACGTCAGTAATAGCTTGGCGACCCAACCCAGCTAACCAGGAAGGTTGCCCGATCGCTGAAACCTCAGCGATCGGGTAATAGGTGTTCCCCGAGTTTGCACGCGTTGGCTGCGCACGCTTTTCTACGCAGGGTTCATATACCATGCTGTCGAAATGGATCAGCAAGGTACCTTTCATTTTGTCCCCAAAGCCCCTCACCGCCCGCGAGGCCTATCAGGTGTTGCGCGACATTGCGCTTGGCATCCGCACCATGTGCCGCCAGGGTAGCCAAAGCTGGACTGAGATCTACTGCGGGCTGATGACCGTCGAAGTCGATGGTTGGATCATCACGTTCTACAACGACTGCGATACCCTCGATTACTGCGTCAGCTGCTATGACCCAGACGGGCGCGCCTACATATTCGACACGTTCCAACGATACGGTACCAACCCCGTGGAGCTTCTAAGCACCTGGGAGCATACTCAGCTGGAAAAGCTACTCAGCGCCTCGTGAGCCTGTCCCAGCGACCGTTTACTAATCGGCAAAATCTCATCATCAATAAGGAGCTGGGCATGCCGGCGGGACACACACCCATTGGAGATCGTCTTTACTTATTTTCGATAGCTGCAGGTGCCCAACACACTGCCGCCTGTACAATCGATGCACACGGAGAGCAGCCCCTTGTCACGGGGACGTTTGCACTCCGACCCGGTCTCACGGTTCGTTTCTATGTCCAACAAGGGGCGACATTAGCTGTAAATATCGGACACAGAAATCCAGACACACCCAACGAGTACTACAACTCCAATGCATTGGAGGCAATTTCAACTGGCGTGGCGAATGCCACTGAAAGCTATACGGGGCCGATAGCCTGTCCCGACTACACCCTTAGAAAAATGCATAAATCTACCAGTGGGCCGCTTGGCGGTCGATGGTCCAACTTCATTGATGAGCGTTCCGTGCGGGATTACACGAGCCTTGAGAGATATATCGATGCTCGGCCAGCCTCAACAGACATCATCACCATTCGCAACCGGGTTGGTAAGTCGGCCCTGACATTGAGTGAGATTATTTCCCTGCTACCACCTGCGTATACAGAGATAAGGTGTTGCTTTTGTCGGAGTAGTCAACTTCCATGGAAAACATCTCCGAAAGAATTTGTCTCAGGCGCAGCAAGACCAGCTCATAAAGGTGGCGGCGTTTACTGATCGGAGTTTACGTAATCCACCCATCCAGTCCGGTCCCTGCCCTCCGCCTTATGCAAAAAAGCAGGTCAGGTGTGTTCCTGATTCACCAAGCTCATTCAAACTCCTGACGATTCTCCGGAGTGATCAGTTTGAACGGTACCCAGATCAACGGTGAGTTCAGGCTCTCTCCCCTGGCCAAACGCAATGCAACCTCCACCGCGCCATTCGCCTGGCCGATGGCGTCCTGGAACACACTCACGGCCATCTTGCCGTCGGCCATCAGTTTCAAACCATCAGGCGTGCCATCAATGCCACCAACCCAATAGTCCTTGGCATCTTTACCGGCCTTTTCCAGCCCCATGATCGCCCCAATGGCCATCTCATCGTTATTGGCGGCGATGATCGAAAAGTCCACGCCCGCCTTGACCCAATCGATGACAATGGCAGCCGCCTGGCTACGCTCCCAGTTACCGACCTTCTTCTGCACCACTTTCATGTTCGGGTATTTGGCGACGACCTTTTCCACGTCTTCGGTGCGCATCAATGAGGACTTGTTGTTTGGGTCCCCCACCAGGATCACTACATTGCCCTTGTAGTTGGCGCGACGGGCCAGCTCTTCCATTTGCAGAGTGCCCGACTCCAGCTCATCGGAACCGACGAATGCTGTCTGCGCCGGCCATTTATCAGGGCCCGGGTTACGGTTGACGAATACCAGCGGGATTTTCGCCGCACTGGCCAAACGCAGCATTTCAGGGGCGCTTTTGGCATTGACCATCGCGACTACTATGGCGTCCACCTTGGAATTGACCAGGTTACGAAACTGGCGCATCTGCAACTCGGCGCTGTCATGACCATCCTCCATGAAGATATCGGCATCCAGCACGGCGGCGTGCTTCTGCACGCCATTGCGCAGGATGGTCTGGAAGTTGTCATCGTATTTGGCCATTGCCACGCCCAACAGCGGTGTGGCGGCCTGGGCCAGGCCGGCGGTAAGAAAACTGATCCCCAAGGCAAGCGTCAACCACTGTTTCATGTTCGGTCTCCCCGGCGTCATACGCTGAAATGATGGAGCAGCTCACGCTGCACCTTGGCCATGTCCGACAGGCCCTGGCTGCTGCTGGCCGTACGCTCGGCCCCCTCGGCGGCCTGTTGGGCGGAGTCGTTGATCTGGGTGACCATGCGGCTGGTTTCCTGCACCGTGGCACTCTGTTCCTCGGTGGCGGCAGCGATCTGGATGTTCATGTCACGGATGGTGCCCACCGCCTCGCCCATCGCCACCAGCAACTCATCGGCACCAGAGGCCAAGGTGACGCAGTTGTTGGATTGCACCTGGCTTTCGTTCATCACTTGCACGGCGGAATGAATCTTGCCCTGCATCTGGCCGATCATTTCCTGGATTTCGCTGGTCGACGCCTGGGTGCGACTGGCCAGTGAACGCACTTCGTCAGCCACCACCGCAAAGCCCCTGCCTTGCTCGCCGGCACGGGCCGCTTCAATGGCGGCGTTGAGCGCCAACAGGTTGGTCTGTTCGGCAATGGTGCGAATCGCATCGACGATACTGTCGATGTTCTGGCCATATTTCTGCAGTTCGTCGGTGACCGCCGAAGCCTTGTTCACCTGCTCGGCCTGCTGGCGGATATTGACGATCGTCTCGGCCACGCGCTGCTGCACCTTGTGGGTCAGCTCGCTGGTGTCGTCCACCGCGCTACGGGTGTCCTGTGCCCGCCGCGCGACTTCTTCGACGGTACTCTCCATCTCGGTCATCGCCGAGGCGGCGGAATGCAGGCGATCTTTCTGTTCATCCACTACCCGTGTGGTCTGCTCGCTGACCACCGCGTTCTCGCTCGCGGACTGGGCCAGGGTATCGGCGGAGCCGATCAGCTCACGGAAGGTGGTCTGCAAGGACTGGGTCAATTCGTTGAGGTAGCCGCCGAGTTCACCGAATTCATCTTTGCGGCTGACATCGAAACGCACCCTCATATCGCCCCGGGTAAGCTGCTTCAACACCTCGCGAAAGGCCGCCAACGGCCGCCGCAGACTGAAGGCCACCCACGTACCGATCACCAAGGCAGCCAACACCGCCAGCACACAGACGATCAACAGCAGGCTGAGACTGTTGCTGATGGTAGCGTCGGCATCGCTCTTCGCCGCGCTGGCCACATCAAGAGACTGGCTACCGAATTCGCCGATCTTGTCCAGAGTGGCCTGCAGGCGGGCTTCCGTCGCCTGGCGTTGTTCGTGAACGTGGTCGGCCAGGGTGGCTTCCTGCTGAAAGGCACGGTACAGCCCATCACTGCCGGTCAGGTCGTTGAGCAAACGGTTGACCATGACCGCGACGATGCGCCCTACCCGAGGGTCAACCTCCAAAAAAGCCTGGACCCGCGAGTTAATCACTTCGTCTTGCAGGTTAAGCAGACGCTGCAAGGTCACGATATCCGGCTTGGCCGCGTGGGCGGCCAGACTGTCGTAGGATTTATTGACTTCCAGCAACAGCTTCTCCGCCGCGGCCAGGTGTTCATCGGCACCGGCACTGCGCTCACGGGCGATATAATCTCGCAGATAGCTGGTCAGCTGGACTCCCTGGCTGCTGCTGTAACCTTGCAACTCGTGGGTCTGGGCAACTTGCGCCACATACTGGCGATGGGTCTCCATCAGGTTCTGTGCCTGTTCGACATAAGCCGAACTGAGTTGGCGTTGTTGAGCCAGGTTGTCGCGTAGCTGCGGGTGATCGCCGATGTAGGTCGGAATACTCTCGAGCAATTGGGTAAAGCGCACCAGGCTGTCGTTGAAGGGCCGCTTACCGTCGTCGATCTGCTTGGGGTCGTTGCTGATCAGAACCGCCAACAGTGCCTGGTTGGCCCTGAGGATATGAACGTAAAGCTCGCTGGCCGCCCGGCTCAACGGCGCGGATTGGCCGGTGATGATAGTCAAGCGTTCGCTGATCGAATGGGTGCTTTGATAGCTGATACCTACCATGGTGAGCAGCACCACCAACAACACGGCAAATCCGCCAATCACTCGCTGAAGAATGGTCATGGCTATCCTCTTTATTTTTGTACGAACTCAAGCCGCGTTGCGCAGAGCACGAGTCTTGCCGGTTTCTCGGTAACCTGGAAGGTTATCGGCGTAGCAATGGTCAACTTTAGGCTCCACTGCCCGGTCCGCCTGTGGAAGAATGGCCACCATTCATTGACAACCCTTTGGCGGTACTGAGGCTCTTCCGCTCAGGACGATACAGTGAGCAAGTTTATGCCAGCACGATTTAAAAAAATAATAATCATCTTGTTTTATGTCATTTTGCAAGGACTCAACCCCGCGTACGCCGCGAATGAGGAGTCTGACGCTAGCAAGATGCCAGAAGCCTCCATGAATGAGCGTGTACTCAATGTTCCCGGTGATCACGAGCGCCCTGTTGCCCTACAACTGACGATCTTGACTCCCAGTGGTCCTGGACCTTTTCCCTTGGTGGTGATGAATCACGGCTCCGACGGCCAAAAAAAGCCGAAGGATAATCCCCGCTATCACCTCACGTTCTCTGCCTATTACTTTCTGTCGCGTGGTTATGCCGTGGCGCTGCCCATGATGCGTGGCTTTGCCGGATCGGGCGGGCAACTCGAGCACCATGGTTGCGACTTTATAGCGACCGGTCTCAATAATGCCGAAGACATCCGCTCAGTCATTCAATATATGACGGCGCAGCCCTATATCGATGGTCACCGCATTGTTGTTGCAGGGCAAAGCTTTGGTGGCTTCAACACATTGGCACTCGGCACGCTCAACATCCCCAACGTCAAAGGCTTGATCAACTTTGCAGGGGGGCTCAAGGAGTCTGACTGTGCCACCTCTGAGCAGAGCATGGCCGTTGCTGCTGCCTACAACGGCGCCCATACCAGCATTCCGTCGATCTGGTTTTATGGCAGCAATGACAAGGTTTTTTCCGAGTCGACCTGGCGCACCGCGTATGAGCGCTATACCGCAGCAGGCGGTGCGGCCGAGTTGGTGGCGTATGGTGACTTCATGCAGGACTCACACAACTTGTTGGGCTTCCCGGAAGGTCTGGCAATATGGGGGGCCAAAGTAGATGCCTTCCTGGCCAAACTGGGGCTACCTAACCAACCGATTCACCCCGAGTACCTGCCAGTACCTGTTCCGCCGCCAACTCGGTATGCCGCCATCGATGATGTCGGTGCCGTGCCGGTTACAAATGACCAAGAGCGACAGCAGTATCGCGAGTTCCTGGCCAAACCCCTACCCCGCGCCTTTCTTATCGGCGAAAACGGTGGTGTCGCATCCATGAATGGAGGATTCGATCCCCTCGGTGCCGGATTTCGAGGCTGTAAAAATAAAGGAGCCAAGTGTTCCCCCTATGCGGTGGATAACGAGGTGGTCTGGGTGAAGCCATTATCGACACCCGCCCCGCCACCGACGCATTTCGCAGCGCTCGGCGACGTGAATGCCGTGCCGTATATCAACGACCAGGGCCGGCAAACCTATCAGCAGTTCTTAACAAAGCGTCCTCCACGGGCTTTTCTGATCGCTGGCGATGGCACCGCGGTTGCAACGCAAGGTGGTCTTGATCCGCTTGGCAGGGGGCTGGCCGATTGTAAAAAAGTAGGGCGAAATTGCCGGCCTTACGCCGTGGACAACGAGGTCGTCTGGGTTAAACCTGCACAAACTCCCCCACCCACGCATTTCGCGGCATTAGAGGATGCGACGGCTGTTCCATACCTCAGCACGACGGCCCAAGAAGGCTATCGGAAGTTTCTGGGACTAAAAAAACCGCGTGCTTTTGCCATTGCCCCTGATGGTGCCTGGTCTGCCTCGGCCGGCGGTCACGAACCTCTGCAAACAGCTTTGGATGAATGCACAAAAGCCCATCGAGACTGCCGGCCTTACGCAGTCGACGATGAGGTCGTATGGTCGAAAAAGTAACTGAAGAGGCGCCAGTTCCGACGACCGTTGTGTGATTTAGCCGTTTCCAACCTGCTCTGATAACACATTCCATCGCGCAATGATCGCCACCTCAGGGTGGTGGGTATCGTAGGTAAGAATGCTCAGCGATGCTGTATCCAGTGGAAAATGCTGCGCTGCAACCACCGGTAAACCCACCCATCGCATGGCCAGGACGGAAGAAAACTGACCATGGGAGAACAGGGCGATATTGCCGTCCAACTCCCTCAGTTGGGCAATGAGCCGATCAGCGCGATCGGCAATCTGCTCCGGGCTTTCACCGTGCGGACAGCCGTCGCGGAAAAGATTCCAGCCCGGTCGCTGCTTGAGAATATCGACTGAGCGCTTCCCTTCGTAGTCGCCGTAGTCCCACTCCACCAGGTCCGGGACGATCACGGCAGACGCCCCCTGCCCCGCCAGTGCGCAGGTTTGTTGCGCACGTTTCAGCGGGCTGGTCAGAACATGGCTGAGGGGGATATCTCGCAGCTGCGGTGCAAGTTTCTTCGCCTCCTCCTCACCATGCGCCGTCAAAGGGATATCCGTGCGACCGGTATGCTGGCGGGAAAGCGCCCATTCGGTTTCGCCGTGTCTCATCAGATAAATATGGACGGGATCTTTCATACGGCCGGCCTTTCCTGAGCAGCGTCATATTCACCCCGGCATGCCGCGTGGTTACATTTGAGCCGGTGTAACAGCGCCTGTTGTGCGGCGGCCACATTCGCCTCCTCACCACGCCAGATCTCCAAGGCCGGTTGCTGAACGGCACGAGCAAAGGAAAACGCCAACGCCCAGGGCAGCCGTGATTTGAACGCCAGGTTCATGGCATTCAATCGGGCCGAGGCCAACTCTGCCGATTGCCCCCCTGACAGAAATGTAATGCCCTGAACAGCAGCGGGCACGGTTCGCAGCAGACCGCTCACGGTTGCCTCGGCCACTGCGGCCAGCGTTGTCGGCGTGGTGCATCCCAAGCCGGGAAGCACCATATTCGGTTTCAAGATCATCCCCTCAAGCAGCACCCGTTGGGCGTGCAGCTGTTTGAAGACGATGCGCAGAACGTCCTCCGTTACCTCGGCGCATCGTTGCAGGGTATGTTCACCGTCCATCAGCACCTCAGGCTCGACGATGGGCACCAGTCCCTCCTCCTGGCACAACGCGGCATAACGGGCCAAGGCCTGAGCGTTGCCCTCGATGCAACCGCTGCTGGGAGTGTCGCTCCCCACGGTGATGACCGCACGCCACTTGGCAAACCGGGCGCCCATTTGAAAGTATTCCTTGAGCCGATTACGCAGTCCATCCAGGCCCTCGGTGATTTTCTCTCCTGGATGAGCGGCCAGGTCTGTTGCACCGAGGTCCACTTTGATACCCGGAATAACGCCCGCGGCGCTCAAGGCATCGCTGAATGAAACGCCCTCTTTTGTGTGCTGGCGAATGGTTTCATCGTAGAGAATCGCACCATTGATGTAATCACCCAGCCCAGGCGTGGTCACGATAAGCTCCCGATAGAGCCGCCGGGCTTCCTCGGTCTGCGGGATACCCAACGGGGCAAAACGGCGGTTACAGGTCGGGTTGCTTTCGTCCATGGCCAGCAACCCTTTATGGTCGGCAACCAGCCTCCTGGTGGTGTCTATCAGTGCTTGTGCTTGCGCGTTCATGTTCAACTCCTTGTTAACAACGGATTCAACGGCTCCTCCATCGTCCACGGCCACCGGGGTCATGACTGCCCTTGCCTGAGTGTACGATAGCGGCGGATCAAGGCATTGGTCGAGCTGTCATGGGTCAGCACGGGATCGGCAGCTGCGGTCAACTCGGAGAGTGTTTTCTGGGCCATCGACTTGCCGAGTTCGACGCCCCACTGATCGAATGAATCGATGTTCCAGATAGCTCCTTGCGTAAAGACGCTGTGCTCATATAGCGCGATAAGGCTCCCCAGCGTTTGCGGCGTCAGCCTTTCGGCCAGCAGGGTATTGCTGGGGTGGTTGCCTTCAAAAATGCGATGGGGCACTTGCCAGCCAGGTATTCCCGTCGCTTTGACTTCAGCCTCCGTTCTGCCGAAAGCCAGCGCTTCAGTCTGGGCGAACAGGTTGGCCATCAAGAGATCGTGATGCGGTGGCAAGGTGTTCAGGGCCTGGCAGAAACCGATAAAGTCACAGGGGATCAGCTGAGTACCCTGATGGATAAGCTGATAGAACGAATGCTGGCCATTGGTGCCGGGCTCTCCCCAATAGACCGGGCCCGTTGGATAGTCGACACGAGCGCCCTCCCGCGTCACCTGTTTGCCATTGCTCTCCATGGTCAACTGCTGCAGATAAGCAGGAAAACGCTTCAGGTATTGCTCGTAAGGCAGCACCGCAGCGGTTTGGGCGGCAAAGAAATTGTTGTACCACACGGCGAGCAGCCCCATCAGCACTGGCAGATTGCGCTCGAACGGAGTACTGCGAAAGTGCTGGTCCATGGCATGAAAGCCGGACAGCATGGCGTGGAAACTTTCCGGTCCGATGGCCACCATCGTCGACAAACCAATCGCCGAATCCATCGAGTAGCGACCACCATCCCAATCCCATAAACCAAACATATGCTGGGTATCGATGCCGAACTGGGTCACGGCCTCGGCATTGGTGGACACGGCAACGAAATGCCGGGTAATTGCTCGCTCATCGCCGAGTTTGCCCAGCACCCAGGTGCGTGCGGTTTGGGCGTTGGTCAAGGTCTCGAGTGTCTTGAAGGTTTTCGAACAGACAATGAACAGCGTTTCTGCAGGATCAAGATCCCGTGTCGCCTCGACAAAATCCGTCCCGTCGACATTCGAAACGAAGCGGAAGGTCAAATCGCGCTGGGAGTAATGGCGCAACGCTTCATAGGCCATCACCGGCCCGAGATCAGAGCCGCCGATGCCGATATTGATCACATTGCGGATCGGCCGGCCCGTAAAGCCCAGCCATTCACCCGCGCGAATCTTGCGGGCGAAGTCGGCCATTTTATCGAGCACGCCATGGACTTCCTGCACGACGTCGATGCCATCGACCACAATTCGCTCGTCCTTGGGCGCGCGCAGTGCGATGTGAAGGACGGCGCGTTGCTCCGTCACATTGATTTTTTCACCCGTGAACATCGCTTCGATACGTTCACGCAAACCACGTGCCTGCGCCAGTTGCAGCAGCAATCGCAGCGTGTCATCGGTGATACGGTTTTTTGAGTAGTCCAGGTAAAGACCACACGCCTGCGTGCTGAAACGCTCGCCCCGGCTGGGGTCGTCATCAAACAATTGCCGCAGGTGCAGTGTGTGCACCGCCTGATAATGCACTTCTAGCGCTTTCCAGGCCGGGCACTGTGTCAGAGATGACGAGACTGCATTTGACTCTCTCATGACTTGCTCACTCGGTCGGCTGTACCGACGGCGGATTTCCGTCAGCTGGTCACAGTGTAGAAGATGACCGAAGCGCCAGACTTATCGAAGAGCTGCCCCAGCCCTGGGGTCGTTTAGCTTAGAGAATCGGATTCCTGGCCTCCCAGGTATCCATCGGAATGGGCTTTCTGGTGATGGGGGCTGCGTATTTTATCTGCGGCGTGATTCCCGCCCTGCTCATCAAGGACAAGCTGTTCGATCCTCAGAATGAGTGAAGGCAGGAAATCAATCAGCGACGCACCTGCTCCACGCCGTTGACATTCGGCCTATCACGCAATATTTTAAGTTACATGAAAGCGCCAGGTTCGCCGGAGGGCCATTCCTGGCTCGTACATCGTAGCGGTGCATCGAGCGCCATTGGAGTCGTGAGCAATATGACCGAGTTCTGGGAAACCGCCTTCACCGAGAATCAATTGATGTGGGGGGATAAGCCGACGGCCTCCGCCCTCTTCGTCAGGGACCACTTCGCTCGGACGGGCGTCAAGGAGGTCCTGATTCCCGGGATTGGCTACGGCCGGAACGCGAAGGTGTTTCTCGAACACGGGATGTCAGTCACCGGGATCGAGATATCTGGCACGGCGATCGCGCTTGCCCGGTCACAGCTTGGGTTGCAGATCCCCGTCTACCACGGCTCGGTGTTGGATATGCCGTACGACAACCATTTGTACGACGGCATCTTCTGCTACGGGCTTATCTATCTCCTGGATGCAGAGGGACGGGCGAAGCTCATCCGAGACTGCTACCGCCAGCTCAGCCCCGGTGGGCAGATGATCTTCACGGTCATCTCGAAGAAAGCACCTATGTATGGCCAAGGCGTAAGGCTTGGCGATGATTGGTATGAGCGGATGCCCGGCCTGAAGATGTTCTTCTACGATGCCGCGTCGGTTCAGCGGGAGTTCGGAGCGTACGGGCTGGTCGAGCTCGCCGAGATCGATGAGCCGACGTCGGGTGGCGGCTTTTTCCCGTTCATCAATGTGGTTTGCGAGAAAGGTTGAGTGAGCGCAACAGGCCTGCCCCCTCCTCGGGGTTCAGGCAGGGGTAATTATAACCCGATTAAAAAACGCCAAGTCTGTTTTGTTCTATGCACCCACATTGACATCTCTTTGATATCAAACTTTACTCTGGCTTGCTTGACGCCATCTTTAATAAGGAGCCCGCGCATGAGCAAGGACACTGAAACAATCGAATCCCCCCTCCGAAAAACTCCAATTTTGAAATCCGCTGACCATTAATGCATTCGCGTTCACGGCTGATGTTTGTGTTGCTCAGCGTGATATTCGAAAGCAAGTGTCAGTTTCCTGAAGCACTCACAACTTAATGTGTGGATATAGTGGTTTGCGACTCGCACCGAATTGTACCCGTTCGGGCGAACAAAGGGAGAGGGACTATGGAGCACTACGAAGAAAAACATAGCGTGTCCTCTCTGCCTTTCTGGGTGTTATCCGCGAAACAACTCTGCGATTTGGAGCTGATTCTTAATGAGGCTTTTTTTCCGCTGACAGGCTTCCTCGGCTTAGAAGATTATCTCAGTGTTGTTCATCATATGAGATTGAGCTCGGGCGCCCTTTGGCCAATGCCCATTACATTGGATATCCCGCCAGTATTGGCTGATCAGCTGGTGCTCGGCGGAGAGTTGGCGCTACGTGATCCGGAAGGTGTCACGTTGGCCGTGCTGACAATTGATTCAATCTACCAACCGGACCACCACTTCGAAGCAGAACAGGTTTTTGGCACCCAGGACAAGAACCACCCCGGCGTAGCCGCCTTGTATCGTCAACAGGCATTTAACGTCGGCGGAACCATTAAAAAAGTCGATTCAGTGACGCACTATGATTTTTCTGATTTGCGCTTGTCGCCCGTGCAAGTCAAACGCGAAATAGCCCGTCGTGGCTGGGAAGCCGTCGTCGCCTTTCAAACACGTAACCCCATGCATTGTGCCCATGTCGAATTAACCCTTCGCGCCATGAAACAAGCCAATGCGGCCTTGTTGCTACAGCCCGTAGTGGGCCTGACCAAACCGGATGATATCGATTACTACACCCGTGTCAGGTGCTACAAACACGCGTTGAAATCTTACCCCGCCGATGCGGTCCTGCTGTCATTGCTGCCGCTGGCCATGCGCATGGGCGGTCCCCGCGAAGCCGTTTGGCACGCGCTGATTCGCAAGAACTTTGGCGCGACGCACTTTATCGTTGGCCGTGATCACGCGGGTCCTGGCAACGATAAGCACGGCAACGCGTTTTACGCCCCCTATGCCGCCCAGGAAATGGCATTGGCACATGCGCAGGAAATCGGCCTGCAGATCCTGGCCTTCGAGGAAATGTTGTATCTCAAGGAGGAGCGGCGTTACGCCCCGGCCTCAGAGGTGCCAGCGGGTGCCACCGTGCTGAGCTTGTCGGGAACTGCCGTCCGGGAAAAGCTGGCCAGCGGCGCGGACATTCCCGAGTGGTTCAGTACGCCGGATATTGTCGCCGAACTGCGTCGTTCATATCGTCCGAAACAGCAGCAAGGGTTTGTGCTCTTTTTTACCGGACTGTCTGGCGCCGGCAAGTCAACGATTGCCAATGGCGTTGCCGTGCGACTGCGGGAAGACGGGAGACGAACCGTGAGCTTGTTGGATGGCGATGTGGTCCGACATAGCCTGTGCAAGGGGCTCGGATTTTCAAAAGAGGACCGTGAAGCCAATGTCGAGCGTATTGGTTTTGTGGCAATCGAGATCGCCCGGGCCGGGGGGGTTGCGATCTGTGCCTGTATTTCCCCCTATGCGAGCACACGTCAGGTCTGTCGGGAGTTGGCCACTACACACAAGACGGCCTTTTTCGAAATATACATAGCAGCGGATCTGGAGGTGTGTGAACGGCGTGACCGCAAGGGTTTGTATGCCAAGGCACGGGCCGGAAAGCTACCGGGAATGACGGGTATTGATGCCCCCTACGAAGCACCGCTCTATCCCGACCTACGAATTGATACTGCCTGTTTGAGCGCGGCCCAGGCGGTTGAGCTGATCATTGCGACCCTGGTCGAGCTGGACTATCTCCCCTCCTCTCTCCTGCATGAACCCTGAGCCGCAATCCAATAGTTCCAAGCAGGTTGATCCCGTGTTCCCAAGGAGAACGATGTGAACGTCCCCCATAAAACTGTGTCCACTGACAATGCGCGTCCACGGCCCATATTGATGATTCCGCTGCGCCGGTGCGGTAGTCACGCACTGCGGCTACGCCTCAATCTCAATCCACAGTTCTACTCACCTTATCCGCTGCACATCGCCGACTTTATGCCAATTGTCCCTCTCTACGGTGATATTGCCGATGACAATGCCTACTTTCGCATGGTGGTCGATGTGGTCGGTTTGCAGGCCGCCAGCATCGTCAAATGGCCCGGTAGCGCTTTCGATCCGATCGATATTTTCGAGAGGGTTCGCCACGAGCCGCGAAGCGTGCATCGCATTACCTGGGAGCTGCTTTTATGCGCCGCGGAACAACAGCAAGCACGTGTGGTAATGGACAAGTCTCTCGACGATGTGCATTGCGCCCATGAGCTCATGCAGCTTTTCCCCCACATGCGATTGCTCAATGTTGTACGAGACCCACGAGCTCAGGTCGCCTCGATGAATCGCGCGATCATTCATGACTTTGACACCTTGATGAATGCACAAACATGGGTCGCTGCACATCGAGCGGCCCAAGCCTTGATCGAGCAATACCCGGAGCGCGTACTGACCATTCGTTATGAAGACTTTCTGCTTGATGAGGAAACAATACTCAGGCAAGTATGCAATTTTTTCGACATTGAATTTCTGGGCAAAATGCTGGATATCTCCGAGTCACAGGAAGCTCGGCAGATTTCACAGATGTCGGCGCTTTGGTCATCGAACTGTTCTTCACCGATCACCAGCAACATTGATAAGTTCAAGCGACAGTTGAAAACCCACGAAATCGAAATGATCGAGACCTTGACCAAGGAGTTCATGTTGCGATATGGGTATGAACCCATGACGGACGCCAACTTTATCTTTGACACTCATATGTCGGTGGTTGCTACTGAGCGCTCAGGTGAGGCCAGGGAACTTGCCTGGCGAGCGTTGGAACAGGAAAACTTCCAGGACTACATCCTGCGCCAGTACCGTGCGGATTACTTGAACTCAGTACGCAGCCGGCTCGAGCGCAGTCGATAAGGCCATCTGCGCCTGGGACTTCTCAATCAGGCGGTTGACCTGATCCGGGCACCCCAGCGCAGCAGAACTCTTCCAGCGCTTGTGGGCGGCTTTTGTCGCGATCTTGAATCGGATGTTATGCTGCCACCCCATTCCGACACCCACCGTACAGCCCTTGAGAGCCCGTATGGGTATTGAGTGGGTGACTGGAACAAGATCACCGATAACCATGATGACCAAGCGGAAGACTTCCATGGCAAACCAAGACATCACCTTCCTCCCCGATCCCGACGCGGATTCCATCTCCTCCGACGTTGCCGGTTTCGGCGGTCTGCTGGTCTCCACCCAGATTCCTACCCACGCCGACGGCAGCCTGGAGCTGGGCGATATCACCCTGCAGAGCGAATGCACGCTGCGGGCACTCAAGGTGGCGCTGGAAAAAGCCGGCAGCTCCATGGACCGGGTTCTGCACCTGACCATCTACCTCACCGACATCGCTGATCGTCCCGCTTTCAACGAAGTCTACAAACGCTTCTTCGCCAAGCCCTGGCCGGTGCGCGCCGCCGTCGGAGTGGCGGCCCTGGCGGTTGAAGGCATGCGGGTGGAAGTCACCGCGATGGCCGCCAAGGGCTGAGTTCGCGACTTTATCCGGCGGCCCCGCTCAGCGAGTGGTCGCCGACTGGCAGCATTCGGGTGTCGGTCAGGCGTTTCGCCGCTACAATGCACGCCTTGACCGTGAAGCCTGACTAAAAAAACATGTCCCTACCCAAGCATCACCTGGAATTGCTCAGCCCCGCCCGCGACGTAGCCATCGCCCGCGAGGCCATCCTGCATGGCGCCGACGCCGTGTATATCGGCGGCCCGAGCTTCGGCGCGCGCCACAACGCCTGCAACGAAGTGAGCGATATCGCCGGATTGGTGGAGTTCGCCCGTCGTTACCATGCCCGTGTGTTCACCACGATCAACACGATCCTGCACGACAACGAGCTGGAGCCGGCCCGCAAGCTGATCCACCAGCTCTACGATGCCGGCGTCGACGCGCTGATCGTCCAGGACCTGGGCGTGATGGAGCTGGATATTCCGCCCATCGAACTGCACGCCAGCACCCAGACCGATATCCGCACCCTGGCGCGGGCGAAGTTTCTCGACCAAGCTGGCTTCTCGCAGCTGGTACTGGCCCGCGAGCTGAACCTGCAAGAAATCCGCGCCATTGCCGATGAGACCGATGCCGCAGTCGAGTTCTTCATTCACGGCGCGCTGTGCGTAGCGTTTTCAGGTCAATGCAATATCTCCCACGCGCAGAATGGCCGTAGCGCCAACCGTGGCGATTGCTCCCAGGCCTGCCGCCTGCCCTACACCCTGAAAGATGACCAGGGCCGTGTGGTTGCCTTTGAGAAGCACCTGCTGTCGATGAAGGACAACAACCAGAGCGCCAACATTCGCGCCTTGGTCGAAGCCGGCGTGCGCTCATTCAAGATCGAGGGCCGCTACAAGGACATGGGCTATGTGAAGAACATCACGGCCTACTACCGCCAGCGCCTGGACGATGTGCTCGAAGACCGCCCGGACCTGGCCCGTGCTTCCAGTGGCCGTACTGCGCATTTCTTCTTGCCCGATCCGGAAAAAACCTTCCATCGTGGCAGCACCGACTACTTTGTCAGCGATCGCAAGATCGACATTGGCGCCTTCGACACGCCAACGTTCACCGGCTTGCCGGTAGGTGTGGTGGAGAAAGTCGGCAAGCGCGATATGCAGGTAGTGACCCATGAGCCGCTGTCCAACGGCGACGGCCTCAATGTGCAGGTCAAGCGTGAGGTGGTGGGCTTCCGCGCCAACATCGCCGAGCCCAAGGGCGAATTCGAAGAAGATGGCGAGAAGCGCTACCGCTACCGCGTCGAGCCCAACGAAATGCCGGCCGGGTTGCACAACCTGCGGCCGAATCACCCGCTGAGCCGCAATCTGGACCACAACTGGCAGCAGGCCTTGCTCAAGACCTCCGCCGAGCGCCGGATCGGTCTTTCGTGGGTGGCTCGTCTGCGCGAAGAACGCCTGGAACTGATCGCTACCAGCGAAGAAGGCGTCAGCGCCAGCGTTACCCTGGACGGTCCTTTCGGTTTGGCCAACAAACCGGAGCAGGCACTCGAACAACTGCAGGACTTGCTCGGTCAATTGGGTACCACCCAGTACCACGCCACGGATATCAAGCTGGATGCGCCGCAGGCGTATTTCATCCCCAATTCGCAGCTCAAGACCTTGCGCCGTGAAGTTATCGAAGCGCTGACCGTGGCCCGTATTGCCGCCCACCCACGCGGCGGTCGCAAGGCCGAGACCACGCCACCGCCGGTGTACCCGGAGTCGCACCTGTCGTTCCTGGCCAACGTCTACAACCAGAAGGCCCGCGACTTCTATCACCGTCACGGCGTCAAGCTGATCGATGCGGCCTTCGAGGCGCACGAGGAAACGGGCGAAGTGCCGGTGATGATTACCAAGCACTGTCTGCGTTTCTCCTTCAACTTGTGCCCCAAGCAGGCCAAGGGTGTGACGGGCGTGCGGACCAAAGTTGCGCCAATGCAGCTGATCCACGGTGATGAGGTGCTGACATTGAAGTTCGACTGCAAACCTTGCGAGATGCATGTGGTCGGCAAGATCAAGGGGCATATCCTCGACCTGCCGCTACCGGGCAGCGGCGTGCAGCAGGTTGTCGGGCATATCAGTCCTGAGGACCTGCTCAAGACGATTCATCGGGCGCCACACTGAGGCCATGACTGTCTGATCTGAAAGCGGGGAGCAAAAGCTCCCGGTTTTCAGATGCTTGAGTCATGCGGTAGAACATCTGCTCGGGGCGTTCCTGAATACGTCTTCATGCGATGCTCAAACCTACGAAATCCGAGGAAATATCTGACTATCTCTCCCAATAGATTTAGCTGAGCATACGGGCTGGATCGCTGTTGTTCACAGCACTCGGCCAGGAAGGCTACGTTGGCGGCTACAACCCCTTGGGGCCGCCGTCAGAGGATGCCTCCAGGTCGCGGGTCAATTGCAGGAGGCATGATGAAAGTATCGCTCACCTTATACGATGCACTGACAGCTGCCACCATTCCGGCGAACAACGCCAAGGCAGTTGTAAATGCCTGGGAGGCCGATGTGGAAAATCTCGCGTCAAAATCTGATTTGCTACAAACCGAGACGCACCTGAACGCGTCCATCTCGCAGCTGGGTTCAGCCATCAGGGAGCAAGGTGTCGAACTGCGTGCACTGATCAAGGAACAAGGTGCTGAACTGCGTGCCGCCATTTCGGGATTGGAATCGCAGAACAAAATCCTGCGCTGGCAGTTTGGCCTGATCTTCATCTGTGTCGCGGTACCGATCCTGAAAATGGGATTTGAGCTGCTGGCCAGGTCAGCCTGATCCCCTCCTTCGATTACAGTTGTCTGCGATTTTTCGGGGTTGTGCGCTTGTTGCGCACAACCCCACGAACCTATACTCGGCAGCCGTCATAGGGGGTTTTACATGGGCTGTCCCCAAGTCTGTTCCGGCGCCACCCTGCAATGCACCTTCGGCCTGGCGCCCGGCATACTCAACGTGCTGCCGCAGAACCGCACCCTGGTGTCCGGTATGCCCGCGGCCAATCTCATGGACCATATCCCCCTGGTCAACATCATGCCGTTCGGCATGTGCCAGAGCCTGGCCAATCCCATGGTGGTGGCCGCTACGGCGGCGGCGCTCGGGGTGCTGGTGCCGATGCCGTGTATTCCCGTAACCGTCGCCCCCTGGATACCCGGCGGTGCACCGACCATGCTGCTGGGGCCAATGCCGGCGCTGGATGCCAACAGCACGCTGATGTGCAACTGGGCCGGGGTGATCAAGATCCTCTTCCCAGGTCAGGTGCAGATGCTGATTCCCTGATCAGGCATCGGGCGGCTGCCGCCATTTCAACCACCAGGCTTTCCAACGCGCCATGGGTTTTCCCGACGCATCCAGTGGGCGTCCGTCAGCGGCATAGGATTGCGCACCCTCCTGTGGCTGCCCCTTGTCGTATTCAATCCGCGCCGCCAGTTGGCCATTGCCATGGAACCGCTGGTAAAGCCCCTGCAACTGTCCCTGCTGATAGTGCTCGCGAGACGCCAGCGTGCCGTCTTCGAAGTAACTGAGCACCTGCCCGTGGAGCAAGCCTGCGCGGTACTGCGCCTCGCGGATCAAGGCACCTTGCGGGTTGTGGAACACCGCCTGGCCGTCGAGTTTGTCCTTGCGAAAATTCAACCGCGCCGAAGGCTGGCCATTGGGGTGATAGATCACCATCGGCCCCTCCAGCGTGCCGTGGCTATAACTGAGCACCGCCTGCGGGCGACCACTCTCGGTCACCCGGGCCGGGCCTTCCAGCTGACCACCGATCAGGGTGGCGTTGAGCGTGCTGTCGCCGCTGACGACTTCAACCTTGGCTGGTTTGTCCATATCCCCTCCTCAGTTGACCTTGACCAGGCCGCCCTTGATGGTCAGCATCGCGCCGCCGTCCACGGTCTGTTCGGCGCCCCCCTTGTTCATCAGGCTGATACCAGCGTCGTTGGTCAGCGTGGTACCGGCCTTGTTTTCCAGAGAGGTCCCGGCTTTGTTGCTCAAGGCCGTACCCGCCTGGTTGCTCAGGGCCATAGCCGCCTTGGCACTGAGATTGGCGTCGCTCTTGGCCGTGAAGTCGCCGCCACTTTGCAGGGTCAGGGTGCCGGTCACCTTGATGGTGAGGTTGCCATCCACGGTCAGTTGGTAGTTGCCGCTCACCGTGTGGCTGTAGTTGCCAGTGGTGGTGTGGGTCTGGTCGCCGCCGACCTTGAGCGTGCGATCGCCCTTGACGTCCAGGGTGTCGCTGCCGGTCTGCAGGGTCACCGTACGCTTGCCCTTTTCCAGGGTGACGGTTTCATCGCCCTCCTTGACCGTGCGCGTACGGGCGTTCTGCACCGTGAGGGTTTCGTCGTGGCCGACGGTGGCGGTGGTGTCGTTGAGCACATTGAACTTGAGGTCCTTCTGCGCCTGGAGAAACACCTCCTCGGCGTCTTTCTTGTCCTCGAATCGCAGTTCGTTGAAGCCCTCGCCGCCCTTGGAAGACTGGGTCTTGATCCCGGACTGGGTCTGGTTCGTCGGCAAGGCATAGGGCAGCGTGTTTTCGCCGTTGTAGATGCAGGCGGTGACTAGCGGCCGGTCCGGGTCGCCGTCGATAAAGGTCACCACCACTTCCTGGCCGATGCGCGGAATGAACTGCATGCCGAAGCCCTTGCCGGTCCAGCCCTGGGCGACACGGACCCAACAGGAACTGTTCTCGTTCTTTTCACCCTCGCGGTCCCAGGTGAACTGGACCTTTATCCGCCCGTACTCGTCGGTCCAGATGTCCTCGCCGTCCTTGCCCACCACCCTGGCCGTCTGGGTGTGCATGGTCGGCTTCGGGGTCAGGCGCAAGGGGCGATAGTTGACGCTCTTGGGAACCGCCTCGAAACGATTGCGGTAGTGTTCGTGGCTGGCCTCATGGCTGACCGAGGTCAGCAACCACTCGATATTCGCACTGCTGTCGTCATGCCCGGTCAGGGTGAAGGTGTAGCCGGGCTGCAACCAGCGACAATCGCTTTCGCCGATCAGCCGCAGCGCCTGGGTGCGCAAGGCATCCATGCGCTGTTTGCCAAGGGCATCGCCCCGCGCCTTGGCGGTGTAGCCACCGGGGTGTTCATAGACCGACAGCGGTCCCGACTCGGCCTCGGCCCGACCGTACAGCGAAGTGGTGGGGGTAATGAACTGATAGTCGGTGGCGCTGTAGACCCCGGAAACCGCTTGCTGGCTGATTTGCGCCGAGCGGATGCCCTGCAACTCCCGACTACCGATCTGCTGGCCGAGATAGGCAATACTGGCACCGTTCGGACAGGCGACAAAGGCGCTGTTGCTGTCCGCCAGTATCAGGGTATGCCGTCCTTCGGCGTGGCTGAAAAACCAGAAGATACCCTCCTCCTCCAGCAACCGGCAGACAAAGGCGAAATCGGTCTCGCCGTACTGGATGCAGTATTCGCGCGGCTCGTAGGTGCCGGAAAGCTTCAACTCGTAGTCGCTGAAACCATGGGCCTTGAAGATACTGGTGACGATATCGCTGGTGGGCAGGTTCTGGTACACCCGGTTGTTGCTGGCCAGGGTCAGCCACCAAAGCCAGGGGCGCAATTGCAGGCTGTAGCGCTCGGCGGTGGCATCGGCCGGTAATTGGCGAATCTGCGCGCAGAGCCCATCCACGGGACGCTTCAGCGCGTCGTTATGCAGGGTCAGGGTCACATGGGTGGCCACGGCGCTGGCCATGGCCACTGTCTCGGTGCTGTAACCGGTGACACTGAACTCGCCCAGCTGATTCAGGGACTCTTCGCCGCTCAGGGTTTCGGGGAACAACGGCGCCATGACCGCACCGCTCAACGACAGCGTGGTGTTGGTATCAGTGGGACGGGGCATGGTTTTCCTTGAAGATCATCTTTGACTACCTGTGTTCATTCCAGCACCCATTGCGCCAGCTGTCCTGCCACCTGCTCCATCAGTACATGTTCCACATCCCGCGCGCCGGC
>Ga0209888_1000430_pt1 | contig 21291 bp, 15 predicted proteins | sample OrgsoiDNA_201059_FD_185807 | JGI IMG/M metagenome (GOLD analysis project Ga0209888, IMG submission 185807) | Permafrost soil microbial communities from the Arctic, to analyse light accelerated degradation of dissolved organic matter (DOM) -... | ecosystem: Environmental > Terrestrial > Soil >...
ACATAACACTGCTCCGCTGTGGGCTGCGGTGGAAACACCTGTTGAACAAGGCATTGCCCCACGCAGCCGGAACCAAAAAAGGGCCCGCAGACTAGCACACCCAGCCGACCTGGGTCAGTGCTTGGTCAGCTTGTCCAGGTAGCCCATCGCAAAGGCCGACACGACAAAGGTCATGTGGATGATCACATACCATTGCAGGTGCACCGGATCGACGTTCTTGGCGTCCATGAATACCCGCAGCAGGTGAATCGAGGAAATCGCCACGATCGACGCCGCCACCTTCATCTTCAACGAGGTGGAGTCCATCTTGCCCAGCCAGCTGAGTTTTTCCTTGCCGTCATCGATGTCCATCTGCGACACGAAGTTCTCGTAGCCGGAAATCATCACCATCACCAGCAAGCCACCCACCAGCGCCATATCGATCAGCGACAGCAGCACCAGGATCAGGTCGGCCTCGGCCATGGCAAAGACATTGGGGATAACGTGAAACACTTCCTGGAAGAACTTCAGCGCCAGGGCCAGCAGGCCAAGGGACAGGCCGAGATAAATCGGCGCCAGCAACCAGCGCGAGGCATACATCGTATTTTCGATAAAACGTTCCATGGCTCTCATACCAACTGAAAATGGCCGCGAGTATACCAGCGCCAAAACCCGAGGGAAAAAGCCCTCCACGGGTGCTCGTTCAACATCGGGACAGCTGCGCCGGGGCGATTTTCTGCTAGTGTCGGCATCAACGACATCGCGTGTGCACTGTGTACAGGAAAACTGAACAATGGATTTGCGACTTCCCCTGGGTTGCCTCGGGCTCTCGGTGGCTCTGCTGGTGAGCGGTTGCTCCCCCAAAGACAAGCCACACCACGCCAGCCTCGAGGAAAGGACCGCGCAGTTCGAAAAAACCCTCGACACCCTGCAGGACCCCAAGCTCAAGGATGCCGTGGCCGACCTCGGCGGTTCCCTGCTGTTGCTCGAACGGGCCCGCCTGCGCTTGCGGGACAAGCCGATCGAAACCGAATACAGCGACGATGCCCTGGCCCTGCTCAAGCACTACCCCAGCCCCCAGGCCCTGGCCGACACCTACATCAACGGCCTCTTCGTGCTGCGCAAGAGCGCCAGCTCCGACTACCTGACCGACCTGCAGCCGATCTTTCCGTTCAGCTTCACCTACCCCACCGAGTTCCCGTTTCCCCACGCACTGGAATGGCAGTCGGTGACCCTGAGCAACAAACAGGTGATCCCCTTCCAGCCTGAGTGGTCGGAAACCGATCCCGGGATCCAGCTGAGCCCCTCCAGCTCGAACATGACCAATCCCGACGACCTGACGATCACCTATCCGTATGTCGAAGGCCTGGAAGTCGACCCGAAAAAACAACCGCAGCCCCTGACCCTGCACGGCAAGGTCGAAGTGATCGCCCCACGCAAGGTGGTGACCTTCAACCTGACCCGCCAGGACGTCGGCAAACTGCAAAGCAGCGACAACGTCAGCCTGACCCTGGTGTCGCTGGACAAGAACAACGCCGAAATCGAACTGAGCGGTAACGCCGTGCAGGCGCCCCAGGTCGGCGACACCCCGCTCAACCCACTGATCGTCCAGGCCATGGACAGCACCGGGCAGTTTCTCTCCCGTGCCGGGGCCATCAACGAAAACACCGCGCAGATTGCCTTCTACCAGCAGCAACTGGACGAAATGCTCAAACAGAAGACTTGGAGCGACGCCTTCGAGAAGAAACTCGACGGCGAGCAAAAAGCCTTCGAGGCGAAGCAGACCAGCCACTACACCCGGGTCTACTTCAACGGCATGATCGACAAGCTGGAAATCAGCGTGATGGACTTTTCCGGGGCCACGGTCGACCGCAAGGAGCTGGACCTGCCGGTGCGCGAGTTCGACAACACCACCAGCAAGGATGTCCAGCCGTTGCCCATGCCGGTGGTGGTCTACGACGACCAGGCGCCGAGCTATCTCAAGGACGCCAACCTGGACGCCGAGAAGCTGAAAAAAAGCGTGATCATCAGCCAGTCGGTGGACGACGCCAGCGCGGCGAATATCGAGTTCGACCACCCCAAGACCTTCAACGACGAGTTGCTCGGCATGCCCAGCTCCCCCGGCGGCAGTCCGGTGACCTTCTTCACCGAAGACGAACAAGGCAAGCGCGGCGAGCCCCTGGAACTGCCTACCGAGGCCTTTGAGGTCAACCCGCTGGACGGCACCATCACCTACGACCTGAACCTGTTCCCGGAAACGCCGGCCTATGCCGTCGGCTCGATGCCGTTGTTCCTCGCCGATATCCAGAAAAACACCCTCGACGCTCACCAGTTGCCTGCCGGCCTGGAGCTCAAGGGCAACGCCCTGATCGTCGACCAGAAGCGCTTCCCTGCCGAGTCCTGGCGCTTCTACGCCAAGGACGACAGCGGCAACTACCTCAAGGAAATCCTCGCCACCAGCCATAGCGACAAGGCGGATTCGCCGCCGGTCTATGACGTGCACTACTTCTACGGGCAGCCGACCCAGCTGGAAAGCTACCAGCGCACGGCCTTGAACACCGTCGAGTACGGTTTCGAGGTCAAGCTCGACAAGGCCCAGGTTTCAGGCCCCGCCGAATGATCCTCCCGGGGCTGGCGCCTAGTGTTCCAGGCCCCGGCCTCGTGTGCCGTTGATCTCCCGTAGCTGGGCCTGCAAGTGCAGGCACCAGATCTGCGGATCCTCGGCCAGCTGATAGCCATGCAAGGTCAGGCTTTCGACAATCGACTCAAGGATGGATTCGGCCACGACCGGGCCATGGAACGGACCCTGGGCCTTGATGGCCGAGGGTTGCTCGCCGGCCATTCCGGCGGCGAACAGGAGGGTCCACATTCCGTTATCGCCGGCAATCGGGCGAATACTGCATTCAATACGGGTCACGAGACCCAGGCATTGGCGGGTGAGACAAAGGTTGCGCGGCATGGCGGCGACCCTCGGTAGATCCTGTCTTCAGCCTCCGGGGGGAGGTTGCATCGGTCCAGTGACTACAGTGGAGGTCCTTGCCCAGAGAATAGAATAAAACTACAGACAGCAAGGGTTTGCAGGACCAACGGGCGTCAGGTTGGCATGCGCCAAAGCCTTGACTCCCGCTGGTCTTATCGCCTCAGGACGCCTTGACCTCCGCCAGTGCCTGCTCGGCCGCCTCCTTCTCTGCCTCCTTGAGGTCCTCCTCGCTGATCATCTCGGCGATCACCCGCAGACGCTCCACCACCCGCGCATTGACGCTGCCTTCCGGGAACTGGCCATCGGCATCCGGCTCACCGGCCGGCTCGCCCACCAGCAGGCTCAGCGCCTCATCGGCCTGGCGTACGGCATACACGTGGAACTGCCCGGCCCGCACCGCCTGCAATACGCGCTCATCGAGCATCAGGGTGGCGACGTTCGCCTGGGGAATGATTGCCCCCTGCTCACCGGTCAGGCCACGGGCCTCGCAGAGTCGGAAGAAGCCTTCGATTTTCTCGTTGACCCCGCCCACCGCCTGCACCTCGCCGAACTGGTTGATCGAACCGGTGATGGCGAAACACTGTTTGAGCGGGGTTTTCGACAAGGCCGAAATCAGCGTACAGGCTTCGCCCAGGGACGCGCTGTCGCCATCGACATAACCGTAGGACTGCTCCAGGGCGATACTCGCGGAAATCGCCAGCGGGAACTCCTGGGCATAACGGCTGCCCAGGTAACCTGTGAGAATCATCACGCCCTTGGAGTGGATCGGCTGGCCGAGGTTGACCTCGCGCTCGATGTCGACGATCCCGCTGCCGCCCGGATACACCGTGGCGGAAATCCGTGCCGGCACGCCGAAGGCCGAGTCGCCGACTTCCAGCACCGTCAGGCCGTTGCACTTGCCCACGGCCGCGCCCGCGGTGTCGATCAGGATGATCCCCGCCAGCATATCGTCGAGAATCCGCGCCGAGACCCGTCCGGTACGGGTGGCCTTGGCCTTGAGCGCCCGTTCGATATGGCCGGCGTCGGTCTTGTCATCATTGGCCAGGTGGCGAATGAAATCTGCCTCGCTGACCAGTTGGAACAGATCGCCGATCCGCGCCGATAACCGCCCCTGGTGCTCGGCCAGACGTGCGCTGTAGGTCGCCAGGCGTGCCACCGCATCGGCGGTCAGCGGCGCCATGCCCTCTTCCGAGGTACGGGTCTTGAGCAACTGGGCGAACTGCTCCAGGCTCTCGTCGACCATGGGAATGTCTTCGTCGAAGTCCACCAGCACGCGGAACATTTCCTGGAAGTCCGGATCCAGGTCCTGCAGCGTGTAGTACAACTGGCGGGCACCGATGATGATGACCTTGACCTGCAACGGAATCATTTGCGGCGTCAGGGTCACAGTGGCCAGGCGCCCCAGTTCACCGAGCGGCGACTCCATCTTCAGCTTGCGCGACTGCAGGGCACGCTTGAGCGCATCCCAGACAAAGGGCTCGCTGAGCATCTTCTCGGCTTCGAGAATCAGGAAGCCGCCGTTGGCCCGATGCAAGGCACCCGGACGCAACTGCCGATACGTGGTGTAGAGCGCGCCCTGGTCGGTGCTGTATTCGATACGACCGAACAGGTTGTCGTAGGTCGGGTGCGGCTCGAACACCACCGGCGCACCGCCGTTGAGCGGTTGACCCACCACCAGGCTCGGGGCGTACTGCTCTTCCAGCAGCTTGCGGGCCACGGCATCGGTCTTGCTGTCGTCGACCAGTTGCTCGACCACGGTTTTCAGCAGATAGACCTGCATGGCTTGCAGGTAACCGCAAACCGCCGCGTTCTCCGCATACTTTTCCGACAACGGCGCCAGCAAAGGCTGCAGGGCCAGGGTGATGGTTTCTTCGTTCAACTGGCGCAGCTGATTGCTCGATTCGCGCTTCCATTGCGGCAGGCTGGCGAGCTCCTCGTTGAGGCGCTCCTCCAGGTCGGCGATATCGGTATGGAAACGTTCACGCTCGGCTTCCGGCAACTGGGCGAATTCCGCCTCGTCCAGGGCCTTGCCTTCGCTCATGGGGGTAAAGGCGATATTGGTGCTGTCGCGATACAGCGCGACTTCCTTCTCCAGCGCCAGGCGCTCGATCACATCCAGGGCGCGGTCGTAACGCTGGTTGAAGGCGCGGTCGATCGCGCTCTTCTTCTGCTGGTAGGACGGGTGCTCGAATACCGCCGGAAAGGTCGCCAGCAGGTTGTCGATCAAACCGTTGATATCGGCGATGAACGCGCCCGCCTCGCCCGCTGGCAGCTCCAGCGCCCGTGGCTCGCGAGGTTCGTCGAAATTATTGACATAGACCCAGTCGGACGGGGTCTGTAGGCGTTTTCCCTCAGCTTTCAGATAGCGTTTGACGAACGAAAAACGCCCGGTACCGGGTTCGCCCATGACAAACACGTTGTAACCGGGGCGCGGCATCGCCACGCCGAACTGCAAGGCTTCAACGGCACGTTCCTGGCCAAGCACACCGCGAAAAGGCTCCAGATCATTGGTGGTAGAGAAGCTGAACTGTTCAGCGGAAAAAGGACGGGTCAGCGCTTCGGGCGCTAGTCGCAAGCTGGCAGCAACAGAATCAGGCATCGGGCTTCCTTACATCAGGCGGGGCAGATGAAAGCATTCTGGCGCTCGCCATGCCTGACTGGCAAGGCGAGCGATGGCTGAATCGCTACGCAGTGGCAAAAGTCCTCAGACAAGGACTACAAACTCTTTCCCGCATTCACATCAGGAAAAAACAATGGAACCCTTGGAACCTGCCTAAACTCCAACGTGCGAGACTGGATTGATAACCAGCCTACTGGCCCTGAACCAGGCCAGATCCCCTTGTCATTGGCACGCACATAAAGAGAACAAAGCTATGAAACGGATTCTTCTGGGTACTCTCTTCACGGTTGTCTCCTTCCATGCCATGGCCCAGGCGCCAGGCGGGCCGGATTGCGGTTGGGGCAACATGCTGTTCAAGGGCCAGCGCGGCACTCCCGCCCACATTCTGGCGTCCACCACCAACGGCACCTCAGGAAACGCCACCTTCGGCATGACCTCCGGCACCAACGGCTGCTCCACCCGTGACTCACTGACCTATGGCGGCCGCTCCTGGATCGCCATGAACGGCATGATGAACGAACTCTCCGAAGACATGGCCAAAGGCCAGGGCGAAGCCCTGACCACCTACGCCGTGGTCCTTGGCGTGGCCCCGGAAGACCGTGAGCATTTCGCGGCCGTCACCCACGAGCACTTCCAGCAGATCTTCAGCAAGGCTGACGTGACCGCCGACGACGTGCACACCAACACCCTCGCGGTCCTGAAAAGCGATCCACGCCTGGCCAAGTACGCGACCCAGGCTTAAGCTCGACCCGCCCGCTCCTTTCGGAGCGGGTTTTGTGTGCGTTGCCTCTTTTCGCCTGACAACAGTTGCCCACCATGCTCAAACGCCTTGCCTATCTGGCGCTCTGTGCCTGCGCCCCGCTGTACGCCGCACCGCACCTCGACGCCCAGCGTTTGCAGCAGTTGGCCCATGACCCGTTCTGGATTTCCCTCGGCCATTACGAGACGGCCAAGCTCGGTGGCTGGCGCAGTTATGTCAGTGACAAAAAATACTTCCTCGCGGCCGACGGAGCCCATCATCCGGACGCGGAACTGCAAGCCACCCTCGACGCCCTCTATGCTCCGGCCAGCCTCGGTAACCAGCATCCCCAGTGTGTCTATCCGGCCCGCACGCGCTGGCTCAAGGCGCAACTGCAACTGACTGACCTGCCCGCCCCTGATTGCACGGAATTCAAGCAGTGGTTCAAGGATGTCGCGCCCCACAGCACGGTGATGATCTTCCCGGCGGCCTACCTGAACAGCCCGTCGTCGATGTTCGGCCATACCTTGCTGCGCATCGACCCGGCCAACGTGCAGCGCGACCAGACCGCCCTGCTCAGCTACGCGATCAACTTCGGCGCCTATATCGAAGGTTCCGACAACAGCATCCTCTATGCATGGAAAGGCCTGGCGGGCGGTTATCCAGGCCTGTTCGCCATGGTGCCCTACCAGGAAAAACTCTCCGAATACCGCAGCCTGGAGAACCGCGATCTGTGGGAATACCGGCTGAACCTGACGCCCGAAGAGACCCAGCGCATGGTCGAGCATGTCTGGGAGTTGAAGCAGATCCAGTTCGACTACTTCTTCTTCGATGAAAACTGCTCCTACCGCCTGCTGGAACTGTTGCAGGTGGCGCGTCCGAGCCTGCACCTGACCGCACAGTTTCCGCTGACCGCGATTCCCACCGACACCGTCAAGGCGGTCAAGGACGCGGGGCTGGTGGAAAGGATCGACTACCGGCCGTCCCGCGAGCGCGAGCTGCTGGAGCGGGCCAAACCGCTGGACCCCGAGGAACAGCAATGGGTACTGAAAGTCAGTGCCGACGCACAGCAGTTGCAATCGGTCGGCTTCAAGCAATTGGCCAAGGCTCGCCAGGCGCTGATCATCGACGCCGCCTATCGGCTGGAGCGCTATCGGGCCAACGGCCAGGAACGTGACCCGGTGCAAGCCCAGCGCAGCTTCGAGCTGCTGCGGGCGATCAACCAGAACCCGCCGCCGGATCTGCAGATCGAACGTCCGGGGCTGCCGGAAAACGGCCATGAGTCACGCACCTGGCAGGCTGGGGTCGGCACCCGGGGCAGCCGGACATTCGGCGAATATGGCTTGCGCATGGCCTATCACGACCTCAACGACAATGCCGAGAGCTTTCCCCTCGGCGCACAGATCGAAATCCTGCAGATGAAGCTGCGCCAGTACGAAGGCAATCACTGGCAGTTGCAGCAATTGGACCTGGCGACCATTCGCTCGCTGACGCCGCGCAATGCGCTGCTGCAGCCGTGGTCATGGCAAGTCACCGGCGGCCTGGAGCGGGTACCGGGTCGGCACGACGACCAGACGCTGGTCAGCCATGTGAATGGCGGCGCAGGTGGCACCTGGCAGTTGGGCGACGACGTGCTGGGGTTTGCCCTGGGCACCGTGCGGGTCGAGCACAATGCCGACTTCGCGGCGGTTGTTTCGCCAGCTGCCGGGTTCGACACCGGCCTGCTGTGGAAAAACCCTCTGGGCAACCTGAGCCTGGAGGCCAAGGGTGACTACTTCATCAACGGCGAGGTACGCCGTAGCCTGAGCCTGAACCAGCAATGGGAGCTGTCACGTAACCTGGGCCTGCGCTTGAGCGCCCAGCGCGAATTCAGCAAGCTGGCGACACCGGAGAACGAGGTGATGCTGGAAGTGAAGTGGTATCACTATTGAGACGCTATTCACACCGCACGTTCGCAGGCACCGACTGCACGGCCAACTGGCCGGACTCGCGCACCAGCAACTCGGCGTGCAAACGCAGACAACGCTCATAATCGCGCCTGGCCATGTTGTCGATCGTGATATTGCCCACTTCCTCCAGCTTATTCGGCCCACCCAAGCGGATATCTACCAGCGGCGCCTCAGGCGTCAACTGAAACAGGCTGGGCGACTTCTCGTCAGAGGTCTCCACTTGAGTGGCCACCGGCAACTGGTCCGGCGTCACGCCGTAGCGCTCCAACAGGGAACTCTCTGGCAATGGCTCACCCACGGCGACACAGGCGGACAAGGTCAGAGCGACACCCACGCCATGGGTTTTGAAACAACTCATACACAACACTCGCTTTCTTTGACTGCACTCGCCCCCACGCGTCCGCGTGGGGCTGAAACACCCGGCGCAGAGCACCCGGCGTCGTATTACCCTACAACGAAAAAAACGACCGGCGACGGAAAAATTTAACACCGCGGCCCACAAACCGCTCATCGCCGCAGTTTCAGCGCCGGATCCTCAAGCCTTGAACCCCGCCTTGCAGAACCCACAGCGCGCAAGCCCAACCACCACAGGTCGCTTACGGATATACCGGGCAACCCAAACCCTGCGAGCATGCTCCGATACCCATGAACGGGAGATTGCCATGAGCCGCGCCTTCGTCAACGAAGACAACGCCGCCGCCCAGGCCGAGCAGCCGGTGGAGCGCCAGGTCAGTACACAGCCCAATTACGTCACCCCACAGGGTCTGGCGCAATTGCACGCCCGCGTGACGACGCTGCAAGCCGAATACAGCCAGCAAAACGCCCTGGGCGAAGCCGCCGACAAACAACGCCAGGCCGATATCGAGCGCGACCTGCGTTACTTCAACCAACGCCTCTCCAGCGCCCAGCTCGCCACGCCGGCCACCTCCACCGAGGTGGTGCAGATCGGCAGCCGCGTGACCTTCGCCAACGAACAGGACGAAGAACAACAGGTGCAGTTGGTCGGCGAGGACGAGGCGGATGCCGCTCGCGGCTTGATCAATTGGGGCTCGCCCCTCGGCCGGGCGCTACTGGGTGCGCGCCTGGGGGATGAAGTGCTGTGGAAACGACCGGCCGGGGATCAGTCGATCGAGATCGTGCGGATCAAACCGGCCTAGCGGCGCCCCATAAAAAACGGAGCCCCGAAGGGCTCCGCTTTTTCAACCACCGACCCGATCAGGCCAGTTTCTTGTGCCGTACACGGTGCGGCTGGGCCGCGGCATCGCCGAGGCGCTTCTTGCGATCAGCTTCGTACTCGGTGTAGTTGCCTTCGAAGAACACCGCCTGCGAATCGTCTTCGTAGGCCAGGATGTGCGTCGCCACCCGGTCCAGGAACCACCGATCGTGGGAGATCACAATCGCCGCGCCCGGGAAGTCCAGCAGGGCCTCTTCCAGGGAACGCAGGGTTTCCACGTCGAGGTCGTTGGACGGTTCGTCGAGCAGCAGGACGTTGCCGCCCTCTTTCAAGGTCAACGCCAGGTGCAGGCGACCACGCTCACCACCGGACAGGTCCTTGACGAACTTCTGCTGGTCGCCACCCTTGAAGTTGAAGCGGCCGACATAGGTACGCGACGGAATCTCGTAGTTGCCGATACGGATCTGGTCGGAACCGTCGGAAATCTGCTGGAACACCGTCTTGCTGCCGTCGAGGTCGTCGCGGCTCTGATCGACGCAGGCCAACTGCACGGTTTCACCGATCTCGATGCTGCCCGAGTCCGGGGTTTCCTTGCCCATCAGCATGCGGAACAGGGTCGACTTACCGGCACCGTTACCACCGATCACGCCGACAATCGCGCCCTTGGGCATGCTGAACGACAGGTTGTCGATCAGTACGCGGTCGCCATAACCCTTGCTGACGTTCTTGAATTCGATGACCTTGTCGCCCAGGCGCGGACCGGCCGGGATATAGATCTCGTTGGTCTCGCTGCGCTTCTGGAATTCCTGCGACTGCATTTCTTCGAAACGCTGCAGACGGGCCTTGGATTTCGACTGGCGAGCCTTGGCGCCTTTGCGCACCCACTCCAGTTCTTCCTTCATGGCCTTTTCATGGGCCGACTGCTGCTTCGATTCAGCGGCCAGACGATCGGACTTGGCTTCCAGCCAGCCCGAGTAGTTGCCTTCGTACGGGATACCGGCGCCGCGGTCGAGTTCGAGAATCCAGCCGGCGACGTTATCCAGGAAGTAACGGTCGTGCGTGATCGCAACCACAGTGCCCGGGAAATCGTGCAGGAAGTGCTCCAGCCAGGCCACCGAATCGGCATCCAGGTGGTTGGTCGGTTCGTCGAGCAGCAACATGTCCGGGGCCGAGAGCAGCAGGCGGCACAGGGCCACGCGGCGCTTTTCACCGCCGGACAGGTGTTCGACCTTGGCGTCCCAGGCCGGCAGGCGCAGCGCATCGGCGGCGACTTCCAGCTGGCGTTCCAGGTTATGGCCATCGCTGGCCTGCAGGATCGCCTCGAGCTTGGCCTGTTCGGCGGCCAGCTTGTCGAAATCGGCATCCGGATCGGCGTAGGCGGCGTAGACTTCATCCAGGCGGGCCTGGGCGTCCTTGATCACGCTGACCGCTTCCTCGACCACTTCACGGACCGTCTTGCTCGGATCGAGTTGCGGCTCCTGGGGCAGGTAGCCGATATTCAACTCGGGCATCGGCCGGGCTTCACCGTCGAATTCGGTGTCGACACCCGCCATGATTTTCAGCAAAGTGGATTTACCCGAACCGTTCAAACCCAGCACGCCGATCTTGGCGCCCGGGAAAAACGACAGGGAGATGTTTTTCAGGATTTCCCGCTTCGGCGGAACAACTTTGCTCAGCCGATGCATGGTGAAGACGTAAGAGCCTGTTTTGCCTGATTTGTCACTTTTGGACATGGTTTTATTCGCCTTTAATCCTGTTTTTTCAATGCTTTAATGGTAGCGAAAACGCTTAAATTCGGGAAAGCAAAACGTTAGGGTTTGCTCTGACCAGCCTATACCCCTGACTATACCAAAAGAGTCAGGTTTGCGTTGACTTCACCTCGTTCATGACTACACTGAAAAAAGTTATGTTTTATGAGGGAGCGAGATGGGTTTCCAGGTCATAGAGCAGGTGGTGAATGCTGCTCGAAGAAAGCTGCTAGTGCAAGACTACATCCCGGTCTACCACCCCAACCTATACATCACCATGGAGCACTCCGGCAGAGCCCTCGAAACGACCAAGAAGTACCTTGAGCATCTGGCCGTGCTTGAGGAGTTTCTGGCTTTTTCCTCCATTGATCTCATTTCTCACCTCGAACAGCGCCCTCACAGCCAATACCTGACAGACAGTGAGCTTTCTAGGTTTGTGTCGGACGCGGGGTTTAACAAGCAAACCTTGGCCATGAAATATGCGGGGATGCGTTTGCATCCGACTGCCTACAAATCCGTTGGCAAGATCCATGCACAGCAGCGAATCGAGGCGGTACGCGACTATCTGGCCTTCCTCTATGACAAGTTAGGTGATCACTCAACACGATATGAGGCGGTTGACGATCTGAAGAAGCGCATCAACCGCAAGATCAAAGCGGCAAGACCTGCGTGGAAAAAAACGCGAACGGACGAAATGAAGGGGCTTACGAGTCTGGAGCGAATTCGATTGCTGGAAATCATGCATCCGGATAACGCCGAGAATCCCTTTTCAGATGAAGCCATCAGGCTGCGTAACTACATCATTTTGCTGCTGGGTCTCGACATGGGGCTGCGACGCTCCGAGATGCTGCTGATCAAGACTAGCGATATTCACTGGCACAGTCGTCAACTAGCGGTGGTCAACCTAGAGGATGAGAGCCTCGATCCACGAACGATGGCCCCGCAATTCAAAACCAACGAGCGCATGCTGGTGATGACCGCTGACCTGTATGACGCAGTAGCTGAGTACGAATCGAAATATCGCCACAGAAAGCCCCGTAGCGGCGCATCGCAAGCGAGAATGCATCCGTTTTTGCTGGTGGCGCACAAACGAAATGAGGGCGGACCTCTGACCATCAAGGCAGTGGATGGCGTTCTGTCCAGGGTCCGAGAAATAGCGCCGGAGCTGGCTCATGTGCACCCGCATACTCTGAGGCATGACGCGGTCTACACGATGCTGGAAAGCATGCGTGAGGAATTGGCAGTGCTCACGCCGGAGGATCGAACCGCGCAAGTTCAAAAGACCCTCACATGGATGTTCGGCTGGAGTCCCGACTCGAACATGCCCGGCCACTACGGCGCGAAATTCTGGAAGGAAGAGGCAGACAAAGCGATACAGAAACGGGCCGAACGGTTTACGGCCAGCCGTCAGAAGGCCGGCACGACACGAGGAGGTTCAGAGTGAACATTGCCGTCGAAGCACTTCAGGCACCAAAGAAGAGCACCCTAGATGCGTGGCTGAACACGCCTCGCTTGGCGAAATGTGGTGAGATGTTCACGCCCGCCGAACCCATGTGGAGACCGGATAAATCGGCTAGTGATTCAGTCAACTGGAAAGCGGCTATTGCCTGCGTCTCGCCGGATTGGCAGCCTTGGTTAAATGCCGCCCTGGCGTACCGAATGGCCGATGCGGCAGCGCGCACGGTTGCTAACACCGCCAGTTTGTTGTCGCTGGCTGCTCAGGCCGGGCTTGACCCGCTCAACGAGGGTCAACTGATCGCTCTGCGGGAGCGGTTTAGCTATAGAGAGTTTAGTCTCATTGCCGCTTTCATGGCGTTTTGGCACGACTGCGAATCCCTCGAACAGCGCCCTTCGCAACCCCTGATCGATGCTTACAATGAACTGCCCAGGAAAAAGAATTCCAGCAACGATGTGATCCTCAGCCTGGACCCCGAACAAGGCCCGCTCACTCAGGTTGAGCAGGACGCGCTGCATCAATGGATACATGAGCAGTTTTGTCACGGGCAGTTAGATTTCGAGCATTACATTTACCTGCGCATGTTGATGATTTACGGGCAGCGTGGCTATCAGGTGCGAATGATGGTTTTTGGTGATTTCACGAAGAGCGAGGTCAAGTTTCATTGGGCAAAGCAAAGAGGCGACGAGTCGGGTTGGCGAACTAAATCCGAAACATTCAGACTGGATGAGGACCTCTACAACGCCGTGCAGGCCTACAAGGCAGTGGTTCTGGCGCAACTCTGGCAAACGTATCCCGGCGGTGTCGACTGGAATGTAGCCATCCAGAATGTGCCGCTCTTTCGTAAGAAGCTGGATCATGATGAAGCAGGGGCTTGGAACCGGCGGTGGAATACCCCTGTTTTGCTCGATAGCCCCCTTCAAAAAGACCTCGAAGACGCGCCGCAGCCCACCTTTCATGTCGGATCAGCAACGGTCAGACAATGGCTTTATCGCGTAGAACGGATGGAGGGCTTTCCAATTTCGCCTCGCACCCATCAGCCACTGAAAGTTACGCGGGGGCACCGGTTCAGGCACACCCTCGGCACAGACCTTTCCAATGCGGGGCTGAGTGAGTTTGCGATAGCCCGCGCATTGATGCATAGCGATACTAAGACAGTGCGAAAGTACCGCGCCGTGTCGCCTGAGTTGCTGGCGTTGATCGACGCGAAGATGAGCGACCATATGGCGTTGGTTGTGAATGCGTTCACCGGGATCATCGTCACTGACCGCACCTCAGCGAAAAACGGGAATCGAGCGGATCGACAAATCGAGGATGTGGCAGTATGCGGTGCCACTGCCGCCTGCCATCTCGATGCGCCATACACCTGTTACGCATGCGGAAAATTCCAACCCCTTCTGTACGCCGATCACCACGCGGTCCTTGAGCGATTGGAACGTCGCCGGGAGCAAACCATTGCCACGGATAAAACGACCGGTGTGCTCTGGGATCGGGCCATTCTGGCTTGCCGCAAGGTGATTCTGGATTGCGAGGCCATGCGCCGATCATCGGACTCAAGGAGACAGAAGAATGACCGAAGCGTTTGACTCTGAATCGCCGGATAACATTGTTGATTTTAAGCCCAAGAGCCAGCTGGATGCGGTGGCTCACCTCGCGGCGTTTATCGAATGGGCAAAAGAGACTCTGCCCAAAGGCATTCCCAATCGAGTGAACGCGAGTATTCGCTGGGAAGACGGCAGTTGGCACCCGCATGGCTTCTTAAGTAGTAGCTTCACGGCGCTTGGATCGACCGTATCTGCCCCAAAGACGATGCAGGCACCCTTCACGGATTTTACCAAAGCCATATTGGTGCACCGAAGGGTGTATTTGCAGAAAAAGGTGATGAGTGACTGGATGAACGCCCTTAGGGGGCTGGAAGTCGCTCTGTTCGAATTGACCGGCACGCGGGATGTGACGCGGGTGTCCGCCGCTGTCTGTAATCATGCGTGCGAGCACATGGAGCGTCACTGGAAAAAAGGAAACACCGCATATCTTTCTAGTAAGTCACTTGAAGCCATCATCGCCCTGATGCGGGCCAAAAAACTGCTCAAGTCGGATTTCCGGTGGACCTCTCCGCTGAAGCAGAGCCAGAGAGGCACGCTCAAGCAGCAAAGAGAGGATCGGGAACAGAAGCTGCCTAACCCTGAAGCGATCAGAGCCCTCGGGGAAGTGTTCACCAACGAATTGACCAGCGACCTCGACATCGTGGTGACATCCGCCTGTGCGCTGTTACTGAGTGCACCCAGTCGCGTGGGTGAATTGGCGGATCTCCCATTGGATTTCCTGCTATTCAAAGAGGATGCTCAGGGCAACCGGCGCATGTTCCTGCGCTGGTACGCGGAAAAGATGAACCAGGTGACGCCGAAGCCCGTCGTTAGGCCTGAGATGGAGCCGGTCGTCGAGCGGGTCATCACGTTACTGAAACCGATCACCGATGAAGCGCGGGCCTACGCCGCCTGGCTGGAAGACAATCCCGATGATTTCCCCCCCCACGAAGGAGTGCCGCCCAAGGGGCCTGATGAACCGCTCACATACGCCGAAGCCTGTGCAGCGCTGAAACTCGCCGCTCCTAAGGGCTACGCGCGAACAGTATTCAATGTCAAGTTACTGAAAAGCCTTGAGAAGCAAAAGGCGTTCAGCCCCGCCGCCCGAGCCCTCTTGGCCGAGATCCGTGACGGGTGGGACTTCAGCAGAGGGAAGGGGATATATGTTAAGGGCAAGAATGGAGTCCAGGGTTGGGAGTTTGACGACCGATGTGTGATTACGCTGCGCAAACTCAATGTGCTGGTGCGGGAGAAGTATCTTCCAAAGGATTTTCCGTACACCACGCCGTACACGGAGGGCAAAGCTCGGGTGAAGTATCGTGATGCGTTGTTCACCGTGCGCACGGGAGCACTGACTGGAAACTCAGATACGTTGTGTGCGCAACACGGGTTTGGCGTGGAGATCGCCGCGAACGCTAGCCGATTAAATGCGCAGTTAGGAGGTACGAACGATCCGACAAGAAAAAGCCTGTTCGAGCGCTACGGCTATACCGGCATCAAGGTCAACACGCATGCGTTTCGGCACGAATTGAACACGCGGATGCACGAGGCCGGTCTGTCGCAGTTCCTGATTGACGCCTTCTCTGGACGCACGACGATGGGGTCTATCTACAACCATGAGACCATCGAGGATCGCACCCAAAGGGTTGCGGCTTACCACCCCAAAACGAAGCACAGCACCTCTGCTCAGCGTCTGGACAAGGTCAAAACCAATCAGCCGCTGAACCTGGCTGAGGTGAGGGAACTGCGCGAGGGTGAGCAGGACCGCATCATCCATCAAACCCATCTCGGCGTTTGTGTGCACAACTTCGCATCCGAGCCCTGCCCGAAAATGGGTGCCTGTTTGGACTGCGGGCGGCTCGGTTGCGTCAAAGGGGATGACGTGAAGCTGGGCAACCTCATGGAAGAACGCGACGACCTTAAACGCCGCCTCGATAAAGCCCTGGATGCGCAGTCTCGGGGTGTGTTTGGGGCATCGGAGTGGGCCAAAAAACTGGGTGAGAAGCTCTTTAAGTGCGAGGAGCTCATCCAAACGCTGGAAAACCCCGGACTCGAAAAGGGTGCCATCGTGTGGAACGCCGATAACGGTTGGACGCTGACCAAGAACGCCGCCGCGATGTCGGGTCTGATCGAAGTCAAAGTCATTGAAGAGCACCAGGCGCAAGAGGAGTTATCATCGTTAGATGACGTCTTGGCTTTGCTGGATGAGATTGAGGGTTAACGATGGGACATTTAACGCCAAAGGATGAGAAGCGCATCATTAAGCTGATTGAGGAATGGTCAGAGCCGAAGCTGACCTGGCCTTTGCTCGTTGAGGCCTGCAAAGAAAAACTGGGTATCAGTCGTGCTCGCCAGTCCCTGATGAATCTACCTGCCGTGGATTTAGCGATGAAGAATTGCAAAGCGGCATTGAAGGCTCAGAAGCTGAAACCGGGCTGGATTAGCGATATTCAGGCAGCCAACGAGCACATTGAGAAACTGACAGCAAACAATCAGAAGCTGTTAGCTGCTGTTCGAGATATGCATAGCCGGTTTTTGATCTGGCAAGCCAATGCGGATATGCACGGGCTGACACAATCTATGTTGGAGCAGCCGGTTTCACAGCTTCAAAAGAAGACCTGATTGCGCAATTGCACGTACTAGACCAGCAGTTAGCATCCAGCTGACTAGGAGTTGACCACCTTCACATCTGCAGTTTGGTCAGTGACCTCGTAGTGTCGACCGGTAGTTCACGACCCATAGCTGCCGGTCAGTACCGGCAGAAAACGGCCAAAAGCAGCCATTCGCACGCTTGTATAAAAAGTCTTAGATTCACATTTCCTTATAAACGGCTATCTGGTTACGGCCACGGCCCTTCGCCAGATATAGTCCCTTGTCAGCGAGTTCGATCAGCATTTTGCTGCTTTCAGAACTTATCGGTGAAAAAGTAGCGAGCCCAATGCTAACTGTAACTACCGAATCAGTATTTGGTGAGCAGTGCGGTATATTTAGTAACTCCACATTCTCGCGTAGTTTTTCCGCAATGACTTCGGCCTCATCTGACGATACTCCTGGCAAGATTGCTGCGAATTCTTCTCCCCCGTATCGCGCTGGCAAATAACTCTCATTGGTTATCGAGTCCCGCACTGCAGACGCAACACTTTTTAATGCCTCATCGCCAGCCAAATGCCCAAAGCGATCGTTGAACAGCTTGAAGAAGTCGACGTCAATCATCAATAAAGATATCTCTAAATGTTCATTACGCACCCGCCGCCACTCGCTCTCTAAAAACTCGTCAAAATGCCTACGATTCGAAAGCTCAGTTAAACCGTCAAAATTTATCAGTCTTTGCAACTTATTGTTTGCAATTTGCAAAACTAGATTTGTATCTAATAGCTGCTGCTGACTAACTCTTAAGGCGCGATATGTGTGATCTAGTTGTGTTGTGGTATTAAAGGATCGGGAGTGATATCGAAGGCGAGCCGCAAGCTCTATGGGGTCCGGCAACTTAACTATATAGTCGCTATAGCCAACTTCAAAGGCGCGACTCTTTGTTACTGGATCTTCTTTAGTGGACAAGGCAATTATAGGTATATTTCGAGTGCTTTGGTTTTCTTTATATTCTTTTATTAAGGAAAAGCCGTCAACTCCTGGCATGACTAGATCTTGAAGAATCACCGTAGGTTTTATTTTCTCGGCCTCAATAACGGCTTGCATCGCATCAGCGCAGTAATGAAACTCTATATCGCTTTCACCGGCTAGGTTACGGCGTACGGCCTCGCCAATCATTGGTAAGTCATCAACTACCAGAACGATTACGGTGTCGATATCGGTATTCAATAACAGTTGACCTGGTATTTCATCCATTTCGCGCCTCGCTTAACATTTCATAGACTGCCTGAAAAACAATGTGCCGTTCACTAGCTATGAATCGACCACAGTTTAGTAGATTTTTTGAATATCTGCTTATGGCCGATTCCTGCCCGCTGTGACCTGCAAAGAGCTGCGGAGTGAGGTCTGCCGGCAGTATCAATACGATCTGTCCCTGATTGTTTCAGCGGCACGGGGGTGCAATCCGTCCGAGCTGATCATAGATGCGGGGTTCTAAATCAAAGAATTTCGGTGATGCCCGGCTTACGCCGGGCTTATGAAGCAATCACGCTTCGGCGGGTTTAGCACGATATTTATTGACGTTATCTACTAGTAGTTGAATAGATGCAACATCCGTCTTGATTTCTTCCAATCCCGCTACTGGCATGTCTTTATTCATAGCCTGAAGATGCGCCTCCGTCATCCTATGGCCCTTTTTCCACAAAATTACAATATCATCAGCGTCTTGCTTTCGAAGCCCCGTAATCTTATGCAAATTCCCGACACCAACCATGTCACTAAACCTAGTAATAACTCCATTTAATACGACATCCTCTACGACCTTCTCTACCGTCGCACGTATGTCGCTATAAAGAATTCGCACATCTCGAACTAATTCTTCGCCTGGATAAACGGGCCATGGCTCCATTTTTTTTACTCGAGCTTCAAGCTGGCGAATCCGTTCTTTATATCCAGTTTTATCCCACGGCAATCCCTGCTTGACTACTCCAGCAGCATCTCCCACCCATTCTAAATGGTGAACAAGGTGAGGAATCACTTTCGCCTCCCCTAGCGAATCGATTAATTCACTCAGAAAGGATATATCATGCGTCAAAACAATCACCTGCCTAAAAGCAGCTTCCTCAACTAATCGTCGAGCAACTTGACGTCGCCTCACATGATCAAGAGACGATACGGGATCATCAAATATAATCCCACCTCGATGATCCGAAAGTTTAAGTTCCGCTAAAAATGCTCCAAGCGAAACCGCTCGCTGTTCACCTTCACTCAGAACTTGCTCTATTTTTTTTGCAGCAGGCAGATCGAGCAACAACGTGAATTTTACGGTGCCGCGATCAACTCTTTCCTTGAGTTTGGTTTTTATATGCCCGATACCCAGTTTGATAAACTCCTCATCGAGAGCTTTCCTCAAGGAGTCGGTAATTATTTTCCCCGCTATATCTTTAGATTTCGCTGAAATAGCTCTAGGATTCAATTGCCCCTTACACCCATCAAGCTTGGCACGATAGACAATACGACCATGAAGGGCCAGCACAGCCTCAACTATCAGAGCAAGAGCTGCACGAGACTTCAGCTCGGCTAGCTCATTTGATAGCTTTTTGAGCTTTTCGGGATTCGACGCCTTCTTATAGAATCTGGCTTTCCAAAGTTTAATGGCTGCAACTTTACGCAGTTCACTAACAGGACTAGCATCCAGGTCTGGGACGTCGTCCAAATTTACAGAGCGGGCCGCTTTCAACATCCATGCTTTGTAGCCATTAATTTGATCTTGATAATTCTTAAGTCGGTCGACCAACCCTTCTGCCTCTCCCTCGAGCTCTACTGCCAGGGCTTGACTAAAGCCGAAATCCAAACTTGAGCGATCTATCTGATCCAGAACATCATCAAGCGCTGTTTTTTTCTCCGAAGCAAGCTTAGTTGCATTTTCTTTTATAAAATCGTTGAACCGACGCATTCTTCCTGCGGCTGGTTCTACCGATTGTTGACAGAGCACACAGACAGCCTCTTCCGCACAATTAGGGAAGTCATGGCCTGGATACGCAACACTTGTAGAGTACTTCTGCGCAGCAAGAAACAATTCTTTCCAAATAGCTTCACCAGAGCCCGGCAAGAGATCATCTTCGACCCTAAGCGCTCGTGCAGCAGCATCCACGCCCTCTGTAGCATCGTACGACTCTTTAACCAAACGCTTAAGCTTATCTAAGGCCTTCTCCGTCGTGTACTTCTCTTTCTTCAGAATTGTTTCTGCAAGATTTTTGATGTGAGCGGCAGAAGTCTTCAAACTTTGGTATTTCAATATGGGATCAGGCTCTGCTATCGCTAACTCCAGATTACTGAGCCTGTCTCGCTCTTCCTGCGAAAGCGCGCCCAGACGGACAATATTCTCCCTACTTGTCTTTTCTCCAAAATTTTCGAGCAACCTGCCGACGGCAGTTTCTTTATTAAAACCGGCAAGAATGTCGAGCGAGACGTCAATTCCCTTCAACTCGTCATTCATTAAGGCTAAGACCTCTGGCACAACCTTACTTGCCAAAGCCTCAACCACGTCTAATCCCCTCGGAAGGTACGCTGCATCGCCCTCTATTAGGTAGGCGCTCGCGCAAGAGGTATCGAATACACTCACATAAGAAAGCTGTGGAGGGGGCACCGAGCCACTTGTCCAATGAAACGTCTGAGCTACCCCGTTCAACGACGCGGTGAACGTCGCCTTAGGTTTACCGGCGCCCACCGCCGCTTTGGTGACATCACCGAGTATCTCACCCCCCCTGTCTCGAGCACGGCAGGCATGTTTCAATACTCGCGCATAACCAGACTTCCCGGCGCCATTACCGCCATAAATCACGGTCACGCCCTTCTCCTCAAAGGAAAGGACTTGGCCTGGCATAATTCTATTGACGTTTTCCAAATCACTCATCGACTTGAGCGTGACGCTTAATGCCGCCTCACCACCGGCGGGTATGTGATCGGCACTGAGCGGGTTTGCCTGAAGACCGTCCACGACTTCAATGTCGTTTTCATGCTTCAGAAGCGCGTAAAAATCACGGAAATCCTGAGGGCCCAATTGCTCATTGAGCAGCAGCCTTCTGGCTGCATCTCGAAGCCAAAGAGATAGGTCTTTTTCCGACCAGAGCAGTACGTCATTCAATATCGACATGATTCCTCCATGAACAGCTTGATGCACTAGGCCAACAGCTGGCCAATCGACATTACCAACCGTTCCGAGGATGCAGCCCCTGAAGAGAAATAGCTAGCTGAGCGAGCGCGCCTTCCACCAGTTCCCAAAAGGGTTTATCAGTTCAGACTGAGTCGTCATGCATTTTATAGACACGCTCGAATGACTGCTTCTGGCCGTTTTCTGCCTGATGCAACAGGCAGCTATGGGTCGACTTCTGCCGGTCAAGGCGCACTCCGTGCGCTGGTCAAATCCGATGCAAACAACTGGTCAAGTCGAATGCAAATGACTGGTCAGTGG
>Ga0209888_1000435_pt1 | contig 21195 bp, 16 predicted proteins | sample OrgsoiDNA_201059_FD_185807 | JGI IMG/M metagenome (GOLD analysis project Ga0209888, IMG submission 185807) | Permafrost soil microbial communities from the Arctic, to analyse light accelerated degradation of dissolved organic matter (DOM) -... | ecosystem: Environmental > Terrestrial > Soil >...
CCAGCGGGTTCTTAGGCAGCATGCCTTTGACCGCGGTCTCGATCACGCGCTCAGGGGCTTTAGCGATCAGCTTTTCGAAGTTGATCGACTTGATGCCGCCCGGGAAACCGGAGTGGGAGTAGTAGATTTTGTCGGTGGTTTTAGCACCGGTCACACGAATCTGCTCGGCATTGATAACAACGATGTAGTCACCGGTGTCAACGTGCGGAGTGTATTCGACTTTGTGCTTGCCACGCAGGCGGCTCGCGATTTCGGTGGCCAGACGACCCAGGGTCTGACCAGCAGCGTCGACGATAAACCAGTCGCGCTTAACTGTTTCCGGTTTAGCAGTAAAAGTTTTCATTCTTTATAGCCTCAGGGGCCGCCTGTAAATAAGACGGCGGATCTTACTGAATAGTGCGTACTTTGACAAGGTCAAAGGCAGCCGGATACAGACGCTTTCGGGGGCTCGGGTCGGCGCGTCCGTTCAACGGCAAGATTCTTTGGCGGCGGCGCATCACTTCCACTGCATAAAGAGGTGCGTAATTATGCAGATTGCCAAAAAAATTTCAACCTGCTTTTATGGTCGTTTTCCCACAGGAGCAGCCAATGGAATACCGTCAGCTAGGCCGGACCGATCTGAACGTGAGCGCAATTTGCCTGGGGACCATGACCTGGGGCGAGCAGAACACCCAGGATCAAGCCTTTGCCCAGATCGAAAGGGCGAAAGGCGCCGGGATCAATTTCATCGACACCGCCGAGATGTACCCGGTGCCGCCCAAGGCCGAAACCTACGCCAGCACCGAGCGCATGATCGGCAACTGGTTCAAGCAGCGCGGCGACCGTGCCGACTGGATCCTGGCGAGCAAGATCGCCGGCCCCGGCAACGGCATCGGCTATATCCGCGACGGCCAGCTCAAGCACAACCGCCAACATATCGTCGAAGCCCTGGACGCCAGCCTCAAGCGCCTGCAGACCGACTGGATCGACCTCTACCAGCTGCACTGGCCCGAGCGCAGCACCAATTTCTTCGGTCAATTGGGCTACAAGCACAAGGCCGATGAAGATTTCACGCCGATCGAGGAGATCCTCGAAGCGCTGGACGAGCAGATCAAGGCCGGCAAGATCCGCCATATCGGCCTGTCCAACGAAACCCCGTGGGGCACCATGAAATTCCTGCTTGAGGCCGAGCGCCGTGGCTGGCCGCGGGCGGTGTCGATCCAGAACCCCTACAACCTGCTCAACCGCAGCTTTGAAGTGGGCCTGGCGGAAGTCGCCCTGCGCGAGCAGTGCGGCCTGCTGGCGTACTCGCCGATGGCGTTCGGTTTCCTCTCGGGCAAGTACGAAGGCGGCGCCCGGCCGGACAAGGCGCGCCTGAGCCTGTACAGCCGCTTCAGCCGGTATTTCAACCCGCAATCGGAAGCGGCGTGCAGCCGTTATGTCGCCCTGGCCCGTGAACACGGCCTGGACCCGGCGCAGATGGCCCTGGCGTTTGTCACCCAGCAATCGTTCGTCACCAGCAACATCATTGGCGCGACGACGCTGGAGCAGTTGGACAGCAACATTGCCAGCGCCGAGCTGAAGTTGTCGGAGGAAGTGCTGGCGGGGATCGAGGCGATCCACAAGGATCATCCGAACCCGGCGCCGTAAGCCTACGCCCAGACTCATAGACGACACTGTCTGTAGGAGCAGGGCTTGCCCGCGAAGCTTTTAGCGTTCTCGCGGGCCCCTTCGCGGGCAAGCCCTGCTCCTACAGTTACGCGGTGTGTTCAAGGCTCATCCATCACAACGACCGGGCAATGATCTCCTTCATGATCTCGTTGGTCCCCGCATAAATGCGCTGCACCCGCGCATCCGCCCAGGCCCGGGCCACCGGGTATTCCCACATGAACCCGTAACCACCGTGCAACTGCACGCATTCGTCGAGCACCTTGCATTGCAGGTCGGTGCCCCAGTACTTGGCCATCGCCGCCGTCGGCACATCGAGCTGGCCTTGCAGATGCAGCTCCAGGCAGCGGTCGACAAACACCCGGCCGATCTGGATCTCAGTGGCCATTTCCGCCAGCTTGAAGCGAGTGTTCTGGAAGTCGGCAATGGATTTTCCGAAAGCCTTGCGTTCGCGGGTGTACTCCAGCGTCCACTGCAACGCCGCCTCGGCCGATGCCAGACCACCTATCGCCACCGTCAGGCGCTCCTGAGGCAACTCCTGCATCAGATAGGCAAAACCCGCCCCGGCCTGCCCCAGCAGATTTTCCCTGGGCACCCGCACATCCTGGAAAAACAGCTCGGAGGTTTCCTGGGCCTTCATGCCGACCTTTTCCAGCCGCTTGCCCTTGGCAAACCCCGGCGTATCGGCCTCGACCAGGAACAGGCTGGTGCCCTTGGCCCCGGCCTGCGGATCGGTCTTGGCGACGACAATCACCAGGTCGGCGAGAAAGCCGTTGGTAATAAAGGTCTTCGAACCATTGAGCACATAGTCGTCACCGTCCAGCACTGCCGTGGTCTTCACCCCTTGCAGGTCGGAACCGGCCCCCGGTTCGGTCATCGCAATGGCCGTGACCATCTCGCCGGACACCAGCTTGGGCAGGTACTTGAGCTTCAGCGCTTCGCTGCCGTAATGCAGGATGTAAGGCGCGACAATGTCCGAGTGCAATGAGAAACCGATGCCACTCAAGCCCTGCCGGCTGATTTCCTCGATCACCACGGCACTGTAGAGAAAGTCCGCCGCCATGCCGCCGTAGACCTCCGGCAGATGGGAACAGAGCATCCCCTGCGCCCCCGCCTTGTTCCACAGCTCACGGTCGACATAGCCGCGTTTCTCCCACTGCGCATGGAAGGGCGCCGCCTCCTGCTCGAGAAACTTGCGCACACTGCTGCGAAACAGCTCGTGCTCGGAACTGAACAGGGTTCTGGGAATCATCGGGGGCACCTGCAAGGACACTGAGGCCGGGATTGGCCCGTAGAGCCTATGCCAGTGTTTTGCCGGGTAACACTGGACACATGCGACAAAAAATAAGACGATCCAGCCGTCTGTTGACCACTTTCCCCTATAAGAACTTTCCGCTAATAAGAACAATGGAATTATGGCTAATCCACTCTCCACGCCCTTGCGGCGCGTCAGCATCCTGGCTATCGACCGGGTATTCGCTTCCACCCTTATGCAAGCCAAGGACTTCTTCCACCTGGCCAGCCTGCGCTACGGCAAACAACTCGGCCAAGGGCTCACCAAGGCCTTCGAAACCCGCCTGGTCAGCCCCGACGGCAAACCGGTGTGCAGCTTCAGCGATGTGATCCTGCCGGTGGACGGCGGCCTGGAAAATGCCGACGTGATCATCCTGCCGGCGTTCTGGGACGACTTCGAAACCCTCTGCCAGCGCTATCCCCAGGTCATGCCCTGGCTGCGCGAGCAGCATGCCCGCGGCGCGGTGCTCTGCGGCGAGGCCACCGGGGTGTTCTGGCTGGCCGAAGCCGGCTTGCTCGATGGCAAGGAAGCGACCACCTACTGGCGTTTCTTCAACGCCTTCAGCGAACGCTACCCCAACGTCCAACTGAACCAGGACAAACACCTGACCGACGCCGACAACCTCTACTGCGCCGGCGGCACCACCTCGGCCTGCGACCTCTATATCTACCTGATCGAACGCTTCTGCGGAGCCAACGTTGCCCAGGCCGTGGCCCGCGATATCCTCTATGAGGTCCAGCGCAGCTACGCCCCGGGGCGTATCGGCTTCGGCGGCCAGAAGCTGCACCAGGACGTGATCATCCTGCAGATCCAGCAATGGCTCGAAGAACATTTTGCCGACAAGTTCCGCTTCGAGGATGTCGCCCGGGAGCACGGCATGAGCATTCGCAATTTCATGCGCCGTTTCCAGACCGCCACCGGTGACAAGCCGTTGCACTACCTGCAACGCTTGCGCATCGAGACCGCCAAGGGCCTGCTTTCGGGCACCCGCAAAAGCATCAAGACCATCAGCTACGAAGTCGGCTATGACGACGCCAGCTTCTTTGCCCGATTGTTCCGCCAGCACACCGAGCTGTCTCCCAACCAGTATCGCCAGCAGTTCCAGCAAGCGGCGTGAAGCCCGTGCGCCGTTTTCGACACTAAACGAAAGCGGCGCGCGACCTTGCATAATTAATTACCACAGCGCCCTGCCCTCACCTTCGTAGACTCGCTCCGGCAATCACTACCGATTGCCACTGACAAGGAGCGTCGTACATGCCTATTGGATTGGCTCAACAGCAGCCCTCTTTCCCGACCCCGACGGTGGAGCCCGGCCGCACCTGGCGCGCCCGCTTCCCCAACCCGCCGGACCTGTGCTTCGACTATCGCCGGCTGGTCGAGCAACCCGGCGGCGTCGCCCGCGCCACGGACCGCGCCCATCGGATCTGCATCATCGGCGCCGGCGTCACCGGCCTCAGCGCGGCTCACGAGCTGCTGCGCTGCGGCTTCACGGACATCACCCTGCTCGAACAATCCCGGCGCATCGGCGGCCGACACCTGACCGTGATCGACAAAAGCCAGCCCGCCACCACCGGTTCCACCCCCTTCGAAATGGGTGCGATGCGCCTGCCGTATTTCAACCGCGAGGGCGAGGCGCCGTTAAAAGGGCGCTCCGTGCTGGCGCACTACACCGAGCAGTTCAACCTGCGCCTCTCGGATTTCGCCAACCCCGGCAGCGCCCAGGTCAGGAGCACCGGGATTTTCCTCCGCGAGGGCCTGCTGGAGGGGCAGGAAACCCCGCGGATGCTGATCTGGGACAACCGCGACGGGCAGACCCCACCACCGGGAAAACTGCTGAAACAGGTTCACGAAAAATGGCGCCTGTTCGCCGAGCGCATGACCCGCCAGGTCGAAGCCCACTACGCCAGCGAGGGCTGGGAGAACCTCTGGTCGGCGATTGTCCAGCGTTACGAAAGCCTGTCGTTTCGCAACCTCGTCACGCTGCCCGCCATCAGCCACTGGCAAGCGGACGACCCGGGCAATTTCGGCGGCGTCGGCATGAGCGCCGAAGAGTCGGCGATCTTCTATGCCATCGGCATCGGCGACGGCAGTTGGGGCGCGTTCTATGACGCCTGCAGCCTGTACCCGATCCGTACCGCGATCTTTGGTTTCAGCCATCGCCTGCAATTGATACACGGCCGAGTCGATGAGCGCGGCAATCCGCTGCCGTCGCCGCATCTGCAGGCCGGCACGCTGCTCGACTGCAACGGCTTGACCTTCGAGGCCCCGCGCTACCTGGGTGTCGCCGCCCTGGACGAATGCCTGTTGTTCATGCCGGTCGAAGGGCGCGGCCTGTCCTTCTACGAGCATTGCCGACAACGCGGCGCCGGGCTCGCCACCCAGGCCCAGGTCAACGGCCTGAGCAAACTGCCCAACCAGCAGATTCGCGTCGACTACGCCTGGCAATGGAACGATCCGCAGCGCCGCGAGTTGCGCAGTGAAGTCTTCGACTCGGTGATTCTCACCCTGCCATCCTGGCTGATCGAAACCACCGTCGAGCTCAAGGGGTTCGACGAGCGGATGCTGCCGTTCCACATCCGCAGCGCCTACAAGACCGCCCACTGGGAAACCAGCTGCAAGGTGTTTGCACCGCTGAAAAAAAGCTTTTTCACCGAGCCCCACGGCATCCCCCAGGCGCTGGTCACCGACAGCCTGATCCACGACATGTACACCTACAGCTACAACGACAGCTACCCGTATGACTGCATCCTGCTGAGTTACACCTGGGAGGACGACGCCACCAAACTCGCGCTGTTTTCGGACCAGGAGCTGGTGGAAAAATGCGTCGGCGAGCTGGATCGGATACTGCTGCACGCGAGCAATATCAACCAGCGGATCTCGCCCTATATCGACACGCAAAAAGCTGCGGTGCATCGCTGGATGAGTGATCGCAATGCCCTCGGGGCCGCCAAGCTCTATCGCCCCGGCACCTATTACGAAGCCATCGACCTGATGAACTACAACCGCCATTACTCCGCCCGTTCCGGGCTCTACCTGTGCGGCGAATCCTTTTCGGTCGACGCAGGCTGGACCGAGCCCTGCCTGCGGGGCGCCCTCGATGCCACGATCCATCTGTGCCAACGCACCGGTGCAACGTTCAATGGCGGTTTCAGCTTGAAGCACTACCCCGAATACAGCGGACGACCACCGGCCAACGAGCTGCAAACAGCGTTCAGTATTCCCAGGCTGTTCTAGGAAATACCCGACTGGTTTACCGGAGGACCACCGACATACACCACTCATTGAATGGCTTCTCATAGATATATCAACCCATTCGGGTTGAATAACAAGAATGAGAGCACCTCAAATGAATGAACCTCGCCCCGCTGTCAGTCCCGTACGCGTTGCCGTCGTGCAGTTCGATCCCCAGGCTGGCGTTGCCCACACCCCGTATAACCTGGACCGCAGCCTGGCGCTGGCGGGCCAGGCGGTGCGCGGTGGCGCCAACCTGATCGTGCTGCCGGAACTGGCCAACACCGGCTACAGCTTCCAGAACCGTCAGGAAGCCTTCCTCCACGCCGAAGCCGTACCGGACGGTCCGAGCGTGCAGGCCTGGGTAAATTTCGCACAAGAGCATCAGATTTACCTGGCGGCCGGCGTCGCCGAATGTGACGGGGTACAGTTGTTCGACACTGCGGTGCTGGTCGGCCCGGACGGGTTTATCGGCAAATACCGCAAGGCGCATTTATGGAACGAGGAGAAGCTCTGGTTCACTCCGGGGGACCTGGGCTTTCCGGTTTTCGACACGCCCATCGGGCGGATCGGCCTGCTGATCTGCTGGGATATCTGGTTTCCCGAAGTACCGCGCCTGTTGAGCCAGCAGGGCGCGGATATCATCTGCAGCCTGAACAACTGGGTCTGGACCCCGCCGCCGTTGTTCGACGAGACCGGCAAATGCATGGCCTCGTACCTGACCATCACCGCCGCCCACGTCAATAACGTGTTTATCGCCGCGGCCAATCGCGTCGGCAGCGATCGCGGCGAGCGCTTCCTCGGCTGCTCGCTGATCGCCGGGACCAACGGCTGGCCGCTCAGCGAGGTGGCCTCGCCCATCGATGAGGCCGTGCTGTTTGCCGATATCGATCTGGTCAGCGCCCGCAGCGCGCCGATCTGGAACAGCCTGAACGACCTGCCCAGGGACCGCCGGACCGACCTCTACGACGACATGCTCGGCTACATCCACCATCCTTCCCTGCCACGCTGAAGGGGGTCGAGATGAACAATGTCCCCCACCCCGGCCGGCTCGCCGGCCTGCTTGGCCTGGGCCTGATCGTTCCGGGCCTGCTGCTGGCCTGGCTGAGCCTGCCCTTCGGCGGGTCCGGCTACCTGCATATGATGGAAAACCTGCCCGCCCCCAGTGCCTGGCTGCGCTGGGTGCTCGGCGATATCAGCGAAATGGCGTTCTACAAACATGAGCTGGCTTCGTTGGGCCTGCTGGCCGGTGCCGGGCTGGCCCATTGGGCTCACCGCCGGGGCAAGGCCTGGCAGGGCTTTGCCATTTGTTACGGCAGCGGCCTATGGCCCTGGCTGATCGGCAGTTCGCTGCTGGGCCTGCTGTTGAGCAACCTGCTGTGGGGCTGGAGCGTGCCGCGTTATGGCTGGCAACCGACCTTCGCAGCCTTTGTCTCCGTTCCCGCCGCCACCGTGCTGCTGTTTGGCGCGGGGATGCGGATCGCCGTCAGCGGTGCTGTGATGGGGGCGCTGCTGGTGACGCCGATGTGTTTGCTGCTGGTCAACTTTGTCTGCAATCCGTTGAACCTGCCGGCGGTGATCGGCAATGTGCTGGGGATGGCTCTCGGCAGCGTGATGGCCTTTACCCTCTGTCGGCGTTGGCCGGCGCTGGTGAAACCCGAGCCGGTGGTGGCCGCTGCACCGGCGCCTGCGCCGAAAGCCGGGAATCACGGGCTGGTCTGGGGCATGCGCCGGGTACTCGCCGATTTTTCCGAAGCGCCGTTTTTCGGTAACGAATGGGCGAGCCTGGGATTGCTGTTGGGGGTATTGCTGGCCTACGGACTCAATCCGGCCGGACCGGCCTACGGTTCGGACCTGCTGTTGCCGATACTCGCGGCTCAGGCCCTGGCGTCGGCCATTGGTGTGATGGTCTGGCGACAGCAATGGATTGTGCGGGGCTGGTATCCGACCTATATCCCGATTGTCTCGGTCGCCCCGGCCGCCGTACTGATCCATGGCGGCGGCACGCTGGTGGTGATCGCCAGCGCCCTGCTCGGTGCCTTGATCGCACCGCCACTGGCCGTCGCCCTGTCGCGGCGGGTCCCCGGGCATATGCACCCGTATATCGGCAATGTGCTGTCGATGGCGCTCAGTACGCTACTGATCGTGCCGCTGCTTGGCGGATTGCTCAAGCTGACCTGAATCGAACAGCGCTTTTCCCTCCACCCGGCGGTACTCTGGTGCCGCCGGCATCGCCTCTTCCCGACTTTTATCAGCGAGAGCTCCATGTCCTTGCCTCAACTTTCCATCGCCGCCCTGGGTGGCACCGTCAGTATGCAAGCCACCCACCCGGACCAGGGCGTGGTGCCCAGCGTCAACGGCCAGGCCCTGCTGGGACAGGTGCCGCTGCTGACGACGCTGGCCCGGATCCACGTCGAGACCTTGTGCCTGCAACCCAGCGCCTCGCTGGACTTCGACTTTCTACTCGGTGTCCTCGACTGGGCCAGGCGCCAGGTCGAACAAGGCGCCAGCGGCGTGGTGATCACCCAGGGCACCGACACCCTGGAGGAGACCGCGTTCTTTTTCGAACTGCTCTGGGACCGTGAGGAGCCGCTGGTGCTGACTGGGGCCATGCGCTCGGCCAAAGAGATCAGTGCCGACGGTCCGGCAAATCTGCTACATGCAGGATTGGTTGCCCTGGCAAGCGTCAGCCGCGGGCGTGGTGTGCAGGTGGCGATCAATGGGCAGGTCCACGGTGCGAGTCGTGTGCGCAAGAGCGATGCCCTGGCGCTGGAAGCTTTCAGTTCGCCGCTATTCGGCCCCAATGGCCTGATCATCGAAAATGCCGTGCGCTATCTGCACGCCCCAAGCCCGAGGAAAACCTTGCCGTCACCGTTACATACCGGGCACCGGATTGCCCTGCTCGAAGCGTCGCTGTCAGCCGATACGCTGATGCAGGAGAGGCTGCTGGAGTTGGGCTATGACGGCCTGGTGATTGCCGGTTTCGGCGCCGGTCATGTCAGCGAAGGTTGGGCTGAGGCGATTACGCCGTTGGCGTTGAAGATCCCGGTGGTGATCGCCACACGCACGGGGGCAGGTTCAACGGCGAGCCATTCTTATGGCTTTGTCGGCAGCGAAATTGACCTGATTCAGCGGGGGGCGCAAATGGCGGGGTTTCTGTGTCCGCGCAAGGCGCGGATTCTGTTGTGGCTGCTGATCGGCTGCCAGCGAAGTGCTGAGTTGCCTGACTATCTCCGCCATTTCAAATAGGCTCTGTTGGAACCAGGACCGCCAAAAGCTTCGCGGGCAAGCCCTGCTCCTACAGGTCCATGCCGTACAAAAGATCTGTGTCCGACGCTGTACTGTAGGCGCTTGGCTTGTCGGGACGCCGCATCGCAACGAAGAGGCCCTCAAGAACGCCAAAAGCTTCGTCGGAACGCCACACTGCGTATCCCTCAACGCCGCCCAAACTGCTGCCGGTACTCAAGCGGGGTCAAATCGGTCAGTTCCTTGAACATCCGCCGCAAATTCGAATCACTGCTGAATCCCAAGTCAGCGCTGATGGTATTGACCGCCGTAGACGTCAGCATCAGCCGCTCACTAACCTGATTGAGCTTGATACAACGCGCATAAGCCGCCACGGCAACACCGGTTTCCGCACTCACCCTGCGCGCCAATGTGCGCGGGGACAAACCGAGTTGCTCCGCCAGCCGCTGAACAGTGATCTGCTCCGCCGGCGAGTGTTCGACACAGCGATGCAACTGCCGCAACAACGAACTCGACTGCTCGATCAGGCTCATCGCCGCAAAGGCCGGATGCGCCTGGACCGGACGCGCCAGCACCATCAATTTGGCCAGATCGTGAAACAGCTCCTGACCGATCGCCCGCTCGATCAACGCCTGGGCAATCGGCAAATAGCCCGTCACCCCGGAAGCCGTCGCGGTCGTCGGATTGATCACCCAGTGGCGCTGGCTCTGCCAGTCCACTTTCGGGTAACGCCGGGCCATGGTACCGGCCAACCACCAGGTCACTGTCGCCGCCTCGGCATCCAGCCGCCCGCTCGCGGCGATCAAACAGACGCCCGTGCAATAACTCCACAACTGCACCCGCTTCGAACAAGCCGCCAAGGCCAACACCAAAGCATGGTTATCGCTCACGACCTTCTCGACCTGCCGGGAAGACTCGGCCCAGAAGCCGGCAATCAGCAGCGCATCAACGTCCGCCTCCGACAAGGCCTCAGACACCTGCAACGACACTCCACCGGCACACACCACCGGGCCTGCCTGCAAGGCGACAAACAAGGTTTCGAAAAGCGTCTGCGAAGCGCGACGGTTGGCGGCATACAAAAGATCGGCAAAGGCCAGCAGCCCCGACGGTATGCAACCCGGGTACAGCAGCAATCCAATTCGAAGAGGTCGGCCCATGGCAGAAATTGAATCCATTATGTCCAATCCCGCCATTCTGCGTGACCGCCCGGTCGAACACAATGCAACCTCTTCCCCGAGGTATGAGCATGCACATCCATCAGCTACGCAATGCGACGATTATCCTGGAGTTCGGCCGCCATCGTATTTTGGTCGACCCGATGCTGGCGCGCAAAAACGCCCTGCCACCGTTGCGCGTATTCCGCGCCAGGAACCGCAACCCACTGGTCGAATTACCGGTGTCGGCCACGGAAGCCCTCCAGTCGGTCACCCATTGCCTGATCACCCATTGCCAGAAAGGCCACTTCGACCACCTCGATCGCGCCGCGAAGAAATGGCTGCGCGACACCGGCACACCGGTGATCTGCACGCCCCACGACGCGGCCTATCTGGCCACCCACGACCTGAACGTGCAGCCGCTGCCCAGCGACCACGAGCAACCCAGCCCCTTCCTTGGCGGTCGAATTCGCACAGTGCGCTGTACCCACGGGCAAGGACTGGTGGGCAAGCTGATGGAACATGGGGTGGGTTATCTGATTGAAATGCCGGGCGAGCCCAGCCTCTACCTGAGCGGCGATACCCTGCTTACCCCAACCGTCAAGGCCTTCGTCGCCGAGCATCGGCCACAGTTGTCCGTCGTGCCGGCGGGCGGCGCGCGCTTCGATCTGGGTGGGGACATCATCATGGGTATTGAAGAGGTGGTCGAGTTCACCCAGCTGTCAGCGGGCCTGGTGATTGCCAATCACCTGGAAGCCCTCAGCCATTGCCCGGTGAAACGCCGCTCGCTGGCCGACACGGCGCAACTGGCCGGCGTCGAAGCACGCCTGCTGATTCCCAAGGATGGAGAGGTCTTGACCTTCCCCACCGCCGGGTAACCCCGAACACAGCGCGGCTCAAGGGCCGCGCCGGGGATCGTGCTTAAGGCTTGTGCGCCCGCGACAGGAACTCGTGGGACTGCATTTCCAGCAAACGGCTCAAGGTGCGCTGGAACTCGAAGTTCAAGCGCCCGCCGGTGTAGAGATCCTTGAGTTCCACTTCCGCCGAAATGATCAGCTTGACGTTACGGTCGTAGAATTCGTCGACCATGTTGATGAATCGACGGGCGATATCATCGGTGGTGACGCTCATCTGCTCGACACCGCTAAGCAACACGGCATGGAAAATCTTGCCCAGTTCGATGTAGTCGTTCTGGCTGCGCGGGCCGTCGCACAGTTCGCGGAAGTCGAACCAGGCCACGTCGTCGCAGGTACGAATCGCACGGATCTCGCGATTCTCGATCATCAGTACGTCGTTCTCGATGGCCTGGGTGCATTCCGGCGTCAGCGCGCGGAAGCTCTTGCGCAGGCTTTCCTGGGCCACTTCGTTCAACGGGAAGTGGAACAGCTCGGCCTGCTCCAGGTGACGCAGGCGATAGTCGACGCCGCTGTCGACGTTGACGATCTCGGTGTTCTGCTTGATCAGGGCAATCGCCGGCAGGAAGCGCGCACGTTGCAGGCCGTCCTTGTACAAACCGTCCGGCACGATGTTCGAGGTGGCCACCAGGGTCACACCGTTCTTGAACAGCTCTTCCATCAAGGTGCCGAGAATCATCGCGTCGGTGATATCGGAAACGAAGAACTCATCGAAACAGATCACCCGGGTCTCGGCGGCAAAACGCTTGGCGATCAGGGTCAGCGGGTTTTTCTCGCCGGTCAGGGTCTTCATTTCTTCGTGCACCCGCTTCATGAAGCGGTGGAAGTGCGTGCGGGTCTTTTCCTTGAACGGCAGCGCTTCGAAGAAGGTGTCCACCAGGTAGGTCTTGCCGCGACCGACGCCGCCCCAGAAATACAGGCCCTTGACCGGCGCCTGGTCTTTCTTGCCGAACAGTTTGCCGAGCAGGCCCGGTTTGTTCTGCGAGGCCGCGATCAGGTCGTCGTACAGGCGCTGCAAATGGCGCACTGCCGTTTCCTGGGCCGCGTCGTGAAAGAACTCGGGGCGTTTCAGATCAGCTTGATATCGTTCTAGGGGCGTCATAATTTCGTTAGCAAGGTAACAAAAACGGGCCGTCACTTTAGCGACGGCCCGTGGGAATGGCAATCAACCCTTGGTCGGGAAGGCCTCGAATCAATCCTGTACCGGGGTCAGCGCGACCCGCAACGCCTCGATGGCCGCGTCACGCGACACTTCGTCGGCGAACTCGGCGCTGTCGGCCACGCACTCGCCTTCCAGCCAGACGCTGAAACGCCCGGCCTCGCTGCGAATATCCAGGGCCTGGCCGGCTTGCAACTGCTTGGTCACCGCACCGGCGGCCTTGCCATCGGCGAAGTTGCGCGATAGCAGCAACTGCTCACCATCGGCGGCCAGCAGGCGGAAACGGAAACTGCCGTCGTCTTCACGGAAGCTGACAAAACGCGCGGCCTTGGCGGCTTTCTTCTTGCTGCTCGCGGCCACCTGGGTCTGGTTGACGAAGGAGCGCAGGCCCACCGCCTCGCGCAGTTCACCGAGGAACGGAGTGGCGACGCTACGGGCTTTCTTCGCCCCGGCCTGGAGAATGTCTTCCAGGTCCGACGGCCGGGTGATCAGTTCGTGATAACGCTCACGGGCTTCGCCCAGGTCATTGTCCAACAGCGTGAACAAGCGACTCTTGGCTTCGCCCCAACCGAGGCCTGCCAGCAGCTCGCCACGGAATTCGGCAGCCTGCGCCGGGGTCGAAAACGCCTGGAACAGGGTGAACAGGTGCGAGTTGTCCGGATCCTTGGCTTCGCCCGGTGCACGGGAGTCGGTGACGATGCGCGAGATCGCGTCCTTCATGTCCTTGGCGCTGCTGAACAACGGGATGGTGTTGTCGTAGCTCTTGGACATTTTCCGGCCGTCGAGGCCCGGCAACGTGGCAACGCTTTCCTCGATCAGCGCTTCGGGCATGACGAAGAATTCCTTGCCCTGGCCGAACAGGTGGTTGAAACGCTGGCCGATGTCGCGAGCCATTTCCACGTGCTGGATCTGGTCGCGACCGACCGGCACCTGGTGGGCGTTGAACATCAGGATGTCGGCGGCCATCAGCACCGGGTAGCTGTACAGGCCCATGGTGATCCCGGCATCCGGGTCTTCGCCGCCTTCGACGTTCTTGTCCACCGAAGCCTTGTAGGCGTGGGCGCGGTTGAGCAGACCCTTGGCCGCGACGCAGGTCAGCAGCCAGGTCAGCTCGGGGATTTCCGGGATGTCCGACTGGCGATAGAAGGTCACGCGGTCCACATCCAGGCCACCGGCCAGCCAGGTCGCGGCGATTTCCAGGCGCGAGCGCTGGATGCGCAGCGGGTCATCGCATTTGATCAGGGCGTGGTAGTCGGCCAGGAAGTAGAACGAATCGGCATTGCTGTCACGGCTGGCGAGGATCGCCGGGCGGATCGCGCCGGCGTAGTTGCCCAGGTGCGGCGTGCCCGTGGTGGTGATACCGGTGAGGATGCGCGTACGTGTGGTCATGGAGGGTCGCTTGTTCAATTCGAGAGGCGCGGCAGGATCAGATCCTTGAGATCGGTCAGCTTGCCGTGAAAAAAGTGTCCGCATTCTGCCACTTTCAGCAGCTCATGGGGACGTTCCAGCGCGGCGGACCAATCATAGACAAGCTGCGGATCGATCACTTCGTCGGTTTCCGGCTGGATCAGGGTCAGCGGGCAGTTTTCCGGCAGACGGTCGACCGCCTGCAAACGCATGACCGCCGCCGCCACCAGGAACAGGTGCTGCAAGGTCTGGCCCTGGGCTTCCAGGCGACCGCCGAGGCTCGCCGCGACAAAACCGCCGAAGGAAAAACCGAACAGGGTCAGGGGCAGGTCGGGGTGCTGTTCAAGCAGCCATTGCGCGGCGGCCTGGGCGTCATCGACTTCGCCGTGGCCCATATCGTGGCTGCCGGCACTGGCGCCGACGCCACGATAGTTGAAGCGCAAGGTGATCAGGCCGGCATCGCGGGCGGTGCGTTGCAGGGTCGAGACGACCTTGTTGAGCATCGTCCCGCCCTGCACCGGATTGGGGTGGCAGATCAGCGCCAGCCCCCGTGGTTCGGGGAGATCCAGGTACAAGGCTTCCAGTTGGCCGACGGGGCCATCGATCAATACAGGGGTTTCACGCATCAGCAAGGAAGGAACTCCGTGACCTCTCAAGGGGTCGACTCGTCTAGCTAAAAGTCTGTGCCTGACATGACTGCGACCTTAAGATCGCGGTATACAGCGCAGGTCCGAGCCGTTAACGTAAAGCAAAGCCGTTTATAGAGGAAGGACTCGTGGAACACTCGCTCTTAGTTTGGTTGTTGCCGACTCTTGCCCTGGTTGCCGGTGTCGCCATTGGTTTCCTGGTTGCCCGTCTCGTGCCGAGTGCCGCCCCAAGCAGCACGCAGCGTCAGTTGGACGATATCCAGGAACGTTTCGACAGTTATCAGAACGAAGTGGTCACCCACTTCAACAGCACCGCGAGCCTGGTGAAAAAGCTCACCCAGAGCTACCAGGAAGTGCAAGACCATCTCGCCGAGGGTGCCAACCGCCTGGCTCTCGACGAACTGACTCGCCAACGCCTGCTCGCCGCCCTGCACGCCGATGCGGTCCAGAGCCCACGGGAACGCCTGACGCCACCACGCAGCCAGGAGCCGCCACGCGACTACGCGCCCAAGGCGCCGAATGCGCCCGGCATGCTGGATGAGCACTACGGCCTGAAAAAATAAGCCGGTTTCCCGCGCCATGAAAAAGCCCGCCCGATCAGTGATCGGGCGGGCTTTTTTACACCTGGGGTTCAGTCAGGCGATCAAGGGTATTGCTGCACCGGCTGACCGTATTGCTGGCCCTGCTGGTATTGCGGTTGGCCTTGTTGCTGGTACTGAGGTTGCCCTTGCTGCTGATACTGCGGCTGGCCTTGTGGCGGGTAGGGCTGAACTTGAGGTTGACCTTGAGGCTGGCCGTAGTTCTGGCCGGGAATCGCCTTCAGGTTGACTTCGACGCGACGGTTCTGCGCCCGACCGTTGACATCGGCGTTGCTGGCCACCGGATTATCCGGGCCGGCACCACGAGCCGAAAGGTTGGCCCCGCTGACACCCTGGGAGGTCAGGTAGTTGGCAACGCTCTGAGCCCGGCGCTGGGACAGGTCCATGTTCAACTGGCGGCTGCCGGTGCTGTCGGTGTAGCCGACGATTTCGATCTGGTTCTGGCTGAACTCCTTGAGGGAGTTGGCCAGGTTGTTCAGTGGCTGATAGAAGCTGCTGGCGATCGCATCGGAGTTGGTTGCGAAGGTAATGCTGCCGGGCATGATCAACTTGATCTGATCACCCTGGCGCTGCACCTGGACGCCAGTGTTGGCCATACTCTCGCGCAGTTTCTTTTCCTGCTGGTCGGCGTAGTAGCCGTAACCGGCACCTGCCAGGCCAGCCAGGGCACCACCGATCAGTGCTCCCTTGCCATGGTTCTTGTGGTCGATCAGCGCACCGGCCGCGGCCCCGGCCAGCACGCCGATGCCGCCGTACTTGGCGGTGTTGCTCATGCCCCCTGAGCTTTGTTGCTGCTGTGCCTGTCCCTGGTTGTCATACGGGTTTGGGGTTTGCGATACACAGCCGGACACGAGGGCGACGGCGGTAGCGACGATAATCAAGCGACGCGAGGTGAACATGAATCAGGCTCCTACTCATTTAAGGTGCAACAGTCGATGACAATAGACCCCTGCTGGCCTTGGAACATGACGAATGGTAAAAATTCCATGAAACTTCTCAAGCACGAATAAACGGATTCTCGCGCATTTCCTCGCCCAGGCGGGTGTCGGGGCCGTGCCCGGTGACCACTGTCGCCTCTTCGTCCAGGGTGTACAGGCGTTGCTTGATCGAACGCACGATCGTCGCCTGGTCGCCGCCCCACAAATCGGTGCGCCCAATACCACGACGAAACAACGTGTCACCGGCAATCAACAACTTAGCCTCGGCAAACCAGAAGCTCATGGAGCCCGGGGTATGTCCCGGGGTATGCAGGGCGACGCCACAGCCGCAGGCCAGTTCCTCATCGTCGGCCAGCCACTGGTCCGGCGACGGCACCGGCACGTAGGGCACGCCAAACAGGTTGCATTGCATTTCCAGGTTGTCCCAGAGGAACTGGTCTTCCTTGTGCAGGTGCAGAGTCGCGCCGGTTTTTTCCTTGAGTTGCCCGGAGGCCAGGAAATGATCCAGGTGCGCGTGGGTGTGGATGATGCTGACCAGTTTCAGCCCGTGGGCTTCAAGCCGGGAGAGGATCAGCTCCGGGTTGCCGCCCGGGTCGACGACGATGGCCTTTTTCGTGATCGGATCGCCGATCAGGGTGCAGTTGCACTGCAACGGCCCGACGGGGAAGGTTTCGCGGATCAGGGTAGGTTTTGCAACGTCCATGGGTGTTCACTGTGAAGTTAAAAGGGTGTGATTCAACTTGAAGCTCATTCCTGCGGCTGGGGACAATACTCCACCGGGCTTGATGCGTCGTTGTTCGCACCGACGCAGTCACCGCCCCTGGGCACAAGCAATACCAACGCACCGGCGATGACCTCAAGAATCCCACTGGCAACAATGACCCTGCCCGGTTCGAAATAGGCATAAAGCGCCGCGCCGCAAGCCCCGGCAATCAGGATCGAAGCCCCCATCGCGGCAAAACGCAGCCGGGCCAGACCGGCGATCTCACTCTGCCTGAAGGTGGTCTGGATCAGCAGGATAAACGAGATATCGATCACCGGACCGCCAAGCGCAGCCAGGCCGGCGCCGAACATCATGCCGGCCAGGACATGCTCCGCCGGCAGGGTCAGCACCGCCGCACCAATGATCGCAATGCCCAGGCCGTTGAGCACCGAACCGAAGCTGAAACCACCATACAGGCGACGGATCTGCAGGTTGCCGACGACAAAAATGCCGATCAGGTTGCCCGCGCCATAAGCCCCCATGATCAGGCCGTAGACAGCAAAACCGTGGACGCCAAAGCCCTGGATATCGTACTTGACCACCGCCAGCGCCATGCCGATGGACATCCCCAGGCTCCAGGCGACGTTGCCCAACCCGGCGCACACATACACCACCTGCATCCGCCGCCGACCGACCAGGCTGCGCCAACCAGCGGCAAACGCGGCGCGCCGGCTGATCATTTTTACCGGTTGACGCGGCAAGGCCTTGCCCAGCTTCATCAGCGCCCAGGCCGAGACCAGGAACGTCAGGCTATTGAGGGTAAACAGTTGCTCCAGCGGAATCAGCAGGGTGATGGCCGCCGCCAGCATCGGCCCGATCACTCGCGCCACCCGGAGAATCACGTCGAACAGCGCGTTGACCGCCTGCAACTGCTCCGGCGCCGCGACAATCCGTGGCAGGCTGGCGCGCAAGGCCGGTTCGAACAAGGAGTTGACGATCATCATCAGCATGACCGGTATCGCCAGGGTCCACAGGCTCATAAAGCCCAGAGCCCAGGCCAGCATCGGTATCAGGGCAAACCCGGCCCGTACCAGATCGGCGCCAATCATGGTGCGCCGATGGTCCCAGCGCTCGGCCCAGATACCGCCCAGCAATGCCCCCGCCAACGCGGCGGTGCCGCGCAAGGCACCGAGCCAACTGGCATCGCTGCCGGCGACCTGCACCGCCATCCAGGCCACCGCGATCGCGAACAGCTCATCGCCAACCGCCGAGAGCGCCAGCCCTCCCCACAGCAACGCCACCGGTCGCTGCAGTAAAGGTCTAAACAGTTTCATCGAGCATGCGAGTCCAATCCCTCTCCAAACCAAGACCCGGGTTCAAGAGAACGGCCCCGAAGCAGCCTCCCTGGGCGAATCCCCTCGATACCCGGTGCCAAACGCCGTCTGCAACTGTTCGACACTGCGCACCAGCAGTTCCTTGAGCTCCGGCAACCACTGCGGGTCTTCCAGCACCCGCAGCACCGCCGCCGCATCACCATACATCAGCTCGCGTTCGAGGGCACTGGCACGCTGCGACAAGGCCCGCGCGCCGACGGTGCCGGAGCTGCCCTTGATTGCATGCAGCACCGCCGCCACCGCAGGCCCGTCACGGTCCTGCAGGTGCGCCGGAAGCAACGCCAGTTGTTTTTCCAGCTCCGCGCCAAAGGTGTACAGGACGGTGCAGATCAGTTCGAGATTGCCACCGAAGCGGCTCATGATCGAATCCCGCGGTTCGATCACCGACTCCGTCGAATGCTGACGCACCTCGCTCATCATCAACGGCTGAGGCGCCTCGCGCCCGGTCTGGACGCGCAACTTCAGCACCAGTTGCTCAAGGTCGATGGGCTTGCTCACATGGTCATTCATGCCCGCCGCCATGCAGGCCTCACGGTCGCTGTTGGAAGCATTGGCGGTCATCGCCAGGATCGGCAACAAGGCAAAATGCGGATGACGGCGAATTCGTCGCGTCGCCTCCAGGCCGTCGATGTCCGGCATCTGGATATCCATCAATACCGCGTCGAACGGCGTCGACGCCGACATCACCTGGCTGACCCCCTCCAGCCCGCCTTCCGCCAGGATGACCTGGGCACCCTCGCCCCTCAGCAACTCGTCGGCGACCTGGCGGTTGAGGGCATTGTCTTCCACCACCAGCAAGCGCAACCCGGCCAGGCGCCGAGGCCTGACCGGCCCGGGCAGGGCCTCGGGCAGCGGCTCGTTGCTGCTGAAAGCGCGCTGGACCGCATCGGCCAATTGCCGCGGCGTCACCGGTTTGGTGAGAAAACCCACAAACGGCGCATCGCCCTCATGGTGCACATCCGCCAGGACCTCGCGCCCGTAGGCGGTAATCATGATCACCATCGGCGGCGGCGCGGCCTGCTCCTGCAAACTGATCAAGCGGGCGGCACTGAGGCCGTCCATGTCCGGCATGCGCCAGTCCATCAACACCACGTCGTAGGGTTCACCGCGCATTTGCGCCTTGCGTACCCCCTCGACCGCCAGTGTGCCGCCGCTCACCGTATCGGCGGTCCAGCCCAGGGAACGCACGGTACGCAGCAGCAGCTCGCAGGCCATGGAATTGTCGTCGGCCACCAGCAGGCGCATCGTCGAATCGACACCCGGGCAGGACAGGCGCAGGGCCTCCTCGCGGGCCACGTCCAGGCTGATATCGAACCAGAACCGACTGCCGACTGCCAACTCGCTTTCGACCTGTAATTCACCGCCCATCAGACCGACCAGTCGCTTGCAGATCACCAGGCCCAGCCCGGTGCCGCCGAAACGGCGGCTGGTCGAGGCTTCCGCCTGGGCGAAACCATCAAACACCCGCTGCAGTTGTTCAGCACTGATGCCGATGCCGGTATCGCACACCTCGACCCGAATCTTCACCGAGCCCTGCAGACGCTTCAACTGCCGGATACTGACCACCACCTGGCCCTGCTGGGTGAACTTCAGGGCATTACCGGCCAGGTTGATCAGCACCTGCTGCAAGCGCAGGCTGTCGCCCACCAGGCTACCGGGCAGGTCGGAATCGAGGTCGAACATCACCTCGACCTCCTTGCTGCCCTGATTGCCCGAGAGCACCACCGCCAGGTCGCGCATCAGCGGTTCGAGTTCGAAGGGGTGTGGGTCCAGGCGCAGTTTGCCGGCCTCGATCTTGGAGTAATCAAGGATGTCGTTGAGCAACCCCAGCAGTGACTTGGCCGCCGTCTGGGCCTTGACCACGTAGTCGCGCTGGCGGGCCTTTAGGTCGGTGTGCTGGACCAACTGCAACATCCCCAGCACCGCGTTCATCGGCGTGCGAATCTCATGGCTCATGTTGGCCAGGAAGAACGACTTGGCCGCACTGGCGCTGTCGGCCTGGTTCTTGGCTCGCAGCAGGTACGACTCCAATTCGCGCTGGGCGGTGATATCGCGGTTGATACCGGTGACCCGCAGGGCTTGCCCCTGGGCATCACGCTCGACCTGGGCACCGGCCTGAATAAAACGTATCCGCCCATCCGGCGCCTGCACACGGAAGATCGGGTCATACACGCCCTCCCCGGCGACCGCTGCCGCCAACTGCGCGGCCGCCGTCTCGACGTCCTCGTGGTGGACCCGCTCGTACCAGTGCGCATAGTTCAAGCCGTTATCGCGCAGGGTCAGTGGCTGGCTGTAGAACTCGAACATCCGGTCGTTCCACTGCAAGCCATTGTCCGCCAGGGTCCAGGTCCAGATGCCCAGTTCCGCCACATCGGCGGCCATCAGCAACTGATCGCGGATCACCCGGCTCGCTTGCAGGCTCAGTTCCAACTGATGCTCGGCGGCCTTGCGCTGGGTGATATCGATGGCGATACCCAGATAGCCGATCAGTTGCCCTTCGTCGTCACGCAGGGACGTCACCACCAGGCTGACCGGCACATGGGAGCCATCCTTGCGCACGTAGGTCCATTCACGGGTCTCCGAGTGTTCAAACTCCGGCTTGTGGGCAAAAACCCTGAAACCTTCGATGACCTGCCCATACTCGATGCTGAGCTCAGCCCCACGGCGGGTGACTTCCTGTTCGACATGAAGGATTGCGGGAGTGGTCTTGCCCAGCAACTCTTCGGCGCGATAACCGAGCATGTGCTCGGCGCCTTCGTTGAACACGCTGATCACACCGTCCAGGTCGGTGGCGATGATCGACACCTCGGAGGCCGAACGCAGCAGATTGCTGAACAGCAAATTGATCCGTCGCAGTTCCGA
>Ga0209888_1000444_pt1 | contig 21024 bp, 21 predicted proteins | sample OrgsoiDNA_201059_FD_185807 | JGI IMG/M metagenome (GOLD analysis project Ga0209888, IMG submission 185807) | Permafrost soil microbial communities from the Arctic, to analyse light accelerated degradation of dissolved organic matter (DOM) -... | ecosystem: Environmental > Terrestrial > Soil >...
ATGTGGGAGTCGCCCCGTCGCCAAGGCGCCGCGCTGTCGCGCAGCAAACACGGCCCACTGTAGGAGCGGACTTGTCCGCGAAAGCGGTATTTCATGCCCAGAAAGTGTTGTCTGTGCTGACGCCTTCGCGGACGAGTCCGCTCCTACAGTAGATTTTCGTCGTCTGAAATCATCAGTTAAATCAACGAATTAAATTTTGTTTGATAAGAGCTTGCTCACTCCCACAAGTAATCGCGCTTACAAACTCAAATCCCGATTCGACGCCTTGATGAATTCCTTCTTCAGGTCTTCAAAAGTGTGCACCGCCGGGAACTGCGGGAATTCACGAATCACGTTGTCCGGCGCGTGGAACAGGATGCCCGCGTCCGCTTCGCCCAGCATGGTGGTGTCATTGTAGGAGTCGCCCGCCGCGATCACGCGGTAGTACAGGGTCTTGAACGCCAGCACCGACTGACGCTTCGGGTCTTTCTGACGCAGCTGATAGCTGACGACACGGTCGGTCTCATCGGTGATCAGGCGATGACACAGCAGGGTCGGGAAGCCCAGCTGACGCATCAGCGGCTGGGAGAACTCGTAGAACGTGTCGGACAGGATCACCACCTGGAAACGCTCGCGCAGCCAGTTGACGAACTCGATGGCGCCGTCCAGCGGCTTGAGGGTGCCGATCACTTCCTGGATGTCCGACAGCTTGAGGCCGTGCTCGTCGAGGATGCGCAGGCGCTGCTTCATCAGCACGTCGTAATCGGGAATGTCCCGGGTGGTGGCGCGCAGGGATTCGATACCGGTTTTCTCGGCAAAGGCGATCCAGATCTCGGGGACCAATACCCCTTCCAGGTCGAGACAGGCAATTTCCACAGGACACTCCTCGGCGAGACAGCAAAAAGAGACGGCACTTTAGCGGCTGGCGCAACACGAAGCCAGCGCGCCGAACAGGCATTTGGGTGCCGTATTTTGTTACCATCTGCGCTATTACGAGCGCTTAAGCGCCATCCAATCTGGAAGCCGCCTGATGAACCAACCCTTCGACGTCGCCGCCCTCGCCGCGACCTACGCCAACAAGTCCGGCCAGGACATCCTGAAACTGGCCTTCGAGCACTTCGGTGACGAGCTGTGGATTTCCTTCAGCGGCGCCGAAGACGTGGTGCTGGTGGACATGGCCTGGAAACTGAACAAGAACGTGAAAGTATTCAGCCTCGACACCGGTCGTCTGCACCCGGAAACCTATCGGTTCATCGAGCAGGTGCGTGAGCACTACAAGATCGAGATCGAACTGGTATCCCCGGATCAGCGCGCGCTGGAACCGTTCGTCAAGGAAAAGGGCCTGTTCAGCTTCTATAAGGACGGCCATGGCGAATGCTGCGGCATCCGCAAGATCGAGCCCCTGCGCCGCAAGCTGGCTGGCGTCACCGCCTGGGCCACCGGTCAGCGCCGCGACCAGAGCCCCGGCACCCGCAGCAACGTCGCGGTGCTGGAAGTGGACAGCGCGTTCTCCACGCCCGAGCGCACCCTGTACAAGTTCAACCCACTGGCACAGATGACCAGCGAAGAAGTCTGGGGTTACATCCGCATGCTGGAGCTGCCGTACAACAGCCTGCATGAGCGCGGTTTCATCAGCATCGGCTGCGAACCCTGCACCCGTCCCGTGCTGCCCAACCAGCACGAGCGCGAAGGCCGCTGGTGGTGGGAAGAAGCCACCCAGAAAGAATGCGGGCTGCATGCCGGGAATTTGATCAGCAAGGCGTGAAGCAACCTCGCAACCCTGTAATTGGCCGCAACTGTGGGTTACGGCATGCGCAAATAAAAAAAGCCCCTGAGGACAACCATCCACAGGGGCCAAGGTACTGCGCTCTCAACTCAGCTTTTCATTTCTACGGCATGCCCAGCCAGTTCGGCAATGCCAGGGAAATGAACGGTACGTAAGTCACCAGGATCAGGAACAGCAGCAGGATCGACAGCCACGGCAGCGCCGCGCGAATCGTCTGGCCCAGGGTCAGGCCGGTCACTGCCGAGGTCACGAACAGGTTCAGGCCCACCGGTGGATGCACCAGGCCGATCTCCATGTTCACCACCATCACGATGCCCAGGTGGATCGGGTCGATGCCCAGTTTCATGGCGATCGGGAAGAAGATCGGTGCCAGGATCAGGGTGATCGCCGACGGTTCCATGAAGCTGCCCGCCACCAACAACACGATGTTGACCATGATCAGGAAGCCGATGGGCGTCAGGCCTTCGGAGATCACCCAGTTGGTGATTTCCTGCGGGATCTGTTCGGTGGTCAGTACGTGGGCAAACAGGATGGCGTTGGAGATGATGAACATCAGCATGATCGCCAGGCGCCCGGACTCCAGCAGCACCTTGGGGCAATCCCGCAAACGCATGTCCTTGTAGATGAACAGCGCCACGAACGCCGAATACACCGCCGCCACCGCCGCCGCTTCAGTCGGCGTGAACATGCCGCTGTAGATGCCGCCCAGGATGATCACCAGCAACAACAGGCCCCAGAACGCGCGACGTGCAGTGTTCAGCCACTCACGGAAGGTAACCCGTGGCTGAGCCGGCAGTTTCTTGACCCGGGCGACGATGTAGATCGCCACCATCAGGGCTACGCCCAGCAGGATGCCCGGCACGATACCGGCGATGAACAACTTGCCCACTGAGGTCTCGGTCGCTGCCGAGTAAACCACCATCACGATGGACGGCGGGATCAAAATGCCCAGGGTACCGGCGTTACAGATGATCCCGGCACCGAACTCCTTCGGATAACCCGAACGCACCATGCCGGCCACCGCAATCGAACCCACCGCCGCCACAGTGGCGGGCGACGAGCCGGACAACGCCGCGAACAGCATGCACGCCAGTACCGCCGCAATCGCCAGGCCGCCGCGGATGTGGCCGACGCAGGCGTTGGCGAAGTCGATCAGGCGCTGCGCCACGCCGCCGGTGGTCATGAAGGCCCCCGACAACAGGAAGAACGGGATCGCCAGGAAGGTGTAGCTGTCGGACGTTTCGAACAGTTTGATCGCCAGCGAACTCAGGGAGTCCTGGCTGAACAGCAGGATCGATACCGCACCGGACAGGCCCAAGGAAATCGCGATGGGCACGCCCAGGAACATGAAAACGAACAGCAGCAGGAACAGACAGATAACTGTCATCAGTGTTGCTCCTCGTTAGGGTTTGCCAGCTTGCTTGCTTCTGCGGCCTCATCGGCCAGGCCCAACCCGACCTGACGGTGGGTGTAGATGCGCCAGAGGATTTCCAGATAACGGAGCAAAACCAGGGTGAAGCCGATAGGCACGATGATCGCGATGTAAGCGGTTTTCACGCCGTAGCGATCCAGGTCTTCGGCGCCGATGCCCGCGACGAACAGGGCAGAAACCCATTTGTAGCTGGCGATCAGAAACAGTCCCGCGTAGGCCATGCAGCACAGGCACGCGAGCATCGCCAACAGGCGCTGGACCGGCTTACTGGTCATCTTCACCAGCGCGTCCACGCCCAGGTGGCCCGCAGTGCGCACGCCGTAGGAGACGCCGAAGAAGATCAACCAGCCGAACAAGGCCTTGGTCAGCGCCACGCTCCAGGTCATGCCCTGGGCGTAGCCCATGGCGTGGTCGCCCAGGAACGAGAAAAACTCACTGCTGAACGCCCACTTGTCGCTCAACGTGTAAAACAGGGTGTAGATGTTGTTCAACGCCACGTACACGAATGTCACCAGCGTCATGGCAGCCAGCAGAAAGGCGATCAAACCTTCCTCCAGGTGCTCCCAGACTCGCGTCAGCGATTGCATAGAAATTCTCCGGACTTAGAGACAGAACGTGGAGAGAGCGGCCGCCCAGGGCTGGGCGGCCTATACCGGTCAAGGGCTTGAGGGGATCAAGGCGCCTTGTTGGAGTCGTCGGCGGCCTTGATCAGGTCGGCACCGATTTCATCCGAGAACTTGGCCCATACCGGCTTCATCGTTTCGCGCCATGCAGCACGTTGCTCCGGGGTCAGCTCGATGATCTCGCTGGTCTTGGAGTCGATGATTTTCTGCTTGGCAGTCTGGTTCAGCAGTTCGGCTTGCTTGTTCACCTCGACGGTGACATCGGCCATGATTTTTTCCAGCTCAGGACGCACGTCTGCCGGCAGGCTGTTCCAGAACTTGGCGTTGGTGATCACCATGTAGTCGATCAAGCCATGGTTGGACTCGGTGAAGTACTTCTGTACTTCGTTGACTTTCTGGCTTTCGTAGTTGGACCAAGTGTTCTCGGTGCCGTTGACGGTACCGGTCTGCAGCCCCTGATACACCTCGGCGAAGCTCATCTTGCGCGGGTTGGCGTGCAGGGCCACGAACTGGGCTTCCAGTACGCTGGAGGCTTGTACGCGGAACTTCAGGCCACGGGCATCCTTCGGATCACGCAGCGGCTTGTTGGACGACAACTGCTTGAGGCCGTTGTGCCAGTAAGCCAGGCCGTGAATACCCTTGTCGTCCATTGAACTCAACAGGGCCTTGCCTGGACCGGCCTGGAAGCGGTCGACTGCCGCGATGTCATTGAACAGGAATGGCAGGTCGTAGATCTGGGTTTGCTTGGTGTACTGCTCGAACTTGGCCAGGGACGGTGCCAGCATCTGCACATCACCCAACAACAGCGCTTCCATTTCCTTGCCATCGCCAAACAGCGACGAGTTCGGGTAGACCTCGACCTTTACCCTGCCCTTGAGCAATGCATCTTCCTCGACCATCTTCTTGAAGAGGATCGCGCCCTGGCCTTTTGGAGTGTTTTCCGCCACGACGTGGGCGAACTTGATGACGATGGGGTCAGCAGCCTGTGCCAGGCTCGCGACGGTCATTGCAGCGGCGCAGAATACCGCCTTGGTCAGCTTCAACATCGATATCACCTTTTTATTGTTGTATGAGAGTCAGCCTCTTGTGGGCTGTCATTTACATCTTGGGTGAAGCACTTGGAGCAAAGATGCCCAACCGTGGGCGTTTAGAGAATTAGCTTTTATGTAAGCCAGCGTTCGGCACTGCCGAACGCTTGTGTTTCTGAATGTATCGCGGGCAAAAAAAATGGCATACAAAACGCCACTACTCCACAACCGAGAGCGCCAACAGACGCTCTGCGCGCACCAATACCGGTGCATCGACCATCTGCCCATCAAGCTGGAAAGCCCCGGCGCCACTGGCCTGAACGCTGGCAGCCACCACGCGTTTGGCCCATGCCAATTCTTCAGCGCTGGGGGCCAATGCCTGGTGAATGACTGGCACCTGTTTGGGGTGAATGCACAACGCGCCCCCAAAACCCATCTCGTAAGCGTGACGAATCGAACGGCTCAGCCCTTCAGGATCGCCAATGGCCGGGTGCACCCCATCCAGCGGCGGCAACAGGCCCGCGCCACGAGAATGCAGCAGCACCAACATGCGTGACTGATCGAGCACGAACTGCGCCGCTTGCGAGCCATTGGTCAGGTTCAGGTCCAGCGCCAGGTCCAGGCCACCGAACGACAGACGTTCGACCCCATTGGCATGGGCGATCTGCTCTAGCGCCAACAGGCCCCTGGCACTCTCGATGATCGGCCAGACCGGTTTGCCCGCCGCCACCACTGCCGCCACCTGGGCGGCGGTCTCGACCTTGGGCAGCAACACGCCCGCCACATTTGCATGGGCCTTGCAGAACGCCAGGTCGGCGGCATGCTCGGCATGTTCCGGGGCGTTGACCCGCACCCAGACCGCCGAGTGCGGGTTGGCTTGCAGGAAAGCCCCCAGGTTGTCACGGGCCTGGCGCTTTAGCGGTTCTTCCACCGCGTCTTCGAAATCGACGATCACGGCATCGGCACCACTGGCCAACGCCTTGGCAAAGCGCTCAGGGCGGCTGCCCGGCACGAACAGTGCGGAGCGGACGATGGGTTGGGACATGGTGTTTTCCTTTTGAAAGGTGTCTTCGCGAGCAAGGTGGATCGCCACCCCGTTCGCTCCCACAGGGTGCATGCAAAACCTGTGGGAGCGAATTCATTCGCGATGCGGCGTGCCAGTCACCGCAGAGGTTGAATGTACTGGCCTCTCGCGAATGAATTCGCTCCTACAGGGCGGCGCAGCGTCAAACCACCCCGGCAGCCGCCAGACGCGCCTGGTCTTCAGCCGAATACCCCAGTTCGCCCAGGATGCCGCTGGTGTGTTCGCCCAGCCCTGGCACCGGATCCATGCGTGGCGTGAACGCAGCGTTGCGGCCGGGTGGCAGCAGCGACGGCAATTTGCCCGACGGGCTGTCCACTTCGCGCCAGCTGTCACGGGCCTTGAGTTGCGGGTGATCCCACACGCCTAGCATGTCGTTGACCCGGGCATTGGCGATTTGCGCGGTTTCCAGGCGTGCAACCACCTCGTCCACCGTCAGTTGAGCGAAGTCATCGACGATGATCTGGCGCAACACGTCGCGGTTTTCCGAACGCTTGAAGTTGGCCGAGAAACGCTCGTCCGTTGCCAGCGCGGCGTTGAGCAGCACCTTCTCGCAGAACAACGCCCATTCGCGTTCGTTCTGCAGGCCCAGCATCACGGTGCCGCCGCCCTTGGTCGGGAACGGGCCGTAGGGGTAGATGGTCGAGTGCGAGGCGCCGGCACGTGGCGGTGGTGGCGCGCCGTTGTAGGCGTAATACATCGGGTAGCCCATCCACTCCACCAGGCTTTCCAGCATGCTCACGTCGATACGGCTGCCGACGCCGGTCTTGTCACGCAACAGCAGGGCCGAGAGGATCCCGGTGTAGGCGTACATGCCAGCCGAAATGTCGGCGATGGAACAACCGGCCTTGGCCATCTGCTCTTCACCCGGCCCACCGGTCACCGACAGGAAACCACCTTCGCTCTGGATCAGCAGGTCGTAGGCCTTTTTCTTCTCGTAAGGCCCACCCTCGCCGTAACCGGAGATGTCGCAGACGATCAGCCGTGGGAAGCGCTCATGCAGCTTTTCGAACGACAGGCCCATGCGCGCGGCAGCGCCCGGCGCCAGGTTCTGCACCAGTACGTCGGCCTTGCCCAGCAGCGATTCGAGAATGTCGCCCGCCTCGTCCTGTTTCAGGTCCAGGGTCAGGCTTTCCTTGGAACGGTTGGTCCACACGAAGTGTGACGCCAGGCCATCGACGCGCTGGTCGTAGCCACGGGCGAAATCACCGCTGCCGGGCCGTTCGATCTTGACTACCCGGGCGCCCAGATCCGCCAGTTGCCGCGTACAGAACGGCGCAGCAATGGCGTGCTCAAGGCTGATGACAGTGATGCCGTCCAGAGGACGGGGGGGTTGTTGAGTCATGTTGGTGTGCCTGTATGTTCAGAACGCTATCGCGCAGCAAACCTGGCTCGTGTTGGAGCGAGGCTTGCCCGCGAAGGCTGTGCTTCAGGTTTGAAGGTCTTTGTTGGCTGTGCAGGCTTCTTCGCGGGCAAGCCTCGCTCCAACAGGTGTTTATCGCTGTTAAATCAAATCAGCCAGGCTCTGCGCGCTACGCAGGTTCCAAACCCGCTCAATCAGCACCCTGCCCTGCTCCGCCGTGCGTGCGCCGGAGAACGCCAGCAGGCGCTGGAACTTGTCTTCCAGCTCTGGACGCGACAAGGTGTTGCCCGGGTCGCCCTTGGGCTCGTCAATCGCGGCAGTCAGGGTGCGGCCATCGGTGGTGGTGACGATCACACGCCCCAGCCAGCGCGCCGGGTAGGCGCCATCGACTTCACTGTCCAGTTCCATGGTGACCTTCTCGCGGAACGCGGCCACGGCCTGATCGGTCAGGGAGAAATCCTGGAACTCGATCAACTGGGCCTTGCCATGCACCGCAATCAGGCCCAATACCGCGCCCATGGAGAACTTGGCCTGGTGTACGGTTTGCGGTACCACAACCCGGCCCAGCACATCGATGGCCCCCTGATGCACACGGGTCACGACGCTGGCGATCTGATCGTGGCTCAAGCCGTCACGCTGCATCAGGTGCAACAAGGCGTCGGCGGCCGGATGGGTGTGGCGGCAAGAGGCGTGGTACTTGAACGAGGTTTCCACCAGCGCCCAGCGGCTGCCCAGGCGGTCCGACAATTTGCTCGGGTCCGAATCGCTGGACATCCCCGCCGCCATGCCCTGATCGCCTTCCAGGATATTGCGCGCACCGGTCAGGCCATCCAGGGTCATGTACGCGGCCAGCAAGCCATCAGCGGCGGCCTTGGCGGTGTGCAGCTGTTTCGAATCCGCCGCGTCGCGCAAGAATTCCCAAAGCCCTGCGGCCTGGGTGCCCGCGTTGCCCAGCAGGCTGATGAACTGCTCCTTGTCGAAGCCGAGCAACTTGCCCACTCCAACCGCAGCCGCCAGGGTGCCGACCGTGGCCGTGGTGTGGAAGATCCGGTAGTGAGAACGCCCCATGAACTCGCCGATGCGAATCCCGGCCTCATAACCCGCCACCGACGCCAGCAGCAACTCACGGCCGGTCTTGCCCAGGTCCTGGGCCGCCGCCAGCACCGCCGGGAACACCACGGTCGCCGGGTGCAAAACGGAGCTGTTGTGCAAATCGTCCTGCTCGACCAGGTGCGACGATGCACCGTTGACCAGGGCCGCGAAGTACGCCGAGCTACCACGGCCATTGACCAGAATCCTGGCCGGGCCATCGGCTGGCCCCATGCGCTGGGCGTAGCGTTCGAACAACGGAATCGGGTGCGAACCCTGGCTGGCCAGCGCCGAGCCTGCCCAGTCCAGGAACAGGTCTTCAGTGCGGTCGATCACCGAGTCCGGCACCTGCTCGTAAGTCAGCCCGGCCAGGAACGCGGACAGTGCTTGAGTGTGGCTCATGGTCATGTCCTCAGAAGCTGCGTGGCAGTTCGAGCAGGTGCTCGGCGACGTAGGAAAGAATCAGGTTGGTGGAGATCGGCGCGACCTGGTACAGGCGGGTCTCGCGGAACTTGCGCTCCACGTCGTATTCGCAGGCAAAACCAAAACCGCCGTGGGTCTGCAAGCACGCGTTGGCCGCTTCCCAGGACGCCTTGGCCGCCAGATACTTGGCCATGTTGGCGCTGGCACCGGCGTTCTTGCCGCTGTCGTATTCTTCGCAGGCACGCCAGCGCATCAGGTCCGCCGCTTCGACTTCAATATGAGCTTCGGCAATCGGGAACTGCACGCCCTGGTTCTGGCCAATCGGGCGACCGAACACCACCCGGTCACGGGCATAGGCGCTGGCTTTCTCGATGAACCAGCGACCGTCGCCGATGCATTCGGCGGCGATCAGGGTGCGTTCGGCGTTCAGGCCGTCGAGGATGTATTTGAAGCCCTTGCCTTCTTCACCGATCAGGCTGTCCAGCGGCAGTTCGAGGTTGTCGAAGAACAGCTCATTGGTCTCGTGGTTGACCATGTTGGCAATCGGTTGAACGGTCAGGCCGTTGCCAATCGCGTCGCGCAGATCGACCAGGAAAATCGACATGCCTTCGGATTTTTTCTTCACCTCGGCCAGCGGCGTGGTGCGCGCCAGCAGGATCATCAGGTCCGAGTGCTGAACGCGGGAGATCCAGACCTTCTGGCCGTTGATTACGTACTTGCCGTCTTTCTTGATCGCCGTGGTCTTGATCTTGGTGGTGTCGGTGCCGGTGGTCGGCTCGGTCACGCCCATTGATTGCAGGCGCAGTTCGCCGCTGGCCAGCTTCGGCAGGTAGTAGCTCTTTTGCGCGTCGCTGCCATGACGCAGCAAGGTGAACATGTTGTACATCTGCCCGTGCACGGTGCCGGAGTTACCGCCGCAACGGTTCACTTCTTCGAGGATCACCGACGCTTCCGCCAGGCCCAGGCCAGAGCCGCCGTATTCCACCGGGATCATCGCCGACAGCCAGCCAGCATCAGTCAGCGCCTTGACGAACGCTTCCGGGAAGCCCTTCTCTTCGTCTATCTTGCGCCAGTAGGCAGCGTCGAACTCGGCGCACAGGGCGCGCACACCTTCGCGGATGGCATTGAGGTCTTCGTTGTCGTTGGGGTTCATCAATCGGTTCTCCGGTGTCAGCTGGTGAAGTCCCGCACGCCTGATCGAGGGTGCGGGGCCTGTCGTAGGGATGTCAGTCGGTGATCAGAGAGGCTGTCAGTCGAACAGCACTTCGGCGCTCTGGGCCACGCCAGCTTCGTTGCCGGCCCACAGTTGCGCCTTGCCGGGCTCAAGCACTCGCCCACCCACACTGAAAACCTGGGGCGTGATCAAGGGGCGAACCCCGCGATAGGAAAAGTGGCGCAGACGGGCGTTGGGGTTGGCGCGGCAAAAGGCCCGCAGGTTGAAGGTCGCGATCATCGGGCCATGAACCACTAGCCCGGCGTAACCCTCGGTGCCGGTGACGTAGGGGTAGTCGTAATGAATGCGGTGGCCGTTGAACGTCACGGCCGAATAACGGAACAACAGGGTCGGAGTCGGCTCGATGGTTTCGTTCCAGTCCCCGGCATCCACGGCTTCGCCGCTGCTCTGCTTGGGCGGGTTCGGCTCGCGGTAGACGATGTCCTGCTCTTCACGGATCGCCAGGCGGCCATCCTGGGAGTAGTCGTGACGCACGGTAACGAACAGCAACGCGCCGGTGCGGCCGTGCTTTTCTTCAATGTGAGTGATGGTTGACAGACGGAGGGCATCGCCACCGACTTTCAGAGGTTCGATGAACTCGATGCGGCCACCGGCCCACATGCGATTGCGGTTGTCGGCAGGCGGCAGGAAACCGCCCCGGGCCGGATGGCCATCGCTGCCCAGCAGCAATTCAGCGACAGGTTCCTGAAAGAAACACCATTGCCACAACGGCGGCAACGCGGCGCCCTGGGCCGGAGCCTCTTCACCGAAAGTGGCAGCAATACGTTTGATCAGGTTGCGACTCAACTGATCCTGGGCTTCTTCAGTACGACCCAGCCAGGCGCTGTAATCGGGCGAGCTTTTTGAAGCGCTCATTGCGGGTGACCCCTTGCGTTTGTTGTTATGACGGGATCATGCAAGCCAGTTGGCATTCTGAGAATTTGCATTTGCGTAAGCCGGCGTTCATATATGCTGAACGCCTGCCGTCACACCTGGATACAAACATGCACTTCGATCTGGCTGATTTGCGCCTGTTCATTCACATCGGTGAGTCCCCCAGCCTGACCCAGGGCGCCCGCCGGGCCTTCCTCTCCCCGGCTGCTGCCAGCGCCCGCATCAAGGCCCTGGAAAGCCAGCTGGACACCCGCCTGTTCTACCGCGACAGCCGTGGCGTGGAACTGACCCCTGCCGGACAACGGCTGCTGACCCACGCACGCTTGATCATGCGCCAGGTGGATTACCTGAAAACCGAATTCACCAGCTACGGCATCGACTCAGCCGGACACATCCGCATCTTTGCCAACACCACAGCGGTCACCGAGTTCTTGCCGGAGGTATTGGCGGGCTTTCTGGCAAAACGACCAGGGGTCACCGTGGACCTGCAAGAGCGCCTGTCACGGGACATCGTGCGCGGCGTGCTCGATGGCAGCACCGACATGGGGATTATCGCGGGGCCGGTTGAAGCGGCAGGCCTGCAAGTGATGCACTTCAGCACCGACCGCCTGGTGCTGGCGGTACCGGTGGGCCACGAGCTGGCAAGCCAGAGCCCGGTTACCCTCAGGCAAACCCTGGCGTTCCAGCACATCGGCCTGCATGAAGGCAGCACCCTATTGAGCTTCTTGCGTGACCATGTGGAACGCCTGGGGCAGACGCTTTCGCTACGGATTCAGGTTTCCAGCTTCGAAGCCATCTGTCGCATGGTCGAAGCCGGCGTCGGCATCGGCATCATTCCCGAGTCTGCCGCTGCCCGGCACAGCCGCACCATGCAACTGGTCACCGTAGAACTCAATGAACCCTGGGCCGTGCGCGAACGCAGCATCCTGGTCCGTGAACTCGACGCCCTGCCCGGCACCGTGCGGGCGTTGATTGCGACGTTGATGCCGCAAGTGCCGGCTGCATAGACATCTTCGCGGGCAGGGGGGCGTGTTCAAACCAGAGTCGGCAGTGGGCACAAACCTGTGGGAGCGAATTTATTCGCGAGAGGCCAGTACATTCAGCATCTCCGGTGCCTGACCCACCGCATCGCGAATGAATTCGCTCCCACAGATTGCCCAAAACATAGAATCTCCAACAGGATCGGGATCAAGCCTGAACAGCAAAAAATCCCGAAACAATGGCAATATCCTGCAATCAGTATTCCTAACGTCGCCCTTGAAACGTCTTACACGCGTCGGCATTCAGTCAGTCTTGATTAACGGAAACATCACACATGCCGAAGTTATCTTTCGCACACCTTAAAGCACGTTGGATTATGTACGCCTGCATGGCAGCAGTAATCGTCGGTTTGCCGGTGGGGTGTGCAGCGTTGCAGCACAAGGAGCGCGAATTGTTGTTCAACATCGAGCCCGGTACTGCCAGTTGGTACAGCGGCTTGCCCGCGGGAGTTCAGGAGTTTGAGCTCAAGGCGCCGGATTTCGGGGCGCTGCAGAATATTCATGCCTGGTGGTGGCCCGCGCCCCGCCCGGATGCTCCAGCGATCCTGTATTTGCATGGTTCGCGCTGGAACCTGACTGGCCAGCTGTTCCGTATCGAGCAGTTGAGGGCCATGGGGTATTCGGTGCTGGCCATCGACTATCGCGGTTTCGGTCAGAGCAAGGGTCAATTGCCATCGGAAACGACTGTTTATGAGGACGCCCGCGTCGCTTGGGAGCGCCTGAAAGTGCTACAGCCCGATGCCAGCAAACGGTTGATCTACGGCCACTCCCTCGGCGGTGCCGTAGCGATTGACCTGGCGGCAGAGCTGGGGCGCGATGCGCAGGTGGACGGTACGCCGGTGCAGGCCCGCGGCCTGATCATCGAGTCGACGTTCACCACCCTGGCCGACGTTGCCACCGCCGTCGCCAAGACGTCATTGCCGGTGCGCTGGTTGTTGTCGCAGAAGTTCGACTCGGTGGACAAGATCGCCGACATTCACATGCCGGTGCTGATTGTGCACGGCACCAGTGATCCCTATGTGCCGCCGCGTTTCAGCGAGGAGTTGTACCAGGCCGCGCAGGAGCCGAAAAACCTGTTGCTGGTGCCAGGTGGCACCCACAACAACAGCATGGCGCTGGGACGTCAGGCCTATAGCCAGGCCATTGACGCATTACTCAAAGCTGCCACCCCCGCCGTCCATGCTGTGGTGCCAGAAACCAAGGCCCCGGATCGCTCGGCAGGTTGAGCCCGAGTGGTCACTGCGCCGGGATATGGCTCACCTGGAACGGCCGGGTATTGATCACGACCTTGCCCGGATGCTGATCGGGAGCCACTGCCCCTGCGAAATGCGCAAGCAGCGCTTCTGGATTCTCGATGGGCAGTTGCGCCAGCTGGCTGGCTGGCAGGTTCCACCACTGGCTCGCCAGGAGCCCGTCAATTACCGCCTGATCAAAACGATAACGCACCACTTTCGCCGGTGATCCCACCACGATGGCGTAAGGAGGCACATCTTTATTGACCAGCGACTGGGCCCCGATCACCGCACCCGTGCCAATGGTCACGCCTTCCAGAATCAGCACATCCATGCCGATCCATACGTCGTGCCCGATGCTGGTCTGCTTCACGCCGTCGTGATGCGGCGCGACGTTGCCCAGTTTCTGCCGCAGGCTGGCAAGGCCACTATGGGAAGTCAGCCAGTTCAAGGGGTGGGATTTGCGGTCCTGGCCGATGATCACGTCTTTGGCAATGGAGCAATAACGACCGATGCTGGACACGTCGTGCAGCTCCGAGCCACTGACGATATCGGTGTAGGCGCCGATGCTCAGCTTTTTCGAGAGAATCTTGATCTGGTGCAGCTTGACGCCGTGTTCCAGCGTTAACTCTGTATCGCGGCGCAGTCCTTTGATACCGCTGTCGAGACGGCAGTTGTTCTGCGAAAGCGATTTTTTCAGCTTTCGATTCAACAACGCGCGCTTGAAGAAATTCATGGTCGACATTCCACAGGTAACTGACGGGGCAGCGAGCGATGACACGCGCAAGAGCAATAGTGCCCGCACCTGTTCAACACTGCCCCCTAAAAAGTTCCGAATAATGGCACAGATGCGAGTAATTCCAAAAAGCCTGTGTCATTGCAAAGTGCTGCAAATGCTGGGGACCGCACCACCGCCCATCGGACGCTTGGAGTTTTGCCCGGTGGCTGTCGATTTCAGCGGCTGCCATACGACCAAAAACAACCAGAAGCGCCTGCAACGGAGGATCCATCATGCAAACGCAACCCCCTATCGTCTCTCGCGAACAATGGCTGAAAGCACGCAAGGAGCATTTGTCACATGAAAAAGAATTCACCCGCCAACGGGACAAACTCAGCGCCGAGCGGCGCACGTTGCCTTGGGTAAAGATTGAAAAACCCTATCGCTTCGACGGCCCGGACGGGCCTCAAAGCCTGGCAGATCTGTTCGCTGGCCGCAGCCAACTGATCATCTATCACTTCATGTTCGGCGCGGGCTGGAAAGAAGGCTGCAAGGGCTGCTCGTTCGTTTCCGACCATATGGATGGCGCCAACCTGCACCTGGCCCACCACGACATCGCGCTGGTAGCGGTTTCCCATGCACCTTGGCAGGAGTTTCAGGCGTTCAGGCAGCGGATGGGCTGGCACTTCAAATGGGTGTCATCGGCGGGCAGCGATTTCAATGCCGACTTCGGTGTGTCCGCCACTGCCGACCAGATTGACGAAGGGCACGTCACTTACAACTACGCGCCGAGCAAAGACCCCTTCGAAGAAATGCCGGGCCTGAGTGTGTTCTACAAGAATGAGGCCGGGGATATTTTCCACACCTATTCAACCTATGCCCGTGGGCTGGACATGCTGGTGGGCGCATACAATTTCCTCGACCTCACCCCCAAGGGCCGCAACGAACACAAAGGCATGGACTGGATGCGGTTGCATGATCAGTACGCTGATTAACAGAACGGTCAACACAGACCGGTGGGAGCCGGGTCAGGGTTGACCGTTGAATGGCCGCTACATCAACACATACAACAACACGATATTGACCACCAGCATCGCAAGCGCCGTGGGCACCTGAGCCTTGATCACCGCGTATTTGTCCGGCAGTTCCAGTAACGCCGCCGGGACGATGTTGTAGTTGGCCGCCATGGGGGTCAGCAGGGTTCCGCAGTAGCCGGAAAACATGCCGATGGCGGCCATGACCGCAGGGTTGGCGCCGTACATGCCTACCAGCACCGGGACGCCGATCCCGCCGGTCATCACTGGGAAGGCGGCAAAGCCGTTGCCCATGATGATGGTGAACAAGGCCATGCCCAGCACATAGACCATCACCGCAACCAGACGAAAATCCATGTCGATGTAGGCGGTGGCCAAATGCGCCACGGCCTTGCCGACGCCGGCGTCGTTGAACAGCAAGCCCAGCATCGCCAGCATTTGCGGCAGAACCAGTGCCCAGCCCAGGGCTTCGGTCAGGCGTCGTGACTCGCGCATTGCCTGCACCGGTGTGTCGCGGGTCAACCAGCAGGCCAGGGCCAGGGCCACCAGGCTGCCAATCCCCAGGGACACGAACGTACTGTTGGCCGGGTCCAGCAAGGGCACACCGCCAAGCTTGATGTCTTTAAGGAACAGCGCACCGATTACGGTCACCAGCGGAATTGCCAGAGCAGGGATGAACAGTTTGTTGCCCAGGCGGCCCGCGCTTTCGCGGCTGGCCTTGGTCGACAGGTTTTCGTGCTTGCCGAAACCCACGCCGCCAAACCCGGCGATCAGCGCCATCACCAGCACACCGGCACCCACCACCTCAGGCGGCAGACGCTCCCCCACCAGGAAGGCAACGGCAAACAGGCCCCAGAACAGACCGGTGCTCCAGCGTTTCGGGTTGCTCTTGTCACTGACGGTCATCACTGCGGTGATTGCCAGGATCACCCCGGCCAGCCAGTACAGGTATTGAATCGAAATAATCATTGCGCACTCTCCTGCACAGTCGGGCTTGCAGGGGCGATGCTCTGCAGCTCACGCGCCAGTTGGCGATCAAAGCGCTGCAAGCGAATTGCATGGATCACGAACGCACAGATCGCCGTCGGGATCCCCCAGAACGCGATGTGCATCGGGTCGACATCGATTCCCGAGCCCAGCAGGAAGGTGTGCATCAGGGCGATGGCACCAAAGGCGACAAAAATGTCTTCACCAAAGAACAAGCCAACGTTGTCCGTGGCCGCGCACAGCGCCAGCAGCTTGATCCGTAACGCTTCGGGCAGCTTGCCAAACCGTGACTCGGCGGCGCCTTCAGCCATGGGCGCCAGCAGTGGACGCACCATCTGCGGGTGTCCGCCCAGGCTGGTCAAGCCAAGGGCTGCGGTGGTTTCACGCACAAACAGGTACGCAATCAACAGCCGTCCTGCGGTCAGGCGGGTAAACCGGGCGATCCAGTTCTGTGCGTGCAAACGCAGGCCATGACGCTCCAGCAGCCCGATGACAGCCAGTGGTAGCAGAATGATCAGCGGCAAGGTACGGGTCTTGATGAACCCGGTGCCGATGGTTGCAAGGATGGTTTGCAGCGGCATGCTCGCAGCAAAACCGGTGGCCAACGCGGCAAGCGCAACCACCAGCATCGGATTGAAGCGCAGCACGAAGCCGATGATGATGACCAGCACGCCAAGCAGCGGCCAGAGATTGATAGCGGTTTGCATATGAAGAATCTCTTGTCTGTGTAGGGGCGGACTCGCTCACGAACGCCAACGCCTCGACGACTGTCAAGGCGGGCTCATTCGCGACCTACCAGAGTGGCACTGTATAGCTAACGATCAGCCGGTTCTCGTCCAGTGAGTTGCCGAAGTTGGAGCGAACCGTCGAGTTACGCCATTTCACGCCCACGTTCTTCAAAGGACCGCTCTGCACGACATAGCCAATGTCAGTGTTGCGCTCCCACTCACGACCCTCGCCGCCCGAGGCTCGCTGCACGTTATCGCCGGAGACGTAACGGCTCATGAAACTCAGGCCAGGAAGCCCTGCAAACGAAAAGTCGTAGTCATAACGCAACTGCCACGAACGCTCCTTGATGTTGGCGAAGTCATTGATCGTCACGAAGTTGACCAGGTACGGATCACTGTTCGCGATGTACGGGAACGGATCCGAACCGCTCATGCGCTGGTAACCCGCACCGACCGAGTGGCCGCCGAGTTTATAAGTGAACATGGAGCCAAAAGCCTTGTTGTCCAGCGGACGGAAGTCACCGTCCTCGGCACTTTTGGCGAAGCGAATGTCACTTTTCAGGCTTTGCCCGGTCCCCAGAGGCAGCAGGTCCGTCAGAGTGCCGTAATACTGGTGGTAGATGTTTTCCAGCTTGGCGTAGTTCAGGCTGCCTACCAACTGCGGCGTGAACTTGTACTCGGCGCCACCAAAGTCGAAATCGTTACTGGTGCCGCCAATACGGTTGGCGCTCATCACCTGGTAGTCAGTGGAGCTGTTGTACTTGATCCGGTCGATGTGACCGCCCGTGAAGGTCAGGTTGTCGAGCTCCTGGGACGTAAGCAATGCGCCGCGAAAGGTCCCCGGCAACAAGCGTGTGTCGTTGGAGGTCACCACCGGGCTGCGCATGAACAGCGCCCCGACCTTCAGCTCGGTCTTGGAGACTTTCGCCTTGGCGGTCAGCCCCAGTTTGCCGTATTCGTCCTGCGAACCGCCCTTGGACAGGTCGGCTGGCAACAAGCCAGTGCCACCGGCACCACGGCCTGAGTCGAGCTTGATCCCCATCATGCCCAACGCATCCAGACCGAAGCCCACGGTGCCTGCGGTATAGCCCGATTGCAGCCGCATGATGAAGCCCTGCGCCCACTCATCCGCCGAGGCCCGAGAACCCTCTTTGCGAAAATCCCGGTTGAAGTAGACGTTACGGGCTTCGATTTCGCCTTTGCTGTCGTCGATGAAATCAGCCTGGGCCAAGGCGCCGTGAGTCATGACTGCACCGCCGAACAGCGCAGCGCAAACGTATTTCGGATTGTTGTGTCGCATTGAAAACCCTCTCCTTGAGCGCACAGCGGCCTGGGCCGCTGCTGGCAGAGCGCACCTGATATTTTTTTAAGTGTGGGTGACGCGGCACAAGGGGGTCCGTGCCCCAAAGGCCTGAAGGCTTGACCCGTCGTCTCGCTGAGCGACGGGTTGGACCTTTCTCGTTCGGAGGCAATCTTTCGACAGGTGGCGATCTCAGTCCAACGGGAAAAAACCGCTATGCCTCATAAGAATTTCTGTTGTTGGGCTGGCATATAACCTGCAATTTCAAGGGACTTTCAGGCGCCCGCCCTGCCCGGTTTTCAACCCGAGGCCAGGGCGCCTCGCCTCGTTTTCAAGTGATATGCGCAAGGAAAAATCGGGTGAATCTCAAGTTTCTGGAAACCTTCGTCTGGGTCGCTCGCCTGAAGAGTTTCAGGCTTACAGCGGAAAAACTGTTCAGTACCCAAGCCGGTATTTCCAGCCGCATCGCCGCCCTGGAAGACGAAATGGGCGTGCGTCTTTTTGTCCGGGATTCCAAGGGCGTATCGCTCACGTCCGAGGGTTTGCGGGTGCTTGAGCACGCCGAACACATCATGGACACCATGCAAAGCATGAAGGCGGCGATCAAGGACCCACGGCAGGTTCGCGGCCGGATCCGGATCGGTGCAATGGATACGGTCATACACACTTGGCTCAGCCCGTTGGTAACACGCCTGATGAAGTGTTACCCGGCGCTGGAGATCGAACTGACCGCCGACACGGCGAGTAATTTGTGCGCGCAACTGGAGAAGGGTTACCAGGACATCATCTTCCAGACCGACATGCTGCGCTTCGATACGGTGCGCAATGCACTATTAGCGCGCTACCCCATGCACTGGGTCGTGCCCACCGGCTCGGTATATGACCGACCTTACGGCTCACTCGAAGAACTGACGCTTGAGCGGATCGTGACCTTTTCCCGCAATTCGCGGCCGCATCAGGACATCCTCAACATGCTGCACACGGCAAACATCATCAACCCGCGCATCAACTGCGTGAACTCGGCCTCCGCCATCACTCGGCTGGTGCGCGACGGTTTCGGTATCGGCGCCCTGCCCAGTGCGCTTGTGCACGGTGAGTTGAATCTGGGCCTGCTGAAGATCATCGACGACGTGCCACTGCCGCCCACCATGGATATCGTCGCCAGCTGGCGTGCGGGCGCGGGCATGGAATTGGTGGAAGACATCGTCAGCCTGACGCGGGAGGTGGTGAGTGAGTTTGAGGCGGATATGCGGGTTTGAAGGAGCCACTACCACCAACCTGTGGGAGCGAATTCATTGGCGAGAGGCCAGCACGTTCAACATCTCTGGTGCCTGACACACCGCATCGCGAATAAATTCGCTCCCACAGATTTTGCATTACCACGCACCTCATCAGTGCATCAACCCTCCCCCCGATGGCTGATAAAGGTATCCAGTAACCAGGCGCCCGCTGGTCCCAGGCTGCGTTGCCGTGACCAGATCACGTCCACCGCCGAACTGCGGGGCCAGCCGGGGACGTCGAGTTCTTTCAGCTTGCCCGCGCCGTAACTGGAGACGATCCAGCGTGGCAGCGCGGACCAGCCGAAACCAAACGCCGCCATGTCCATCAACAGCAGGTAATTGGGCGCAGACCAGCTGCGATGGCCGCTGGTGGGCAGGTCACTGGTGGGGATGCTTTCGTCCACCAGGGTGTTCAGGCGCAGGGCGCGAAATTCGGCCAGCTTTGCGTAATCGACGTTCTTTTCCTTCGCCAGCGGATGTTTGTGGGCCACGAACAGGCCGAACTCAGCGCGCTCGGCAATGGTGGCGTAACCGACTTCCGGCGGGTAATGGGCTTGCGCCGAGAGCAGGCCCAGTGATGCCCTGCCCGACTGGATCAGGTTGATGGCATCGCCGTGCTCGGCAAACACGCACTCCAGTTCAAGCTCCGGGAAGCGCTGGTCCAGTTCAGCCATGCGCACATCGAATTCGGCGAACTGGTTGGCATCCGACAGCACCAGGGTCAGGCGCGGTTCGATGCCCTCGGCCAGGCGTCCCGCCGCACGGCGCAATTTGTCCGACGCCGCCAGCACTTCTTCAATGCGCCCGTGCAGCGCCTTGCCCGCCTCGGTCAGCGCCGGGTGTTTGGAAGAACGATCGAACAGCTCGACGCCCAGGTCGATTTCCAGCCGGGAAATCGCTTCGCTGACCGTTGACTGGCTCTTGCCCAGCCGACGTGCCGCACCACTGAAAGAACCCAGCGCGACGGTCTGGGCAAACGCCTCAAGGGCTTCTGGGGAATAGCTCATCAACGACCTCGCCAAGGCAACCATCGGTTTTTCCGATGGAAACGATTTTCACTTTAGCGCAGATGCCGGAGAAAATGCATGCCGTTGTGGCCATCAAGCCATCGCAGAACAATGGAACACGTCATGAAACCAGCATTTTCGAAGCAACCTGCCCACCCAGCCAAACCGACGACAACCCCGCCCGCCAAGACGCTCAAGGAGCGTGCATTACATGCGCTGCTGTTCGAGATTATTGGCGTCATCCTGTTTGCACCGGGGTTGGCCTGGGTACTGGGTCAGTCACTGGGCAAGATGGGCGCCATGACGGTGATGATTTCCACCGTCGCCATGCTCTGGAACATGGTGTTCAACGCCCTGTTCGACCGGGTCCGCGCCCGCCTGGGTTTTGCCATGACCCTGGGCGCACGTGCAGTGCACGCCATATCGTTCGAAGCCGGCCTGGTGCTGGCCGTCGTGCCCCTGGCCGCCTGGTGGTTGTCCATCAGCCTACTGGAAGCGTTCCTGCTGGATATCGGCCTGCTGTTGCTGTTCCTGCCGTACACCATGCTGTTCAACTGGGCCTACGACAAGACGCGGGAAAGGCTGGTGCAGCGTCGGCTGTCCAAATGGGGAAACGGCGAGAAGCCGTTTCGGTCGTAGCACTACGGATCTGGGGCAATCTGAACTGACCCCCAAAAGTTGGACACCAATCCTGACTTTTGGGGTGTTCACCATGGGCAAATATTCCACGCAGTTCAAAACCACAGCGATCAAGACCTACATCGATGGCAGCGAGGGCTTTCGCAAG
>Ga0209888_1000446_pt1 | contig 20993 bp, 24 predicted proteins | sample OrgsoiDNA_201059_FD_185807 | JGI IMG/M metagenome (GOLD analysis project Ga0209888, IMG submission 185807) | Permafrost soil microbial communities from the Arctic, to analyse light accelerated degradation of dissolved organic matter (DOM) -... | ecosystem: Environmental > Terrestrial > Soil >...
ATAGGCCGTCAAATAGCTGATTCCTTGGCTTTTTGCCCAAACAGAAAGTTTCATGGCTTCAATTGTTGTCGATTGATGTTTTTTGATAATACATCATTCAACTGTTGTCAACCCTCTTTCGACGGCGCCGGAGCTTTCTCGTTGCCCTTGGCGGCCTTGACCGCACCCTGGATTTCCTGATTTTCTGCCCAAGCCACGCACTGTCCAACAAATAGCGCCCGCGCCTCTTCTGGGTCGTGAAAATCTCCGCCAAAATCATTCGGATCCACAAAAAAACACGGGGTTCCGCGTTCGCAAAGCCCCGCCGCCGAGGCCGCGTCGCCGAACTCTTTCGCCGCGTGTCTTTTCCACTCCTTATTGGCTCCGGGCGCGACCGGCGCATTGTTTCGTGAACTGTGGGGCTCGGGAAACTCTCCAATGCGACGCTCAAGAAATCGTCCCTGTTGCCCCTGTATCCTGATCATGAGATTGATTTCGCGAACCTCCCCCATCGGCGATTGAATGTAGGGTCTGTCCGAAACTCCCAGAACTTCTCCGAGAGTTCCCAATCGTTGTATCACGCCCTCATGCGACATGAGCTCGCTATTCGGTATCAAAAGCAAGAATCGACACGTTTTCAGGGGAACCATTGTCGCTTTAGAACGTTTCCCGCCAAGATGATACAACTCCGTGAGCATCGAGACGATTGAAAAATGGGCTTCTTTCATGGTTGGGAGGAAGGGACGGATTCTGGATTGAGGGGGCTCCCGCAATATCGCCCTGTTCCAACCGGGCAACCGCGGTGACGGCGTCAAGCGAAGATCGTTGCCGCGGCGGCAAAAGACGCCAGAATGGCCAATGTGGTTTTTTTATTTTCAAAGCTCCAGGAGCATGGATGGCAATCGGCGACAACGCGGTTCAAGCCCGTATTGTAGCATTGCGTGTGCTTTGTGGAACAATCTCTCCAAAAGCGGAACAAGCCATGCGTTGATTAAATTTTTTGCGCAAAATCACTGCGTGCCGATGGAGAAAAACGGTCCGGATTGCCCCAAACCCGACTGCCCCTCGTTCACCACGCCAATTTGCTTGCCGTAGAAGAAAGGCAAGCCGAAATCGATCGACCCGCTCAGCGCGCCGGTGGCCGCGATGTCGTCAAACGCCGAGAAAGTGGCGTTCGAGCTGAACAGCTGCTGCGTGTTTCCGACCGAGAACGGCTCGCTCAACGCCGCGCCATTGAGGGCGGCAAGGCTCGCCGTCAAGGACAATGTGGACGCCGGGCAATAAAATTCGCTGAATCCCCCGCCCGCGGGGCATGCGGGAATCGACGGGTCGTTGAGCACAAAGAAATTGGAGCCGCTGTCGATGAAGCTGTCCGGGAAGCTTGCTCCGTTGTAGGTCGCGGTTTCGCTCAACGTGGCCGGGTCGGTCGCAAGGACCGTGGCGCCCGTCATTTGATTGTCCGTTTGGGTCCCCACCCCGAAATACAGGGTGCCGGTCGCGCCGCCCTGGCCCGCCGCGGGAATCGCCGGCATGCTGACCACCACTCCGTTGTTGTCTTGCGCGAAAGACGCCACCACATTTTGCGCCTGGGCGGCCAACGGCGCGCTCGCGCCCTGGCAGTTGCCGTTCGCGCACGAGTAGTAAGCCCCCGGAATCACTTGCTGGGCGCAAGCCGCGCCGCAGTCTTGCAGAGCCGGCGCCACGCCGATCACGCCGTTGGAGCCAAACTGCGCGGGCGTGGTCTCCGCGGGCAAGCTCCCGTTGTCCGAGCAATCCACGGGCGCCGCGCCCGCGGCGGGATCCCCGAAGATTTGCAAGGGCTGGCCGGCGGCCACCTTGGGCCCAATCGTCACGTCCGCCGTCCGCATCGTCCCCCACGTGTAGCTCGCGACGAACTGCTCGCAAGCGTTGAGCGTCCCGCTGCCCGACGTCTCCTGCGGCAACGCCGCCAGCACCGTCGCGCTCAGCGCGGAGCTCGCGATTCGAACGCCCGTGGAGCCGGTGTCGACCAGCACATTGGGTATCGTTTGGCACACGGTTGTCCCCGGAGCGCAAATCTGCACGCTCACCGTTGGAATGTTCACCCCGTTTTGCTGGCCCGCTTGAACCGTCAAGGCCACGGAGTTGGCGGAAGAGCCCGTTGACGAACCGCTCCCCGAGCCGCTCCCTGCGCCCGAGCTGGACGAATTGGATCCGCCGCCGCCGCCGCACGCGCCCAACGCCAAAACCAGTCCGGCGCACATCACGAATGCGAACGCTTTGGAATTCAGCCACCGCCTGCCGTTGATTGGATTTTTCATTTGTGCCTGCCTTGAAGAAAATTTGAAGAATTTGGGGGATGAGTGGCCAGGCTGCCCTTTGATGCGACTCGCTGACATCCTCTTCCTCGCGCCATGGGGCGCGAGCGCGCGTGTGGCTTAGCTCGGCTTGGCGATCGCCAATGCGTTGGCGTTCAGCCCCGTCGGCAATTTCTGCGGCAGCCAGGCGACGCCGGCTGAAAATCGTTGATGCGCCACAGCGCTCACGCCAAAATTCAGCCCCGCTTGGTTTGTTTGCTCGCGCGAGCCCTGGCCCGCTTGACGCAGCGTCTGCGCTTGGCTGGACATCTTCGTGGCATAGTCCGGTCCCAAAAGCGCGGACAGGTCCGGACGACGCGGTCCGCGCCACGCCACCGCGAACACCAACCCGTCAGCCCCCACATATTCCCGAACCACGCCGCCGTCGGCCGCGGTTTGTTCGCGCGCGCTCCACCCGCCGGCGCTGGCCTCTGGCGCGGCGTTTGCCCCCGCCGCGTTCGCGGCCACATTCGTCGTGGCGTTTCCTGAGACCGATTGCGCCCGCGCCATGACTTGCGCGACCGCTTGCGGCGCGGAATTCGCCAGTGTCGGCGGCCCGCCCAGGGCGGCTGCTGCCAATGGCGCCCAAATCAGCCCGCCCGCGGCGAGAGAGGCGCAAATGGCGCCGAAAAACGCAGCCCTTTTCAATTCACGCTCTTTTTCAGATCTTTTGCGCATTTCGTATGCTCCTTTTCTCAGGCGGGCGCCGGGCCCATTGATTTTCCAGCCCTCTCCGCGTCGCGGAAAAATTGCCGAATTGGAGTTTGGGCTCGCGCTCTTTGTTTTTTCAACGGGTCCGCGCGTGTTTTTCTTGGCCGGCCCTTTTTCAGAGACCAAAGGCGTCCAAATTCTCCTTCGCCTTTCTATTTTTTTCAGTTTCCCCATGCGCGATGGATCGTGAACCGCGCCTCTATCAGGCAAATAGTCCTCATGAGAATGACCGATCACTTTTCACCCTGTTTTTAGCGCCATAACCGCAAATCTCCTTCAAACAGATTAGCGGCTTGTTCGCTTTGTGCGAAAAATGGCCAAAGCGGTATACTAATCTCATCGCCTCAGCGCGTCCTCTTTTGTGTTTGCAAAAGACCGTGCGTCGCTTGAGCTTCGACAGACACCTTTTTGGATGCATGAAATGCCTCGCACCTCTCTTCGCGCTTTTTCTTCATTGGTCGCCTTCGCGGCCCTTTCTCTGGCGACCGCAGACGCCAGCGCTGGCGTCCGAGGCTCCTATCAGCCCGAGCCTCCCCTTGGGGGCTCGACGCCCATGGCCATGCAGCCCAACGGCTACACCGCCATGGCCAACGCCGTCGACGCGCGCGAAAGCCGCAATCGCAAAAACGACCGAATTTTGGCGATTGGAGAAATCGGCGCGCTTTTCGCCGTCGGCGGAGTCGCCGCGGCGTTGTCTTTTGACCCGACCGGCGCTCGCAAGAAAAAAAAGGAGCAAGACAAAAAAGACAATCCAAAACCCGCTCGCAAACGCCTTCACGGCGCCTCGTTCTGATTAACCGCTGAAAATCCCAGAGCCACCCGCCCGACCGCCTAATTTTTCACGCTCCGCCTTTTTTCTTATTTCCGATTCCGACAAGTCCATGCCCACTCCCGACTCGCCCCCCTCGCTGGCTCAGTTTTCCTTGATCGCCTGGCGCGACACCATTGAAATTGAAACTGTGCAAGCCATTTCTCTGGCCGCTTCTGAGACATTGGGTTCAGCGGTTTGGGAACAAGGGCGCGCGGCCTTGGCGAAAGCCCTTGAAATGGCCGAAACGTTGCGCGGACAGATTCAGGAGGCGAAAAACGCCGCCGAAGAGCGGTGGGAGCGCCAACGCAAAGAGTTCCAACTCCAGCAAGCGCTGGCATCCGCTCGCAAAGACGAAGCGCAAAATCGGCCCTCCAACATGATTCTCATGGATGACGCGCCCGACGCCAAAATGCCCAATGGGTCTGCCGACGCCTTCGCAGACCACAAACTCTCGCACATCGAGGAAATTCTGAGGCGCAAGAGCATCTTCACGGCGCTTGGCTTGGGCGGCCTGGATGACGCTGATCGCGCCGCGGGCCTCGCGGTTTTGCGCGAGGCCAAACGCGCGCTGAGAAATCCGTCTGTTGTCAGCCGGCTGGGCGCCGCGGCCTTCACGCCGCTCTCGCCCTCCCTGGCCCTGCTTCCCGTGCTGGGATTGGCCGCCGTCGCGGAGCCCGTTTCCCCGGGCGGCGAAATCGCTTTGCGGGCGGGATCGGCGCCCGGCGTTTTGGCCGACGAAAGCGACATCGGCGGCACAGCGCGCGCCCTGCGAACAACGGACGCTCGTTTTGGCTTTGCGCCCGGCATTGACGCCGCGGCCGGTTCCTTTGACCAACCTTGGCATGGCTTTTCGCGAGGGCCCGAATTCACTTCCCACAACGAAAACAACGCGATCGGCAAACTCTCCGCAAAGGCCCTCGCGCGCGCTCTGAATATCGATGAGTCAGGCCTTCAAAGCCTATTCGAGGCTTTGGGCTCGATTTCTCTCAGCGTTTCTGAACCCCGAAACGCTATCCTCCCCGAACGCTTCGAAACGCAAGCCCTGGCTGCTGTGTCCGGACGAAACTGGCGGCGCAAGACAACCAACCTGGGCGACCTTTTCGGCACTCAATCCTCGATCCCCGGAATTATTCCCCTTGCGACTTGGGCCCTTCGCGCGGTCGAGGCGTTGAGCGTGGCGAATGGCCTTGAATTGCCGTCTCTGATGTCCCATCCAGAGCTTCGCGACGAAATTCCCGCGGCTTTGAGCGACTGGTTTGACGAAGGCGGCAGGAGCCCCTTTTTCAGGCCGAATCCCGGCCGTGAATTCTTGCGCAAAAAAACGCAAACCCCTCTCGAAATCGCAGCAAACGCGCTGGGCGCGCATCAAGCGTTTTTTGCGCAAGCCTTCTCGGCCATGGATGCGCTGAAAAACGGCTCCCAAATCGGCGATCAATCTTTTAATGACCACAGTGAAACCGTCCGACGCGCGGCCGCCTCCGCCAGCGAACAGCTAAATAGTTGGATTCAGCGTTCCGGGGTCGGATCCGCCAAAGCCTTGGCGAGCCGTGTTTTTTCCTCGCAGACGCTCTCAGTTTCACAAATCTCCCGTGTTGCCCGCTCCCCCGCCGCCTTTTCGCAAGCGCTCGATGAATGTGGCGTCCATGGCCGCCTCGCGGTTGGGCTGAGTGAATTCTTGGAACTTTCTCCCGCGGGCCTGTCATCAGGCAACGCGCTGTGCGCCCTGGCGAGAGACGCCTGGACCCAGCGCGGCGGAAGCGCCGCCGGGTGGCGCTTGATGGGGCAGTTGCCCGCCCCCTTGGTCACCCTTTTCCTATCGGCGGTCCAACAACCCGGCAGCGCCCAAACATCTTCCGGGCGAGACGATTCCGAAAAGGCCTTTTCCAACACGCTCAACCTCGCTGAATGCTGCGTTCGGGCGCATTTGAGCGTGGGTCAATTCTCCACCGCCTTGGCTCTTCGCCATGAATGGGCGCCCCAACCGAACCTGAGCGTGGATGCGCCTTTCGGCGCCCACGCCCAACGCACTCACCATGCGCTTCTCGATGGCGCGCAGCCGGGAAGGGTTTTGGTTCGCCCCCTGACCGTCGCCCGGAAAAGGCCGACTTCCGGCTTCTCCATCCTGGATGACCTTCCTGGCGCGCCCCCCGATGTCCGCGCAAATTGGAGCGGCGACGAGAGCGCCGACTCCCGGCCCGTTTGGCTTCGAGAATCCACCCAGAAAACACGCAACATCCTGTCTGTGTTGGCCGACCCTTTGGAGTGGCGCGCCCCCGCCGCCGATGCCCAACAAGCCGCGGCGCGCTTTGCCGAAGAGCAAGCGAAAGAACAGCGGGCGCCTTTTGTCCTTCGAGACCTGATTGACCGTGTCATCGCAAAGGACATCCTTCGCCCAGGATTCCTCGACGGCGCGCGCGCCATATATCTCGCCGAAGAGGCGTCGCCCAAAGAAAGAGCCGAAGCGGCAGAGCACGCGTTCCACGACCAGATCCAAGACGTCATCGACTTTTTGCGCGACAGCGAGCCTGGCGTCTGGCAAAGCTTCCCCGCCAAGCCGCAGTGGCCGCTGCTTGTTCGCCGCGCCAAAGAATGGCATGAACTCGTTCTCCTGCGGGAAGACGAGGCTCGCGGCGCGAAAGAATGGGCTCCGCTTTTCGGCGAGCAAGCCGATGGCGAATTCAAAGCTGTGGAGCTCACAAACGGCGCGCAATTGCACGCTGAGGGCCAACGCATGCATCATTGCGTCTCCACCTACGCCGATCGTTGCGCGAATGGCCATTGCCGTATTTTTTCCATTGAGAAAAACAGCGAACCGCATAGCACGCTTGAACTTGCCTGGGCAAATGATCAATGGAGCGCAGGGCAAAACCTGGGCTATTGCAACACGCGCCACATTGACGCAAAAGCGGCTCAATTGGGACAAAAGCTCGCGGAAAAAGCCAATGGCCTGGGCTTGCGCCCCCAAACCACCGAAGAGGCCGCCGCATTGGCTGCAACAAACGCCGATAGCTCCCAAATTGATTCCGAAGCGCCAACGCTGGGAGGCTTGGAGGAATTAAACGCTCGTCGCGCGGCGCGCGAAACCCTTGCCGGTGAGCGAAGGCCGCAGGATGTCAACGACATTGGCCCCTCTTCGAGACAAGAACCGGCGCGAGCGCGCCCAGATGCCTAATTCACAGCTTTTTCAAAGATCAGCGCTCAGGGTAGGTCGCGGCCACCATTTCTGACAATTTCTCGCGCGCGGCGCCTGAAGACGGACATGGCAGATGAGCCAGGGGTTGAGCGCCAATGCGATGAGTGTCCATTTCAACGTTCGCATAAGCTCGCGCCAAATCAGGGTGCGCCTTCGCCACATTGGGGGCAAATTCAATGCCGATAGCCGATGGCGAACGCTGGACAACAGAAACGGAAATGGGCGCCGTTTGACTCACGCCCGCCAATGCGCCCGACAGGGATTGTGTCGACGGAACCTCAGTGACATTTTGCAGCAACACGCGAGCGTTCACCACGGCAAAACACGCGCTTGCGTCCACAGATGAGGCGTCGCCATTGATCGACTGGCTCAGCGTATTGTAGGCCCACGCCGCGACCCCGAAGAGAATTGTAAGCTGGCAAATCAGAACCAGCGCTTTTTTTCGCTCGTTAAGCTTGGCATTGGAGCCGGTCGATTGATCAGCGGCCGTAGCAGCAGAAATGGAAGGCGAGGGTTTCATGGACAGATATCCACCAACAATGAGGGAGGCCCAATCTTAACAAAAAAAACAGCTCTGCACCTTTTTATTTCTTCTCGATTTTTTGACTCAATGCCCGGCCACTAACGCTTGTGCAAGGCATATAGCATTTTGTTGGCCGTGGTGGTGTTGTCCATCCAGGACACTCGCGGGCCGCCGGCCAGCGCCGGCTCTTTTTTCTTGCGGAACGCTTTCCTGGCTCTTTGGGGTTCGACCAGCCGACTTGACCCCTAGTCTTCAGCGTTGATGTTTGATTTCGGTCTGCGCGATCTGCATCGCCCCCATCGCAAAACAAGAAAAACGCGGATTGACCGCGTTTTTCCATTTGATTCCACCTGGTTTTTTTGACGGCTCAACGAACTCCAAACCGCCACTTTTTCGCGGCTTGCGGTTGCGTTGCCACTTCGTGGTCCAATTTTTGGTCGAGGTCCTTATACATGCTCGTGAGCTTGCTCTTTGCGCCCTTGATGGCGATCAGGCGAGAGAACGAGTCCAAATTTTGATCGCCGCCGGCCGCGGCCAGCATTTCCACAGAAGCTCGTTGATCATCTTCCACGATCAGCCCGACCGCCTTTTTCAAAGCCAGCCGGTAGCGAATTTCTTGCGCCACAACCACCGCGATCCCAAGCCACATTCCGCCCAATGCCACGTTCCATCCCACTTGCGCCAGGGGATTGAAAACACTGTTTGCCAATTGCTCATGTGCGCGTGTCACCAAACCATGGCTGGCCATTTCCTGAATGCCAAAATAGCCCAGAGCCACCGCAAAACCGACATTCATCGCCGTTTTGCCTAATTTCCCGATTTTTTCTGCCAGAATATAGCTCTTGGCCGCGCTGTCGCGCGCCTTCACATATTCCACCGTCCCGGCGATCCAGTTCGGAACACCGTTCTCTTGTTGCTCGGAATTGTCGAAATTTTGCATTTTAGGCTCACACTATGAGGTGATTGTTTGGTTTGTGGGTCGCTTTTCGGCGCGGCAAACGTCCAGGGGCGTCTGTTTCATGGCCCAGGCCACCGGTGTCGCTGAATTGAGGCCGCCTCGACCCAATCCCTTTTTCTTCTGATGCATCCATTGTCCCATGCGCAGCCGCGAACGACAACTTGCGCGAACGCCATTCGTCCGGCGGCGTCTTTTGCCATTCAGCGAACCCTCTCTTGGGCGCAGGCATCGGCTATTGGCCAAAAACGCTCAAAATCGTGCTATAATCGTGGTTCTTTTCACCGGCCCTGAACTTGAACTCAGCTGCGCCAAAGAAGAGCCACTCACAACGCAGGGACTCGCACATGCGCCTCCATCCGCCGTCGCCGATCGAAAATCTTTTTTCTCATCCTGAGTTGTTGCCGGCCATGGTGGGGGCGATGGTTCAAGATCGCGCCATCCCTTTTGCGTTGGAGCTCGCTCAACGCGATCCCCATTTTCAACCGCTTTGCGTCGCGCAAGCGATGAAGATGGCCGCAAGGGCCGCCAACGCAGAAGCGCTTCGCGCGTTCGCGCCATTGTGCTCTGATTTCCTGGCCCCGGAAACGCTCGACGCCGGAACTTTTGGCGCCAGTTTCAGCCTCCTGGAAACCGTCGCCGGCTCCCCACAAAAGAAATCGGTGGTCGAATGCCTGAAGTTTTTGTTGCCACTGGCCGAGTGGGACACGAAGGAGCGCCCTTGCGGAGCGCTGAACACGGCGATCTTCGCGGCCAACCAAGAAGCGGTTGATTTTCTTCTTCCTCTGCGGGGCGCTCAATCGCGAGATGGCCTCGGGCGCACGCCCTTGCTGTGCGCCGCGCAAAACAGCAACTTGAATCTGGTCCAACGCCTGACGCCCGACAGCGACTTGGCCGAACGATTTGAGGTTTTGGATGGCGGGGACGTTTTGATGGCCGCGGCGCGGCAAGGCTACGCCCTCACGGTGCTTCACCTGCTCGCGTCCGGGTGCGATCCGCGCGCGGTGGACAACAAAGGCCAGACCGCCTTGATGCACGCGGTTCTCAATGCGAAAAGCTCCGTCGCCGCCGCATTGCTCCCTGTCAGCGATTTGGAGCATGCTGACAATGAGGGCCTCACGGCTTTCGCCATGGCCCTTCACGACGAGCGTTGCTCTTACTTGGCGGGCCTCCCTGTCGGGAGTTTGGCGACAGAGCGCGATATTCCCTCGCTTGCCCAAGCTGAGCCCCGGTTTGAAGGGGATGATGAATGGAGCAACACGATGGCGCGACTTGAAGCGCTGGCATTGCGCCGAACCGTGGACAATTCCGCGACGACCGGAGACGGAGCGAGATCAGCCCCCAAAAGGCCGCCTCGATCACTGTGAGGCGCGTGCGGGCCCGAATCTCGGAATGAGACGAAAAAACGCCGCAGGCCGCAAGCTCGCCTCACAGGCGCCTTGCGCTGCGCTTCTCATTCTCTTGGTCTTTGTCGCCCGCTGGCGGCCCTTCGGCGACGCTCGCGCGGGATATTCCTGGGCCTTTCATTGTCGCGTCAATTCCGGCCAACTCCGCCAATTCGCGGGCCTCGATCACCGCCTGAAATCTTGGGAATCGAGCGGGGCTTGCCCGAAAAGACGCCCGCAACGCGGGTTTCAGCGCTTCGGGTTGGTTAGCTTCCACGCAGGCCGCAAGCAAATCGAGGCGCGCGTCGAATTCGGGTGTTGACGGGCCGTCGTGAGAGAATTTCCCCTCCAGCATCACAGCCACCCAGGCTGCGTCCTCGTGTCGCTCAATGCGCCGCAAAACCCGTTCGAGCACATCTGGCTCGCCCCCCAAGGCGGCCCTCAACACGGGGTTCCAAAACCCAGCGGGCGCCGCGGAATGGTCTTGATCCAGCAAAATTCGCGTGCATTCAGCGTCGCGCCCCCTGATTGCGTTTGAGAGCGCGCTCTCGCCCGTCATCGCCTCCTGGGCCATCAAGTCGCTCACGGGCAGCAACGCTTCAAGGCTTTTTGGCTTTCCGGTCCAGGCGGCGAACATCAATGCCGTTTTTCCGGTGTTTTTTGATTCTTCGCCGTTCGACAAGGGCGAATGCCCGGCGATTTTTGCGTTCACAAAAGGCAAAATCGCTTTCACCATCTCAGGGCGATCTGGGCGATTGGTGGCCACGGCCAGAATCAACGCGGTGTTTCCTCGATTGTCTTGCGCATTCGTTTGCGCTCCGATTTTCTCCGCGATCTCAACCACTCGCTCGACACCCCAGCGCTCGACAGTCAACATCCAAACCGTTTCTCCATCGGCGTTCGTCGCGGTCAGGTCACTGTGCGGCAGAAGCGCTTCTGCGTGCTCCAAGCGACCAAACTCCAGCGCGACCAAAAGGGGCGTTCCACGCTCCGTGTCTCGGGCTGAATACGCAGCGGCACGGCCCTCTTGCGTCGACAAGAGCGCGTTCAGGTTGGCCAAGGATCCATATTCGGCAAGGCCCAACGCCCTGGTTTCCAAAGCAGGCGGGTCCGTTTCTTGCCCTTTCAGCGTTGGCGTTTTCGTTTCCATTGTCTGCGTCATTTCAGGTTTTATTTTTTCAAAATCTCTTGCGCGAATCGGTGAGCGCCGCTGAGCGCTTGGTCGACAAAACGGCCTTGTGTCACAATCTTCGCGGATTTTGCTGCTTTGCGGAAGCCTCGCCGCGAATTTTTTTGTTCTTTTGACCTTTTGGTCTCTGTTTTTCTGCGAGCGGCTCGGCCGCCATCGCCAATGACAGCTCCGCGGCTTCTTTCTGCGCGATAAACTGTGGCGCTTTGAATATTTTTGATAGAACCATCGCAGCTTCTCCCCGCAGCTCATCCTCCAATGCCGCCGTTGGGCGCTTATTGTTCACCCAGGCGATCTGTTGCACGGCCATCCCGCTTGCGCCCCCGACTCCCGCAAGAGTCGCGCCATCGTGAAAATCGATCGCAGGAGCTTCCAAGAATTGGGACACCGCGTTTTGAAGCGCATCGCGCCACTCACGGGTGGTCCTTTTTTCTTCTTGGCCGTTCATTCTCGCGATTTCCGGCAAATGCGCCACCAACAAAGACTTTTCTGGCGTTGTTGGATGCGTCAGCCACTCCAAAATCACGAGCGGCTTTTTCGCAGACGTTTTGTTTCTTTTCCCGCCCGCCGCCCCTTCGGCCTCGTTTTTTCGCGCCGGCCAGTCGATGCTTTCTAGCGCCGCTTCGGTGACTGCCATCCAGCGATCGCCAATCCCTTTCCGATACGTTGCATTTGCCAGCTGGCTGAAATCACAAGGCATTTGCGCCACGACGGCAAAGAATTCATGCCTGCTCATGCGGTTTTCGGCATTTCCCCATGTTTCCGATCGTTTAAAAGCCGCGGCCACTCTCAATATCCCCATTTTTATCTCTTATCGGTTGTTTTTGCGCGGTGTCACACTCGCCGCGCTGGGCGTTTGGCCGAATGGCTCGATTCGTGAGAATCGGTGTCGTCGGCGCAAATGGAGCCTTTTATCGCGCCCATTTTAAGCGCGCAGCCAGCCTCCCCCAGTTGTTCGGCCGCGCCCTGGACAGGAAGAGTTCGCGCGATTTCACGCGCCAATTCTTCCCCTTCGACAACCGCCAACATGGCCGGCAACATCCCTCCCGGCGCCATGCTTAGCGCGATATCGATCGTGGCCCTGGGCACATGGCCCGCGAACTGATCGACGGCCATCCATTTCTCCCCCGCGAGCGCGAGAGCAAAAGCGGATTCTTTGTCCTCTATGCTCACAGGCGGGATTGCGTGTCGAAGAAGCAAAGCCATAGCTTTTAAGCGTTGGTGGTGTGTCGCGAACTTCAAAGCATCGCAGCCTTGCTTGTTTTTCTTTTTGACGTCGCATCGGGTCAGCAGAGCTTTGACGCATTGCTCAAAGCCACGGGACACCGCGTGCATCAACAATGTCGTGCCTTGTTTGTCGATGACGCGGTCCGGATCACACCGGTCCAGCAGCAACTTCACGCATTCGGGGTGGTTGTTTTCCACCGCCATAGCCAAGGCGTCCCTGTCCTTCACGGTCGCGCCAAGCGCGGCGTCGTTTGTGACCGCCAATAAAATCTGCACGCAAGCCGCGTTTCCGGCCGCCGCGGCGCGCGACAGCGCGGTCAAGCCCTCTTGCGAAACGAGGTTCGCGTCGCTTTTCGGCGCCAAAACCAAGACGCGATCCGCAAATCCGTGATGCGCCGCGGCCGCTAGGGCCGTGTGCAATGGCTCGAAATTCGCGTTCGGAGACGCGCCCGCAGCAAGAAGGCCCTCAATCCAGTCGACCGCGCCAGGCGTTTCACTGGCAAGGGCCTCACGCAGCCGCTCAAATCGCTCGGGGCTCTTTTGCCATTCCTTTTCAACGGCCCTCGCCAATCGAGCGCGCATTCTTTGCGCCATGCCCTCTTCAGGCTCACAAGCCGCTTCGAACAGCCACGAACTCCATGGCGGTTCCGGACTTCTGCGGGAGAGAGCGAAAACGGATGAAGGCACTTTGGGGCTCGGCGGGTGAGGTGTGCGGCGTCCCTCTATTTTCGCTCAATTCGGCGATTTTATCCAGCGTCTTTTTTTTATTGCCGCCCATTGCCAATTGAGACGGGATTGAGCCGCACAAAAGCCTAAGCGCCACGATGCGAGGGGCCCCCAATAATCAAAGCGGTGTTCCCATGTTTGTCCCTACTATCGCGTCGCTGACAGGCAAAAGTTGTTCCGCCGCCAGGCTCGCGCGAGAGGCTGCCCACATCAAAACAGGCACACCATCTACATCCAACTTATGCGCATCTGCGTGGCCTAAAATCTCCGCCAGCGCCATCGTGCAATCCAGCATCGCTGCTCTCATCAACGCTTGTTGTGCTCCTGCCTGGCCACTGACGGGCAACAACACCTTTAGTGCGTTCACATCGCCATTTTTGACGCTTATTGTCAGCGCGTTTTCTTCGTTTTCATCTTCCGCCAGCGCATCGCTTGCCGGCAGCAACGCCTCAATGCACTCGCAAGCGCTCCTATCGGAGCTTTTTCTCAGCCAGATTTGCCTTTTTTCTGTCCAACCAAGGTCGCGCCTCAACCTCGGCGGAGACAACATCGCCACCCGCCGTCAAATGCAGCCAGCGGCTCCATTTTTTCATTCTTTCCCAAAGCAACCGAAAATCTTCATAAATTCTCTGCTTTTGATTAAAAATCAACAAACAAGCAACGGAAAAAGGCGAAGAACTAGCAGCCGCATGCGAAAAGGATTCCCGCCAGCCTTCTGACCATCGACTGGTGAGGGTAGGATGGGGCGTTGGACCAGGCGCGGATTTTTTTTAATGGGCAAGACTAAATGCAACCTGTTCAACGAGCTCATTCATCCCGTGAAAATAAAACACAAACGTCGCCACCAATAGCAAGCCCGCCGTCGCCATCGCTATTTTATCGACCCGCATCGTTGCTATCGACGCAGCCCACGCAATGTATTTCTTAATTTTTCTCATTTGAATAGATCTCCATTTTGCAAACGATTTCAGTGGCTGTTATAAAATGCGCGATATGCAAAACTGATTGGCTCTTTATTTACGCTATACGCCCTTGAATCGCAAAATAGCTTGTTTATTGCACGGCTTATTGCGCAGCCCGGTGTATGCTCTTCAGGGCTGGGATTTGGCTGCCATTGGGTTAGTGTTCTCAGAAGCGATTTTTAACTAAATGCCAGAAATTTTTGCCGGCCCGCAGCATAAATTAAAAATCAACAAAGTCAACCCCCGCGCTGGCGATTCAAGCATGCCTCGGCCGCGTTGTTTGCCTCATCGGTCGGCTGAACCGGCTCGCGTCCGAAATCATCAAAACTTGTCGTGTTGACGTTTGGTTGCGACTGAACCAGGATGACCAAGGCCGGCTCGCTCAGCGGCGTCCATTCGTAGTTTTTTCTGTGCGAAATTCTGGTCCCGCTTTGTTTTCTTCTTTTCCCCGCTCATTTTGACGCCACGACGGGCTTTGGGCAGCGCACCACGACGCGGCCTTGCGCCCTGACGGTCCAAAAACACTGACATCCGCGCCGCCGGGCTGACGCTGACGCGCCGAACAAGCGGTTGCCCCTCAAAGGCGCGGAGATTCTTTTTTCGGTCGTTCGCGTTTCTGGCGATCCGATTCGGAAAGCTCGCTGGTTGGCGCTGGGACGTCCGTTTGTTGCTCCGCGATGACCTGGCGCATGTTCTGCGCCTCCCACAAGGCGAAATTCTCTCCATCGAGCACGCTGCGCGCCACATCGCCTCGGCTCGCCCCAACGATTCGCAACGGTGGCGGGCCGTTCGGCCCTGTGGGCCAATTGACGCGACCCCAACCCTCTTCTTTCTCGAACTCCGCCCCGATCAAATATTTTGCGGTCAAGGGGTCAGCCCCTCCGCGGCTTTGCAAACCTTGCCGAACTCTTTGCGCCGCCTCTCCGCCGCTCGCCTGGCTCATGAAATCCGCCAAAGCAGCCTCGTCGATCTCCACTCCGTCCGCGTTGGGCGCTCTGACGACTCGGCGGATGCTGGCGCGGTTCAGCTCCATGCTGATGCTCTTGACCCACGGGAATTCGCGAAACAGGGCGTGAAGGCGCTCCACAACAATCCACAGTTGCCGTTGCTTGATGTTTTGTTGCAACTGCTCGGCGAGCCGCTCTGCTCGCGCCAGAGAAGAGCGGTCGCCCTTGCGGATGGCCATGTCCATTTGCGCGAGCAAATCATGGCTCTCATTGGATTGCTTTTTGTCGGTCTCGGCGCGGGCCATCACAACTCCTTCGTCTCGCTTTTTTGCGCCAGCGCGTCGTTCCACAAATTCATCATGCGCGCGGCATCCGCTCGGGACTCGACGCTGTCAGGCCCCATCATCGCGATGGTCAACCCGCTTCCGTCTTCCGCCTCCAACATCACCCACGGCGTTGAAGATTCGACGCCACCAAATTTTGGAAGCCTGGTCGTGACCATCACGCGCTTGTTCGTGAATTTCGATTCGTTGATTTGCATGGCCAGCATGAACGCTCCCCTCTTGCCTTTTTGATGATCAATTATAGCACGCGCCTGCCACTCCCCCGCCGCTCACGATCCTTCGAACCGCTTTTTTTTGAACGCCCCCGCTCATTTCCGCCTGCCGCCTTCATCCGTCATCGACCAAGAGGCAGCGCCCTTTGGATTTCAAATTTGTCGCCCGCGCCTGGCGGAAGCTTCACGCGGATGATCCGCAAAAACATCTCGTCATGATCAAAGGCCTTTTTTTCGGACTGGCGGCCTTTGCTTTTGACAAATAACTAAATAGTTTATTATTTACCGACTGGCGGTTTTTATTTTATTTTATTTTATTTTGTTTTGTTTTGTTTTGTTTTCGCCGCTTGCGTCCTTCCCCTCTCTTTGGAGCTTGCCATGGGTTTTCGCCGTCCCGCCTTTCTTTTCTCAGTTTTCTTTGCGGCCATTTTTTCCATTCCAAGCCTCTCCGTGGCCCGCAATGCGCCTGGCGCCGCTGCCGAGGACCCGCTTGCCCTCATGGGTGTCCGCTTGAGCGCTCCTCCGCCGACTCTGCCCGCATGCGGCGGCCCGCTGCGCTCCGCATGCCGGATGAGCGTGGGCCGCCCTGATGGGCGTCGCCTTTGGATGTTCAATTTTCCGGCGACGCCCGAACACGACGCGTGGCAAGTTTTGGGCAAAGAAGAGTCTGGCCGCCTGGTGGGCCTGATGCTGCTTTTCCCCGATTCACAAACGGCCTCCGTCACGACGCTGGCCAACGAAAAATGGAAAAACTGGCGACCCGCCCGCCTTGTCGGCGAAACGCTCGTTTGGGACAGCTTGGACGGCCGCGCGCAAGGCTCTTTCGGGCCTCTCAATGGCCATCAAGCCTTGCGCCTGATCGAGGCGCGGCCCTGATCTGACGTGAATTTTTCTCGCTGCTGGATTTGCGACAACGCTGACACCCCCGCCGCCATGGCGGCCGCTGACGAGCAGGGCGAAAGGTTGTCCGTCAAAGGCGCGGCGATTGTTTTCGGACATTCTCATTTTGTCCGTCCTGGGCGTCTTGCGTCGCGCTCGCGGGCTCGGCCGCTTTCGCCTGCGCGAGGGTTTGCCGCAGGCCATGGGCTTCCCAGGCGGCCAGATCCGCGCCGCTGAGCAAACACCGCGCCAATTCCGTCTCGGTGGCGCCGGAAATTCTCAATGGCTCTGGATCGTATTCGCCGGCCCAATCCAGCAGGTTCCAACCCGCCAGCCGACGAAACTCCGGGGCCACGGCCATTTTTGCTGCGAACTCTTGGCTGGATCGGCCATGCTGATCGGCTTTATAAATCCCCCGAACTCGCACGGCCATTTCAGAGCCTCCCGTTTGACCTGCGAATTCCTGCAATGCATCGGCGTCGAACTCGATCGGTGGTTTCGCGTGGATTTCGAGGCTTGCGCGCTCATCCTCCTTGTCCCACTCCATGGCAACGCTTTTGAGCCACGGAAGCTCCCGGAAGACGGAGATCACGCGCTTCACAAACGCCCACTGTTGCTTTTGGCGGATCTGATTTTGCAATTCACGCGCGAGTTGGTTCACGCGGTCCAACGACGCGTCATCTCCCTTTTCCAGGGCTTTATCCATTTGCGCGAGCAAATCGAGACTTTCGTTTGACGCAGCGGCTTTTTTCATGATTTTTTCGGGGGCGTGCCTGTTTTTTCGAAGAAGCCGCGCTTCCTGAGGCGTCTTGGGCAATGCCCAAGCGCGCACCATGCCTGCGCCACTCATGCTTGCACTGTTCTGCCCAATTGAGTGGCATCTGTCTTTTCGCGCGCAAAATCACGGCGAGCAATTGTCATATTATGCCAGCTGCCTTTGCAAATGCAACGGCCCCTTTTTTTCGAAATCGAACACTCGGCGCTTTGTGAAAGCTAAAGAAAGGTCGGAAAAACGAAAAAATCAAAATCGGTCCGCGGAAGCGCCGCGCCGCCTGATCTTGAGCGCTTGCTTGATCTCGCTGACGCCACAACGCCAACCATCGCGAACCAGCCTTGAGAGTTCGCGCAAACGTAGGAAGCGGGTCACAAGGACCGCGGCGCGCGCCGATTCGGGGGCGACTGCGAGGAAAGAGCTCCGGAACCGTCGCCAGACGCCTCAAAAGCGCTCTCGCGCAGCGACTCCGCCTCAATGGCCGCGGCCGCTCGCGGCATTTTTTCTCGATCGCGGCCGGCCGCGACGAATGCGCCTGAAAGACGCTCCAAAGAGACGTCGCGGCCCAGAAAATCCACGCAAGCCCATTGTTTCTTTTCCACCGCGATTCCAAAGGCGTCCAGGCCTTCGTTGTCGCGAAGCGAGGCGTCGAACAGGGGCTTCAAACGCCGAAGCATTTCTGTCGACCCGGATTCCGCGGCGATCATGAGCGCATTTCGCCCTTGGGCGTTTCTGCGCGCCAGATCAGACCGTTTCGCCAATAGATCTAGTTCTTCGGCCGGAAATGCCCTGTGTCGCCAAGGGCCGACCATGGTCATCAGCGCGTCTTGGCCGTGAGAGTCGGTTTTGAGGGGATCGGCTCCCGATTCGAGCAAAAGAGGCACCAGCGACGGATTCGCGGCCGCCGCCACGATCAAAGCCGTTTCCCCGGACGATCGAGTTCCTTTTTCTCCGGTCGCCACGGCGTCGATGCGCTCATTTTGGAAAAACGGAAGCAGCGTCGAAACGGATTCGATTGTGCCATTGGCAGCCGAGATGCGCAGGAGCTCATCGCTGTTTTTGTCGCAAACCGCCTCGCGAAATTGAGGCTGCGCCAACATCACTCTCAGGATTTCGGCTCTTCCGCCGAAGGCGGCGAACCACAGGGCGGTGAGCGAATTCGCCGGTTGCCACCAAGGATCCGCGTGAGGCGCCAATTCCTGCGCCAACTCCGCGTCTTCGATGTCGCAGGCATTGAAAAAACGCAGATTGAGCGATTCGCGGTCGTTGAGGTCTTGATTTTCAGTCATGGTGATTTTGTCGCAAAACGAAACCGAGCAACGCCGGAGGCGTCCGGTGTCCATCATAGCGCCAAAATCACGCCGACAAAGTCCTGGGCTGGCGTTCATGGCTGGCGAATCCATCTTTCGCCTGTTGTCGCGTTTCGAACCGATTGCCGCCCCGATTGCCGCGCGGTATAATCGGTATAATAGATGGCGCCCAGCATTCTCTTGGATCGCTTGCCTCCAAGAATTCGCGTATTTCATTTTTCACAGTGCTTTTCGCCGCGATCTTGGGGGATTCTCACGCATTGCCGCCCAGGCGCTCAGACACTTTTCACGGCTTGTCCCGCCCGCATTAATCCTTGGTTGCCCACGATGAACTCAAACCACGCCACGCAGCAACCGGTTGACTGGATTTTGTCCCACAAGACGCAAAATGCCTCCCGGGCCAATGACGGCACGGCCCTTCGCCCGCTGCTGCGCATGCAAGTCGCCTCTCAAAGCCTGACATGGGCATTGGCCCAAAGCTGCATTTCTGGCGCGCTCAAAGAGCGTCGCCACGACGCGGCCATCGCATGGATCGCCGAAACCGCCGAACCCATCGGCCGAGCGGCCGACCCTCAATTCGACACCTGGTTCGCGTTGTTGTCGCTTAGAATCCTTTCGATTCGCGAAGCTTCCTTGGTCTGCGGAATGAGCGATGCATTCGGCTCGGGCTGGATGCAAATCGGCGCTCAATACGCTCTTTCCCAGGGCCTCCTCCCGAATCAAGAGAAAGAGCTCACGGAGAGCGTGCGCCTCGCGGGCCTTGCCCTCGCCGAGCGCGATGCGCAGGCCCTCCGCGAATCATTGTCTCCCGCCCACCCAGAAGGCGCTGGATTTGACGCGAGCGCCAGCGCGAATCGAACGCCCTCCCCACGCTCCTCCCGCCTTTGATTCCGGCTCGCAATTCATTCTTTTTTCGAGAACCGCATGCACGACACAACCCGCGCTGACGCCCCACGCGACAACCTCATGGATTTGTTGCTCGCAAGCAGCGAGCGCCAGCGCGATCGCCTGGCCGCCCTTCGGGCCGCTGTGGAGGCCAATGACGCTGAGGCCACGAGCGCGCAGCTTCTGAAGCTGCGCGAAATCAGCGTGGATGAAGCCGCTTTGATGGTTTCCTGCGCGATCGCCAAGGACGCAGGGTCCGCTCTCGCCGCGTTGGGCGAAGGCGGAGCGCTCGCGGCCCCTGTTTTGCTCGCCACGCGCTCGCAGGAGCCTCCCTTGCTGGCGGCCGCAAAATCCCGCTGCGCCTCATGCATGGCCGTTTTGCTCGAACACGGGGCAGAGCCGGAGCTCTCCGCGGTGAAGGGCTCCATCCCGATTTTCGACGAACACCCTCTGGACATCGCTTTTGCCAATGGGGACGCCGAATGCGCGCGGTTGCTTCTGCCCAAGGCCAACATGAGTCGACAGGGCTCTTGGGCCCGGCCGCCGCTTATGATTGCGGCAGAGAGCCCCAACGCAGAATGTCTGGCGGCCGCCCTCGCCTGGGACAACCCCAACAAACGCCGCTCAAAGGGAAGAACGATTTTGGCGTCTCTTTGGGCGTTCGCCGACTCGCAGGAAAAGGACGACCCGCGATCGGACGCCCTCCTTTTAACAAAAATTCAATCGCTGGCCCCTCTTTTAGAGCCCTCAGTTTGGGACATTGGCGCGCCGCCGGGTGGATGGGCCGCGCGACTGGCGTCCAGCAAAGCGGCCAAGACGCTGGCTTGGATGGCGCGCTCCAATTTAGGGTTCAAGCCCGACGCCAACTCGGCGATCTCCAACTGGGCGATTTACCCGGATTTCAGGAAGGCTGAGACACCCTTGGCGCTTTCCGCCCTTGACGCGATGTTGCCGCGAGCCCGTTTGCGCGACGAAAAAAAAGCGCCTCTTCCAAAAGTCATCAAAGAAATCCGCCGCGAAATCGAGCACGCCGCGCATGCGGGGCACCCCGGCCAACGATTCGATTGGCTCTGGGCCGTGGCAGACCGAATCGCCGCGTTCGATCCGCTCCAACCCGGAGCCGAGACGCTCTGGGAATTGGCGCAAGGCCACCCCTCAAAAACTCCGCGCTTAAACGCGGTCGTTGAAGCGAAAATCCTCCAAGATGCCTTGGTCGGCGCGGCGCCCGCGCACGACTCATCCCTCACGAGCGTGTTTCCGGCCATGCCTGCGCGCTCAGGAGCGGCTCCTCAGGCTCCGACCATCGCAGAAGCCCCTCGGGCTGGATTCGCAGAGCAGTCAACGCTGGATTTAAAGGCCCCGAGCAGAATCACTAAACGATTGTGATGTGCGCCGCGCGCTAATAAGCGCCTTGGTTTCGGGTTTAAATCAAGGCCCGGAAAACGGAAACCGACGCGGATTCTCCACCGTCACATGCGGCGGGACGCCTTCTTTCCTGTTGGCGACAGGTCTTCCGCGGGGGCGCCAGGTGTGGCGTGCTCTATCGCGGCCCGCAAAAACAGCGCCTCTTGGTGCGCGGCCGCGGCCTTCGCCGCGCGCGGGGCGAGCGCTTCCATGATTTTTCGCATGGCGCCATCTGCGGCTTTC
>Ga0209888_1000447_pt1 | contig 20924 bp, 18 predicted proteins | sample OrgsoiDNA_201059_FD_185807 | JGI IMG/M metagenome (GOLD analysis project Ga0209888, IMG submission 185807) | Permafrost soil microbial communities from the Arctic, to analyse light accelerated degradation of dissolved organic matter (DOM) -... | ecosystem: Environmental > Terrestrial > Soil >...
CTTTAGGCACCAGTTGGAAGATCACATCGCCCTTGCTGGCGTATTGGCCGTTGGCGACCAGTTGCTGCGCTACCGTGCAATCGCAAGGCGAGGTCAGGGTGCCGGTCATTTGCTTGCCGAACAGTTCCTCGACCTTGGCCGGTGCCAGTTGTTCTTCGTCCAGATGGCCCTTGAGCACATCGAGCATGCTGGTGCTGAAGGTCGCCAGCGGCGCGCCCTTGGCGGCGACGCCATCTTCCTTGATCAGGCTTTGCACGGTGCCGTCGCGGGGCATGGTGATACTCATGCCCGGCACGCTGACCAGCCCGGCCTGGGCATGGCTGACGAAGTACAGGCCGTAGACCGATTTCAGGACAAAGCCGAAGGCCGCGAGACCCACCACGAACACACCGAGACTGAAGGTCACGGCGCGCAGGCGACCGAAAGGGCTCATGCCGCTGCCGTCGTCCTTCTTCTTGCGCGCCTTGGTGAAGTTGTCGCGCTGCAGGGTGGCGAGCACGTCACCCATGTTGACGATGTCACCGGACAGGTGCGAGGTGATCAGGTGACGCAAGGTGCCGATGTCCTGCTGCTCCAGGTTCTGGAACTGGCAGCCGACCCGGCCGCTCTGGCGGTCGTAGGAACGCACCTGCAACTCGACATCCATGGCCAGGCCGAGGTTGTCGATGACGAATTGCAGACGGCCCTTGTACACCTCGCCGAGCTTCAGGGTCAGGGCCTGTTGCGGCGGGACATTGAAGCTCAGGCCGCCGGCGGACAGGTCATGGACCCGCACTTCCAGGGGCTGGCTCTCGCTGCCGAGGAAACGCAGCTTGGCCGGGATTTTCACCCGCGCATGTTGGCGCTGGGCTTCGGATTCGTGGACGACGTTGGCATTGACTTGAGAGTTCATGGGTAAAGCTCCATTAGCGAGTTCTGGCGGGTCGGGTCAAACCATGGTCATCAGCACGGCGACGAAAATGCTGCCGGCGGAGAAGGTCATGGTTCGGGACGACCAGGTGTTGAACCAGCCTTGGAAGCTGGCAAGGTCGCGGCTCAGTTTGGTGTCTTGGCGGGTCCAGGATTGGCGGTCGAGGCGGAAGAACACGTAGATCTTCATCAGGGCGCCGACGATCTGGTTGTAATAGAGAATCACCGGGTAGGCCGGGCCGATGCTGTGTCCGGAACAGGCCAGCAGCAGGGTCAGGATCAACCGGGTCAGGCCGATCCACAGCAGGTAGGCGAGGATGAAGGCGATGCCGTACTTGAAGCTGGCGATCAGCGCCACGGTCAGCCCCAGCAGCGAGGTCCACATCGACACGCGCTGGTCGAACAGCACCACGCTGGTGAACAGGCCGAGGCGACGGATCCCCAGGCCCAGGGCCCGGGAATTCTGCCGCAGGTTGTTGCCGTACCAGCGGTACATCAGCTTGCGGCTGGATTTGATAAAGCTCTTTTCCGGCGGGTGCTCCACGGTGTGGATTGCTGCGTCGGGCACGTAGAAGGTGTCGTAGCCCAGGCGCATCAGGCTGAACCAGCTGGATTTGTCGTCGCCGGTGAGGAACTTGAAACGGCCCAGGCGCCAGTGTTGCAGCGAGTCGTTTTCGACGTCGGCGATAAAGCCCGGGTCGGTGACCACGCTGGCGCGGAACACCGACATGCGTCCGGTCATGGTCAGCACGCGCTTGGACAGGGCCATGGAACACATGTTGATGTGGCGCTGGGCGAAGCGCAGCTTGTGCCATTCGCTCATGATGTAGCCGCCGCGCACTTCGCAGAACTCGTTGGTGGTCAGGCCGCCGACATTGCCGAACAGCTGGAACCAGGGCACGGTCTTGCGCACCACGCCTTCACTGAGCACGGTGTCGCCGTCGATCACCGCGACTACCGCGCGGTCGTCCGGCAGGTGGCGGGAGATGGCGCGGAAACCGAAGGCCAGGCCATCGCGCTTGCCGGTACCGGCGATGCGCACGAAGTCGAGCTTGACCCGTTCCGGCGGGTTCATCTTCTCCCAGAGACTCTTGACCAGCAGTTCATCGGACATTTCCACCAGGGAGCAGACCACGGTGGTGGGGAAGCCGCAGTCGATGGCTTCGCGGATCACCGAGCTGTAGACCTGGGCGGTGGTCAGGGCGTCGATGCGAAAGCTGGTGACCATCAGGAACACCTGCGACGGGTCCGCGGCCTTGCCCAGCTTGCGCACTTTGCGGCGCAGGTGCGGGTAGACGATGTAGAGGAAAATCATCCCGCGCACGAAATGGGTGGCGCCCATGGAGTAGCGCCAGATACCCACGGCACCGATCAGGAAAATGAAGTCCTTGGAGTCGGCGTCGAAGGTCGAGGTGGGCAGCAACAAGGCCAGGCCCATCAGCAAACTCAAGTAGAACAGCCAACCGGCGGCCTGAAGGAGGCCGTGTTTTAGCCTGTGCATAATCTGCATCCGTCTCTGTCTCGGGCGCGCTTGTCGGCGAGCTCGAGGGGGTTAAGGCAGGCGTAAGTTCCGCCCCGGGGTTGAAGCCCGCGGGGCGGGCGGCTGGTTTACCAGCAGATACCTTCGGTCCGGCCACTCGCGCTGGTGGCCTTGGACATGAAGCCCACCAGGTCGATGACCTGTTTGCCGTGGGGGGCGTTTTCGGCCAGGGCGCGGAAACGCTCGTCACGGTTGCCGAGGATGATCACGTCGCTGTTGTCGATCACCTCGTCGAAGTCGGCGTTGAGCAGGGACGACACATGGGGAATCTTCGATTCGATGTAGTCCTTGTTCGCGCCGTGGACACGGGCGTACTCGACGTTCTTGTCGTAGATGCTCAGGTCGAACCCCTTGCCGATGAGCATTTCCGCCAGTTGCACCAGCGGGCTTTCGCGCAGGTCGTCGGTGCCGGCCTTGAAGCTCAGGCCGAGCAGGGCGATGCGGCGTTTGTCATGACTGGCGACGAGGTCGAAGGCGTTCTGCACCTGGCTTTCGTTGCTGCGCATCAGCGAGTTGAGCAGCGGCGAGTCGACGTCCAGGGAGCCGGCGCGGTAGGTCAGGGCACGCACGTCCTTGGGCAGGCAGGAGCCGCCGAAGGCAAAGCCGGGGCGCATGTAGTACTGGGACAGGTTGAGGGTCTTGTCCTGGCAGACCACGTCCATCACTTCGCGACCATCGACCCCGACCGCCTTGGCGATGTTGCCGATTTCGTTGGCGAAGGTCACTTTGGTGGCGTGCCAGACGTTGCAGCTGTACTTGATCATCTCGGCCACTTCGATGTCCTTGCGGATGATCGGCGCGTCGAGTTCTTCGTAGAGGGCTTGCAGGACGTCGCCGGAGGCGCTGTCGAATTCGCCGATCACGGTCATCGGTGGGAAGTCGTAGTCCTTGATCGCGGTGCTCTCGCGCAGGAATTCCGGGTTGACCGCGACACCGAAGTCGATGCCGGCCTTTTTCCCCGAGCAATCTTCGAGAATCGGGATCACCACGTTTTTCACGGTGCCCGGCAGCACGGTGCTGCGGACCACGATGGTGTGGCGGCTGGTCTTGTCCCGCAGGACAAAACCGATTTCGCGGCACACCGATTCGATGTAGTTGAGTTCCAGGTCGCCGTTCTTCTTGCTCGGCGTGCCGACGCAGAGCATCGACAGGTCGGTGGCGCGAATCGCTTCGGCGAAGTCGGTGGTACCGCGCAGTCGGCCGGTGGCAATGCCCTGGGCCAACAGGGCTTCCAGGCCGGGTTCGACAATCGGCGATTTGCCGTTGTTGATCAGGTCGATCTTGTCCTGGGAGATATCGACGCCCACCACATCATGGCCCCGTGCAGACAGGCAACCGGCGCAGACTGCACCGACGTAACCCAAACCGAATATGCTAATGCGCATTGCATTTACCTCTATCTTGATCACGCCATTAAATGGCCGAAGTTGATGTTCGTCAGTCACTGTGATGCACTCGCAGGGCGAGCCAAAGAGGCCGCAGCTGCGAAGGCAGGCATATAAGTGTCGAGTGGCTAAATAATTGCACTCAAGTTGTGCGCAGCGTGGCCTTGTTATTAGGGGCATGCCCTTGAATATGGCCGGCCTTCCGGGGGAAGACCTTTGCCAGCGTGCCTAATGCCTGTTTGTTTCCACGGAAAAATTATTGTGGATCAACAGGTTGTAGTCGCCGCGCAACGGCTTTGTCTGAGGGCCTGCCTTGGCCTGTGTAGGGGATATCATGGTGCGTATCTCCTGTCCTTTATCGTCGGTTGAATGTGTGGGTGGCGGTTGTAAGTCGCTGTTGGCAACTTAAACATTTCATCCCGCCTCCATGTAAGTCTTCTCTTACAAGCTCTGTGAGAATCGTTACGGGTGGTATGAGCAATGTTTCGGAACATAAGTTCCGGTCCGCTCATCCTGTTTCCTGAGATTCCTGGGAATATGATGAAAGATGGCACGACTTCATATTGATAGCACTTTCCGTTTCGCCCTTTAGTTATGGGGATTAAAAATGCCAAGATGGTGGATTGCCACTATGGAGAAAAATTTTGGTGCCACTACTCAAAAAAATTTGAAATGTCGAGTGAAAGAATTTTCATGGTTGTAACAGTCGGTTTATTGGCGTCAATTAATTGGGTTCTGGGGGTGTTGCAGGAGGGGTGTGAAGGTGAGTCGTCGGGGTTACACGTTGCGTGTAATGCGCCGAGTGGGGGAGGGTAACAGATGTGTTTGTCTGATGGCGGGTGTGGTGTCTGTGCTGACCTCTTCGCGGGCAAGCCCTGCTCCTACAGTTATTTGTCGTTCACCCATTTTGTATACGACACAGCATTGTAGGAGCAGGGCTTGCCGGGACGCCGCACCGCCGCGAAGAACGATAACGCGGTCTTACAGGCGTATCGCCTTACTCCAGCGCGTGATCACGCAAAAACACCAGATTGTCCGCCTTGGAGAGCTCCGCACTGAACCGGTAGCCCTGTTCGTCGAATGTCTTCAATTGCTCCGGGTTCTGGATACGCTCCTGAATCACAAAGCGCGCCATCATTCCCCGGGCCTTTTTCGCGTAGAAACTGATGATCTTGTACTGGCCGTTCTTCTGGTCACGAAATTCGGTATTGATGATCCGTGCGTTCAGGGCCGAGCGTTTGACCGCCGAGAAGTACTCGTTCGACGCCAGGTTCAGTAGCACCTCATCCCCTTGTTCGGCCAGGGCTTCATTCAGCCATTCGCTGATGCGCGTGCCCCAGAAGGCGTAGAGGTCCTTGCCCCGGGCATTGGCGAACCTGGTGCCCATTTCCAGGCGATAGGGCTGCATCAGGTCCAGCGGGCGCAGCAGGCCATAGAGGCCGGAGAGCATGCGCAGGTGAGTCTGGGCGTAGTCGAAGTCGGCGTCGCTGAAGTCTTCGGCGTTGAGGCCGGTATAGACGTCGCCCTTGAACGCCAGCAGTGCCTGCTTGGCGTTGTCGGGGGTAAAGGCCGGGTTCCAACTGCCAAAGCGCGCGGCGTTGAGGCCGCCGATCTTGTCGGAAACGTGCATCAGCTCGCTGATCTGCGCCGGGCTGAGGGTGCGCAGTTGCTCGATCAGTTCCTGGGAATGGTCCAGGTACTGCGGTTGGGTGAAGCGCTGGGTCACCGCCGGTGTTTCGAAATCGAGGGTCTTGGCGGGGGAAATCACCATCAGCATGAAGTCGTCTCCTTTAATCGTCGGGGGATTCTAGGGGGTTGGGCGGTTTGACTCCACCTATGATGGCGATAGCCGCTGTGTGGTTTGCCCGGAAGATTTTTATTGATCTTGCGGGCCTATTCGCGGGCAAGCCCTGCTCCTACAGTTATCTGGCGTCTGCAACGTCTGTGTACGCCACAAACCTGTAGGAGCAGGGCTTGCCCGCGAATAGGCCGGAACAGGCGCTACAAAGGCTCAGGCCCTAAGATCGGCTATAGTGCGCGGCGGGTTCTGAAATGGAGGCACCCTTTTGCGTATCGTTCTTTTCTTCTCGGCCCTGCTGGCCTGCTTCGCCGCCGTTGCCGCGCCGAACGACCCCGCGACCCTGGATCGCAGCACCTGGCCCGAACAGCTGAGCAGCCCGGCACTGTTCGATGTCGCCTCGCGCGCGCAGATCCTGATGTTCGCCCATCTGCTGCTGGTCAGCGAGCTGCTCGACGAGTCGGCCCTGAAAAAGCGCCTGGGGCTCAAGCAGATCAACATGACCGCCATCGACGCGGTGCGCCAGCGCATGTGGCAGCGCCTGTTGACCAGCTACAACGCCGCCCAGCAGAGCTGCGACGAGGATGCGTCCTTCTGTTTCTATGTCGTGGACATGGACAGTCTGCAAAAAGCCGCCGGCAAGTTCCGGGTCGCCGATGACTCCTTTTATGTCCGCTGGGCCGACCCGGCCCGGGCCTTCAATGAACGTTACCTGGACGAGCAACTGCGCCTGGCCGCGCTATTGCCGCAGACCAGCAGCGAAATCCAGCTGATGGGCGACCACGAGCGCAATGGCGAAGGCTTCAACGACCGCTTGTTCCTGCTGACCTTCGAGGGTGGGCCGACGATGGCTCAGGGCAATACCGACGACTTGGCTGGCTACCTGCGCAAACAGAAGATGAGCGGCCTGTTCTTTGTCCTCGGCAATGCCTTGCAGGCCCGTCTGGACAAGACCTCGATGCCGGCGGTGCGCGAGCTTTACCGCCAGCAATGTGTGGGTGTGGAGGGCTGGCAGTACCGTTCCCACAGTCAATGGCAGGACTGGGAGGATTCGATCCTGCGCAGCATTTCGCTGGTACAGAGCGCCCTGCCGGATAACTATGCCGCGCTGTTCCGCCCGCCGTACGGGCAGCGGCGGGCCGACGGCGCGGGGTTTTTCAAGGCCCAGCACTTGCAGGTCGCCTTGTGGGACATCGATTCGGCGGACGCCACCGGCAAACTCAGCGCCGAGCAGTCCGCCCAGCGGGTGATGACCTTGATGCTGCTCTGGCGCCGTGGCGTCATCGTCTTTCATGACACCCAGGATAAAGCGCGCACGGCGTTGCCCTGGCTGCTCAAGCAGACCGCCGAAAGCGGGATCGGCTGGCAGGGGTGCAAGGAAGCGTTTCGTTAGAAGGGAAAAGCGCAAGTGCCCGTATTTGTTGGGGCGGGGGAAAATCAGCTGATGATTTCGATGCAGGCAGACTTCCGACTGTAACGGTGTGCGAGCCACTCGCCAAGGGCTATTCGTCAGCCTGAAAAATAAACTTCAAAAAAACGTCAAAGTGCTTTTTCCTGTCATGTCTTTTGCGGTATTACGGAGTCAGACCGCCGAAACCTGCAACACAGGTGGCGTCTTACAAGACCCTACTTGTGCACAGAGCGCCTGCCCCTTCACAGGCGAATTCGGCGGTCACTTCGAGGCGCATCACCGTCAAGGTATTGCGTCGACTGGCTCCCACAAAGGTGACCGAGTATGGATGATCACGGACGCACTCCTTCTTCCAACCAGCCAATCCTTTACGTGCTCGATACCAACGTACTGATCCACGATCCAAACGCCCTGCTCAATTTCGAAGAACACCATGTCGCCATCCCGATGACCGTGCTCGAGGAGCTCGACAAGCTCAAGGGCGGGCATCACAGCGTCGCCGCCGAATGCCGGCAGGCGATCCGCCTGATCGACAAGACCCTGGGCGATGCCTGCCCCGAGGACGTCGAGCTGGGCGTCCCGATCCAGCGTGGCAAGAGCGGTCCCAAGGGCCTGCTGTCGATCCTGATGAGCAAGCGCAGCGAACCGAACCTGGTGCTGCCGGAACACCTCAACGACAACATCATCATCAATCAGTTGATCGATCTGCATGCGCGGGACAAGGACCTGCGCCTGGTCCTGGTGACCAAGGACATCAACATGCGCCTCAAGGCGCGCGCCTGCGGGATCGCGGCCGAGGACTACAGCACCGACCAGTTGGTCGACGACGTGTCCTTGCTGCCCAACGGTTATCACGACGTCAAAGGCTCGTTCTGGGACCGCGTCAGCAAGGTCGAGACCCGCCAGGACCATGGCCGCACCTGGCACCAGGTGCAACTGACCGACAACCTGCCGGCAGTGCACGTCAACGAATTCATCATCGATGAGCAGGGCTTTGTCGGCTGGGTCAAGGAGATCCGCGCCGATGTGCTGGTGATCCTCGATCTGCATCAGGAACCCCTGTTGCACCAGGAAGCCTGGGGCCTGAAACCGCGTGACATCTACCAGAGCCTGGCGCTGTTCGCCTTGCTCGATCCGGATATCCACCTGGTCAACCTGACCGGCGCCGCCGGTTCCGGGAAAACCATCCTGGCCCTGGCCGCCGCCATCGAGCAGACCATGGTCAGCAAGCGCTACCGGCGCATTATCGCGACCCGTAGCGTGCAGGGCCTGGACCAGGAAATCGGCTTCCTGCCCGGCACCGAGGCGGAGAAGATGGAGCCTTGGCTGGGGGCGATCACCGACAACCTCGAAGCCTTGCACATGGATGACGAAAGCACCCATGGCAGCGTCGACTACATCCTCAGCAAAGTGCCGTTGCAGTTCAAATCCCTGAACTACATCCGCGGTCGCAGCTTCCAGCAGAGCCTGATCCTGATCGATGAGTGCCAGAACCTCACGCCGCACCAGATGAAAACCATCATCACCCGTGCTGGCGCCGGTTCCAAAGTGGTGTGCCTGGGCAACCTGGCACAGATCGACACCCCTTACCTGTCCGCGACCAGCTCCGGGCTGACCTACCTGACGGAACGCTTCAAGGACTTCCCGAACGGCGTGCACATCACCCTGCAGGGCGTGCCACGTTCGATCCTGGCCGAATACGCCGAATCCCACCTATAACCTTATCCACAGACGGGGGCGGCCAGGCGGCCGCCCTTTTTATTACCCCAGTCGCGCAAAGCTGACCCGCAGGTTTACAATCGACGCTCCCGATCAGGAGTATCGCTGTGCTGACTCATCTCGATTCCCAAGGTCGCGCCAATATGGTCGACGTCACCGACAAGGCCGTGACTTTCCGCGAGGCGGTGGCCCAGGCCCGTGTGCGCATGTTGCCCGAGACCCTGCAAATGATCGTCAGCGGCGGCCATCCCAAGGGCGATGTGTTCGCCGTGGCGCGGATCGCCGGTATCCAGGCGGCGAAGAAAACCTCCGAGCTGATTCCCCTCTGTCATCCGCTGATGCTCACCAGCGTCAAGGTCGAGCTGAGTGCCGACGGCGAAGATGCCGTGCGCATCGTCGCACGCTGCAAGCTGTCCGGGCAGACCGGAGTGGAGATGGAAGCGCTGACGGCGGCGAGTGTCGCGGCGCTGACGATCTATGACATGTGCAAGGCGGTGGACCGCGGCATGATCATCGAAAACGTCTGCCTGCTGGAAAAGCTCGGCGGCAAGAGCGGGCACTACCTGGCGGATGCGCCATGAAGATCGTGGTGAAATTCTTTGCCCGTTACCGCGAAGTACTCGGGATGGATGAGTTAGTGGTGGAGGGGGACTTCGCCAGCGTTGAAGATGTCCGCCGGTTCCTGCTGTTGCGCGAAGGTACGCAAGTCCTTGGCGAGCAGAACCTGATGTGCGCGCGCAACGAGGACCTGTGCTCCCTCGCCGAGCCCTTGGCCGATGGCGACGAAGTGGCGTTTTTCCCCACGGTGACCGGAGGCTGAGATGGCGATTCGCGTGCAGGTGCAGGCGTTCGATCCGGGGGCTGAGGTCAATGCCTTGCACGCCGCCAACCTGGGGATCGGCGCGGTGGTGAGTTTTGTCGGCTATGTGCGCGACTTCAACGACGGGCGTGAAGTGGCGGGCATGTTCCTCGAGCATTATCCGGGGATGACCGAAAAGGCCCTGGGCAAGATCGTTGCGCAAGCCCGGGAGCGCTGGCCGTTGCTCGGGCTGGAAGTGCTGCATCGGGTCGGCGCCCTGGAGCCGGGTGAGCCGATCGTGTTTGTCGGGGTCACCAGCGCCCATCGCCAGGCGGCGTTCGATGCCTGCAATTTCGTCATGGATTACCTGAAAACCCAGGCACCGTTCTGGAAAAAGGAAAACACCGCCGACGGCCCGCGCTGGGTCGAGGGGCGCGCCAGCGACCAGGCGGCGGCAGAGCGCTGGAAGTAGCATCTGGCGCTTTGCGACACACCCTCAAACATTCATCTGCACATGGCTTTCTGACAGAGTGCACGCATTTGCTCGTTGACGATTTGTACTAATAAGTCCACGATGGATTTATAAGTACAAAATAGCTTTGTCGTCTTCCTTCTACTGTCTTGCCACAACACCTCAAATAAAGAGCGGGAGTTCCAGCATGAAGAAGTTCACCCTGATCGGCGGCCTGGCATTGGGCCTGCTGGCCAGCAGCACCGCGTTTGCCGCCGAACCGACCTTGCGTATCGGCATCGAGGCGGCTTACCCGCCCTTTGCTTCGAAAACCGCCGAAGGCACCATCGTCGGTTTCGACTACGACATCGGCAATGCGTTGTGCGCGCAGATGAAGGTCAAGTGCGAGTGGATCGAAGGCGAGTTCGACGGCCTGATCCCGGCCTTGAAGGTCAAGAAAATCGACGCGGCGTTGTCGTCCATGACCATCACCGACGAGCGCAAGAAGTCGGTGGATTTCACCCACAAGTACTACTTCACGTCCTCGCGTCTGGTGATGAAGAAGGGCGCGGTGGTGGATGACAAGTACGCCAGCCTGAAGGGCAAGACCGTCGGTGTGCAGCGTTCCACCACCACTGACCGTTACGCCACGGAAGTCTTCGAGCCGTTGGGTATCAAGGTGATGCGCTACAGCAACAACGAAGAAATCTACATGGACCTGGCGTCCGGGCGTTTGGACGCGATCTTTGCCGACACCATCCCGTTGGACGATTTCCTCTCGATGCCGCGCGGCGCCGGCTACGCCTTTGTCGGGCCGGAGCTGAAAGATCCGAAGTATGTGGGCGAGGGCGCCGGGATCGCGGTGCGCAAAGGTAACACCGAGCTGGTGGGCAAGCTGAACAAGGCCATCGATGGGCTGCGCACCAGCGGCGAGTACCAGAAGATCGAGGGCAAGTACTTCAAGACGGATATCTACGGCGACTGATTGGTAGCGTAGTTACTTCAATTAAGGCCGAACACTGTCCTGTAGGAGCAGGGCTTGCCCGCGAAGCTTTTGGCGGTCTCAAGGGCCTCTTCGCGGGCAAGCCCTGCTCCTACAGGTTCGGTGTTGGCATCAATATCTGCTATTCACATCGGCGACGGGTTGCCCTCAGACCTCTGCCTTCAATTCCTTCAGGTGCTTGTACACCGTCGCCCGCCCCATATTCAGCACATTGGCCACATAGTTGGCCGCGCTCTTGCCCTTGAACGCGCCCTCGGCGTGCAACGCCAGCACCAGTTCGCGCTTGTGGTCGCGGGTCAGCAGGTTCAGCCCCAACTGCCGCTGACGCAGCCAGTTGTGCAGGAAGGTATTGATCCGCTCCTGCCAGTCATCGCGAAACAGTGCATCGGGCTGCGGGATCAGTTTGTTCGGTGAGAGGAACAGATCCAGCGCCGCCCTGGCGCTTTCGAACAGGGAAATATTCAGGTTGATGCACAGCACCGCCAGCGGCGCGCCCTGGGCGTCGTGCAGCACGGTACTGACGCTGCGAATCTTCTGGCCGTCCCAGTTGAGCTTCTCGTAAGGGCCGATATTGCGCTCGTTGATGCCTTCCTCAAGCATGTCCTCCAGCGCCGCGTCATCGCCGATCTCGCGCTTGGAGATATTGTTGGCGATGTAGTCGATCTGCTGCGTGCGCAAGTCGTGCAGGACGACTTCGGCATGGGGGAAAAATAATGTGGCAATGGCATCGGCAATCGCCCGGAAGTTATCCAGGGCGGGGGCCTGTTTGGCTGTCATGGTGGTTCTCCAGGCAACTTCAGCATCCTTGGGGGGGAGCCAAAGGAAAACAGCTGGTGCGGTGATCGGGTTGCCTTGCAAGAGGCAGGCCTGATCACCAGGCGGCGAAAGGGGGTACGCCCAGGTACGGGCGTACTAAAGAGTGTGCCGCAATCAGCGCCAGTCGTCACCCGAGACGGGCAGGGGAAAGCATCGCGGCATCGAGGCCGAAGTGTTCGAGGTGCTCGGGCAAGGCCTGGCCACGCACCAGCGCCGCGCTGGCCTGGCCCATCGCCGGTGACGTCTGGATGCCGTAGCCGCCCTGGGCCGCGACCCAGAACAGGCCGGGGACCTGGGCATCGAAACCGGAAACCAGATTGCCGTCGCTGACAAAGCTGCGCAGGCCGGCCCAGGTGCGGGTCGGGCGGCGGATGGTCAGGGTGGTGGCTTCCTCGATCTGGTAGATGCCCATGGCGATATCCAGTTCTTCGGGTTGCACGTCGTGGGGTTCGACCGGGTCGGCGTTGGCCGGCGAGCCGAGGAACATGCCGGCATCCGGCTTCATATAGAAGGACTCGTCGAGGCTGACCAGCATCGGCCAGTGGTGGTTATCCAGGCCTTCGGGCGGCGCGAAGATAAAGGCCGCGCGGCGCTTGGGCTGCAGGCCCAGGGGACGGGCACCGGCCAGTTTGCCGATCTGGTCGGCCCAGGCGCCGGCGGCGTTGATCAGCACCTTGGCGCTGAAGGTTTGCCCGGCGGTGCGCACCTGCCACAGGCCGTCGGCGTCACGCTCAATGCCGAGGACTTCACAGTCGGTGTGAATCTCTCCCTGCTGGCGGCGGATACCGCGCAGATAGCCCTGGTGCAGGGCATCGGTGTCGATGTCGCTGGCGCTGGGGTCGTAGATGGCGCCGTGGACTTTTTCCCGACGCAGGATCGGCAGGCGGGCGCAGGCCTCGTCGGCGCTGAGCAACTGCATCTCGGGCACGCTGGCTTTGGCGCTGAGGTATTGCTGTTGCAGCTCGTCCGGGTCGCCCGTGAAGTCCACGGTCATTTCGCCCCGTGGGGTGAGCAGCGGGTGTTCGGCGAAGCCGGGCGGCGGGGCGTCGAAGAAGGCCCGGCTGGCAAGGGTCAGGGCGCGCACCTGGGGTGTGCCGTAGGCAGCGGTGTAGAGCGCGGCGGAGCGTCCGGTGGAGTGATAGCCCGGGTGCGATTCGCGTTCGAGCACGATCACCCGGCCGTGTGGCGCCAGCCAGAAACCGGTGGAGGCGCCGGCAATGCCGCCGCCAATGATGATGAAGTCTGCCTGGTTCATTCAAGGCCTCCTGATGGGGTCTAAAGGCTGTATGCCGGGTGTTCAGTTTGCCTTGTGGTGCAGGTGATAAAGCGCATTGGCCAGGGCGATATCTTCCAGGCCCAGGCCGATGGAGCGGAAGAACACGTGGCGCTCGTACGTCGGCCGTGGGGTCTGCTCGCTCAGCAGTTCGGCCAGGTCGCCGCGGATCTCTGCGGCGCTCCAGCCGTGCTGGCTGGCGGCAATCAGCATTTCCCCGGCCGAACCCGGTGTGGTCTTGCGATAGTCGCAGTAGACCTGCATGTCGCTCAAGGCCTGTGGTGGCACTTCATGGGCACGCACGGCATTGGTACTGATGGACGTGATCAGCGTGGGTTTGCGCAGCTGGCCCGGGTCAATGACCGGAGTCGCCGAGGAGGTGCAGAGCAGGATGACGTCGGCGTTCTCCAGGGCCTGCTCAAGGTGTTCGGCGATCCGCAGACGCGGCTCGATATCGATCAGGCGCGCGCACTTTTCTGCATTCACATTGGGCGAGTAGAGGCTGATGTCCTGCCAATCGCGCAGGCCCTTGGCGTAGTGCAGGTGCGCCTGGGCCACCGGACCGCTGCCGACGATTGCCAGGCGCCTGGCGTCCAGCGGGGCCAGGGCATCCACGGCCACGGCGGTGGTCGCCGCGGTGCGCGCGGTGGTCAGTTCGCTGGCATCGCAGAGCAGCAGCGGCTGGCCGCTCTGCATGGACATCAACAGGGTCCAGGCGGTTACCAGCGGGCCTTGCTCGCGGACGATGTAGGGCGAGGTCTTGACCCCATAGACCTGGTCGTCGGCCAGCACACCGAGGTAGTTGATGAAGTCGCCGGCACCCTGTGGGAACTCCACCAGTTGCTGCGCCGGTTGCACCGCCTGTCCGGCTGCCAGGTCGCGAAACAGCTTGCGCAGGATCTGCGGCACGTCGATCTGCTGCAGAAGTCGATGGGCCTGCTGGCTGTCGATCACGTAGGGGGTGTGGCCGGACATGGAGTGCTCCCGAATGATTGCGAGTAAACTAATTTGTCTATTATGGACTTTTGGTTTGTTTCGGCAATCGTCGGGCGAAAAAAAACGCCGCCTGGTATCGGGCGACGTTTTGTCGTGCAGCGTGCCTCTCGGCTTGGGCGGTCAGGCCGGACGCTGGCGCACCACCGGCCGCAACAGCTCGGTGGGCGGCATTTCGCAGCTGATCTTGTGCCCGAGCAGGGCCTCGATCGCCGGCAACTGGTAGGAGTCGTCTTCACCGGCGAAGCTGATGGACACGCCGTCAGCACCCGCTCGCCCGGTCCGGCCGATGCGGTGGACGTAGTCGTCCGGCACTTCCGGCAGGGTGAAGTTGATCACGTGGCTGATACCGTCGATATGAATCCCGCGCCCAGCCACGTCGGTGGCCACCAGCACGCGGATCTTGCCTTCGCGGAAACCTTCCAGGGTCTTGATGCGCTTGTGCTGCGGCACGTCGCCGGACAATTGCGCGGCGTTGACGCCGTCGCGCACCAGGCGCTCCTCGATCCGCCGCACTTCGTCCTTGCGGTTGGCGAAGACCATCACCCGTTCCCAGCCATTGTCGGTCACCAGGTTGTAGAGCAGCTTGTACTTGTCGGCACCGGCCACGGCGTAGACGTGCTGTTCGACGTTGGCGTTGGCCGGGCTCAGGGCTTCGATCTCGACGATGGACGGATCGGTGGTCCATTGCTTGGCCAGGTTCATCACGTCTTCGGTGAAGGTGGCCGAGAACAGCAGGGTCTGGCGTTCGTTCTTCGGCGGGGTCTGGCGGATGATCTGCCGGACCTGGGGGATAAAGCCCATGTCGAGCATGCGGTCGGCTTCGTCGAGGACCATCACTTCGACCATGTCCAGGTGCACTTCGCCGCGCTGGTTGAAGTCCAGCAGGCGGCCAGGCGTGGCGACCAGGATGTCGCAGTGACGGGCCTCGAGCAGCTTGAGCTGTTTGTCGAAGTCCATGCCACCGACGAACTGCATGACGTTGAGGCCGGTGTACTTGGTCAGGTCGGCGGCGTCCTTGGCGATCTGCACCACCAGCTCGCGGGTCGGCGCGATGATCAGCGCCCGTGGCTCACCCATGTAGCGCTCTTTCGGCGGTGGGGTCTGCAACAGCTGGGTGATGATCGAGATCAGGAAGGCGGCGGTCTTGCCGGTGCCGGTCTGGGCGCGGCCGATGGCGTCCTTGCCGGCCAGGGTAAAGCCCAGGACCTGCGCCTGGATCGGCGTGCAGTAAGGGAAACCGAGGTCCTGGATGGCGTGCATCAGCTCGGGCGCCAATTTGAAATCGTGGAAGCGGGTCTTGCCTTCCTGCGGCTCGACGACGAAGTCTTCGAGTTTCCAGGGCTTGGCGGGGGGCTTCGGCGCTCGTTCACGGCGCGGTGGCTCGGCTTTCGGCTGTTCGACGGGTGGCGCCTCAACTGCCGCGGCGGGCTGTTCCGGGATGGCGACCGGGGCTTTCGGTTTGGCGACAGGCTCGGCGCGCTCCGCTGATTGGCCTTGGTGGCGGCTATCGGAGCTGGGAACGGGGGCGCTGGAGACTGGTGCGAGCTGCTCAGCCTCGCTTTTACCGAATATTTTTTTGAGTGCTTTGAGCACGGTCATCTCGTTAATTTGGTTAAGGAATGTACGCCGGCCAGTGTAATGCAAGAATCGGGCGCGGCGTAGTGCGTTACCGATATCAGCGCAAACGAGCGGCCAGCCAGGTACCGATGTCCCGGATTTCCTCGGGTAACACTTCGTGGCCCATTGGGTATTCCTGCCATGTCACGGTGACATCAAGGCGTTTGAGGTGCTCATAGGCGGTTCGACCCATGGCGTTCTGGACCACCTCGTCATAGTGACCGTGGAGGCAAAGGGCTGGAATTCGCTGTTGGCTGGCGGAAAGCTGCAGGGAATCGCTGAAGGTCGGGGCGTAGGTCGAGAGCGCCAGCACGCCACCGAGGGCGCCTTGCCACTTCAGATAAGCGGTGTGCAGCACCACGGCGCCGCCCTGGGAAAAGCCCGCGAGGAAGATCCGCGAAGGGTCAATACCCGCGGCCCGCTGGGCTTCCAGCAGTTCGATGACGGTTGCCGCCGATTCCTCAAGCTCTTCGAAGCTGATCGAACGCGCCGGGCTCATGGCCTTGATGTCGTACCAGCTGGGCATGGCGTAGCCGCCATTGATGGTCACGGCGCGGGTCGGTGCCTGGGGCAGAACGAAGCGTGTGCTCGTCAGGCTCTCCTGCAGCGTCTCGGCCACCGGCAGGAAGTCATAACGGTCGGCCCCCAGGCCGTGAAGCCAGATAACACAGGCGTCTGCGGTCTTGGCGGGGTGAATGATCAGCGGCTCAGTCATGTGTGCTCCATTAGTGTGCGTGCGCTCCAGATGTGTGCGCGGTGATGGTGCGTAAAGAGTGGATTTGTTAATAAAATGTCGCGTTGTTGACCGTTTTTCTATTGACCTGTGGCTGAATCGCTTTAGCCGCCACTATGGTACGGGCTTTGCTATGGGAGAACCGAGTGAATGCATTCACCCCTGGCGGTAACACTATCAGTCTACCGCTGGCCGTGGGATAGCAAATGAATCCGCCTGGGCGGGTTCTGATTCACGTTCGCCGAGGGCCGGCAGGGCTTTAGCGAATCAGGAAAGGGCTGAGGCCCGTTCGGCCAATTTGGTGAGCGGTGAGTTTTACAGACGGGAGATTTTCTCCTACTAAACTCATAGCTCAAGTCTTTAGCCGCTTGACCCAAAAAAAAGCCAGCACGGGTTAACAACGCCTCATAAGGGTGCGGCTAGACTCTAGCTCCGACACAACAAGAGCAACTGGAGGTTTGAATGAAGATGTTGAAATCCACCCTGGCAGTCGTGACTGCAGCCGTCGTACTGGGCGTTAGTGGTTTCGCGCAAGCGGGCGCTACCCTGGATGCCGTACAGAAGAAGGGTTTTGTTCAGTGTGGCGTGAGTGACGGCTTGCCGGGCTTCTCGGTGCCTGATGCTTCCGGCAAGATCGTCGGTATCGACGCTGACGTCTGCCGTGCCGTGGCCGCTGCCGTATTCGGCGACGCGACCAAGGTCAAGTTCAGCCAGTTGAACGCCAAGGAGCGTTTCACCGCGCTGCAATCCGGCGAAATCGACATCTTGTCGCGTAACACCACCATGACCAGCTCCCGCGACGCCGGCATGGGCCTGATCTTCCCAGGCTTCATCACCTACTACGATGGCGTCGGCTTCCTGGCCAACACCAAACTGGGCGTGAAAAGTGCCAAGGAACTGGATGGCGCGACCATCTGTATCCAGGCCGGTACCACCACCGAGCTGAACGTGTCCGACTACTTCCGCGCCAATGGCCTGAAGTACACCCCGATCACCTTCGACACCTCCGACGAAAGCGCCAAGTCGCTGGAATCCGGTCGTTGCGACGTACTGACCTCGGACAAATCCCAGCTGTTCGCCCAGCGCAGCAAGCTGGCTTCGCCGAAGGACTACGTGGTTCTGCCGGAAACCATCTCCAAGGAGCCTCTGGGCCCGGTCGTGCGTAACGGCGACGAAGAGTGGACCAAGATCGTTCGTTGGGTCGGCTACGCGCTGCTCAACACCGAAGAAGCCGGTATCACTTCGAAAAACGTCCTGGAAGAAGCCAAGTCGACCAAGAACCCGGACGTTGCTCGTCTGCTGGGTGGCGACGGCGAATACGGCAAGGACCTGAAACTGCCGAAGGATTGGGTCGTCAAGATCGTTTCCCAGGTCGGTAACTACGGCGAGATCTTCGAGCGAAATCTCGGCAAGAGCACTCCCCTGGAAATCGACCGCGGTCTGAACGCTCTGTGGACCAAGGGCGGCATTCAATACGCACCACCTGTGCGCTGATTGACCTATCGCCCGGCAGGCCAACTGCCGGGCGATGTTCTTGTTCCGTTTTTCCTGGGGCACTTCATGCAAAATAAAATCGGCGCACCCAAGCAGAGACTCAGTCTCAGCGACCCCAAAGTGCGTGCGTGGCTATTTCAGATCATCACGATTGTCGCGGTGGTCTCGTTGGGCTGGTACCTGTTTCACAACACCCAGACCAACCTGCAACACCGAGGCATTACCTCGGGGTTCGGCTTTCTTGAGCGCAGTGCCGGTTTCGGCATCGCCCAGCACCTGATCGACTACACCGAATCGGACAGCTATGCCCGGGTGTTTGTCATCGGTCTGCTCAACACCCTGCTGGTGACCGTGATCGGCGTTATCCTGGCGACCCTGCTGGGGTTCATCATCGGCGTCTCGCGACTGTCGTCGAACTGGGTGATCAACAAGCTGGCCACCGTCTATATCGAGGTGTTCCGTAACATCCCGCCGTTGCTGCAGATCCTGTTCTGGTACTTCGCGGTGTTCCTGACCATGCCGGGACCGCGCAACAGCCATAACTTCTGGGACATGTTCTTTGTCAGCAGCCGTGGCCTGAACATGCCGGCGGCCATTGCCTCCGACGGTTTCTGGCCGTTCGTGGTCAGCGTCGTGGTGGCCATCGTGGCAATCGTGCTGATGAGCCGTTGGGCGACCAAGCGCTTCGAAGAAACCGGTGTACCGTTCCACAAGTTCTGGGTCGGCCTGGCCTTGTTCCTGGTGATCCCGGCATTGTCCGCCCTGGTCTTCGGCGCCCCCGTACATTGGGAAATGCCCCAGCTGCAAGGGTTCAACTTCGTCGGCGGTTGGGTATTGATCCCTGAGTTGCTGGCCTTGACCCTGGCCCTGACGGTGTACACCGCGGCGTTTATCGCCGAGATCGTGCGCTCGGGTATCAAGTCGGTCAGTCACGGCCAGACCGAGGCGGCGCGCTCCCTGGGCCTGCGTAACGGTCCGACCCTGCGCAAGGTGATCATCCCGCAAGCCCTGCGCGTGATCATTCCGCCGCTGACCAGCCAATACCTGAACCTGGCGAAGAACTCGTCCCTGGCCGCCGGTATCGGTTACCCGGAAATGGTTTCGTTGTTTGCCGGTACGGTGCTGAACCAGACCGGACAGGCCATCGAAGTCATTGCCATCACCATGAGCGTGTACCTGGCGATCAGTATCAGCATTTCCCTGCTGATGAACTGGTACAACAAGCGCATTGCGCTGATCGAGCGGTGAGGAAACGCCCATGAGTTCGCATACTTTCAAACCCGACATGCCACCACCGAGCAATAGCATCGGTGTGGTGGCGTGGATGCGGGCGAACATGTTCTCCAGCTGGCTCAACACGCTGCTGACCCTGTTCGCTTTCTACCTGATCTACCTGATCATCCCGCCGCTGCTGCACTGGGCCATCTTCGACGCCAACTGGGTCGGCACCACCCGCGCCGACTGCACCAAGAGCGGCGCCTGCTGGGTGTTTATCGAGCAGCGTTTCGGCCAGTTCATGTACGGCTACTACCCGCCCGTGATGCGCTGGCGCGTAGACCTGACCGTATGGCTGGCGATCCTCGGCGTGGCGCCGTTGTTCATCCCGCGCTTCCCGCGCAAGGCGATCTATGGCCTGAGCTTCCTGGTGCTGTACCCGATCATCGCCTTCACCCTGTTGCGTGGCGGTTACCTGGGGCTGCCGAGCGTTGCCACCACCGAGTGGGGCGGCCTGATGCTGACCCTGGTCATCGCCACCGTCGGTATCGCCGGGGCCTTGCCGTTGGGGATCATGCTGGCGTTGGGACGGCGTTCGAACATGCCGGCGGTGAAGGTGGTCTGCGTGACCTTCATCGAGTTCTGGCGTGGCGTGCCGTTGATCACCGTGCTGTTCATGTCCTCGGTGATGCTGCCGTTGTTCCTGCCTGAAGGCATGAACTTCGACAAGCTGCTGCGGGCGCTGATCGGTGTGATCCTGTTCCAGTCGGCCTATGTCGCCGAAGTGGTCCGCGGTGGCCTGCAAGCCATTCCCAAGGGCCAGTACGAAGCGGCTGCGGCCATGGGCCTGGGTTACTGGCGTGCGATGGGCCTGGTGATTCTGCCGCAAGCCTTGAAGCTGGTGATCCCGGGGATCGTGAACACCGTGATTGCGCTGTTCAAGGACACGAGCCTGGTGATCATCATCGGCCTGTTCGACCTGCTCAACAGTGTCAAGCAAGCTGCCGCCGACCCGAAATGGCTGGGCATGGCCACCGAAGGCTACGTGTTCGCCGCCCTGGTGTTCTGGATTTTCTGTTTTGGTATGTCCCGCTATTCCATGCATTTGGAACGCAAGCTGGACACAGGCCACAAGCGTTAGGAGTTTTTTCATGAGTGAAGCGATCAAACAGCCTGTGGGTCCTGAAGGCATTATTCAGATGCAGGGCGTGAACAAGTGGTACGGCCAGTTCCACGTGTTGAAAGACATCAACCTGAACGTCAAGCAGGGCGAGCGTATCGTTCTCTGCGGCCCGTCGGGTTCGGGCAAGTCGACCACCATCCGCTGCCTCAACCGTCTGGAAGAGCACCAGCAGGGCCGCATCGTGGTCGATGGCGTGGAACTGACCAACGACCTCAAGCAGATCGAAGCGATCCGTCGTGAAGTCGGCATGGTGTTCCAGCACTTCAACCTGTTCCCGCACCTGACCATCCTGCAGAACTGCACCCTGGCGCCGATGTGGGTGCGCAAGATGCCCAAGCGCCAGGCGGAAGAAATTGCCATGCACTACCTGGAGCGCGTGCGTATCCCGGAGCAGGCCCACAAGTTCCCGGGCCAGTTGTCCGGCGGTCAGCAGCAGCGTGTGGCGATTGCCCGTGCCTTGTGCATGAAGCCGAAAATCATGCTGTTCGACGAGCCGACTTCGGCACTCGATCCGGAAATGGTGAAAGAGGTTCTGGACACCATGATCGGTCTGGCCGAAGACGGCATGACCATGCTCTGCGT